>Ga0116157_10000205_pt1 | contig 66320 bp, 61 predicted proteins | sample AD_UKC048_MetaG_FD_89882 | JGI IMG/M metagenome (GOLD analysis project Ga0116157, IMG submission 89882) | Active sludge microbial communities of municipal wastewater-treating anaerobic digesters from USA - AD_UKC048_MetaG | ecosystem: Engineered > Bioreactor > Anaerobic > Digestate | place: USA... | reverse complement strand
GTTATAATTGTTTTGGTGAGTCATCTTGTTCTCCTTTTTTGGTTTGGTCACCGTTAAGGATACTCTTGACTCACCATTTTTTGTTAAGGTTCATGAATTTACAGAAACAATGTTACACCAACTATTTTTCCAAGGTAGTAACAGTAAAAGCAATTGGGGAAAGATAAAGGTAAATAACATCGAAATACCAGTGGAAATTGTTTTATCAACAGGGCATGTATCAGATGGAAATTCTTCATTGGGTATTTACACAGCAAGATACATTAATGAACAAAAAATTACAAATGATTTTAGAAACCCGATAGCTCAAAACCAAAGTGGAGGGTTGCTCTTTTCAGAAAAGGGAGCATTTGATCGTCGAGACCCAAATCGACCATTTAAATCCATATCTCCATTCTTGTTGATTCCAAATAGACAGGAAATTGTCAATAGTGGGAGAAAACTTATGGATTACTTGTCCAATGGGCATTACATATCGAGAACCTCTGGTGATAAAGAATTTTGGGGTATTAATTCATCTCTAAGTCATGAAAAATACAATACGAGTTTTAAGAACCCATTTGAAGAAGAAGAAGGATTATTCTTCACAGAAGATTCGTTACAAGATTATGAAGCAAAAGTAAATGATATCGTTCGAGAGTGGAATGTAAAAAATCATCGAGATGCTAATAATCACGTTTTTGCGATTATTCCCGGTGAAGACGAATATGAGAATAATCCCTACTATTACAAATTAAAAAAAATGTTAGTTGAAGCTGGAATACCTTCAACTTTCATCACACTCAATACACTACTAAAAATTGAGGAAAAATCAATAGCTTTTGGACCAATATTGGAATCCATTTGGTTAAATGTTTATTCGAAAATGGGCGGGAAACCTTGGCGACTTGCAAATCAATTAGGCAATGTCCATTGTTTCATTGGAATTGGTTTTGGAATAAACAAAAGTGATAAGGAAAACCATATTTATGCGGGAATAGCACATTTATTTGATAATTATGGCAGTTGGCTTGATGTTGCTTCGGATTCTGCCAATATTTCTGAAGGTGATCTAGATAGTTTTGATGGTCCAGATAAATACTCACAAGGTACAGCTAGTTTTAAGATAAGTGAGAGTGTATCGAAAAGCATTCTTTACAACGCTCTAAAACTATACAAAGAAAAACAGACAAAAACAAACGAAAATGCAACGAATATTGTCCTGCACAAACTAGGACAGATTTTTGAATGTGAAATTATCGGATTTCTTGAAGGAATTAGGCAAGTGCTTGGATCGCTTGGGAGTTGTAGATTGGGTTTATTGCAAATAGAACAGGAGCATCATGTTAGGTTGTACGATCAATTGGGGGACCTAAATCGGCAAAATCATGTTGTCTATAAAGGGTCAACATTAAAATTTAATCGCAGCAAAAATGCTCTAGCAACCACTGGGAGAATTAACAAAAGCAGCTATAGCGGCCAAATAACAAATTACTACGGAATTGGTACACCTAAACCACTCATATTAAGCTCGGTTATACCATCAGAATCAATCCTTAGAAGATATGGTTGTAACATGGAACAATTCTATGATATTGATACACTTACAGACCATGCGATGGCGCTTACTCAGCTTCATTGGGGAAGTCTAAAAGACACAGTACGTTTACCTATTACTGCTCTATATGCTCAAAAAGTGGCTGATCTAATATCAAAAACAAAAATGCGAGTAGATCCGAGTCTTGGTTTTTTCAGGCCATGGTTTTTATGACCGAATCTAATAGCAGGTTTTTTTCCTGCCATTTCTTTTTACTTTGCAGAGGCTAGCTTTCGTCCTACCCCTTTTCCCATCTTGAATACCTTCTGATGTCCCTCAACCAGACCCGCGCCACGGCATCGACGGCCTCGGTGAGCGCGATGACGCTCAAACGCCGGAACGCGAACCCTCCGGGCAGCTCAAGGGTGTCGTGGTTGAGCGCGGCGGGGTCAAAGCCGGCGGGGAGCCAGGCGTAGGCCAGCAGGTAGCTCCAGCGGCAGACGGCGTGCATGTAATCGAGCACACTGTTGAGCTCGGCTGCACCGTAATCGAGGTCAAAGGGGCGGGCGGCGAGGGTGTCGCAGACTTCCTTGAGGATGGAGTCCTTATATTGCGGTCCGTCGGCGGGGCAGTTGTCGCGCAGGCGCGGGAAGCCCTCGGGCGTGTATCTGAAGCGCGCGTTGGCGCGGTCAACGTCAAAGAAGCGCACCACTTCTTCATCCCATTTCTTCTCGACCGCGGCATGGAGATCGAAGGCGCCGGGGGCGCCGGTCCCCAACTCCGCGGGGCGCTTGTCGCAGTGCATGGGCATGTGGGCGTCGGCGATGTAGTGGGAGAGCATGAAGAGGATGAGGGCGATGTGGTTGCCGGTGGGGGTGAGGGGGGAACCCTTCTCCTCGGCTTCCTGGATCTTGAGGTTGTCGATGACGGAGTGGGAGAGGGCCTCGCAGCGCTCGGGCAGGTTGCACTTGGCGTCGGCCTTGAAGGCCTTGCCGTAGAGCGGGGAGTCCTTGCCGGCCTGCGTGAGCAGCGAGGTCTTCTGCAACGCCGGGAAGGACCCGGCGGGGGCATCACCGGCGGCGGGGGAGTACTTCATGATATGGCTGGTGCCGTTGTCTTTGAAGACGAGGTCGGGGTACCAGGCGCCGTCAATGACGCCGTCGCGGTAGTTCATGAAGAGATCGATCAGACCTTTGGCATAGGGCTGGTCCTTGGGGTCAAGCACGGCGTTCTGCAGCCGTTCGACGGCTTTGAACGCGATCCACGCATGGGCGAATTTTTTCATGATTCCCTCCTTGCGCGCAAAGCACGCCTTCAGCTCTGACCACACCGGCCAGGGCAGGTGTAACAAATCCTGCGGTTTTTGCTGATGCGATTCCCCGCAAAAGTAAAACCCACCACAATCAGTATATATCCAAAATCAAAAAATGATCACGCGAAAGAGCCTGGTCCGGTGGATTGCTGGCGGGAGAACTTTTCGACGATCTGCTGATAGATGACGTATTCGTCGGGGCGGATGTTGACAAGCTGAAAGCCGTGCACGTATTCGTTCGGATTGACGGGGTCCGCCTGGCTCCATTTGGCCCGGGCCAGGAAGACGATGTCGGACTTCCTGGCGATCTCGGAGGTGAGGTCCAGGCGCATGGTGTAGTCGGCGTTGATGATCACGGTCTTCTGGCTGTCCAGTTTGAACCCCTCGGCGCTGATATCAGAAAGGTAACCGAGGCATTGCTGGGTGCGATTGTCGATGACAGGCATATAATAAGCGAATCTGCGGCGCTCGTTCTTTCTGCGCTCATCCTGCATGGTTGGACCTCTTTACAAAATAAAAGTAGGTTTCCCTGAAATCGATCCCATCATATAAATAAGGCAAGCAATTAATTATACAAGCATTGCATGGCGATAATCCTATCGCTTTACTACAGACATTTCCGCTTGCCCGCGAATAAAAAATGACCCGCTCAATATTGGCGGGTCTTTTCGTTTTTATTTATCCGCTGCGCGTTCAGCGGACTAGCACTCGCTGCCCTGGCGCTTGCGGTTTCTGCACCCCCGAGCGGTTTTTTGCGAGAGGGGTTGCGGTCAGGGTACGTGTAACTACGTTTAACATTCACTATAACCGCAGGTGTAGCACTTGCGGCAACCCTCCTCATTGATGAGCGTGGCCTCGCCGCATTCGGGGCAGAGATCGCCGATCTTTTGGATCAAACTCTCAGGTGCCTGGGGGTCAGATGGGGCCGAAGTTTCGGCGGTGAGCATGGAGGTGTTCTCGTCCGTCTGTTTCATGGCGTCGAGGAGCGGGGTGGCCGATGCGCCGGGAGCCTTGTTCTCAGCGCTGAGGCGTAGGGCGCGGTCATCCAGATATTCCTCCAGCACCTGCGCCACGCCATCGGGCAGGGAGCGCACGCGGTTGGGGCCGAAGCCCAGCGAACGTCCGCCGCCGATGCCGGCCAACTGGCGCGAAAGATCGGTGAGGCGCTGGGCGGGCTCGATGGGAGAGGAGAGGCGCAGCACGTAACTGATGAGGCGGCCGATGGCTTCGGAGACCGAGGCGGTATCAGAGCCGGCCTTGGCGGTGTTGATGAAGACCTCGAAGGGCTGGGTGACGCCGTTCTCGTTGATGGTGATGAAGGCCTTGCCCAGCGGGGTGTTGACCTCGAAGGTGCGTCCGATGAGGGAACGCGGGCGCGGCTTGCGGCTCTCGGCCCAGATCTTCATCTGGCCGGATTCGTCGGTCTCGGGGGTTTCAGCCTCAGCGGTCTTCTTTTTGGCAGTGGCCTGCGTTTCGAGCACGACCTTCTCGCGCGAGCCGGTGACGTAGACGGTGATGCCCTTGCAGCCGAGCTCCCAGGCTGACATGTAAACGGAAGCCACATCGTCGGAGGTGGCGGTCTCGGGGAAGTTGACGGTCTTGGAGAGGGAATTGTCCACAAAAGCCTGCAGCACGGCCTGCATGCGCACGTGCTCGTCGGCGTTGACGTCTTGCGAGACCACGAAGATATCCTTTACGTGGGCGGGGACGATGTTGACCTTCTGGCAGGTGCCCTCACGGATGACCTGGGCGAAGATCTCCTGGCGCATGGCCTCGTCGTAACCCTCTTCGACGAGGGCTTCTTCAAAGGCGGGGCTGGCGTAGGGCAGTTCCACGTCTTCGCCGTGATCGTTAAAGTGACGCACGTAGGCCAGGGCGAAAACAGGCTCACAGCCGTACCCCTCGCAGCCGGCAATTGTGGCAATGGTGCCGGTGGGGGCCACGGTGGTCTGGGCGGCGTTGCGGATGCCGTTCTCGATGATGCCGGCGGTGATGGTGTTCCAGTCCACGGTGGGGCGGCCCCAATCCTGCTGGTTTTCGATGAGACCCTTTGGAGGCGACCAGACCAGGTTGGTGGGGTCGTAGATGCTGCCGGCGATGGCCGGGAAGGGTCCGCGCTCGCGGGCGAGCTCGATGCTGGTTTGCATGGCGGTGTAGCGCACGAACTCCATCACCTGCGAGGCGAAATCCTCGCCGGCGGGGGAGCCGTAGCGTACGCGCACGTGGTACATCAGGTCAGCCAGGCCCATGATGCCGAGCCCGATGCGGCGGGCGCGCAGGGCGGCCTCTTTGAGCTGGGGCACGGCGGGGACGTAGGCGTTGGCGTCCACCACGTCATCCAGGAAGCGCACAGAAAGCTGCACCGACTGACGCAGGGCGTCCCAGTCCACGGTGTGGCCGGGACCCAGGTGCTGGGCCAGGTTGACAGAGCCGAGGCAGCAGTTTTCATAGGGTCCGAGCCACTGTTCACCGCATGGGTTGGTGGCCTCGAGCGGGTAGAGATGGGGCACGGGGTTGTAGCGGTTGGCAGCATCGAGGAAGAGGACGCCGGGCTCGCCGTTGTGGTGTGCCTGGGCGACGATCTTTTCGAACAGGTCGCGGGCGCGCAGGGTCTTGTAGTTCTTGAAGGGGATGCCGGCGTCTTCGGCCTGCTCGTTGGTACCCTTGAAGCCCTTGGCGCGCGGGGACTGCAGATCGGGGAAGCGCAGGGTCCACTCGCGGTCATCGCGCACGGCGTTCATGAAGGCGTCGGTGATGCCCACGGAGATGTTAAAGTTGGTGATCTGGTTCTCGTTGGTCTTGCAGGAGATGAAGTCTTCGATATCCGGATGGTCCACGCGCAGGACAGCCATATTGGCGCCGCGGCGGGTGCCGCCCTGGGCTACTTCACCGAAGGCGTTGTCGTAAACGCGCAGGAAGCCGACGGGGCCGGTGGCCTGACCGGAGGAGGATTTGACGAAGCTGCCCTTGGGGCGGATGCGCGAGAAGGAGAAGCCGTTGCCGCCGCCGGTCTGCTGGATGAGGGCGGCGTCGCGCAGGGTCTGGAAGATGCCGGCGGGGTCGCGGCCCATGTCATCCACGATGGGGAGCACAAAGCAGGCGGCGAGCTGGCCGAGCGGTGTGCCGGCGCCGGTGAAGGTGGGGGAGTTGGGGAAGAAGCGCTTGGAGGTGAGCAGGGTGTAATACTTGCGCGAGAGGTCGTCCACGTCGGCGCCGCGCTCGAGTTCCACCTTGGCGATGTTGGCGGCCACGCGCCAGAACATCTCCTCCACGGTTTCGGCAGGCTGTCCATCGGGTCCACGGCGCACGTAGCGTTTGATCAACACCTGGCGCGCGTTGTCTGTCAGTTCGATCAGGGGCAGGTTCATAGGCATCCCTTCAGGTAAAGGACTGGCATCCAGAAAAGAGGACTGCGTGGAATGTATCTGCGCGACCATGTGTAGAACTCCTTAGGCTTCCAGTAATTGATCGATCTCTTCGCGGATGGATTTGAGATCACCCAGATGCAGGTAGACGATGGCGAAACGTATGTAGGCGATCTGGTCAAGACGTTTGAGGCCGGCCATCACCATGTCACCGATGATGCGGGAGGAGACCTCCTCGCGGCCCATTTTCTGCAGGGCGTTCTCGATCTCGCCGACCAGGTGGTCGATCTCGGAGGCCGAGACCGGGCGCTTGGTGCAGGAGACGCGGATGCCATCGAGCAGCTTTTCGCGGTTGAACTCCTCACGGGTGCCGTTGCGCTTGATGATGAGCGGGGTGGCCAGAATGGCGCGTTCGTAGGTGGAGAAGCGCTGCCCGCAGGATTCACATTCGCGGCGGCGGCGGATACCCCCCCTGGAATCGTGGGTAGTATCGATCACACGTGATTCGTCATTCTGGCAAAACGGACAACGCACGAAGGCAGCTCCTGGGGATATTTGACGGCCGGAACACCGACCTGTGGCTGTGATGGAGGTTTCAGAAAAGCTATCCCCCATATATAGGGGGATAGAAACGGATGAGCCGTATATCTATGCCGTTAATCATAGCACATTTGAGCGAGTGATTCAAGACAAGGCTAAATTCTTTAATCTTAAAATTGAAATGGAAGGTATGTAAAAGTAATTTCTAGCAATAATTACGCAGAACGATTTATTGAGGGCGGTGTGTACCAAATGTGGGGGTTTTTGAAGTCACCAGTCGAAGGGCTGCCAGAGCCTACGCCAGACCTACGCAATCCTTAAGAAAATTACCGGATAGTTGCAGCAGCGCGAAGGACAGGGGAGAGGCATCGAGAGAGGCCATGTCTCTTTCAAGAATTCACGTTGATTCATTGGACAACGGTAAGGGCACAGCGCGCTGTGCCCCTACAAGAAACCCTGGTGTCAATAGGATGTTGCATTAAAAGAAAAGCTGGCGGGGACTGGCCGCCAGCTAAAAGCAGGAACCAACAGGCATCGACCAACGATGGAGGGCGCGGTTCGATCTCCTGAAGTTCTATGGAGAACAAGGATCAGACCATAAGACGCAACAACCAGCCACGCTTTAGTTTCGCTGCGGCCAATCGCGCATGAATGAGGGCAGGTCGATGTCCTTGGTATCGATCTTACGCGGAGTGAAGTCGAGGCCGCCTGTGGAGACGCCGACTTCCACTTCATCGTTGATATACGGTTTTTGCACGGCGCGGGTCTCTTCCAGCCGGGCAGCCACGCGCGGGAATGACGCGGTGCGGACGCCGGCCTTGTCAAAACCCGTGGCGATGACGGTGATGCGCAGCTCGTCGCCCATGTTCGGGTCGATGACGGCACCGAAGATGAGGTTGACATCGGGGTGCGCGGTTTCCTTGATGATGGCGGCAGCCTGGTTGACCTCAAAGAGCGAGAGGTTGGGTCCGCCGGTGACGTTGAAGAGGATACCGCGGGCGCCGTTGATGGTAATGTCGAGGAGCTGGTTGCTGATGGCTGCCTCGGCTGCCTTCTGAGCGCGGTCCTCGCCTGTGCCGCGGCCGACTGCCATGAGGGCAGCGCCGCCTTCAGACATGATGGAGCGCACATCGGCGAAGTCAACGTTCACGAGGCCGGGGATGGTGATGAGCTCGGAAATGCCCTGGATGGCCTGGTGCAGCACGTCGTCAGCCACGCGGAAGGCATCCTGCAGCGAGGCCTTGCGGTCCACGATCTGCAGCAGGCGGTCGTTGGGGATGACGATGAGCGTGTCGGCATGTTCCTTCATGCGGGTGATGCCCTGCTCGGCGTTCTGCAGGCGGCGTGCGCCTTCAAACGTGAAGGGGCGGGTGACCACACCAATGGTGAGGGCTCCCACTTCCTTGCCGATCTGGGCGATGATGGGGGCAGCACCGGTGCCAGTGCCGCCGCCGAGCCCGGCGGTGACGAAGATCATGTCAGCGCCCTTGAGGGCTTCGTACAGCTCCTCGGAGGACTCTTCGGCCGACTTCTTGCCGATCTCAGGGTTGCCGCCCGCGCCAAGTCCGTGGGTGGTTTTGTCACCGATGCGGATCTTGATGGGGGCTTTCGCCTTGATGAGGGTCTGGGCATCGGTGTTGACTGCGATGAACTCGATGCCTCGGATACCTTCATCTATCATACGGTTGACGGCATTGCAGCCGCCGCCTCCCACGCCTACTACCTTGATGCGTGCGAAGGTTTCTGGTTGTTGGGTTTTATTGTTGGTCTCCATAGTTTGTTCCTCCATTATATAGCAATCTGCAATAATCCAGTCTTCAGTCCCGGACTGGTTTAGTCATAAGGTAACAGGCGCTTCAGCCATTTGCCAACGTCGTTCCAGTTGATGACGGGCAGGTTGTGCTGAGCGGTCTTGCGGGTGCGTTTGCCCTTTGAAGGGCTCATCGTCTCTTCCATCAGTTCTGCCCATTTGAGCAGACCAACGCTGGTGGAGTAGGAGGGGGACTGCAATTGATCGACCAGGCCGACGAGGTTCTCGGGGCGGGCCAGGCGTACGGGCATGCCCAGAACGCGGCTGGCCAGGGTGCGCAGACCAGGAATCTGGCTGGTGCCGCCAGTGAGGACCATCCCGGCCGGAAGCAGGCCGTCATAGCCGGAGCGCTTGATCTCCTGCAAAAGGAGCTGGAAGGTCTCTTCCATGCGGGCTTCGATGATGTGGGCCAGGTCGCGGCGGCTCACCTGGACGGGTTGTTCCTCGCCGTAGGCGCGCAGGGCAAAGAACTCATCCTCGCCGACCTCGCTCTTGATGGCGTGGCCGTACTGTTTCTTCACCTGTTCGGCCACCTCGGGGGTGATGCGCAGGCCGACTGAAATATCCTGGGTGACGTGATTGCCGCCCACCGCCAGAACCATGGTGTGCCATACGTCGCCGTTGATGTAGATGGCCAGGTCAGCGGTGCCGCCGCCGATATCGCAAATGCAGACGCCCATCTCGCGCTCAGTCTCGCTGAGCACGACTTCGGCTGAAGCCAGCGGGTTGAGCACGAACTGGGTAGTCTCGATATTGGAAGCCTGCACGCACTGGCGCAGGTTCTCAACCGTAGCGGCTGCAGCGGTGATGATGTGCGTTTCCACCTCGAGGCGGTAGCCATACATGCCAACGGGGGAGTGGATGCCTTCCTGACCGTCAAGGTTGAAACCGCGCTGAATGACATGGATGATTTCGCGGTTATGAGGGATGGCCACAGCGCGGGCCTGGTCGACGGCACGGATGATGTCTTCCTCTTCCACAACGCCGCCGGAGATGCCCACCACGCCGCGTGAGTTGACGCCGGAGACGTGCGAGCCAGCCAGGCTGACCAGGGCGGAGGTGATCTCAAGACCAGAGGTGCGCTGGGCTTTTTCGATGGAGCGGGCGATGGATTGGGACGCTGCAGCCAGGTCGACCACGGTGCCTTTCTTGATCCCCTGCGAAGGTTCGATGCCAACGCCAAGAATGCGCATGTCGCTCTCGCCTTCCAGGCGGGCAACCAGCGTGCAGACCTTGGTGGTACCAATATCGATTCCGACTACGATAGGCTCGTCCATAAAACTACTCCATCCAATAATATGGTGCGTCGATATGTTCCACGCTGACCAGGCTGGGGTTGATGCCCAGTGCTGTCAGGCGCTCAACGATTGCCTGATACTCGCTCAACTTGAACTGAATGTCGCTCAGATCAGTTCCGAAATAGACCTGCCAACCGCGGCTGTCCTGCCAGCCAAGCCCGGAAATGGGATCGTAAACCAGCGAAGCGCCTTCGGGTAGCTGCGCGCCAAGACTGATGGCGGTCTGCAGCACCTGGGGATCGATGTAGTCGATCCTGGGGGAGGCGAACTCGTCCACCTTTGCGTCGGGGTTCTCAGCAGCTTTCTTGGCAGCTTCAAGATCTTCAGCGGTGACCAGCACGGGCACAGCAGCGGAGGATTGGATGCTGAGTAATGAACCGCCGTCGCCGCGGGCGGGCATGATCACACCGTCAGTATCGATCCATTGGGTGGATTCAGGGCTGTTCCAGGCCATGATGGGTTGACGCTCTGTGACCTTGAGCACAACGGTGTTGGGGAAGCTCACGCGCAGGTGGATATCGGTCAGCTCGGGGAAGGCGGTGAGGATGGCGTTGACGGTGCGCGTGCGGTCAAGGGTGAAGATGGAGCGGTTGTTGTTATCAACCACTGCCTGGATATCGGCGGCCGCCACGCGGGTGTTGCCGGTCACTTCCACGTATTTGACCTGGAAAGTATCGAGCGTGGTGAGCAGGATGACGAGGATGAGCACAGCCACGGCCAGGAAGACCGAAGCCATCTGCCAGGAGAAGGGCACGGAGGGCAGGGAGGGGAGGCGGACTTCAACGCCGTTGCCAGCCTGGGCATAGTGCACCTTGCGTACGTTGGTGGTGCGGGTGGAGCGTGTGACGGGCACCGAATAGGGAGAGGAGCGCCTTACCGTGGTACCGATGTTCTGCCCGGTGACGCGCGCGGCCTGCTGGCGTACCTGATCGACACGCTGCTGGCTGGAACTCTGGCGTTTCTGGCGGATCTGCTCGGCCCGCGAAAGGTTGGAATTACCTCTCTCTGGTGACATCTACTTGCTCCTGTAAGTTCGTACTGTGGCGTCCCGCTCAGCTTTGCGGCTGAAGGCCAGGTCGATCAATTTCTGAACCAGCTCAGGGTAGGGGATACCGGTGGCGTCCCAGAGCTTGGGATACATGCTGATCTTGGTGAAACCGGGGATGGTGTTGATCTCGTTGAGGTAGATCTCGTTGTTGTCCCGGTCAAGCAGGAAATCGGCACGGGCCATGCCGGCGCAGTCAGCGGCCACGTAGGCGCGCACGGCCAGGTCGCGGACTTTGGCCATCATGGCGTCGTCAATGGGCGCGGGGATGAGCAGCTTGGAGCGCTCGTCGACGTATTTTGCTTCGTAGCTGTAGAAATCGTCGCTGGGCAGGATCTCGCCGGCGATGGAAGCGATGGGATTCTCGTTACCGAGTACGCTGACCTCGATCTCGCGTCCGTTGACCCCGCGCTCCACAAGCACACGGCGGTCGAACTGCGCGCCCTCGAGGATGCCCTCGTAGAGGTCGGAGCGATTGCGGCACTTGGTGACACCCACCGAGGAGCCCAGGTTGGCGGGTTTGACGAAAACGGGGTAGGGCAGCGCGGTTTCGATGGATTTGATGACTTCATCCATGCCAGCCTGCGCCTGGCCACGGGTGACGGTAACTGACTCAACAACGGGGATGTTGTTGGCGCGCATAACGTCCTTGAAGAGGATCTTGTCCATGCCCACCGAGGAGCCGAGAACGCCAGCGCCGATATAGGCAATGTCGGCCAGTTCAAGCAGACCCTGCATGGTGCCATCTTCACCAAAAGTGCCGTGCAGGACGGGGAAGATAACATCCAGGCTGGCAACCGGTTCAAGCCTGTCGCCGTCTTTGGTTGTGCGGATGGCAAAGAGCTGCCCGCCGCGGTTGGGTTCAGGGAGGAGGACGGCCTGATAGAGCTCGTCAAGCTTGTTGGCTTCAAAAGCCTGCAGGACGTTGCTGCCAGATAGCCAGGTGCCGTCGTGCGTGATGCCGATCTCGATCATGTCATATTTGGCGGGATCAAGAACGGACAAAACGGAACGAGCGCTCATCAGGGAAACTTCGTGCTCCCCGGAGCGTCCGCCGAACATCACGCCAATTCGTAGCTTCTTTTCCATAACGCTAATTCTTCCAATCACCAAATAATTCGATCTCGAGTTCCAACACAACAGCGAATTTGTCGAGAACGGCCTTACGTACCAGTTCGATCAATTTGCGGTAATCCTCCGCGCAGCCGGTGCCATCGTTGACCATGAAGTTGGCATGCACCGGGCTTACTTCCACGCCGCCGATCCGTGTTCCTTTTAGTCCAGCCGCCTCGATCAAGCGGGCAGCGTGGGCGCCGGCCGGGTTCTTGAAGGTGGAGCCGAAACTGGCTCCGGCGGGTTGGGCACAGCGGCGCTTCTCGTTGACCGCGTCCACCTTGGCCTGAACGGCCTCACAGGTGGATCTTTCGAGCTTAAACGTCGCTGAAAGGATCACCGCGTTCCCCGGTTCTCTTTTGAAAGAGCTGGAACGATAGGTGAACCCCAACTCGTCACTGCGCAGCGACAACTGGCCATTCGTACGGTGCAAGATTTCTGCCAGGATGAGGCATTTGTTGATATCAGAGCCATGCGCGCCGGCGTTGCCGTAGACCGCGCCGCCCACCGTGCCGGGGATGCCCGCAGCCCACTCGAGCCCTGATAACCCAGGTTCAGCAACCTTGCGGACAAGGGTGGTGAGGGCTGCGCCGGATTCCACGTAAACAGTGGGCTGATCGGCCGATTCATCCACACGGATGGTCTTTGCCATATTGAGCAAGACAAACCCGTTCCAACCCTGGTCGCTGACGAGCAGGTTTGAGCCGTTCCCGAGCACGCGGTAGGGGAGGGTGCCCTTCCAAAGGAAGGCGGCATCCTGGCTAAGCTGTTGGGATGAAGAAGCAACAGCGAACCAGCGCGCCGGACCACCCACGCGTGCGGTGGTATAGGGCGCCAGACGTACGTTTTGTTGTAAACGTTCGCCAAAATGGTCCTGGAGCTGCATCAAAACCGCGTCACTCATTTTTCTAACCTTTACATTTCCTTTACATGGTCGATGAGGCGTTCCATCACCAGTTGTTTCTGCGAGTTCGCCAACTGGCGAAACTCCTTCGATTCCGACTGGGTCTTTGGCGGGATGCGCACACGCTGGAATTCGTTGACGATGAACGGCAGGTCAACGCGCATCTCGGTGACCTCAACGGTCTTGGTTTGCAGGTCAGTCATGCTGTTCCTCCCTTTCTTGCATCACTTTCAATATGCGTTTGCAGATCTGGTCTGCGTCACCGGCTGAGAGCACGAGCAGCACATCACCGGGCAGCAGTTTTTCTGTCAACAAGTCAACGGCAGAATCGAGGGTCTTGCAGTAATGCACGTCCTTGCCGGTCATTTTGTTGACCAGGTCGAGGGCGGAGTACTTTTCTTTGGGTTCACGCGCGGCATAGATCTCTGTGATGAGGGTGAGATCAGAACCCTTGAGGGAACGAATGAAATCATCTTCGAGCGAGTGCGTACGCGAATAAGTGTGCGGCTGCCAGACCGTTACCAGGCGGTGGCCGGGATAACGGGCGCGCGCGGCGGTGAGGGTGGCGGAAATCTTCGAAGGATGATGCGCGTAGTCATCAACGATCGTGACACCGTTGGCTTCGCCAATCACGTCAAAGCGGCGGCCGGTGCCAGTGAACCTGCTGAGGTTTTCTGCAGCGCGGGTTACGGGAAAACCCAGTTCGTTGATGACTGCCAGGATAGCAATCGAGTTCCTGGCGTTGTGCGTGCCTGGAATTTGTAAAGACACATGGGCGAGGGTGGTGTTGTTGAGGTGATCGACCAGGTCGTAATCGAATCCGCCGACCGAATTGGATTTGACGTTGATCGCCTGGTAATCAGCGTCATCGGAATAACCGAAAGTAACCACATGAGTGCCGGGGCGAACGGTCTTAACCAGTTTTGAAGCGTGCTCATCGTCCTTGCAGACCACCAGCATGCCATCTTCGGGGAGCAGTTTAACAAAGTCAGCGAAGGCTTCGCGGTAAAGCTCGGGGGTGGGGTAGATATCAGGATGGTCATATTCCACATTGGTCACGATGGCGATGTGCGGCTTGAGACCGAGGAACATGTGGTCGTATTCGTCGGCTTCAATGACGAAGTAAGCACCTTTACCCGCGTGCGCGCTGTTGGCCAGATCCTTGGAGACGCCACCGATGATGTAGGAGGGATCCAGACCGAGACGGTTAAGCGTGTAGGCCATGAGAGTGGTGGTTGTGGTCTTGCCATGGGAGCCGGCAATGGTGATGGCGACCTGATCCTTCATGAGGTCGGGCAGGAAATCAGCGCGTTTGAGAACAGGGATACCCGAGGCTTCAGCAGCGAGGACTTCAACATTGTTGTCGGGGATTGCTGAGGAACGCAATACAAGGTCAGCTCCCTTGATGTTGGTGGGGTCGTGACCTTCAAAAATATGAGCGCCGTGAATTGCCAGGTCGAGGGCGAGAGGAGAGAGACAGCGGTCTGAACCTGTCACCGTATAGCCCCGCTCGAGAAGGACGCGAGCAATGGAGGAAATGCCCGTACCACCGATTCCGATCAAATGTATATGTTTCATCAGATAAACACCACCAGAACAAGAACGAATGCGACTGCCACCGCGAAAAAGATGGCCGGGCTGGTTGCCAGCCATTCGGGAGGGAGCGCTTTGACCAACCGCAGCGCAGCCTGACCTGCGTCAGTGGCCGCGTCGGGTGCGGTTACAAAAGCAAACGGGTACGCTGCTGTATGCATGAAAGACCAGAGCGTGCCAAAGATAAGAAAGCCGTTGACGGCGCCGATGAAGAAGCCGAGCAAGGTATCCTGGAGGAAGTGGCGCACAAAGCGGTCACTCTCTGCAAGGCGGGGGATCTTGGGGGTCTGGTAGCCAAAGAAAACCAAACCGATAAGAATGATCGACTGAAGCCAAAATACAGTTTCGGGAGTGCCGTTGGCAAAGGTTTCCTTGAAGAAGGGCACGTAGGTCTTAAAAACGGTGAGAACGAACATTGCCAGGATGACACTGAATATAATGAGGAGTTCCTTGGCCCAGCCGCGCATGGCACCGATGATCCCAAAAAGAATGATAAAGATGAATAGCATCACGTTCAGACTGATCATTACCGATCCGTCCTTTCTGCCAACTCCCATACAAGGGAGGCGATCTTGTTCGCGGCATCAGGTTGAGCCAGGGATGTCATGGCCGCAGACATGGATTGCAGCCGACCTTTTTCGCCGAGGATGGAAGTGAGTGTGGGCATCAGTTTCTCGTCCAGGGCGGAGTTTTCCACCACGATGGCTGCGCCCTTATCGGCGAGATAATCGGCGTTGACTTTCTGGTAGCGCCATGCAAAGGGGTAAGGCACCAGGATGGCGGGCAGACCGTAGAAGGGCAGTTCACCCAGCGTGGAAGCTCCGGCGCGGGAAAGCACGATATCGGCGCTGGAGAATGCGGCTGCCATTTCTTCGTGCAGGTACGGGAAGGCATGGTAACGTTTGCCCAGATCAGAAGGGAGAGAGGCGGCGACCTTTTCGATCTCCGGCCAGTCCAACTCACCGGTGATGTGTATGATCTGCAGCTTTGCAAGCAGATCAGGAAGCTGTCGGGTGACGGCCTGGTTGACCAGACGCGCTCCTTTGCTGCCGCCAACGATGAGCAGAACGGGAAGACTGCCCGTGAGACCCATCTGTTTGCGGGCTGTGTTCTTATCCAGCTTCTTCAAGTCGCCGCGGGTGGGATACCCGGTGACAACCATTTTCCTGGCAGAAGAGAAGTATTTCTTTGAATCCGGTGTGGTGAGCGCGATGACATCGGCAAATTTTGCCAGCATCTGCAGCGCCTTGCCGGGTTCAATATCAGGAACGTAGAGCAGGGTGGGCACCTTGCGGCCGGCGAGTGCCATGGGTACAGCCACGAAGCCGCCGGTGAAGAGCAACACGTCGGGTTTGAACTCGCGCAGGATGCGGGCAGAAGCAAAGAAACCGCGCGCGAGCTTCATCATATTGCCGGGGAGCTTGCTCAACCCAACTCCATGCAAACCGGCAGCCGGAATGGCACGGAAAGGGATACCCTGGCGGCTGACCAACGCAGCCTCCATGCCGCCTTCGCCGCCCACCCAGAGGGTGTCCTCAAAACGATCAACGAGGTTCTGACGGATTGACAGGGCCGGATACACTCCGCCGCCCGTACCCCCGGCGCAGATCAACAGCTTTGCCATGAGGACTCCCTTCTGAAGCCGGTCCAGCCAGCCTCGAATTCCTTGAAACTCCCATCAAAATACCGATTCCCATCAATACGGTGACCAGACTAGAGCCACCGGAACTGATCAGTGGAAGGGCGTTGCCTGCAAAGGGGAGCAGGTTGACGATGACGCCCATGTTGATCGCGGCTTCGATGGTGATCCATAGCGTGATACCTGCCGCAATCCATCTGCCGAGGTCATCCCTGGCTTCGCTGGCGATCTTCATACCGCGCCAGAGGATGACAATGTAGAGCGAGACCACAAAGATGGCACCCAATAGGCCGGTTTCTTCTGCGATGACCGCGAAGATCGAGTCGGTGGCAGCCACAGGCAGGCCGATGAACTTGGTGGTGGAGCGGCCGAGGCCGACGCCGAAGACGCCGCCATGAATGACAGCTTCGAGCGACCATTTCACATGGTCGGAAGCATTCTCGGGGTTTTGCATGCCGTTCCAGTAATCCACCAGACGAACACGGGCGTTGCGGTAAACCAGAACAGTAAGGAAACCAACGATGGATGCCACGAGCACAACCACCAGTATCTGACGCAGCTTGCCACCGGCGATGAAGAAGAGCACACCGCCCAGAACGACAACGGTTGCGGCAGCAGAGACATCAGGCTGGGCCAGGATCAAGCCAGCGGTGATGCCCAGGATGCCCATGAGCGGGATCAGGCCGAACGACCACTGATCGAGCACATCACGTTTGCTGTAGAGCCAGACACACAGGTAGAGTATGATGACAAGCTTGGCAACCTCTGAGGGCTGGACTGAGCCATTGAAGAGGGCGCGTTTGGCACCAAAATCACCTTCCGCACCGAAGATGAGCACGCAGAGCAGCAGGATAATGGTCACGCCCATGCCCAGAACGACAAGGTTGCGGAAGCGGTGATAATCGAAGAACGTAAGCGCCATGGCCAAGCCACCGCCCAGGATGCCAAAGAGGATCTGCTTGAGTACAACTGTGTATGAAGAATTGCCCATGTTAACCGAGTTCTGCCAACTGGCCGAATAGACCATCATGAAACCAAAGGCCATGAGGGTGATGACGGCAATCCCCAGCGGCAGGTCAAAATTGTCGCGGAAGAAGCGTTTGATGGGTTTCAGTCTCGAACTCGTAGTCACGGTTGTCATGGCAGGTTATTTACCCATTTCTTGAAGTAATTGCCGCGTTCCTCGAAATCACGGAAGGCGTCATAAGCGGTGCAGCCGGGGGAGAGCAGTACAACGTCTCCCTGTTCAGCGATCTGCGCCGCCCGGTAGAGAGCGTCTTGAAAATCAGATGCGCAGGCGATGCTGCTGAGGCGCTCACCGGGGGTCAATTGACCGAGGGCGGCAGTGATTTTAAAGGAAGCTTCGCCAAAGACGATAACGTGGTCAACTCGGTTGTGCACCAGGCGGGCCAGGTCTTCCCAGGGCAGGTCTTTATCGCGGCCGCCCAGGAGAAGGATAAGGGGTTCGGTAAAGGAGCGGATGCCTGCCATGGTGCGTTCGGGGGCTGTGGCAATAGAGTCGTTGTACCACTGCACGCCCTGCCAGTTGCGCACAAGCTCCAGGCGATGTTCAACACCGGTGAAGCCTTTGACACCGGCAACCATCGATTCGATGGATAGCCCGACTGCGTGAGCGATGGCGCAGGCAGCCAGCACGCAGACCACATTGTGTTCACCGCGCAGCAGGATGGTATCAAGGCTCATCACCTTTTCACTGCCTGAGGCGGTTTGCAGAATAATATTCCGGCCATCTGACCAGGTACCGGTCTCTCCGATAGGAGGTTGTTTTATTCCAAAACTGACCAGACGGCCTTTGACGTTGGGCAGAAGGTCCCAGGAACCCTTGTCCTCACGGTCGAGAACGGCTGTATCGCCGGTTTTCTGGAAGTCAAGGATGCGTGCCTTGGCAGCGGAATAAGCTGCCATGCTGCCGTGGCGGTCCAGGTGGTTGGGGGTGATGTTCAGAACTGCTGCCACATTGGGGCTGATGCTCATCTGTTCCAATTGGAAGCTGGAGAGCTCAAGAATGACGATATCATCGGCAGCGATCTCATCCAGGTATTCCACCAGGGGCAGACCGATATTGCCGCCGATCCAGGCCTGGCGAGATGATTTCACGGCTGCCTTGGCCATGCGGCCAACGATCGTTGTAGTGGTGGTCTTGCCGGCTGACCCGGTGATGCCCACCACGGGCGCTTTCACGGATTCCATGAAGACCTGGGAGTCATTGGTGAGGGGCAGCCCGCGCTTGACAGCTTCCTGTACGATGGGCAGGTTGAGGGGAATGCCGCCGGAAAGACAGACTACTTCCACACGGTCGAGCAGGTCAAGCGGATGTTCTCCGAAGACACACTCAACGGATGTGGAGTCAAAGCTGGTGCGGATATCGTTCATCTCAGTGCCGCTGCGCTTGTCGTTGAGGATGACCCGGGCACCCTGGCTGCTGAGATAACGCGCCAGAGCCTGACCCTGACGGGCAGCTCCTATGATCAAAACGCGTTTTGCAGACCAGTTACTCATCAATCTCTCCTATACAAGGGCGATGGCCAAACCGACCATGGTACACAAAAGGCTGATGAGCCAGAAACGCTGAACCACCTGCGTTTCGCTCCAGCCGGACAATTCAAAGTGGTGATGCAGGGGCGCCATCTTGAAAAGGCGCTTGCCGTGAGTCAGTTTAAAGTAAGCCACCTGCAGCACATCGCTGACAGCGTTGCTGACCGGGATAACGGCGATGAGGGGCAGGAGAAGCCACTGACCGGTCATGAGAGCCACCACGGCGAGTACGGCACCAAGAGAAAGCGAGCCCAGGTCGCCCATGAAGAGCATGGCCGGATGAACGTTGAACCAGAGGAAGCCAAAAATAGCACCCACGATGGTGAAGCAGAAACGACCAACGAACACGTCGCCCTGCATGAGAGCGATGGCGCCGTAGGCGGCGAAGGCTGTGGCCGAGATCAGACCGGCAAGGCCGTCAAGGCCGTCTGTGAGGTTGACCGCATTCGACATGCCCACGATGATGAAAGTGGCGATGGGGATGTACCAGCCGCCGAGATCGATGGGAGAGTTGAGACCAGGCCAGTAAAGTTCAGGCACCTGCAGCACATTGCGCAGGAAGAAAGCGGTGATGAGAGCCAGGACCACCTGGATGATGAACTTGCTGCGGGCGCGCATACCCAATCCCCGGCGGGGACCGCGGATGCCTTCCCAATCGTCAATGGCGCCCAGGGCACCGAAGGCGATCATGACGCCAAGAGGCAGCATGATGGAACGGCCGAGCACGTTAAGTCCCAGGAGTGATACCGCATTGAGCAGCACGGTGAGGATGGCAACCGGCAGCAGGATCATGAGACCGCCCATGGTGGGAGTACCCATCTTGGTCACGTGGCTGTCGGGGCCTTCCATGCGGATCATCTTGCCGATCTTGAGATGGCGCAGGATGCGCAGCAGGGGATTACCCCAGATGACTGCCAGGATAAATGCCAAACCGCTGAGGGATAAAGCCAACGATGTATCTTTCATTCTTCAACCTCCAGGTCTGCCACGATGCGATCCATGCGAAGTCCGTGAGAACCTTTCACCAGGACCACGTCGCCTTCTTTGAGCAGGGAGCGCAGCGAAGCGACGACCTGTTCTGTCGTTTCAAATTTGTCGATTTTTTCCGAGCGCAGGCCGGCATTCAGCGCAGCGTCTGCGATCATGGTGCCATTCTCGCCAAGTGTGATCAGGCGGTCGGCAACCTCGGCGGCGCGGATGCCAACCATCTCGTGTCCGCGCTTCTCGTACTGACCAAGCTCAAACATGCCACCCAGGACGGCGATGTGACGGCCGGGGATCTCGGAGAGCAGGCTCAACGCTGCCAGGGTGGATTCTGGAGAGGCGTTGTAGGTATCGTCGAGGAGCAGCGCGCCCTGTTCGGTGTGGACTGTGACAAGGCGAAGCTGATTCCTGGAGCGCTGCAGGCCGAGGACGATCTCTCCCCAGCTCAGATTGAGCACGAGCCCTGCGGCGATTGCACGCAGCGCAGTTTGCACCGAATGCTGGCCAATGAGCGGGACGCTCAAGTTATAGGTTTCTCCGTTGTAATGCGCCCTGAAGCTGATACCGTCGAGGCCGGCACTCTCGATGCGATCTGCCCACAGGTGAGCCTGCGGATCGAGACCGTAGAAGAGCACGCGGGCTTTGGTCAGCTCTGCCATGGGTTTGACCCAGGGATCGTCGTAGTTCAGAATGGCGACGCCTTCAGGCGCGTCTGGCAGAGATTGGACGAGTTCGCTTTTGCCGCGGGCGATAGCTTCCTGTGAACCGGCGCGCGAGGCGTGCACCATGCCGATGTTGGTGATGATACCGATCTGCGGTTTGGCCAGGTCGCACAGGAACTTGATGTCACCGGGCTGATAGAAGCCCTTTTCAGTGACCGCGCATTGCGTACCGCGGCTAAGCTTGAGCAGGGTGAGGGGAAGACCAATCTCATTGTTCAGGTTGCCCTGGTTCTTTACGGTGCGGTAACGCTGGCCCAGAACGTCGGCGACCACTTCCTTGGTGGTGGATTTGCCTACACTGCCGGTGATGCCAACCACCACCACGTCGAGTTGATTACGCCAGTGTCCGGCGATCTTCTGCAGGCTCTGCAGGGTATCATTTACGCGGATGGCGAAGGGCGCGGCCGGGATGTTGAGGACAGCGGGCAACGGGGAGCGTGTATCGATCACCGAAATGGAGGGATCGATGTCTTTTTGGATCAGGGCAATACTTGCGCCGTTTCTGAAAGCAGCGCTGACGTAGTCATGTCCATCGACGCGCTCACCGGGGATGGCAATGAAAAGTGAGGCGGGGATGGCCTGGCGCGAATCGGTGACAGCATCGCTGAGCACCATAACGGCATTGTCATGGCGGCGACCGGTCAGAGGTTCGAGAATATCAGCCAGTGTAAACATTTCCTGTCCTATTGTCCTTGCAGACTCTTGCGCAGATCGTCCGGGGGGATGTTCATCAGGACGACCAGTTGTTCAACGACATCGCTAAACACGGGGGCTGCCACGACAGAACCCCAGATGGAACTGGATGGTTTTTCAAGCCAGACGTAGACCATGAATTGCGGGTCATCAGTGGGGCCCCAGCCAACGAAGGAAGCGTTGGTCTGGTTGCTGGAATACTCACCATTGACGACGATCTCAGCGGTACCTGTTTTACCGGCCACGCTGTACCCCTCAACGAGGGCGTCAGAGGATTCTTCCATAAGGGATGTCTCAAGCATGCTGGTGAGGGTGTGGGCGGTCTCAGCCGTGATGGGGGTGCCCACGATCTGAGGATTGGTGTTGTACTGCTGCCCATCCTGGATGTAGGCCTTAAGAACGTGCGGGGCGACCATCTGACCGTCGTTGGCAAGGGCTGAGGCTGCCATCAGCATCTGGATGGGAGTAACGGCAACACCCTGACCGAAGGAGTTGGTGGCCAGGTTGACCTTGTACCACATGGGATCACCGGGTTCGCTGAGCGGGTAGACTTCCTCACCGGCGAGGTCGATGTTGGTGCGGTGACCAATGCCAAAAGCATCGAGATACTGGTAAAACTTCTCATCGCCAAGTTCGGTGGCGACCCATGACAGACAGACGTTCAGGGAGTGCTGCATGCAGCCAACCATTGTCTGCGGTCCCCAGGCGCTGCGGTCCCAGTTATAGATGGTCACGCCACCGACTTCGATGTATCCGCTGTCGACGAATTCGGTATCGGGTTTGACAGCGCCAGCGTCGATGGCAGCGGCCATGGTGAGGACCTTGAAAACGGAACCGGGCTCATAGACCTGGCTGACGGCTTTGTTATAGGGAATACCGGAGGTGAAAATATCGCTGTATTCCCAGTACTCGTTGGGGTTCATGCGCGGGGTGCTGGCCATGGCCAGGATCTCGCCGTTACTGGGATCCATGACGATGATCGTGCCATTGTCGGCGCCGGTGGTTTCAAGAGAGTTATCGAGGATGTTTTCTGTCATGCGCTGGATATCGCGGTCGATGGTTAAAACCAAACTTGCACCTGGCGGTGCAGTGGGGATCTCCTGCATTTCATAGGGATCGAGCGCAATGAGCACTTCTTTCTTGATCCCAGCCAGGAGGTCGTTGTATTCCTCCTCGACGCCGAAGAAGCCGCGTCCGTTCTCGCGGTCGAGATAAGGGTAAAACCCGAGGACGTTGGAGGCCAGTGTACCTTCGGGATAGATGCGCTGCAGGTGAGGAGTCCAGACAAGGCCACGCAGGGAGGGTAATTCCTCGTCCTGCCCATAGGGATTGTTCTCCTCGTATTGTTCCTTGAGGGTCTCGATCTCGTTGACCTTGTTGACGTCGATAAAATCGACCAGGGTGACGTAGACACTGCTGCCTTCCACATATTCCTGGCTGGCAGAAGCGAGCATATCGTTGTAGTCAGCCCCTGTGAGGGAAGCCAGAGTGGCAGCGATGGTTTGGGGATTGCGCACGTACTGGAGTTCGACGCCGAGCTCGTAAACTTCGCGGTTGCCGGCCAGCAGGTGACCCCAGCGGTCGTAGATATAGCCGCGTTCGGATTGGATGGTGCGTACCTCGTAGCCGTAATTCTCAGCCCACTCGTTGAGGTTCTTGGCGCTGGCGCTGGTCTGGATGCGGACCATCTGGATAACGATCATCAAGGCGAAGATCGTAAAGAAGATCGCCAGCCATTTCATGCGCGGAAGACTTCTGATCCACTCGATCATTTGCTCTCCACGCTGCTGCTCAAACGGTTAATTCCCTGAAACAGCCAATCCCACAGGGATTGGCGGTATTCCGACTTGACGACCGGACCTTCCTCTTCCACGATGCCGGGAGGAGGTGCAAGGATGGCCGTCTGCCTGCCGGTGTAGCCAGGGATGACAATGTAAACCACGTTTTCGGGGTTGGCGGATTCAAAACCCATATCAACAGCCCGGTCTTCCATTAATGAAGCAGAGGTGAGTAGGGCAAGTTGAGCTTTGCTGTCGGCGATGGTGCGTTCCAGGGTGCGGCGTTCGGCATTGAGGTTGTAGGCTTGAAGACCGGCTGAAGCTGCTTGACCGCTGATGGTGAGATAGACGCCGGCGACGAGCAATACGATCACCATGGCAAGAAGGAACAGGCCAACCATCTGGGCTTGCGATCTCCAGGGGGCCTGTTTGAACGCCTGGGAGAAGTTGATCTTGCCCCAGGAACGTTCTTTCCTGCGCGGGTGTTTTCTGTTCTCGGTCATGTTATTCTGCAACGTTACTCAGTTTTTCAGCTACTCGTAAACGGGCACTGCGCGCCCGGGGATTCTGACTGATCTCTTCGTCGTCCGCCTTGATGGGGTGGCGGGTGATTTCGGTGATGCGGGCTTTATGACCGCAGATGCAGACGGGTTGTTCTGGCGGGCAGATACAATCGCTGCTTTCTCTGCGGAAATACTGCTTTACGATACGGTCTTCCAATGAGTGGAAAGAGATCACCGCCAACCGTCCTCCCGGGTTGAGTGCGTCTATCGCATCGGGGAGGAATTCGGTCAACGCAGTGAGTTCACCATTGACGGCGATCCGGAGCGCCTGAAAAGAGCGTGTGGCCGGGTGGATTTTACCACCACTTTTACCGGCTGCCTTTTTGATGACCGCAGCAAGCTCGAGAGTGGTATGCAGAGGGCGGCTGGCAACAATCCCGCGGGCGATGCGGTAAGAAAGACGCTCATCACCATACTTCCACAGGATGTCGGCCAGCTCATTTTCGGGGAGGGTGTTCACCAGGGTCTCTGCGCTGATAGACTGGGACGGGTCGAAACGCATGTCCAATGGCCCATCTTTTAGAAAGGAGAAACCACGTTCTGGAGTGTCGATTTGCATCGAAGAAACACCCAAATCAATGACGATGCCATCTACGTGGTCCCAGCCCAGCGCCTGCAACGCCTGGAGGAGGAGGGTATATGACGAATGCACCAGGTGGACCCGGCCTGAGAATGACATCAGGCGCTGAGAAGCGATCTCCAGCGCCCGAGGGTCAAGGTCAAGTCCCAGCAGTTCTCCCTGTGGGGCAGAGGCTTGAAGGATGCCTTTGGCGTGTCCTCCGGCCCCAACTGTGGCATCCACGTATCTTCCCGGGCTTTTTGGCCGTAAAGCAGATATGATATGATTGTAAAGAACAGAGACATGTACCTGAGGCTCAAGTTCGGGAGACTCAGCCATGGCTTATAACGACAAGTCTAAAGTGTTGAAGCGTTGGGCATTCGCAGCTGGATCGTCCAGCTTGCGTTTTTGTTCCTCCCAGAGTTCGGGAGCCCAGATCTCAATGTCATCCCCAACGCCAACGACAACGGCATTGCCATCCAGGTGCGCGATGTCTTTCAGCGCCTGCGGTATGATGAACCTGCCGGCACTGTCAAATTCCACTTTTGCGGCCATGGCGAACATAAAGCGGCGCAAATTGCGGAGTTCTGGATCGGTCATGTTCATCTTGTTGATGCGTTCATACAGCAGATTCCAACGGATGGAGGTCATAACTACCAGATTCTGATCAAAACCCTGGGTGATGTACGCGCCATCCACAAGCAATTCACGAAGGCGGGACGGAAACGTGATCCGGCCTTTCTCGTCAATCGTGTGGTTGTACTGCCCAAGGAACATTAGTTCTACTACTCCTATATATGCCGAACGCCGGAAAGGCTCCGGCGCTCCACTTTCTCCCACTTGACTCCACTTTCACCCACTAGTATACACAAATAGTGGAACAAATTCAAGGGGTTTGGGGTCTTTTTAAGTAAGATATTTTCTACCTTTAAAACCTTGCTAGGACCCTTTTTTGGATAAAACTCGACGTTTGAAGATTTATTGGAGAAAAAATGAAGAAACGTATGTCTTCCATTGGGACGATTATTTTCTTGACAATATTCGTGGTCTCCTGCCGGGCACAAAGCGCTGCAACACCTGATATCCCCATGCTCACAGAGCCGGCTGAGATCGATGAACCCGCAATCGGGCTGTCATTGGATACATTTGTAAATATGGAATTGATATCTCCCCAAACTGGCCAGACCATCCAGTTGGTGGATGGCGTATATTCCAACGGAGACGTAGATGGCGGTATCCTGGCTGCGGGTTTGTTGCCGCAGGCAGCTTTTGGCGATCTTACCGGAGATGGTTTGGATGACGCGGTCCTGCTTGTCTCGGAGAACATGGGTGGCAGCGGCGTTTTTGTGTCGCTGGTAGCCATGGTCAACACCGGGAATGGATTTTCACAGGCGGGGTCTTACCTGGTGGATGACCGGCCGTTGATTAATGCCATCTCTATAAATAACAACCGCATCGTGATGGACGCCGTCATCCATAATGTGAATGATTCAATGGCAGAACCCACGATGAAGGTTGTGGAAGAACTTTCTGTTTCAGATCACCTGTTCATCTTGCGGCGTTTGGACTCCACAATTTCCGATGCTGAGCGCACAATCGTGATCGATTCACCGGTGGATGGCGAGGATGTCGATGCAACGGTGCATGTGAAGGGAAGCATGCCTATTGCGGCATTTGAGAACACTCTCGTCTACAAGATCTTTGATTCGTCAAATAATGTCATCGACCAGGGACCGTTCATGGTCAGTGCCGCCGACATGGGCGCACCGGCGACGTTCGATAACACACTGGTTATTCCCGGCGCGGTCTCTGGAATGTGCTACAGAATCGTACTTGAAGAGACCAGCATGGCTGACGGAAGTACTTTGTGTCTGAACTCAGTGGAAGTAGTGATGAAGTAACTGGGGAGAATATCCGCGAATTACGCAAGTATTGGCCAATGTCGCGCACGAGAATTAATACCATTTGCGCAAGTTAGTTGAAATTCGCGCCATTAGCGAAGTATAGAGCCGGGGAGGTTCTTCACCTCCCCGGTGCTTATTACTTCTTGCTTTCCAGGTCGAGGTGAAAGTGGTGCAGCATGCGGTGAAAGGCCGGGGCGAAAAGCACACCGGCAACCACCAGGAATACAATCCCTGAATAGAGCGCGTAGAGAGAAGCAAAGATCTTGCCCGCGGTGGTGTGCATCACATCCACAGGACCCATGCCTCCCAGCAGCATGGAGGCGTTGAGCATGGAGTCCACCCAGGGCAGCCCTTCAATGAAGTGGTAACCGGCCATACCCAGCAACAGCGACCCGCCAATGATCGCCACTACGATCAGGATATGCTTGAATTGTCTTTTAATGAAGGCTTTGCGGGAAAGAAGAGGTTGGTTATGCTTCTCGAACATGCAGTCACCTCCAAATAGCAATATTAGAAATCGCTCAATCTTGGCCTGTATTGTAACGCTTCCGCCAGGTGCGGAGAAGTGATAGATTCCGCGCCGGCCAGGTCAGCGATGGTGCGGGCCAGCTTGAGGATGCGGTGATAGGCGCGTGCCGAGAGCTGCATCTGGTTCATGGCAGCACGCATGAGAGCGCGGCAGGGTTCATCCAGTCCACAGAACTGACGCACTTCGGCCGGGTGCATATCGGCGTTGCATGCCAGCGTGGTACCGGTAAAGCGCTGACGTTGAATATCGCGGGAAGCCTCCACGCGCGCGTTGACCTCGGCTGAAGATTCGCTCTGGCGTGAATCGCTGAGCTTTTCGTAGTCCACGCGCGGCACCTCGATGTGGATGTCGATGCGGTCCATGAGCGGCCCGGAGATTCGCCGTTGGTACTTGATGACCGTGCCGTTTGAGCAGGTGCAGGCGCGGGCGGAGTCGCCGTAATAGCCGCAGGGGCAGGGGTTCATGGCAGCCACAAGCTGAAAATTGGCCGGGAAGGTGAGCGATCCCTGGGCGCGGCTGATGGTGACCACTTTATCCTCCAGCGGCTGGCGCAGTACCTCAAGGGCGCGCGAATTGAACTCGGGGAGCTCATCCAGGAACAGTACGCCGCGGTGAGCCAGCGAGATCTCGCCCGGGTGAGGGAAGTTGCCGCCGCCCACCAGGCCGGCGTGGCTGATGGTGTGATGCGGCGCGCGGAAAGGTCTATTCTTGATGAGGGGAATCCCAGACGGGAGCTGATCGGCAACGGAATAGATGCGTGTGACATCGAGGGATTCATCCACGCTCATGCGCGGCAGAATGGCAGGCAGAGCGCGCGCCATGAGGGTCTTGCCTGCTCCGGGCGGGCCGATCATGAGCAGGTTGTGTCCGCCGGCCGCGGCGACTTCGAGAGCGCGTTTGACGTGCTCCTGCCCTTTTATTTCGCGGAAATCGGTCTGCACCAGGGCTTGCACCTGGTCTATCTCCATCACAGGCTGCGGGGGAATGATCTTCTGCCCGATGAGATGCCAGTACAGGTCGGCCAGCGAGCCAACCGGGATGACTTCCAGGTCGGGGAAGATGGCTGCTTCCAGCGCATCTTCTGCGGGGACGAAAACGCGTTTGAAGCCTTCGCGGCGGGCAACAGCGGCCATGGGCAGCACACCGCGGATGTGGCGCACACTGCCGTCAAGGGAGAGTTCACCCATCACCAGCGCTTCTTTGAGACATTCTGGAGGCAACTGGCGGTTGGCGATCATGATGCCAAGGGCAATTGGAAGGTCGTAAGCTGAACCTTCCTTGCGCACGGTAGCCGGGGCCAGGTTGACGCGCACGCGCTTGCGAGGGGATTCCAGACTAGTGTTGCGGATGGCTGACTGTACGCGCTCACGGCTTTCCTGCACCGAGGCATCGGGCAGGCCAACGATAATGATGGGAGGTGTGGGAATTCCATTGGTGATGTCTACTTCAACGTCGACGATCACCCCCTCCAGGCCGATGACGGCACAGGCGTTCACGCGCGCTAACATGGGTTAAGTGTAGGTTTACTTCATCGAAAAGTCAATTATCAAGTCGAACTAACTTCGCGGATTTTATGCCTTCCCGTAACGATTGATGATCTGCTGAAAGATGATCTGATCCTCAGGAAGAATGCTTACGATTTGAAAACCATGCAAGTATTCGTTGGGCATGATGGGATCCGTCTGGCTCCAGACCACTTTGGCCTGGATGATGATGTACGACTTGCTTGAAATATCCGAGGTCAGGTCCAGGCGCAGTGAAAGCTCTGTACCGATCTTGATGGGTTTGGTGCCTTCGATCTTGAACCCTTTGGCGCTGATATCAGCAAGATACCCCACAGATTCCTGGGTCTGGATATCCACAACAGGCATGTAATAATCAAATTTGCGGCGATTGGCGGTTCTCCGTTCTTTTTCCATGCATCAGACCTTTCATTTGGTATTGTAATGGAATGAAAATCTTCTGAACCGTTAATGGAAAGCTCGCTTAATTAAGGATAGTTTATGAGCGGAGGAATTATTTGTCAACCAGATTATACCGGTTTAAAGTTTTAAGAATTGAATAACTGTACTTAAGACCAGTTCTGGGGTAATGTGGCTCTGCACCATCGTGCCATGGTATTGAAAGTCATAACTGATTATCCTATAATAACTAATGGAAGCGATGAACCAGATGGTTATATGTGGTCGCTTTCTCTGATAAACATTTTTCATTGTCTCAAAACAGAGAACCTTCTGGGGAGCCAGTAGCGAAACCGTCCATAATGGACGGTTTTTGTACTTCTGGTATCGGACATACATAAAGTTTTAATTAATAACAGAGAAACAGAAAGGAGGAGGCGAGAGCTTGATCTTATAAATAGACAAAAAAGGAGATGGATATGAAAAAAATCTTAGTCGTTCTTGCGTTCGTTCTTGTGGCTACAGTTCTGATATCCTGTCTTCCTGAAAAACCGCAGGATGTATTGCCATATTGTAAGGATAGCTACAATGCCCTATTGGTGGATTATCCTGATTACCCATCATCATTCATCGGAGCCTGCGTATCATATTTCCAGACCGGAAAAACGGATGCATTTGTGTCCCTGTGCGGGTATGAACCCTTCAGAGAAAGTCTTGAAATGCCCGAAATCGATACAAAACATGAGTGCATTGAATATATCAAAGACTTCACACCACCAGAGTAGATGGACCCTTTTCGCAAGAGACTGTTCTTTTTGAACAGTCTCTTTTATGTACACCTGGAAAACTTCTTAGCGGAACATCCAAAAACACAAAAGCCCTCCATCTATCCAGATGGAGGGCTTTTTCCTGACGGTCGACAACTTAGTTGTTTTCAATCAATCTTTACATCTCGCGTGGATTAAGCACTTCGTTCAAACCATCGCCAAGCAGGTTCCAGCCAATGCCAAAGAGGATAAGTGCCAGCGTGGCCGGCAGAAAAACCCACCAATAAGTAAAGATGCCACCTCCGGGGCTGATAATCCAATCGCGGCCGTTGGACAGAAGCATGCCCCAGGGTGAATCTCCGCCAAGTCCGATAAACGTGAAGGTAGCCTGCAGCAGCACCATGCCTCCCACGTCGCGCGCGCCAAAGACAATAACGGGTGAAATGGCATTGGGTAAAATGTGGCGGAAGAGGATACGGCCATTACGAGCTCCGATGACACGCGCTGCTTCAACGTATTCGGTTTTCATCAGGCGTGTGACCATTACATTGGTCACGCGTGCGTAGGGCATCCAGGAAAAGAGGATAAAGGCTAGGATCACCGGATCGATCTTTTGTAGTGTCACCAGCCAGGCAGGTATATCTTCAGGGATGTACGCAATCAACGTTGGATCGATGACGGGGTTCAACCCATAGCCTCCGCGCATCCAGTACACACCAGCCTGAGTGAGCAGTAAAGTGAAAAGCTGGTTAATGAGAATGACACCGGCGATGAGCGGAAAAGCCAGGAAGGTATCGGTCAGGCGCAAGAGCAAACCGCGCATGAACCCTCCCGCGTAACCACTGGCAGCACCCACCAGGATGCCGATGAGCATGGCAAAGGCAGTCACCGTCACACCAAAAATCAAGGCTGAGCGTGCGCCCCAGACTACCGAGTGATAGACGCTCAATTGCCGCGGCAATGTACCAAACGGTGCTTCTGCGCTGGGAGGATGAGGAATGAAATCACGGACGTAACCAACACTTTTTGTCACGCCCGGGTTTTCGGGATCCACAGGCGAGATCTGCTGCGCAAACACTGCAACAAAGACGAAGAACAGGACGATCAAAAGACCGAGCCAATTCTGCCAGCGGGAAAAGAAGCGGCGCAGGTTCCTCATGAGTCTTGTCCTTCGCGCAGGCGCGGATTGATGATCACCTGGAGAATGTCGAGAACGAGCATCAACAGCAATACCACAATGACACTGTAAATTGTGAAGCCAAGAGCTGCAGGGGCGTCGGGAGTGTATTGCATGCTGGCGATGGCAACCTCAGAAACGCCGTGGAAGTTGAAAATGATCTCCACCACGTAAACCCCTGTGAGTAAGGCAGCCGCAGAAAGTATGCTGCTGGTGAGGGCCGGGGCAATGGCGTTGCGCAGGATATGCCGGCGGGTAATGGTGCGTTCCTTGAGGCCCCGTGCGCGGGCGGCGACCACGTATTCCTGCCTTGATTCCTCAATCATTGTGGCGCGTGTCACGCGGCCGAGAGTAGCCCAGTGTGCGAAAGCAAGGGTAAAGACGGGCATAACCAAATGGCGGAAGGCATCCAAGGTGACGTCGAGGCGGCCATTGAGCAAGCCATCGATGGTGACAAAACCCGTATACTGGTGGAAACCAGGTGAAGTGAGTACCACACCCATGGCAGTGCTGGTGCGTTCAGGCCCAAACCAGTAGAGACTGACGTAAAAGAACGCCATGAGGATAAGCGCAAGAATGAAGGGGGGAAGTGAAGTGGCAATATAGGCAAAAAACCTGAAGCTGTGATCCGCAAACTTATGCTGCTTTGATCCTGAAATGACGCCGCTCAACAGTCCAAGGGGAATGAAGGCGAGGATCGAGTAGAAGGTCAATTCAGCGGTAACAGGGGTGCGCACTACGATAGCTTCAAACACACCTTCATTCATGGTGGGACTGAATCCCCAGCTGCCCTTAAGAATATTGGTGATGTAGAAGTAATATTGAACAGGGTATGGATCATTCAGGTGATAGGTTTTAATGATGCGCTGGATCATGTCAGCACGCTGCTTCTCTGTTTGCCGGGCGTTGGGGGGCATGTAGAGCTCGGCTCGCGTTTCGGCCGGGGTGAACATCACCGTGGCATAAAGCACAGCCGTAGTAATAAAGAGGATGAGAATAAATGAGAAGATACGTCTGATGAGGTGGACCAGGAAAGTGGGCATCTAAGATTCTTTTGCTGCTTAAAATGGGAATGCTAATGAATTATTGTACCACGTGAAAAAAATGGATACATCACCGAACAATTCGGGAGGATTTGTTCCCGTTTATGTTCGAGGTTACCACCTGGTCGCTCTTGACCAGCGAACTCTGGAATTGGGTGGATGGGGGCAGGGCCGTCCAGCCACCAATGATGAACGGGAAAGGATTGCCGGTGGCCAGCCACTCGCCGTTGTAGCGGCGCGCGATGTGAAAGTGAGTGCCCGTGGCCTGTCCGCCCTCACAGGAGGGGTGGCCGATGCGATCATCTTTGGCCACGATGCTTCCCTGCGGTACCCGTTCTGACGTTGCGATGTGCATGAAGAACACCTGCCATCCGGTGGCGCGGGCCTGGTCATCGAACATGTCGAGGATGACGATGCTGGAGTTGGAATAACTGATGCGGCCTGAGGCAGGTGCGAGCACCCATACCCGCGAGACCGAGCAGGCCGGTTCACCAGTCACCGGGGCAAAATCAAGCGCACCCATGGGTGTGCCAGAGTTCCAATCGTAGTGGATACCGCCGGTGAGCGCCCATTCCTCACCGGGGGTGAAGGGCAGTTCCAACGCTGGCTGGGTTACAGCGGGAGTGATGAGCGGCTCAACGGCAGCAGCACGCTGCCAGGGATCACCAAACATGTCCATGTACAGGACGGGGAAGTTATTATTGCTGTAGAGAACATCATGCCAGGTGGATGAGTAATACATTTGCGAGAACAGGTACTGCAGCGCCACACTGCCGGCGTTCAATTGTGGTTCCACGCGCTGCGAGGTGCCATCCAGGAAGGTGAGGTCGGTGAACAGACCCTGCCGCCAGCCGTAGTAGCCGGTGTTGAGCCATCGGGCCATAAGGGCTGTCTCGAGATAGAAACCCCTGTATCCGGTTACGGAAAGGCCGAGGGGATAATCCAGGTTGACATAAGCAGGTGTACTCCTCACCAACCCGGTGCGAAATTCCACCAACGCCAAAAGCAGGCGCGGGTTGAGCGAGTTACTGACCGCGATGCGTTCAATGATCTCAGCTCCAGAAAATTCCTCGTCACCGATGATCTCATGGTAGTTGCTCAACCAGCCACCCTGGCTGTTGATGTATTGTTCGATATCAAAATCAGCCGTAGTGGGAGAATAAACCACTTCGCTGTCAGGAAACAGTCTCGCAGAGGTGAAATCGCCTTCCAGATTGTTGGGAATGAATAAGATCTGACCTGGAATGAGCACACCAGTGGGGTTGATGGGGTGACTGGATGTGATTTGCACGGTCGAAACACCGAAATGGCGGGCAACAGCTTCCAGCGTATCCCCCGATTGCGCTGGATATGAAAAAAGACCATTTTCAAGCGAAAAGGATGGTTGAGAAGGCCCGCTTTCAAGCCAGATCGGTGTGGCAGTTATGAATATCGGTGGGTTGACTGCCTTTGTTGGGAAAGGGATCTCGTCCATCGGGTCGTAGGGCGAGATGAGCGGAAAATTGCACGATGCCAGGAGAAAGACCGGCAGAAACAGAGCCGTTATCCAAATTGCCCGGTTTTTTCTCATGCCAGGGTTGCATCCATTTATTTTGCCTGCGCCAGGATGGCAGTGAGCATATCTTTGTCGTCTTTGAGCAGACCGGCTTTGGGGAGCCGCTGCAGCAGCAATGCCCAATTTGGTTCAGCCATGAAAACTTGTTTGAAGATGGGCAGCGCTTCAGCGAGCCTGCCGGTATCCGCCAGGGTGACCGCCTGCCAGAAGGGCAGTTCAACGATATCCGGAGCTGCCTGCACACCGGCTTGGTACGCCTGCAAAGCATCTTCCATCTTCCCGGCAGCAAGGAAAGCGTCGCCGGCGTTCATTGATTCATAGGCACGCTGGATCTTGAGGAGACGGCGCAGTTCCACGAGGGGAGTTGCATGATCTTCCACGCGCAGGTCGACGATGGTCTCTTTCCACGGCGTATCTGAGAATTTTCCACTGACCACCAGCATGGCCGCTGACTGCATGCCGCGGATGTCGCCGCCTTCTGCCTGGGCAGCGTCGAGCGCGGCCAGCAGGCGCTCCGGTAGCTTGCCGGTACTGGCTTCGAATGCTTTCGCCGTGGCCGGCCAGACCGTATCGTGCAGCATCATATTGGCCTGGACTGAGAAATCCTTTCCGGTCACGTGCCCTGCTTCAGCGATGCAACGGGAACCGGTGTGCACGGCCACGCGCCCTTCGGCATCCACCATGGCCACCTGGCGCACCTCACGGCCTTCATCGGCTGCTAGTAATTCATCCAGCACCTCCCGTGGAGGTTGGTTGTTGTGCATCCCGGCCAATCCTTTTGGCCCGTAGCTCACTTCCACCATCGACTGGGTGGCGACCACACCAACACCTGGTTCCGCCCAGGTGACGATGGACCCGGTGGAGAACCAGTGCGATTGAACTGCCACGCCCAGTTCGCCGCTTTCGGGGTCGCGGGCGACAATTGAAAAAGTGTGAGCGAAAGGGAACCTGTTCGGATCCTGATTCAATTCATGCTTGGTCATATCATCTCCATAGAGGAACGCTGTACTCAGGGAATATCCTTCAAACTCGTCCAGCGGGCGTAGATGGCGGTTGAGAGGAAGCGCCCGGCGGACTTTTCGGTGAGACCGATCTCGCCGCACCTGGTAATTCCGGAAAATTGGTGCATCATCTCTTCAACCGCATAATACATGGTGGCGGCTGAGGCCTTAACCGCATAGGCTGTTAACTGAACAAAGAGAGGATTGGGATAGAGAATCTCCTGACAAGCCTTGAGCAGTCCGGGCAGCAGCTTGTAGAATTCCCAGACCTCGCCCTTGGGTCCGCGGCCGAACTTGGGTGGGTCGAGAATGATGCCGTGGTATTTGGAACCGCGGCGGGCTTCACGCTGGACGAACTTGAGCGCGTCATCTATGATCCAGCGGATGGGCAGCGATTCTAGCCCTGAGAGCTTCTGGTTGTCGTTGGCCCAGGTGACCACCTTACGTGATGCATCGAGGTGGGTCACGGCTGCACCAGCCTGCGCGGCTGCAAGCGAGGCAATGCCTGTGTAGCCGAAAAGGTTAAGCACTTTGGGCTTGCCGCCAGCGCGGATGACCTTATCTGCCCAGTCCCACTGGCAGGACTGCTCGGGGAAAACCCCAAGGTGGCGTGAGGCGGAGGTCTGCACCCAGAAAGCGAGCTTGCCGTAGTTCATGCGCCAGCGTTCGGGCAGCTTGCGTGCGTATTCCCAGTGGCCGCCGTTCTCCTCGGGGGAGGGCTTGTATGTCGCGGCGGCTTTTTTCCATTCTGAGGGAGGCAGGGCGGGTGTCCAGACCGCTTCAGGTTCGGGGCGGATGAGCAGATGCGGACCGAACTGTTCCAGCTTCATGCCGTTGCCGCTGTCGACCAGCGCGTGATCCGACCAGTTTTGCGCAGACAATAATTCGAACTCAGGGTTTTTTTGCATATCGGGGCTTATGCCTTATCACCAATCTCTTTTGATACTTATTATAGAACCTGATTAATCAATACAAGGTGATTATAATAGAGGGACATTTATATCGTTTCAGGATTGCGTATATCCATGTATGACTTCAAGAGTTTCCCCGACCGAAGAAAAACCGAGAGCGTGAAATGGGGCGTCTACGGCGCTGACGTGCTGCCCATGTGGGTGGCAGATATGGATTTCGTTTCACCGCAGCCCGTCATAGATGCGCTGAAAGCCAGGGTGGAACACGGCATTTTTGGTTACCCGATGGTGGTTGATGATCTTCGCCAGGTGGTACTGGATCGCATTGCTGAACGTTACGACTGGACAATCAAAACCGAGGATCTGATCTTTGTCCCCGGCGTGGTCTCGGCGTTCAATCTGGTGTGCCAGGCGCTGACCGGGCTGGATGAGTCGGTCATCATGCAAACACCGGTGTATCCGCCATTCCTGGCGGTACCGGGCAATGGTGGATTCGCGGGTATCACAATTGACCTTGTACAGGATCGCTCCGGTCAGTACCACATCGATTTCGAAGCCTTCGAGGCTGCCATCCAACCCAATACTCGCGTTTTCCTGTTGTGCAACCCGCATAATCCGGTCGGCAGGGTCTTCCGCAGGGATGAGTTGGTGAAACTGGCTGAGATCTGTTTGCGGCACAACCTGGTCATCTGCAGCGATGAGATCCACTCCGATCTCATTTACGGTGGATACAGGCACACACCGATCGCGTCACTGAGTGAAGAAAGCGCGCAGAACACGGTCACGCTGGTCGCCCCGTCGAAAACCTTCAACATCGCCGGCTTGGAATGTTCGGTCATTATTTGCCAGAACAGCGATTTGCGTAAACGAATCGAACACGCACGGAGAGGGTTGTTGGGCGGCGTGAATATTATGGGGTTGGAAGCAGCGTACGCAGCGTATCAATACGGTGGGGAGTGGCTGGAAGAATTACTGGGTGTACTGCAGAACAACCGCGATCTGCTAGTCAAGTTTGTGCATGAAACCATGCCGGAAGTGAAAATGCCGATGCCCGAGGGTACCTACCTGGCCTGGCTGGATTGCCGTGGTTTGAAAGGTATCGAAGACCCGTACAAATTCTTTTTAAATGAAGCAAAAGTAGCTTTGAATGATGGCAGGGAGTTCGGGAAGGCAGGAGAGGGCTATCTACGCCTCAACTTTGGCTGTCCTGAAAGTATGTTGATCGAAGCGCTGCTGCGCATGAAGCTGGCGCTGGACAAACTAAAACAGGGCTGAGAATCTCAGCCCTGTTCACTTTTAATGAAGTAGTTTACTCAGTCGCGACCACCTCAGCCGCCTGTAAACCTTTGGGCCCCTTTTCTACTGAGAACTCAACTTTCTGTCCTTCTTTAAGGACACGATAGCCGTCCATCTGGATAGCAGAGAAATGAACGAAGACATCTTCCGCCCCATCACGGCCGATGAAGCCATAACCTTTGGCGGGGTTGAACCACTTGACGGTTCCAACAAAACGTTCAGACATACTTTATCTCTCCACAAAGAAAAAAATGATTGCGAAGTCTTAAGAACCTTCGCTGCGACAAAAAAATTTTACAATGTTTGCAAATGAGTGTCAAGCGAATCAACCGGGCTTTCACAATCAGGCGGAATGGCTCCGCACTCTCGACTATAATTGAGTCATGATGCGTTTTAAGAAGGTAGCGGTCGTTTCCCTGATCCTGGTGCCGATCATTCTGGGTACGCTCATCCCCATGGGAGCGGATGCCTTCAGGCTTACACAGGCTTACCGAGATGCCAGCAGCGCAAGTCTCAACACATCACGAGAAAGTGAAGTGGAAGCGCTGAGGGTCATCCTGGAATATCAACCATGGCGTTATGACAAGTGGATCAAACTGGCTGAATTGCAGTACGCGCTTGAGGATTACCAGGGAGCCATCGAAACCTTCGAGATCGTAGACAAGGCTGGCAAGCTCACGTCGAGGGGTGAATACGAATACGGCAAATGCTGGCTGGCACTGGGAGAACTTGAAACCGCCCGCGATGTTTTCAGGGACGTGAGCGAGCGTGGTATTGTGGACACTGAGTTTCTGGTAGATTTGGCTGAGATTCAGGAGTCGATCAATGATTCTTACGGCACGCTGGCCACACTGCTGCTGGCGCACGGACTGGAACCGCGCGATCACCGCATCAATTATGCATTGGGTGTGCAGTTGGTGTCCACACAGCCTGATGACGCTCTCTTCTTTCTGGAAGACGCCCTTCTCGACCCGAATTATCAGCAGGCCAGCAACGCCCTCATCAACATAATCAACAGCACCGAAGCGCTGGCTGAAGACAGCACGCGCTTTGTGTACATTGGTCAGCAGTTAAGCAGCCTGGGTGAATGGGAGGCAGCGGCCAGTGCTTTCCTTCACGCGACCGAAATGGATCCGCAAAATGCCATCGCCTGGGCACTGGCAGGTGAAGCGGTGCAGCATGTGAACGGCGAGGGATATCCTTATCTGGCCAAAGCGCTTGAGATCGATCCCCACTCCGATATTGTCAACGGATTGATGGCGGTTTACTTCAGACGCCAGGACAAACTGGAGATCGCGCTGGAGTATCTATACACCGCTGCTGAGAACAACCCCAATGAAAGCACCTGGCAGATCGAGATCGGCGCCACCCTGGCACTGCAGGGTCAACTGGATGATGCACTGCTGCATTACCAGATGGCCACCATGATGGATCCGCAGAACTGGGTGGCCTGGCGGCAACTGGCGGCGTTTTGTGTAATCCATAATTACTCTGTAGAAACCAGTGGCTATGAGGCAGCCCGCAAGGCGCTGCTGCTTTACCCCGATTCACCATCGCTGCTTGACTTAATGGGCTCTGTCTATATGATTATGGGTGAGTTGGACAATGCCGAGCATTTCTACTTGCAGGCATTGGAGAAAGCTCCCAACCAGGCCGAGATCCTGTATCACCTGGGTCAACTATATCTTGAAAAAGACGATGTGGACAAAGCCCTCGATTACCTGCAGCAGGCTGCGATCTTTGCCACCGATAACCGCATCCGCGAGAACGCCAACCGGTTGATCCACATGAACGGCGGCTGAAATTGGGCACAGGAAAGGAACCATTAATGAGGAAAAAAGGGATCATCTGTCTATTGATAGCAATGCTGCTCCTTTCCGGATGCCAGGTATATCAATCCATTCAGCCCATCAACGAATCGACTACCAGCGGTACATTGTTGTTCTCTGACGATTTTACGAGCAATACCAACGCCTGGGGAACATCAGGCAAGAACATCGGCGAGATCATTTTTGAGTATGAGGGATTGGATATCAAGGTCAACACACCCAACTCGCTGCTCTGGACGGTGACCGCGGATCAATTCCGCGACACACAAATAGAGGTGGACGGTGTATTGCTTGGCGGTCCCAACGATGATACTTTCGGTGTCATCTGCCGCTACCAGGATAACGAGCATTTTTATGGTTTCTTATTGAGTCACGATGGCTACTACGGCATCTTCAAGATGGACGGCGGTAATATGCTGCTGGCAGATTCACAGGCAGGTCTGAAGTACAGCGATGCCATCCGGCAGGGCGGCGTGGTCAATCACATCCAGGCTGTCTGCCAGGGTGAGACGCTGCGTTTGACCGTGAACGGCACCCTCCTGTCTGAAGTGCAGGACAGCAGCTACACCCAGGGGCAAATGGGGCTGATCGTGGGCACATACGAGATCGCGGGGACCGAAGTGTTTTTTGATAACCTGCAGATCTACCAACCCTAGCATATGAAAGTCTTTTTCGACATGGTCGGCTGCCGCCTGAACCAGGCGGAGATCGAGAAGATGGCCGCGCAATTCCGTGCGGCCGGACATGAGATTGTGCAAACCTCGCATCAAGCTGACCTGGTCATCATCAATTCCTGCTCGGTGACCGCTGCTGCCGCTTCTGATTCACGGCAAAAAGTGCGCCAGGCGCATAAAGCTGGTGCAGGGCAGATCGTACTCACCGGTTGCTGGGCAACAGTGTCTTCGCAGGCGGCCCGAGAATTGCCCGGCGTAACGCAGGTCTTCTTGAATGATGAAAAAGAATCGATCCCACAACTATTAATCCGAGCAGATGATTTGCTGCATTCACTTGAACCACTTGAACGCAAGCCGCTTCCTGGTGTTCACCGGCGTACGCGGGCGTTCATCAAGGTGCAGGACGGCTGTGACAACCACTGTACCTTCTGCATCACGCGGGTGGCGAGGGGTAGCTCGCGCAGTCTACTGCGCGAGGAGATCCTGAGGGAAGTACAGCAAGCCGTGGCCGGAGGGACGCACGAGGTGGTATTGACCGGGGTCAACCTGGGCGCGTGGGGCAGGGACAACGCTGGGAAGGCGGATCTGACCGGGCTGGTGCGCTACATACTAACCAACAGCGAAGTGGAGCGGCTGCGGCTGTCATCGATCGAGCCCTGGGACATGGACGAAGACTTCCTATCCCTGTGGGAAGACAGGCGCATGTGCCGTCACCTGCACATTCCTCTGCAATCGGGATGCGTGGAGACACTCAAACGAATGGGGCGCAGAACCTCAACTGAGCAGTATCGTAAACTGATCCATCTAGTGCGGACGTATTTACCCGATGCTGCCATTACCACGGATATCATCGTTGGTTTCGCGGGGGAGAGCGACGCTGAATTCGATGAAAGCCTGGATTTCGTTCGTGAAATGAAGTTTGCGGGCGGTCACGTCTTCCGCTTCTCACCGCGTGAAGGTACGCTTGCCTGGGATTTACCCAACAGGGTAAATGGATTGTCCGCTCACACGCGCAGCGAAAGGATGAGGCAAGTCCTGGCTGAGTCCGAAAAGAAATTCTGGTGCGGATTCATCGGGCAGCAGATGGACGTGTTGTGGGAATCATCCAAGCAAATGAAGAACGGATGCTGGCATCTACATGGACTAACGGGCAATTACCTGCCAGTCAGCGCTGAAGCACCGGAAGATCGTTGGAACATGATCAACAAGGTCAGCCTGGAAAAAGTGCTGACTGATTCCATCGCAGGCATAATCATCTCGTCAGGAGCATTGGGAAAATGAATCAATACAAGTGGTGGCAGACAGCGGTGTTCTATCAGATCTACCCGCGCAGCTTTGCGGACGGGAACGGTGACGGTATTGGCGATCTCATGGGGATGATCAGCAAGCTGGATTATCTAAAAGAACTGGGCGTAGATGCAGTCTGGCTCTCTCCGCATTTTCCATCTCCAAACGTGGACTGTGGTTACGACATCTCCGATTATCTGGCAGTCGCACCTGAGTACGGTACGATGGATGAGTTCAAGGCATTCCTTGAAGGACTGCACCAGCGCGGCATGCGACTGGTGCTCGACCTGGTGCTCAATCACACCTCCGATAAGCATGCCTGGTTCCAGGAATCACGCTCCAGTTGCGACAACCCCAAACGGGATTGGTATATATGGAAGAAGGGCAAGGATGGAAATCCTCCAAACAACTGGTATTCAACCTTTGGCGGCAGTGCCTGGGAGCTTGATCCGACGACTGGTGAGTATTTCTACCACTTCTTCTTCAAGGAGCAGCCAGATCTGAATTGGAGCAATCCCGAGGTGAAAAAGGCCATGTTCGATGCTGCCCGCTTCTGGTTGGACATGGGCGTCGACGGGTTCCGGCTGGATGCCATTGGCACGTTGTTTGAAGATGAACGTTATCTTGATCAGCCGGTAAAGCAAAGCCAGTATGACCTTTTCTTGCATGAAAACACTACAACCTCACAAGAGGAGAAAGCAGCCATCGGGAAGCTCTGGGAGGAGATGTTCCAGTATCAACACGATCTGCCAGAAGTGCATCAAGTGATGCGCGAGCTCAGGCAGGTGATAAATGAATACCCTGACCGGGTGCTCATCGGCGAGACTGACGATATCGCCTTTTATGGGAAAGGCAATGATGAATTGCATCTGAACTTCAACTTCCCGCTCATGCGACCGCGTGTGTTGAGTGCTGAGCACGTGCGCAGCAACCAGAAAGAACGTCTGGCCAAACTACCGGCTGGCGCATGGCCGTGCAATACCCTGGGTAATCATGACACGCCGCGCATGTATAGCTACTTCGGCGACGGCGAGCATAACGGTCTGCAAGCCCGCCTGCATTTGTTCTTGCTGCTCACGCTCAAAGGGACTCCTTTCCTCTACAATGGTGAAGAAATCGGTATGAGTGATTACCTATTTAGCGAGCCCGCGCGCTTTGTGGATTCAACCGCGTTGTTTATTTACAAGGTTTGCAAGGAGGTCTTCCATCTCGACGCAGATACTTCCACGCAGAAAGCAGCCGAGTTTGGCCGTGACAAGAACCGCACCCCCATGCAGTGGTCGGATGCGCCAAACGCCGGCTTTTCTCCCGACGGTATGCAGACCTGGCTGCCGGTCAACCCGGCCTACGCAAGCGGGGTCAACGCAGCCGCACAAATAGGCAGAGAGGGTTCACTGTGGGAGTACTACAAGCAACTTCTCTCGTTACGCAAAGCGACACCTGCACTGCAGGTGGGTGAGTATTCCGAGTTTGGATTAGGCGATAAGGGCCTCTTGGGATTCCATCGGACAACAGGAAAACAGAGCGTTTTGGTTCTCTTAAACCTTTCCACAGGAGAGAAGGTAGTTCGCTTGCCGAATACCAGGCACATCCTTTTCTCAACCAATGCGAACGGAATTTCCGTAGAGGGTGATTCCATCCATCTGCATTCTTATTGTGGGGTACTGCTAGCTCGCGATTAGAACCGGGCACAGTAAGCATTCGCTCATGTTTGATCAGTATGAACAACGGTATAATGAATTCGATCGCGAAATTGACCTGAATATTATTTGGACTTATAATCCAGACCTTGTGCTTCTGAAAAAGCAGATCAAGGATTGAGTGGATGAACTCCGAAGAAAATAACAGCAGTACCGTTTTCAAGAAGACTTCTACATATCAGCCGGGCAGGAATTGGCGTGATTATGTTATTGGTAAACCGTTGCCCTCGGCTGAGGCTTCGCACCAAAAAATTGGCAAGTTCATCGGCCTGGCAGTTTTCTCGTCTGATGCTCTCTCTTCAGTGGCATATGCTCCCCAGGAATTAATGCTTATCCTGGCTGCTGCGGGGACTATAGCATTGCACATTTCCATCCCCATCGCTTTCGCCATCTGTGCATTGCTGGCCATACTGATCCTGTCCTATGAACAAACGATACATGCATATCCAGATGGCGGGGGTGCATATATTGTTGCCAGGGATAACATAGGCGAATTTCCGGCCATGACTGCGGCAGCAGCATTGTTGACTGATTACATTCTCACTGTTGCCGTTTCAATTTCGTCAGGCGTTGCCCAACTGGTATCAGCCTTCCCGACATTGTATGAGTATCGCGTTCTCCTGTCGGTTGGTTTTATTTTTCTTGTTATGTTAATAAACCTTCGCGGTGTAAAGGAATCAGGTAAGGCGTTTGCTATTCCCACGTACTTTTTCATCGTGATGTTGGCAATTACGATTATCGTTGGCCTGGTACGTTTCTTCATGGGCTCCTTAGGGTTGGTGTCAGCGCCTCCGATGGATGTTATGGCATTGCATCAAACAGTGGAACCGGTCACATTGTTCTTAATTCTTAAGGCTTTTTCCAGCGGCACCACAGCCTTGACCGGTGTCGAAGCCATTTCCAACGGCGTGACAGCTTTTAAGGAACCGCGGAGCAAGAACGCCGGTGTTACATTAATCATCATGGCTTTCATCCTGGGATCAATGATGCTGACGATCACTTTCCTGGCAAACAAAATTGGTGCATTGCCTTCAGAAGAAGAAACAGTGATCTCGCAGCTTGCAAGGACCATTTTTACGGACGGCAGTGTTATTTACATTGGTGTTATTGCAGCAACGACGGTCATCTTGATCATGGCGGCGAACACTGCCTTTAACGGTTTCCCATTGCTTGGGGCTATGGCAGCAAAGGATGGTTTCCTGCCCAGACAACTAACATTCAAGGGCAGCCGCCTGGTATTCTCTAAAGGTATTGTCGTCCTTGCGATCATTGCAGCTATTCTGGTCGTGGTTTTTAAAGCAAGTGTTACTAAATTGATCCCATTGTACGCCATCGGTGTATTCCTATCATTCACATTGTCTCAAAGCGGTATGGCTAACCGTTGGTGGAAGATGGGCCATCTGAAAGAAGGGGAAGAGATCGTTGAGCGCGGCTCAACGCTGAAATATGAATCCGGCTGGCAATTGAAGATGGTCATTAATGGTTTTGGCGCTCTTTGTACCTTTGTGGTCATGATCGTTTTTGCCGTGACCAAGTTTAAAGATGGTGCCTGGGTTGTGGTCATCCTGATTCCGCTCTTGGTTGCCGTGTTTTCTTTGATTCATTTCCATTACCGACAGGTGGCAAAACAGTTATCACTTGAATCTTATGAACCCCATGCATTGATCGCCCATCAAAAAGTGGTTTTGCTGGTGGGCGGGGTACATAAGGGTACCCTGGCAGCGCTTCGTTACGCAAAAACTCTTTCAGATGATATCACTGCAGTACACATATCAAGTGATGTCTCAGAAATCGAAAAAATGCAGGAAAAGTGGAAACGCTGGGGTGATGGCTATCGCCTGGTGATCCTGGATTCACCCTATCGCTTGTTTATCGAACCTCTATTGGCATACATTGATGAACTAGATAGACAGAAACAACCGAATGAAGTGATCAGTATCGTCGTGCCGCAATTTGTCACCAAACACTGGTACACAAACATTCTGCATACGAACACGGCAGATACCCTGCGCAAGGTTCTATTGAACCGAAAAGATATCGTCATCCTGGAAGTTCCCCACCAGGTGGATTAATCTACAGAGGAAAAGACATGAAAGCGATAGTTGTTGGTTGTGGAAGGATCGGAGCTGAATTAGCGTACCGTTTATACAAAAGAGGGCACGATGTGTCTGTTGTAGACAATGTGGCTGCTTCATTCGCCAATCTTCCCCCTGATTTTGAGGGAAGGATTCATGAGGGTGATGCTCTCAATCAAGATGTCTTGATCCGGGCTGGAGTTGAAACTGCAGATGTTCTGGCGGCGGTGACCAATAACGACGCTTTGAATATGGTCGTCAGTCATGTAGCCCGAACGGAATACAAACTTACAAACGTAGTAGCCAGGAATTACAACCCCGATGTACGCGAATTCTTCGAGATTTTCGACTTGCAGGTTGTCAGTTCCACCAGTTGGGGTGCCCAACGGATCGAAGAATTGATGTACCACGCTGACGCGCGTACGGTTTTCTCTGCTGGAAATGGCGAGGTGGAAGTCTATGAATTGACAATCCCCCAGTCCTGGGCTGAGAAAACCATCGAAGAGCTGATTCCATGTGCTGACTGTAAACCGATCTCTGTGACCAGGGGAGGAAAGGCGTTCATTGTGGATCCTGATTTCACACTGAGCGTCGGTGATCTCTTGACCGTGGCCGCAACTTTCAATGGAATAGAAGAGACCCGAAAACGCCTGGGCTCTGCGCGGAAGGAGGCCTAAATGTTCGTTGTCATCGCCGGTGGAGGAAGAACTGGGGCTCAGTTGGCCAGGTATCTATTCGATGAAGGGCACCAGGTGAGTCTGGTGGAAGACCGCAAAGAAGTTCTGGCCAGAATTCATAAGGAATTGCCCACGGAATTGATCTTCTCGGGAAACCCGATGGATCCCCGTGTACTGGAGCAGGTAGGCATTCAGCAGGCGCAGGTATTCGCAGCTACAACAACATCTGATGAAATGAACCTTTCGCTGTGCTATTTCGTCCGTGAGAAATACAAGATTGGCCGTACGATAGGACGTGTGAACAATCCACGTAATGCCTGGCTTTTCAATGAGATGTTCAACGTGGACGTAGCCATCAATCAGGCTGAACTGCTGGCGCGAATCATCGAAGAGGAAATGTCTCTTGGCGATATGATGACGCTGCTCAAGCTGCGGCGCGGCAGGTACTCTCTAGTGGAAGAGAAGATCCCGACCGGGGCGAAGGCTGTTGGAATGATGATCAAGGATATCCAATTCCCGGAAAACAGCGTCATTGCGGCCATCATCCGCTCCGGCAACATCGTAGTTCCGCGCGGTACATCCACCTTCGAGATCGGTGATGAGGTACTGGCGGTCGCTGATGAAGGAGGCGCGAAACAACTCTCCGCTCTGTTTTCAAAGGTTGAAAATTAGTAGCGAAAACCTTTGACCGGTGAGCAGCGTTGCGGTATAATCCAAGGCTGTTAAGCTAATAAATGAACGTTTTTGAGAGGATGTAGAATGACCAAACGGACCTACCAACCGAGAATTCACCGCCGCATCCGCGTCCATGGTTTCCGCCAACGCATGGAAACCGCTGATGGCCGCGAAGTGCTGAGAAGGCGCCGCGCCAAGGGCCGCCACAAGCTGGCGGTGACCAAGAACAACCACGTTAAGAGAATTCGCTGGTAGTTTGATCCTGACTGCGGTAAATCACTTCCGTTATTCGAGGAAGGGTAATGATTGAACCGAAAGTACCGGATAACAAGCACAAATGAATTTCAGCGGGTGAGGCATTCAGGAAGATCTTATGCCCACCCGCTTATGGTGGTTAACGCCGCTGAAAGCCTTAATGAGGACTCGCACATTGGTATCATTACCAGCAAGACCATAGGGAATGCGGTAAAACGTAATAAAGCTAGAAGAAGAATCCGCAGTATTCTGAACAAACATCTAATAAATTTCAAACATCCACATGATATAGTGGTGATTGCACGGACACCCGTCAGCCAGGCAAGTTTCGTAGAAATCGAAGAAGCGTTGACAGGTGTGCTGCAAAAAGCAGGAATAATCAGTAAATGACCATCGTTGTTGAAGATCAACAAGTTAAGACAAGTGAACCGAGGTTAAGGGATCTGCCTTTCACGGTGTGGAATATCCCAAAATTCATTCTTTTGGGAATGATCCGCCTTTACCAGATCATTGTTTCGCCGGCACTTCCGCCTGACACATGCAAGTTCTACCCAAGCTGTTCGCATTACGGGTATCAGGCGATCTATAAGTATGGTGTCCTTAAGGGTACCGGCATGGCAATCTGGCGGGTCTTGCGCTGTAATCCATACAGTTCGGGGGGCTTCGATCCCGTACCTTGATGAAATTATTTCAGATATAATGGTCATCATCCCAGTATAAAAAGGGAAACTATCGCAATGAAGAAAAAATCAATTAGTATTTTGCTCATTTTCATTCTGCTGGCGCTCGCGCTAAGCGGATGTACAAATGGGAAGACCAGCAATAGCTGGGGTTACGCCGCTGTCGATGGCGACAATGTCGTCTTCACAAACGCCAACTCCGTGATCGCGCTGAGCACCAAGAATGGCAGCGTACGTTGGACTTACCCTGCCAAATCCTCTGCCTCACGACTTTTCTTTTCTGCCCCTGCCATCAGTGAGCAGGGTATGAACGGCGATGAGCAGGTCTTGATCGGCGATTCAGCAGGAAAACTGGTATCGCTCAGCAACAGCGATGGCAGCACCGAATTCTGGACGTTCGACAGCGCACAGGGAAAGTACATCGCCTCGCCGTTGATCGTTGATAATGTTGTTATTGCGCCCAACACAGATGGTTTTGTTTATTTCATCAAGTTGAGCGAAGATAAAAGCGGATGGACGATCGATTCGGCGAGCAGTTACCCTAAACGCAAGGATATCGAGACCCGCGGGCTGGATACGAACGCGCTCGACGCCTTCTGGGCCAACCCGGTAAGTGATGGAAATACGGCTTACGTTGCAAATATGAACCATACCGTCTATGCCATCGATATTGCCAGCGCATCTGAAAAATGGAGCCAGGACTTGGGCGGACCGCTCGTGGCGCAACCCCTGCTTTCTGAAACCGGTATTCTCTATGTCGGCACGCTCAATTCACAGCTCTACGCGCTGAATACCACCGACGGCAGTATCGTTTGGAAACAAACCCTGACCGGCGGTGTTTGGTCAGAGCCGGTGCTCAAAGATGGCAACTTGTTCATTGGCGACGAATCCGGTAAAGTGACGATCCTCAACGCGGAAACCGGCAGCATCATCGACACTGTTGATAAAGAATCCTCAATTTTAAGCCGAGGGATCGACCTGGGTGATGTTATCGCTTTCGCCAATGAAGCTGGTGATATTTTTTCGATCACTACAACCGGCGAAAGCAAGATACTGGGATCTGTCACCGGCAAGATCTATTCAAACCTGGTTTATGATGGCACACAGTTGTATGTGATGCCCACTGAAGGTGACGCGCTCATTTATGCCTTGGATACCGAAGGCAATGAGCTCTGGCCTTATTCTGGAAAGTAAGGAACAATAAACATGTGGGATTCCGTAATCATCACCCCGTTTATCAATTTCCTCCTCTGGATCTATTCATTGGTGGGGAACCTGGGCGTTGCCATTATCCTGTTTACGGTGGTTTCGAGAGTGCTGTTATACCCGCTCACCGTCAAGCAGATCAAAAGCTCACAGGCGCTGCAGGAATTGCAGAAGGACAAGAAATTCCTGGAGATCCAGGAAAAGTATAAGGGCGACAAAGAACGCCTGGGTCAGGAACAGATGAAGTTCTATCAGGAGAGGAAGATCAGCCCGTTCGCTTCCTGTCTGCCGACCTTGATCCAGTTCCCGATCATCATCGGCCTGTACCAGGCCATGATCCAGACCGTGGCTTCATATCCGCTCGACCTGCTCAAACTCATCCGCCACATCTACCCCTCTTTCATCAAGGCTTCACAATTGTTGCCGTTGAATACCAAGTTCCTGTGGATGGATATGGGTACGCCTGAGCGGTTGTATATTCCCGGCATTGCCTGGGGCATTCCAACCCTGGCGATCATCGTGGTCATCACCACCTACATCTCGACCAAGATCATCTCCCCTCCATCCAGCGGCGCGAACGATCAATCCGCAATGATGGGCAACATGATGAATATATACATGCCCCTGTTGATGGGCTGGCTGGCATGGTCTTTGGCTTCGGGATTGGCGCTGTACTTCGTTACGAGCAACCTGCTCCAGATCGCACAATATGCCATTTCTGGGAAGGTTTATTGGAACAATCTGCTGCCGAAGAAAAAAGTGGAAGACACCAAGAAGAATACAAAAAAGACGCGAGGATAACCTATGGGGCAGGAAAAAACCACACTAGAGATCATTGCACCCACCGTGGAAGAAGCGATCAACCGCGGTCTGGAACAGCTTGGGCTTCCCAAAGAAGCGGTAAATATCGAAATTCTCGATAGCGGCAGCCGTGGTTTGCTTGGAATAGGCGGACGTCAGTCGCGGGTCAGGTTGTCTTTGAAGGCAGCCGAAGCTCCGGTGGAAGAAAAGAAGAAACCTGCAAAGAAAGCTGAAGCGACCGCCGAGAAGGAAGTGGCTGTAAAAGAACCGGCAGCTAAAGAATCGCCCTCGAACAAGGTCATTGATGAAGCAAGCTTGGGCGATGACGAAAAGAAGGCTATGAAGCTGACCAAAGATGTGGTCGGTGAGTTGCTGCAGCGCATGCACGTGCGCGCCACCATCTCAGCGAGCTACATCGAGCCGGTGGATGAGCAAGATGAGCGGTTGATCCTGATCGACATCGAAGGCAATGATCTGAGCATCCTCATCGGGCGCCGCTCCGAGACGCTCAATGCGCTTCAGTACATCTCCAGTCTGATCGTGAGCAAGGAACTCAATCGCTGGGTGCCTATGATGATCGACGTACAGGGTTACCGCAGCCGCCGCGAGCGTCAATTGCGCCAGCTTGGCCGCCGCATGGCTGATCAGGCCATTCAGACTGGCAAACGCCAGGTGTTGGAACCCATGCCTGCCAATGAACGACGCGTGATCCACCTGGAACTGCGCGATCACCCCGAAGTGACCACAGAAAGCACCGGAGACGAGCCATATCGCAAGGTGACCATCGTCCCGAAAAGATAAGTGACTGATAATGATAAATGACCAGGCCAATCAGGCCTGGTTATTCGTTAAGGTTATAGTACAATGTGGGGAAGTTGTCAGACATAATGGAGGAACGATGAATGCAGTTGATATCATCATAAAGAAGCGCGATAAGCTTGAGCTTTCGAGAGAAGAGATCGAATTCTTTATCAAGGGAATCGCATCGAATCAGATCCCCGATTACCAGGCGGCTGCCTGGGCCATGGCCGTGCTATTGAATGGCATGACTGACCAGGAGACCACCGACCTGACCCTGGCGATGGCCAACTCGGGGCAGGTGATGGACCTGACAGGCATCATTCCCATTGAAGTTGACAAGCACTCCACCGGCGGCGTGGGCGACAAAACCACGCTGGTGGTGGAACCCACTGTCGCGGCCTGCGGGCTGCCGGTGGCAAAGATGTCTGGCAAAGGGCTGGGCTTCAGCGGCGGTACACTCGACAAGATGGAATCCATTCCCGGGTTCCGCACAGGCGTGAGCCAGGAAGAATTCATCCGTCTGCTCAAAACCACCGGACTGGTGCTGGCCGGGCAGACAGCCGACCTGGCGCCTGCCGATGGCAAGCTCTACGCGCTGCGCGACGTGACCGGCACGGTGCCGTCCATCCCGCTCATCGCTTCCTCAGTGATGAGCAAGAAGATCGCGGGCGGAGCGCAGGCCATCGTCCTCGATGTCAAGGTCGGGTTGGGTGCTTTCATGCGGAACCTGGATGACGCGCGACAGCTTTCACGCCTGATGGTCTCGATTGGCAAGCTCAGCGGCCGCAAGGTGGTGGCACTGCTTTCAGACATGAACCAGCCCCTCGGCAATGCCGTTGGAAACGCTCTCGAGGTCAAGGAAGCCATCGATACACTGCACGGACACGGCCCGGCAGATTTCACCGAACATTGTCTCACCGTGGCCAGCCACATGCTGGTGGTGGGTCAAAAAGCCGGAAGTCTTGAAGAAGCACGCCGCATGGTAGAAGAAGCCCTGTCCAGCGGTAAGTCCTGGGAAAAGTTCCGCATGCTGGTCACCAACCAGGGCGGAGATGTTTCGTACATTGATGATCCAGATAAACTGGGCAAAGCGGCCTTGATCGAAGTGGTCAAAGCACCGCGCGCTGGCTACATCAGCGAGATCAACGCGCAAGTGGTGGGTGAGACTTCTGTTGAATTGGGTGCGGGCCGCGTGAAGAAGGGTGATCCCATCGACCCGGCTGTAGGCATCATCATCCATCACAAGGTCGGCGATAAACTTGCCGAAGGCGAGCCGTTGTTCACCATCCATGCCAACGACAAGGGCAAACTGGATGCCGCGAGAATCCGACTGCTGGGTGCTCACAAGTGGAGTGACAGCGCCTGCGAGCCCTTGCCGTTGTTCTACGGTGTCATCGAATAGTTTTGTTGCATTGTTGATAATTTGCCTGAACTGTGGCATAATCGAACCATCAAAGGCGTTGATAGAAACGAGTAAGCTGCAAGCGCCCTTCAGCGAACCCGGGAAAGGTGAGAGCCGGGCAGGGAGTGGTGGCTGAAAATCCTTCTGGAGCTGCAAACTGAACGCTGATCACAGCCAGTAAGTGCGCCGGAATTTTCCACCGTTATCGTGAAACAGGTCTCTCCGCAAGGATGCACCTGACCAAGCGTCCAGGTTTCTGGAAAGCAGGGTGGTACCACGGGATAATATCTCGCCCCTGAACACGGGCGAGATTTCTATTTAATCGGAGGTCGAATGTTCAAACCAGTTTCACCCAGACTCAATGTAACCCTTAGCGAGGAGGAGATCCTGCGTTTCTGGAAAAGCAAGGATATCTTCCACGAAACGCTCAAGCAGCGTGAAGGCGGCCCCGAGTACATTTTCTTTGAAGGTCCTCCCACTGCCAACGGCAAACCGGGTGTACATCACGTGCTCGCGCGCGCGTTTAAAGACATCTTCCCGCGCTACAAGACAATGAACGGCTATCATGTCTCACGCCGCGGTGGCTGGGATACGCACGGCCTACCGGTGGAGATCGAGGTGGAGAAGAAACTGGGCTTCACCAACAAGCAGCAGATCGAGGATTACGGCATTGAGAAATTCAACACGCTCTGTCGTGAATCAGCCTTCACCTACATCCAGGATTGGGAAAAACTGACCGACCGCATTGGCTACTGGGTCGATTTTGAGACCGCCTACATCACCTACAAGAACGAGTACATCGAATCCGTCTGGTGGATCCTCAAGAATTTCTGGGAAAAGGACCTACTGTACCAGGGTTACAAGGTTGTGCCTTACTGTCCGCGCTGCGGAACACCGCTCTCTGACCACGAGGTGGCACAGGGGTACAAGGAAGTGGAAGACCCCTCTGTTTACGTGCGCATGCCGCTGGTGGATGAACCGGGCACGTCGCTGCTGGTGTGGACGACCACCCCCTGGACACTGCCGGCAAATGTGGCCATCGCGGCCGGCCCTGCGGTGGATTACGTAAAAGTGGAACGGGCGCTGAGCGAAGGCGACTCCGAAAAGCTGATCCTGGCGGAAGCCAGGCTGGCTGCTGTGTTTGGCGAAGAACCTGTAACAATCCTCGAACGCTACACAGGAAAACAGCTCAAAGGCAAGAAGTACCATCCGCTCTATACCTTCCTGCCCACTGATAAACCCTCTCACTACGTCACACTGGCGGAGTATGTGTCCACCGAGGACGGCACCGGTCTGGTGCACATCGCCCCGGCGTTCGGCGCGGACGACATGGCCGTCTCGCTGGAATATGACCTGCCGATCCTCAATACCGTGGCGGAAGACGGTACCTTCATCTCCGATGTCAAACCCTGGGCTGGTTTGTTCGTCAAGGAAGCCGACCCGCACATCACCCAGGACTTGCAGGAACGCGGACTGCTCTTCAAATCCGAGATGCACACGCACACCTATCCATTCTGCTGGCGCTGCCATACGCCGCTCATCTATTACGCCCGTCCCACTTGGTACATCCGCACCAGCAAGTTCAAAGACCGCCTGGTGGAACTGAACAACGAGATCAACTGGTATCCGGAGCACATCAAGAACGGCCGTTTTGGCAACTGGCTCTCCAACAACATCGACTGGGCACTGGGACGCGAACGCTACTGGGGCACACCGCTGCCGGTCTGGGAATGCCCGGACTGCCACAACCAGGAGTGCGTCGGTTCGGTGAAGGAGCTATCCGAAAAGGTCGGCCGCGATATGAGCGGTTCTGACCTACACCGCCCTTACGTGGATGATCTGACCTACAAATGCCCGGAATGCGGCGGCAAGATGCACCGCGTGCCGGAACTGATCGACGTCTGGTTTGATTCCGGATCCATGCCCGTCTCGCAATGGCATTACCCGTTCGAGAACGAGGAGATGTTCAAGCAGCAATTCCCGGCTGATTACATCTGTGAGGCTGTGGATCAAACGCGTGGCTGGTTTTATTCGCTCCACGCCATCAGCACGCTGCTCTTCAACAAGATCTGCTACAAGAACGTCATCTGCCTGGGTCTTATGCTCGACGGCGAAGGCCAGAAGATGTCGAAGACCAGAGGCAATGTTGTCCTACCCTGGGACGTCATCGACAAGAACGGCGCCGATGCCATGCGTTGGTATCTCTACACGGCCAGTCCCCCGGGACAGGAGCGCCGCTTCTCCAGCGACCTGGTGGGCGAAGTGCTGCGCAACTTCACGCTGACGCTTTGGAATACCTATTCCTTCTTCGTTACTTACGCCAACCTGGACGGATGGAAGCCGGACGCGAACGTAAACATCCAGTACAGCCCGCTGGACCAGTGGCTGCGCTCCTCACTGCATGCCCTCATCCGCGATGTGACCTACGCGCTCGAACATTATGACGTGCTGGGCGCGACCCGGCCCATCGAGACTTTTGTAGATCAGCTTTCCAACTGGTACCTGCGTCGCTCACGACGCCGCTTCTGGAAGAGTGGTTCCGACGCTGACAAGCAGGCTGCATACGCGACCCTATACGAAGCACTGGTGGCCATCAGCAAACTGGTGGCGCCGACGATGCCGTTCATGGCCGAGACGCTGTATCAGAACCTGGTGCGCAGTGTTGACGCGGCGGCTCCCGAGTCGGTGCACCTGTGCAAGTGGCCTGGCTTCGATGCTGCCGTCATCGATGACAATCTGAACCGCGATATGGCGCTGGTGATGCGCCTGGCTTCTCTGGGGCATGCCGCCCGTAACAAGGCCAACCGCAAGGTTCGCCAACCGCTTTCAGAAGCCGCTTTTATGGTCTCAGCGCGAGATGAGCGCAAGGTCATTGGAGACCATGCGGATCTGCTAGAAGATGAGTTGAACGTCAAGCATGTGCGTCTGCTCGACGCTGCCGGTGAAGCGTTGAGTTATTCTCTCAACCCGCTGCCCAAACAGCTCGGACAAAAGTACGGCAACCTCTTCCCGGAACTGCGCAAGGCTGTCTTGGTGCTGGACGTGGAACCCACTGCCATGGCATTGCTGGCCGGGCAGAGCATCCATGTTGAATTGAACGGCACAGGATACGACCTGCTTCCCGAAGAAGTGGAAGTGCGCGTGCAGGCCAAGAGCGGTTACGCTGTGGCCGCAGAGGGTGCCTACGTGGCCGCATTGGTCACTGAATTAACACCCGAACTCATCCAGGAAGGACTGGCGCGTGAATTTGTCCGCCGCGTGCAGGACTTGCGCAAGACTGCCGACCTGGATATCGCTGACCGCATCCATCTGCATTACATGGCCACGCCGGGACTACTGGAAGCAGTGAGCGCCAACAAGGATTACGTCATGAATGAGACGCTGGCACTTGACCTCAACCCCGGTTCGATCCCGGATGGCATGATCACGGTGGAAGATGAGTTTGACCATGAGAAGGTCACCGTTGGGTTGAAAAAAGCATAACAGATCCCATATCAGACAAGCGGGGGAGGGCCAATCACCTCCTCCGCTTTTTCTGCACATAATTGGGGTAAAATTCATTGATTTAACCATTGGAGGCTGTTTTGAAGTCATTTTTCCGAAAAACCCGCTGGTTGTTTGTCATCGCCGCAGTCATTGTCATTCTCGACCAGATCACCAAGGAAATCGTCAGGACCAACATCCCGGTTGGGGAATCCTGGATGCCATGGACCTGGCTGGCGCCGTACGCGCGCATAATCCACTGGACAAACACCGGCGTTGCCTTTGGCATGTTCCAGGGGAATAACATTTTCTTCGCCATACTGGCGGCGTTTGTGGCACTCGCCATCGTTTATTACTACCCCAGCATCCCGGAAGAAGACAAAGTTCTGCGGTTCGCCATGGCCATGCAGTTGGGGGGGGCATTGGGGAACCTCATCGACCGCATTTTCATTGGCAAGGTCACAGATTTCGTTTCGGTGGGAAATTTCGCCGTTTTCAATGTGGCTGATTCGTGTATCACGCTTGGCGTCGGAGTCTTGCTGCTTGGAGTTTTTCTGGAAGAAAGACGTGAACGACGTCTTAAAGAATTGATGGCACTAGCCAAAGCAAATGAGGAGCAGGAAGGTATTTCCAACGAGTGGCCAAACGTGGCCGGCAAGTCGCTTGGGTCTGATGCAACCTCTTCACCTGATCAGGATGAGCCAAAATCTTGGCCGAACATATAAAGACATTTACCGCTCCCTCCGACTGGTCTGACCGGTTGGACAAATTCCTTGTAAACAGCCTGCCGGAATTCTCGCGGTCACGCATCCAGGGGTTGATCAAGGATGAGCAGGTGATGGTGGCGGAGAAGATAATCACAAAAACCGGCTACATGGTTGAGCCAGGGGATGAGGTACAGATCACCATCCCTGAAACCGTCCCCAGCGAACTGGTGCCCGAAGATATCCCTCTCAATATTGTTTTCGAAAATGATGACCTGGTCATCGTGAACAAACCCGCCGGGATGGTGGTCCATCCCGGAGCCGGACACTTCAGCGGCACGCTGGTGCACGCTGCTTTAGCAGCCATCCCCGATCTGGAGGGCATTGGCGGCGAGGAACGCCCGGGAGTTGTTCACCGCCTTGACAAAGAAACATCCGGACTCATCATCCTGGCCAAGAATGAACGCGCACACCGCTGGCTGCAGGATCAATTCCGCCTGCGTGCGGTGCAGAAGGTTTACCTGGCTTTGGTGGACGGCAAACCACCAACACCCACCGGACGGATCGAAGCTGAGATCGCGCGTGATCCCTCTCACCGCAAGCAGATGGCAGTCGTGTCTGATGGAAGAGGGCGGCCGGCGGTGACCGAATATAAAACGCTCGAACAATTCGAGAAACATACATTGGTTGAGGCTCATCCTTTGACCGGACGTACACACCAGATCAGACTGCACCTGGCTTTTGTGGGCTGCCCGATCACTGGCGACACGGTCTATGGCAAAAGAACCCCCAGCGTAGATCTGAACCGTCATTTCCTGCACGCGGCTCGCATCAGCATCATTTGTCCCGGTGAGAAGTCGAGCCGTACTTTTGAGGTACCGCTGCCTGAAGAACTGGAAGCGGTACTTGAAAAACTAAGGACAAAGTGAGGTACAAGATGGACTTTATCGACCTGCGTTCAGATACCGTGACTCATCCCACCCCTGAAATGCGTGAGGCCATGGCCAAAGCGTCTGTCGGCGACGATGTACTGCGTGAAGATCCGACGGTCAACCAGCTTCAGGAACTGGCAGCCAAGAAAATGGGCAAGCAGGCGGGACTTTTTGTGCCATCGGGCACGATGGGGAACCTGCTGGCTGTGATGTGCCAATGCGGACGCGGCGATGAGGTTATCATGGGCAACCTTGGTCATACCTTCCTGTTCGAAGGCGGTGGTGTTTCCGCGCTGGGCGGTGTCTTCACCCACCTGCTGCCAAACCAAAAGGATGGCACGATCGCGTTGGATGAAGTGGAAGCTGGTATCCGCCCGGATGACATTCATCAGCCGCCCACACGTCTGTTGGTACTGGAGAATACACACAACCGCTGCGGAGGGGTAGCATTGACTCCTGCCTACACTAAAGAGGCCGCAGAATTGGCGCACAAACACAGTATGAAGCTGCATATCGACGGAGCGCGCATTTTCAACGCGGCTGCTGCTCTTGAGGTCGAAGCTAAAAAAATGGTAAAGGATGCCGACAGCGTCACCTTCTGCTTGAGCAAGGGGTTATGTGCCCCCGTGGGATCGGTGCTGTGCGGAGACGAGGAATTCATCCAGAAGGCGCGCCGACTGCGCAAAATGCTGGGTGGTGGTATGCGTCAGGCAGGCATACTGGCTGCCGCAGGCATCATCGCTGTTGACAAGATGAGCACACGTCTCATGGAAGACCACCGCAGAGCCAAAGCTCTGGCTGATGGTCTGGCGCAGATACCGGCAATCCGCTTTGAGATGGGCATGCCTCAAACCAACATGGTCTTTCCTTCATTGGCTGAAGACTGCAAATTCAACGCTGCTGATGTTGCCAAAAAGCTATCTGCAAAGGGCATAAAGGTTGGCGTGGTAGGCGTAAAGAAGTTCCGCATGGTCACGCATTACTGGATCGACGATGCGGCCATCGAAAAAACGATCACAGCCATGCATGATGCCCTCAAGTGATCTGACCAGGGTTCTGTCAACACCTTGTTCTCTTGATATAATTACCTGAAGCAATTGAAGAATTAATTACCTTAAAGGAATAAAAATAATGGCCCCGTTTGTTACTATAAATGAGATCGATGAAGCCGCGAACTTCATCCGCAGAAAAATATCTATCTCCCCAAAGATCGGACTGGTGCTCGGTTCCGGTCTGGGTGGTTTGGCGGAAGATGTTAAGAATGCGGTGGTGATCCCTTTCAAAGATATTCCCCACTGGCCGGTATCAACGATCGAGGGGCATGTCGGTCAGTTGTTGATCGGTGATCTTTACGGCAAGCCATCGATGGTGATGCAGGGGCGCGTACATTACTATGAAGGTTATCCCATGGACCAGGTGACCTTCCCGATCCGGGTGATGCAGCGGCTGAATGTGGGTACCATCATCCTCACCAACGCTGCGGGCGCCATTGCGCCTGATTATCAACCGGGTGATGTGATGGTTTTGAACGATCATATCGCACTCATTGGCATGGCGGGTCTCAACCCGCTGCGAGGCCCTAACCTCACTGAATTCGGTCCTCGTTTTCCGGATATGAGCAAACCGTATGACAAGGATCTGATCAAGTTGGCTCACCAGGTGGCCGCGGACCACAAGATCGATCTGCACGAGGGCGTCTATGTCTGTCTCTCCGGCCCGTCCTTTGAGTCACCGGCCGACCTGCGTTTCCTGCGCGTCATTGGGGCTGACGCGGTGGGTATGTCAACTGTGCCTGAGACCATCGTTGCACGCCATGGCGGCACAAGAGTCCTGGCATTCTCTGGCATCAGCAACAAGGCAAACCTGGACGGTAGCACCGAAACCACACATGAAGAAGTCCTGCAGGCTGGAAAACTGATCGTTCCCAAACTCAGCACTATCATCCGTGGTGTTATCGAATCAATGAAGGTGTAAGCTGACCTTACGATGAATGTTTTGTTGAGATTCCTGGTCAAATACGAATTCCTGCTCTTCTTCCTGCTCGGGCTGGTGTTGGTCATTTTCCTGCGCCAGATCTTTGTCTCCTGGAAGCAGTGGCGCACCGCTCTCTTCGGTCTGGAGAAAGAGCAGTCTCAATTCAAGTTCAACCAGGCATTGACCATAGTCATTTTCTGCGCTTTCCTAGCGCTGGCGCTGTTCATTACGACCACGTTCATAGCTCCAGCGGTGCCCAATCTGCAGCAGGTGGCTACTCCCACCATTGACCTGACGGCGCAAGCCTCGCAGGAAATGGCCATCGACGCGCAGATCACCCAGACCACGTCCGGGTTGATTCCCACGCTAAACTCAGTCTTCGACAAAGGCTGTATCGCCGGGCAGATCGAATGGACGTATCCCACTGACGGATCGATCATCAACGGCACAGTCGCGCTTGAAGGCACCGTCAATGTGGCTGACCTGGGCTATTTCAAGTATGAATATGCGGTGGCAGGCAGTAACGAGTGGCATACCATCGCCGCTGGAAGCAGCAAGATCGTGGAAAGTTCACTGGGCGGCAGTTGGGATACAACTGCTGATGACATCATCCCGGGGGATTATCAACTGCGTTTGATCGTCTATGATCATGCCAATAACATGTTCCCCGAGTGCATGATCAATGTTACTGTCGTATCCGAATAACTGGAGATGCAATGCCGGAAATTGAGATCAGAACCGCCATATCATCCGACCTGCCCGCGTTGATAAACATCGAACATTACGTGGATACCACCCATGTCTGGCAGATGGACGCCACCTCGGACCAAGACCAGATCGAGGTGAAATTCCGTGAGATCAGGCTGCCCAGGGCGGTGCGGCTCGATTACCCCCGCAGCGCATCTGACCTGGCCGACACATGGACCAGGAAACATTTGATGCTCTCTGCCATATGCCAGGGTCAGCCGATCGCCTACCTGACCGTGGAAGAGGAACAAACCCTCACTGCCCGTGTCACCGACCTTGTTGTCGCTGAAAAATTCCGCAGGCAGGGGATTGCTTCTGCCTTGCTGGTCTCGGCCAGGGACTGGGCTAAAGGGCGGGGACTGAAGCGCGTGGTACTGGAGATCCAGGCCAAGAACCACGCGGCCATCCAACTCGCCCGCAAACTGGGGTTTGAATTTTGTGGTTTTAGCGACGATTACTTCGCGAACCACGATATTGGCGTTTTCTTTATTGCTTTTACCAAGTAAAAGACCAAGGATTTGAATTGGAGAATTGGATTCCGGGGATCACGAAGATTCTGGTCACGATCAGCGAAATTCTGACCGCAGGCATTGCTATTTCAGCATTCTCGCTGCTGCTTTATGCGCTGACCTTCAACCTGCGTGACCGCGTTGCCCGATCCTTCGCCATCATCCTTTTCTGCGTGGTGGTCACATTCTCTGCGGAAGCATTTGAAAGTACTGCCAGTAGCTCACAGGGTATTGATTTCTGGTTGCACCTGCAATGGGTGGGTATTATCTTCCTGCCTGCAGCTTTTGCGCAGTTCTCCGACTCACTGCTGGCCACCACCGGCAAGCCCTCGCGCTGGCGACGGAATTGGTGGGTGAGGATCTCGTATTTCATTTCTTTAGTCTTACTGGTGATGCTGGTCACCGGGTTGCTGCTGGGTCCGGTGGTCACCGATAAGTCCCCTGCGGCATATAATACTCCAACTCTGCTCACCGAAGTATTTGTTCTGTATTACGTGGGTGTGATGATCCTGGCTTGGGTCAATTTCATACGTGCACTGCGGCGAACAGTGACCCGCACAAGCCGTCGACGGATGACCTACCTCACATTGAGCGCACTGGCGCCTGCCCTGGGATCATTCCCGTTCCTGTTGTATAGCTCATCTTTCGCTTCGCAGCATACCATCTTTTTCTGGATGGTATCCATCTTGGTCAACCTGGCCACGGGTATCCTGTTGGTGATCATGGCTTACGCAGTAGCTTTCTTCGGAGTTGCCTGGCCGGACAGGGTGGTCAAGAGTCGTCTCATCAAGTGGCTGCTGCGCGGACCGCTGACAGCCATTGTCACTCTGGCCATCGTAACAATGATCCGGCGCGGTGGGGATGCCTTTGGGTATCCGTACACGGCGCTTGTACCGATCGTAATGGTGGTAAATATCCTCATTTGTGAACACGGGATCACGCTGTTATATCCCAAGCTCGAACAGTGGCTTCTGTTCGGCAATGACCAGGAAGATCTGCTGCAGCTACGGTCATTGGAAGAACGGCTTATCACACGCAGCGACCTGAACCAGTTCCTGGAAATGGTCCTTTCGGCTATCTGCGACCAACTGCAGGCGAAAAGCGGATACATGGCTTCATTGGGTGAGGATGGATTGGAAGTCATCGTCAAGATTGGCGACGGAAAACATATTGAAGAGATCTCCGCACCATTGGAGGAATTCCTTTTGACCGGCAAAGAAATCTCGGAATACGCTGTATGGAATTCCGATACGCTCTTCTCACTGAAGGACGGCGAGGAAGTGCCGGAGGTGGTCGGATATTTGGGAGTGCATGATGTTCGGGCTGAAACCTTGCTTGATACAGAGGTCATGGAGTCTGTTGCCCTGTTGAATCACCGAGCCGCCATTGCCATGCGCGACCGCGTGATGCAGGAACAGGTCTTTGCCACCCTGGAAAAAATGAACCCGCAGGTGGAGATGATCCAGCAATTGCGTGCCGCCGGCCGCTATGACCGCCAGGGCATCCTCATCAAAGATACGCTGATGGAGCAGAAGGAACTGGCTCAGTGGATCAAAGACGCGCTCACGCATTACTGGGGAGGCCCCAAACTCACGGAGAATCCTCTCATTAACCTGGGTGTGGTGAGAAATGAAATGGCGGAACACGATGACAACCCGATCAACAGCCTGAGAAGTGTATTGCGAAAAGCGATTGAGACTGTTAGACCGGAGGGCGAAAGGAAGTTCACTGGCGAGTGGTTGTTGTATAATATTCTCGACTTGAAATTTATGGAGGGAAAGAAAGTCAAGGAAATTGCGATGCGCCTTTCTGTTTCTGAAGCGGATCTTTACCGCAAACAAAAAGTCGCCATCGAAGCGGTCGCGAATGAGATCGTCAAAATGGAAATTGAACTACCAGATAGCAAAGAAGATAGATTGTAGGTTTTTATCAGTGTTTGTTTTGGAGGGGAACATGAGTGAGATTGATGACTTTAAAGATAAGGATGGCATTCCCGATCTGGACGAAGGTTGGTGGAATTCTATTCTAGCCGATGAGAATACCTTTCAAGTAGATGCTAAACCCATCAACTGCAAGCCCTGCCCATCCACTGATAGTGGTGCCATCAACTGGGATTGCATGAAGGAATTGTTTGAGAATGATGAGGTCATCCTGCTGACCGTGCAGGGTTTTAACAAGGGCGGTTTACTGGTTGAGGGACCCGAGGTGCAGGGATTTGTACCGATCTCTCATTTGATAAATACACCCGCCAACTTCGCGAGTGATGATGAGCGAAATGACTTCCTGAGCAGGTACGTGGGACAATCCCTGTATGTGAAGATTATTGAATGTGAGCCGGCAAATGAGCGCATCGTGTTCTCGGAACGTGCAGCACAGGCCGGGCAGGGGAAGCGCAAGGAACTCTTCGATTCATTGAAGCCTGGTGTGGTAGCATGCGGTGTTATTACCAACGTCACCGAGTTTGGCGCTTTCGTCGACCTCGGCGGCGTGGAAGGATTGATTCATGTCTCTGAGATCTCCTGGGGACGCGTGGAAAAACCGACCGATATCCTCACCGTGGGCAAGAAAGTAAAGGTGCTGGTGCTGCAAGTGAATGCTGAAACCTCGCGCATTGCACTGTCCATCAAGCGGCTCGATGCCAACCCGTGGGAGGAACTTGACCAGAAGTATCAACCGGGCGATATCGTCGATGCGCAGATCACATCCATCACAAAGTATGGCATGTTCGCACGCCTGCCCGAAGGTGTTGAGGGCTTGATCCATATCTCATCCATGAAGGAAGGTACTCGGGAAAAAGATCTGCATGCTTCCTTTGACCTGGGAGAGAATGTGCGTGTAACCATTTTGCACATTGACATCGACAGACGCAGGCTGGGATTGGGATTGGTTACTGAACCATGAACGGATCTCCTGGCCCACATCGCAGCAGGGGACAAGACAACGATCAACCATACTTACCGCTAAAACCCAATTGGCAGGATAAAAGAAGGGACGTCTTCCTGCATATCCGCAAATTCGGCTGGGACATGCTTGGCACGGTCCTTTTGCTGGTTTCAAGCCTTTCCATATTTGGATTCTTAGGGTTCTCGCGTGGGTCCATCCTAGACCTCTGGGTTAAGCTTCTAAACCACAGTTTTGGCTGGGGGAGTTATGTACTCATTGTCTCTGTCGTATACATGGGTATTGCCTGCTTCCTCTACCGCTCAGGCCGCAAGACCGGTTTGTCGCTGGGACGTATTTTGGCACTTGAAGCCGGTTTTTTTTGCCTGTTGGGTGTTCTGGCAGCCATTGGCGGCATTGACCTGGGCCGCGCTGAGCAAGGTCTAGACGGCGGCCGGCTGGGTTGGGGATTGGCGAACCTATTTGGCCCGGGAGCACCTGCTGTATTGGTGGGCATTTTCTACTTTCTGCTTCTGGCTGGTTTTGTGGTCATCGGTTTTGGCTGGCTCAAACCGCTGTATCACGCAATCCTCGATTGGGCGGATTCGAATGAAGAACCGGTGCAGAGAGAAACCTCAGAAACACGAATCGAGCAGCAACGCCGAGCGCGCGTGGACTTGCCTGTAGAGGAAGCGGTACTTCCTCAACAGACCTGGCGCGACGACCGCCTGCCGCCATTGAACCTGTTGATGTCCGAATACAACGTTGTTCCGGATGAGAAGCAGATCAAGACCAACGCGCTCAAGATCGAGAGAACATTGGCAGAATTTGGTGTGCCTGCGCGGGTAATCGGCTACCGAACCGGCCCCACGGTGACGCAATACGCTGTCGAACCCGGATTCGTGGAGAAACAGAACGCTGAAGGCCATGTAACCCGACAAAAGGTGAGGGTGGCGCAGATCTCGGCGCTGCAGCGAGATCTGACCCTGGCGCTTTCTGCCACACGTTTGCGCATTGAAACGCCGGTACCGGGCAGGTCTTATGTGGGTATCGAAGTGCCCAATTCGTCAAGTGAGATGGTGCGCCTGCGTCCCATCCTTGAGTCAAAGGAATTCCAGAAACTCTCATCCAAGCTGGCGCTGGGATTGGGAAAGAACGTCTCAGGTGAGCCGGTGGTGGCCGACCTGGCCAGGATGCCGCACCTGCTCATCGCTGGTACAACCAATTCCGGCAAGTCGGTGTGCATCACAGCCATCACGGCGTGCTTGATGATGAACAACACCCCGACCGAGTTAAAACTGGTGCTGCTCGACCCCAAGATGGTGGAACTGGTGCGTTTCAACGGGCTGCCGCACTTGCTGAGCAAGGTGGAGTATGAGATCGACCGTATGCTGGCCGTGCTGCGCTGGGCCCAGGTGGAAATGGACGCGCGCTACCGGTTGCTCGAATCGGTGCATGCCAGGGACCTGGCAGACTATAACCAGAAAATGCTGCGCAAGAAACAACCGTTACTGCCGCACATCGTCATCATGGTGGATGAGCTGGCAGAACTGATGATGGCCGCTCCTGACCAAACGGAACGCAGTCTCATCCGGTTGGCGCAGATGGCACGGGCAACCGGCATCCATCTGGTGGTTGCCACACAGCGCCCGAGCACCGACGTGGTGACCGGGCTCATCAAAGCCAACTTCCCGGCACGCATCTCATTCCTGGTTGCATCTTCTGTGGATTCGCGCGTGGTGCTCGACAGCACCGGCGCAGAAGACCTGCTGGGCAGGGGTGACATGCTGCTGCTTGACCCATCCAAGGGCATGCTGCAGCGCGCTCAAGGCACAATGGTGAGCGATGCTGAGATCGACAAGGTATTGAACCACTGGCAGCGCATCACGCGCAGAGAAGAACAGGAAGTACCCTGGGAAGCGATGATCGAGGCCAGTGCTGGTTTAGCCGGTGAAGACAGCGACGCGCTCATCGATCAAGCCACAGCCGTGGTCAAGGCGGCCGGTAAGGCCAGCGTTTCCTTATTGCAGCGGCGCCTGCGCATTGGATTCCCACGCGCGGCGCGGCTCATCGATGAGCTTGAGGAGATGGGTATCATCGGGCCATCGGTGGGCAGCGGCAAGGATCGCGAGGTGCTTGTTGACGATGAGCTTGACGACAAAGGTGAGCCGGACGAGTTTTGACCTCACTTCTCTTGACAATGACCGGCTAGCAAGATAGTATAAGCCATTCGATTTTTAAATTCAGTATTCGGGCAGGTTCAATGAGCAATTCAACGCAACCATCAGGGGAAACAACTGCAAAGACCAGGTGGTCCTTCGACGGATTCCTGCGCAAGACCTTTAAAGGTGTGATCGACCCCGTGGCGGGATTCCTGCTGAAGATCGGCCTGACACCGAACATGATCACCTATTGTGGTTTGCTCTTCAGTACAGCCGTGGCGGTGCTGATTGCTACCGGGCATATCACCACTGCCGGAATCGTGATGCTGGTGACTGCCCCCACCGATGTTCTCGATGGTTCAATGGCGAGGCTCAAAGGCGGCGATACGCTGTATGGTGCCTTCATCGATTCGGTAACAGACAGATACGCCGAGCTGGTCATCCTGGGCGGTCTGCTTGTCTATTATGTGGTCACCAAACCGGATATTGCAGGCGCAATTCTTGCTTTTGTGGCGGCGATGGGTTCGGTGCTGGTGTCATACGTCAAGGCGCGGGCGGAATCGCTCGGTTTCACGGCCAAGATGGGCCTGCTGACCCGTGTGGAACGGGTGATCATTCTCATCCCCTGCCTTATCTTCAATATCCCGATGGTGGCGCTTTGGATACTGGCTGTTTTGACCAATGTCACAGCCGTCCAGCGCTTCTTCTTTGTGCGCAAGCAGATCCTCGCGAAGCAAGCTTAATCAAGAACAGGAAAACAATATGAATCCAGGTATCACACTCTTCGGCAATTTCACGATCACCTACTACGGTATCATCATCATGAGCGGTGCAGTGGCAGCAGCTTTCTTGGCTGCCTGGCTGGCAAAACGCAAGGGTTTGAATTCTGAGATCATCTGGGACCTGCTGCCCTGGGTGCTGGTGGTCGGGATCATCGGCGCGCGCCTGTGGCATGTCTTTACTCCAACCGCTTCATCATTGATCAACGGAAAGAACCCATATTTTATCTATCCGCTGCAGATTCTCAATATCCGCAACGGCGGCCTGGGTATCCCCGGCGGTGTGATCGGTGGAGCGCTGGCGGCTTATGCTTACTGCCGCATTAAGAAACTGAACTTTGGACAGTGGGTCGACGTCATTGCTCCGGGAGTGGCGCTGGCGCAGGGTATTGGACGCTGGGGCAACTTCGTCAATCAGGAAGTCTACGGTTTTCCTTCGAATTTACCCTGGGCTATCTATATTGATCCCGCGCACCGTCTGCCCGGTTTTGAGAGTGTGGAAAGGTATCACCCCACGTTTGCCTATGAGTTCATTTGGAACCTGCTCAATATGGGACTGTTGCTTTTTCTGGGAAAGAAATTTGCAGGGAAGTTGAAAGATGGTGATCTGTTCCTGGTCTATCTGATGTTCTACGCGGTCGGGCGTTTTGGGCTTGAATTCGTTCGTTTGGATTATTCACCCATCGCTGGTGTTAACATCAATCAGTGGGTGATGGTGGCTGTGTTCATTTGCTCGCTGGCAATCTTCCTGGTGCGCCATCTGGTGAAGAAACCCGCAACAGAAGAAGGAAAGAAGTAACCGAGCAACACGGAAGATTCCCGGCTTAACCGATGCGGGAATCTTTTTCTATTGGAGGATTAATGTCCGGAGTCACGATACTTGGATCGGCGTTCGCGGTGGCCAGTGCCAAGCAGGATAATTCTCATCTGCTCGTACGATCCCAAAAGCACAACATCCTCATCGATTGCGGCAACAATCCGGTGGGTAAGTTGGAAAAGGTTGGTGTGGATTTGAACAGCATCACCGACCTGGTGCTAACGCATGCCCATGCTGACCACATGGGTGCGCTGCCGCTGTTATTGATGGACATGTGGCTGCGCAGGCGCAGCACTCCGCTCACCATTCACGGTCTTGCTTACACAATCGAGCATGCCAGGAGATTGCTGGACGTCTTTTATTGGGAGACGTGGATGAACATGTACCCGGTTGAGTTCAAACTGGTTGATGAGAGACCCAGCGTCAAGTTGATTGAAGAGGATGATTTGCTGGTGACTGCGTCACCGGTTCAGCATTCGATTCCCAACATCTGCACACGATTCGACCTGTTTGAGCTGCATCATAGCGCTGTCTATTCCAGCGATACCGCACCCTGCGCGAACCTGGTGAAACTTGCCACTGGCTCAGACGTGTTGATCCAGGAGGCCGCCGGCATGGGCAAGATCCACACTTCGCCGGAAGAAGCCGGCAAGATGGCTGCTGAAGCGGGTGTGAAGCGGCTGGTGCTCATCCACTATGACGCGGGCAGACCTGCTGCTGAGCAGGTCGCCGAAGCGAAAAAGCATTTTAACGGGGATGTGGAACTGGCGCACGACCTGATGGAGATTGATTGAACCTCACCAACCAGTGAGAAACTCGTTCCATTCGCAGTTGTTGCTCAACTGTCTGGCAAATACATAGGTGGCTGCCTGCGGCGGGACTTTGGGTTGGTGCAGAGGACGCATGCCCGATTCTTCCACCGTGCGGCCGCCCTTACGGTGGTTGCACAGCGGGCAAGCCGCGACAACGTTGACCCATTCATGCGTACCGCCCAGGTGGCGAGGGATGACGTGATCGATTGTCAGCACTGGAGCAACCTTGCCGCAGTACTGACAGGTGAAGTTGTCTCGCCGGAATACTTCGCGGCGCGTGAGCGGTACCTGTGGATGCTGTGCGCGTACCATCTTCTGGAGACGGATCACTGACGGGATGGGGTAAGTAGTGCTGGCAGTATGCAAGATGCCGCGGCCGTCCATT
>Ga0116157_10000190_pt1 | contig 69465 bp, 59 predicted proteins | sample AD_UKC048_MetaG_FD_89882 | JGI IMG/M metagenome (GOLD analysis project Ga0116157, IMG submission 89882) | Active sludge microbial communities of municipal wastewater-treating anaerobic digesters from USA - AD_UKC048_MetaG | ecosystem: Engineered > Bioreactor > Anaerobic > Digestate | place: USA... | reverse complement strand
TTCGTCGTGCTTCTTGGTTATCCATCATTATTTTCATTCCTCCAGATATACTTTAGTTTTCTCCGAAGGGGTGACATATTCGCTGGTCACTTATGGGGATGACATATTCGCTGACTAATAACACCCGTAAAAAAATGGCTTGACATTCGCGGGCCAAACCGGTAGAATATTGAGTCTTGAAATCTGGATGGAGTACGGGCCTGTAGCGCAGTTGGGAGCGCGCTTCAATCGCACTGAAGAGGTCGAGGGTTCGAATCCCTCCAGGTCCATTCGAGAAGAGGCGAGTTGCCTCTCGGAAAAAACAAAATAAGGGCCCATAGCGCACGTAGTCCCCTCCACTGGGGAATTGGGAGCGCCATGGGAAACAAAAGAAACTGAGTAAACAAGGGCCCATAGCGCAGTTGGGAGCGCGTCTCAATGGCATTGAGAAGGCCGAGAGTTCGAATCTCTCTGGGTCCACTAAAAACAGCCGTAAGGCTGTTTTTGTTTAACTGACTATTGAGAAGGCCGGCTCTGGCTACCGCCAGAGGGCTGCGCACAGTTCGAATCTCTCTGGGTTTACTAAGAACAGCCGCAAGGCTGTTTTTGTTTTGAGCTGTTTCTCAAACTGTGATGAACTAGTTAAGATAAAATCAGGGTACTTAATGCAGATGGAGTTCTTATGTCAAAAGATAACGCTTTCCAGAAAATGAAAACCGACCTGATCGCCCAAAACGATGTCACCTATGGCAAGGAAGTGCGTGAGCGCTTTGGGGACAAAACCGTGGAAGACTCAAACCGCAAACTGGCTGGCTTGAGTGAAGTGCAATGGCAGCATCAACAGCTGCTGGCGGAGCAAATCCTGGCTGAGCTGAAGACCCTGACCCCTCAAAATGATCCTGCCAGCTCACGCGCGCAGGCGCTTTGCGACCTTCACAAGCAGTGGCTTCAAGTCCTTTGGGTTGATGGCGCTTATTCTCCCAAAGCGCATCTCGCGCTGGCTGAAGGTTACCTCGCTGATCAACGTTTCGCTGCGTATTACGACCAGGCAGCCGAAGGCGCGACCCAATTCCTCAGGGACGCGCTGGTCATTTATTGCGGTTAATTTTTACCAAGATCGGTTGTTTTTAGGTTACTCTGCCGCCGGCAGAGTGTGATTTACGTGTCTCAGCCACCCTCAGGCAGGTTTTCCATCTGAACGAATTCGACATGCTCAGGGATGGCAACCCCAGCAACTTCCAACTTATCCTGCGTTTCTGGAATGTCGTACACATAAACCTGTAAACGCGCAGGTTCCATTTTGATGCCGGTCGTATAAGTGACACCGACTTCATCCAACTCTGCTTTAAAAGCTTCACGCGTTTCTCTCAATGACTGGCGGGAGATGGCTTCGTCCTTGACTTCAATCACCTCGAATAAGGCAGGGTCCTCCACAAAGGGTGCAAGGTCTGATTTACTCGCTCCAGTTAAGTAAACGACTACTTTCAAACTTGGGTAGCTTTCAGTATTGATGCCGACGTAATGATCCGAAAAGTTCTCATCCAATTCCCTTTCCAGTTCAAATGCCTCAATTTGAAGCAGGTTCAATTGTGCTTGTGCGGTAGCAGCGGCAGACCGGGTGGCCTGGCTTACCTCTTCAGCAGGCTGGGTGCTGGATGAAGGCAGACAGCTTGAAAAAGCACCTGCCAGCAAGATCAATACAGCAAGTACCAACAATTGTTTCCTCTTGAGCATATTGCCTCCAACAAAAGTGAACGATACTAACATGAGTAAGCATATCAATAATTGCTCCTTACTTCCAAGCCTGGATCGAAAGAAGGTTACACATCTTACTTCAATACCCGCCGGATCAGACCAAGCTTTCTCTCGTTGTATGGAAAATATCGGAATGGTAGGTCCAGCCAGGTGGATTTGCGTACAATGCTGCGGTAGTGAGTGAAGGTGTCGAAACTCCTCTTGCCATGATAACTGCCCATACCAGAGGGCCCCACGCCGCCAAAGCCCATGTGTGAAGTGGCAAGGTGAATGACAGTATCGTTGATGCATCCCCCTCCAAAAGAGCAGTTATCCAAAACTCTTTTCTCGACATCCCGTTTTCCGGTAAAGAGGTATAACGCCAGGGGTTTGGGTCGGCTGCGCACGAAATCGATCGCTTCCTCAATCCTGGTAAAGGTGAGCACCGGTAAAATTGGACCAAAGATCTCTTCCTGCATCACGGCTGATTCCGGATCGACATCAATCAGCGCGGTTGGTTCGAGTGTGTGGCGCTCATCGTCAAAAACACCGCCAAACGCGATGGTTTGGCCTTCCAACAGCGCCTTTTTCTCCTGGTAGTGCCGGTCGTTGACGATTTTTACATGATCAGAATAGTCCCCATCCGGAAATTTTTCCGCAAGAACTTCGCGGAAATTGTGGATGAGGTCATCACGGACACTATCCTCAACCAAAACGTAATCGGGCGCGACACAAGTCTGCCCGCCATTGAGCAGCTTCCCAAACGCAATGCGCTTTGCCGCAAGCTTTAGATCCGCGCTGGCATCCACGATGGCTGGGCTCTTGCCGCCCAACTCAAGCGTGACCGGGGTCAGGTGTTGTGCCGCGGCTTTCATGACCGCTTTGCCAACGGAAATTGAACCAGTGAAAAAGATGTAATCAAAATGCTGCTCGAGCAGGGCTGTGTTTTCCTGCCTGCCTCCCTGCACCACCGTGATGTATTCCGGGGGATAAATGGACTTCATGATATCCGCGATCACCTGGGATGTTGCCGGTGTGTAGGCGCTGGGCTTGATCACCGCGCAATTGCCGGCTGAGATCGCCCCGATCAACGGGTCGAGGCAGAGTAAAACAGGGTAATTCCAAGGGGACATGATCAAAGCCACGCCGTAAGGCTCAGGTGAGGTGAAACTGACGGCGGGGAAATGTACCAGGGGAGTAGGAACAAGCTTGTCCTTGATCCAGCGCCGCAAATGGCGAATGTGGAAACGAACTTCATCCAGCACCATGCCGACTTCCGCCATGTAGGACTCGAAGGGATGCTTATTGAGATCTTTCAGCAGCGCGTCGCAAATCTGCTTCTCATTATCGCGGACAGCTTGCTGCAGTTTACGCAAGGATTGCAGGCGAAATTCCAGCGGTCTGGTTGCGCCAGTCATGTAGTAATTGCGCTGATTCTTGACAATTTCTTCTATGCTCATCTTCCCTCTTGCTTTTTGTGGACTATGCCTTTTGTTATTAGAATAATGAGGTATTATACAAGCGCGCGCCGTCTGGCGCGCGCTTTGCTTTATTCGAAATCACGGCGCTAAGCCGCAACGATCAGCTCCACCAGGGCGTCGAGGGCTTCGGCGTCAGCCTCGGTCATGGCGGACCGGATGGAGATCTCGCTCTCCAGTACGCGCATGTCCTTCATTTCCGCCAGGAGTTCGCGCATTTTCTTGCCGCTTTGGGGTGCCCAGGAACCGTTTTCGATCACCGCCACTGCCCGGTTTTGCATGTTATGCCCCTTCAGTTCCAGCAGGAGCGTCTCCATCGGGGGGTAAATCTCCATGTTGTAAGTCGAGGAGGCAAACACGAACCGGTCAAACCTGAAGCACTCGCTCAGGATGTACGAAGGATGCCAGGCGGAGACGTCGAAGACCACGATGTTCTTTTCACCCCGGTCGGCCAGCTTGGCTGCTAGCAATTCAGCGGCTTTTTCGGTGTTGCCGTAGATCGAGCCGTAAGCGATCACAATGCCCTTTTCTTCCGGGGTATAAGACGCCCATTTGCTGTATTTTTCGATGTAATAATGCAGGTCTTGCCGCAGGATGGGACCATGCAGCGGCAGGATCATCTCGATTTCAAGTTTTGCGATTTTCTCCAGCAGGGCGAGCACCTGGCGCCCGTACTTGCCGACGATGTTAGTGTAATAGCGCCTTGCCTCAGGCAGCAGGTCGAAATCCACGTTGTATTCATCGGCGTAAAGGTTGCCGTTGACCGCGCCAAATGCGCCAAATGCGTCCGCCGAGAAGAGCCGTTTGCTGGTTTCGTCGTAGGTAACCATCACTTCTGGCCAATGCACCATCGGCGCCATCAGGAAACGCAGCGTGTGCGCGCCTGTGGCAAGCGTGTCGCCTTCTTTCATGACCATCGCGCGCTCTGCCAGGTCCAGCCCGAAGAATTGCTGGATCATGCCGAAAGTTTTCTGGCTGCCCGCCACTTTTACCTGTGGATAAAGTTCGAGGATGCGCGGGATCAGGGCGCAGTGATCCGGCTCCATGTGCTGGATGACCATGTAATCCAATTCGCGACCGTTCAGCGCGACATGGAGGTTCTCCAAAAAGAGTTCCCCAACAGCCTTATCGACGGTGTCGAGCAGGACTGTCTTCTCGTCTAGCAGCAAGTATGAGTTGTAGGACATGCCGTTGGGAACAGGATGCTGGTTTTCAAATCGCGAAATGCGGCGGTCATTCGCGCCGATGTAGATCAGGTCGTCAGTAATTTTTCGGATGTTGTGCATATTTACCTTCTTTTTTCTCGTCCGTTTAGGCACCGTTTCAGGCTGAAATGAGCGTTATTTCCCGCTCAATCGGCGGTACCATGCCTGATGTTAGTATACTTCAGAAGCACCAGCGAATTCAAAGAACGGGACGTCAATCCTTGTATATTTTCCTCGTCAGAGCATAGGTCGGTGATGATAAAATTTGATTATCCTCTATCGGTGAGGTTCCTGTGAGGTGTAGATTCATAAAAGTTGCCTGCCTAAGCCTGGCGTTCATTCTCTTTGCATGTCAGCCAGCCTTGGTCTCCGAGCAGAATGCGGTGACTTCATTATTTGTTGCAACCCCAACAGACCTCCCAGCCCAAACGTCTCTACCAGCCCCGACTCAGACTCCTCTACCCTCTTCGACCCCGACACCAATGCCAATCACTTTGGATGCAATCGTCTGGGTGTCAGACCCTGTCATTCCCATCTTGAATTATCACCGCTTCACTCCAAACGTACGGGATACAACTTCGGGCATGGTATGCTACCTCGGAGACCTCAAAGCCGATCTGCAGACGTTTTACGACTCCGGCTACTCCCTGATATCCCTGGACGATTTGCTCGATGGCAACATCCGCGTTCCTGCAGGACGCCGCCCCTTGATCCTGACCATCGACGATGCCTATTTTGCTAACCAGTTCTCCCTGAACGACCAGGGAGAGGTGTCCGATTTTTCCGCGGTCGGGACGATCTACGAGTTTTCCCAGGAGCACCCCGACTTCAGTTTTGAAATTGCCATGTTTGGGAATTTTGGTGATAAGCACTACGGCAATCTGTTCACGGGGACCTGGTGGTACGAAGCCAAAGGCTGGCAGCAAGCCCTTACCCAAACGATCATTTGGGGAATTGAGCATCATGTTTACCCCTACAACCACACCTTCCACCACCCACACCTCGATCAGGTTGCGGCTGAGTTCATCCACCCTCAACTGGCAATGAACGATGAGAAGGTGCGCGCATATCTCGCGATTGCAGGGCATCCGGAATATGCGACTCTGCTCTCGAATTACATCGCTCTGCCGTTTGGAAGCTGGCCTGTCTCGGACGAAGGTATCGAACAATTAACCTCTTACCTGGACCCGGAAGGTCGCGCGGTCCGGGCGATTTTTGAGGCGGGGTATGAATACGCGCCAGCGTTTGCTGCAGCCCCATTCTCCGATGCGTTTGATCCAATGCACCTCCCCCGCATGGCTGCCATTCCATCGGTGATCAAGCTCGTCACCAAAAATTCCTCCACTTACCCTTCCGCGGAGAGCTGTCAATTGATCTTGAGGTCAGGCGTGGCAAATAATGATTCGATTTTGGCAGCGATCCAGGAGAGTATCTCCTGCGGAGAATGCCCTGTAGGGGTTTACATTTTGGAAGAAGGAATTTTTATTGCCCGCGACGGTAAAGTGTTGCCTTTTGATCCAGACAGCTAACACGATTGTAGAACGGGTTGAGATATTGATGTAGGCCGGATTGTTCTTTCAATCCGGCTCTTTTTCACACCTTGTTCTCGCCGGTCACCAGACCGAGCGAGGTTCTTGACCGTCAGGTCTCATCAGGCAATCCCGTAGAGGCGACACATGCTTCGCCTCTCCCACCGTTCTCGCTGGTCTCCTGTGGTTACCCGGGCAGACACGGGGGCCTGCCACTACCAAATACACACATCCTTTACATCCCCCATGATCAATCCGGGCACAGCGTGCCGTGCCCCTACCCAAAAACAGTTGTTCTCGCCGGTGTCCTCACCGCGCGAGGTGGTTGACCGCAAATTCTCACCAGGCAACCCCGTTGTGGCGATGCATCCCGCAAGGGGAGGCTTCGCACTGCCGTGCCACTACGAAAAAAACATGACTTCTGGACACCCAAATTGTGATATACTCCCATCACAAACACGATGGCAGAGCATCGGTCATCCGCCAGAGAGCAGCCGCCTGGCTGAAAGGCTGCAAGCGCCCGCGGAGCGCCTCAGACCCCACTCACCTGCCCCTCCTCCCGGAGCGTGGCTGCGGTGATTTCCTTTAGCCGCAGACGGTCAGACTCGTTATCGCCTCCATGAGCTGCCCATCCTCGCGATGGGAAGCAGGGTGGTACCGCGAAAGCAATTTCGTCCCTGCACGCAGGGATTTTTTATTTAACAGGAGCAAAACATGATGGACCCAACCGCAATACCGACTTATCGACCCGAAGAAATCGAGCCAAAGTGGCAGGCACGCTGGGAGGCAGACAAACTCTACCAACCCGAGCGCAACCCGCAGAAAACAAAGCACTATGCTCTCACGATGCTGCCCTACCCTTCCGGCGACCTTCATATCGGCCACTGGTATGCCATGACGCCTCCTGACGCCCGCGCCCGCTTCAAGCGCATGCAGGGTTACAACGTCTTCTTCCCGATGGGTTTTGACGCCTTCGGTCTGCCGGCAGAAAACGCGGCCATCAAGCACAACATCCACCCAAAAACGTGGACTTATGCCAACATCGAACACATGCGCGGACAGCTGCGCTCCATGGGCAATTCCTTCGACTGGCGCTCTGAGATCATATCATCTGATCCCAAGTATTACCGCTGGACGCAGTGGTTCTTCGAGCAGTTCTACAAGAATGGGCTGGCTTACCAGAAGATGTCTCCCGTGGATTTCTGCCCCAATTGCAACACGACCCTGGCCCGCGAGCAGGTGCATGGCGACGACCGCCACTGCGAACGCTGCGGCACGCCCGTGATCCGCAAAGACCTGAAACAGTGGTTTTTCAAGACCTCCGCGTACGCCGAGGAACTGCTGAACTACGAAGGGCTCGACTGGCCGGAATTTATCAAGACCCTGCAGCAAAAGTGGATCGGGAAGTCGCAAGGCGCTTCCATTACCTTCAAAACTGAGGCTGGAGACCCGATCGAGGTCTTCACCACCCGCCCCGACACGCTCTGGGGTGTGACCTTTATGGTGCTGTCTCCCGAGCACCCACTGGTGGAAAAAGTCACCACCGCCGCCCAGCTGGACGAGGTCCGTGCCTACCAGGAGCAAGCCAAGCGCCAGTCCGACATTCAGCGCGAATCTGTCACGCGTGAGAAAACCGGCGTCTTTACGGGCGGCTATGCCATCAATCCCGCTTCGGATCAGCACATCCCGATTTGGATCGCGGATTACGTGCTGATGGGCTACGGCACCGGCGCCGTAATGGCTGTGCCTGCCCATGACCAGCGCGATTTTGAGTTCGCCCGTCAGTTCAACCTGCCCATTAAAGTTGTGATCCATCCCAATGGAGACAACCTGATCGACCCGGATGAGATGACCGCGGCTGTTGAAGCCCACGGTTCGATGGTCAATTCCGGCCCGCTTACCGGCACCCCTGAGTCAGAGTCCATGGCTGCGGCAATTCGCTTTGCCGAGGAGAATAATTTTGGTCACGGCACCACCAGCTACCGCCTGCACGACTGGCTGATCAGCCGCCAGCGATACTGGGGCGCGCCTATTCCCATGATCTACTGCCCCACTTGCGGCACCGTGCCTGTGCCTGAAGATCAGCTGCCTGTGCTACTGCCGGATGACGTGGAGTGGCTGCCCACAGGCGAAAGCCCGCTGAAGCTGCACCCCACCTGGCGTTTCACCACCTGCCCGGTCTGCGGCGGCGCCGCCGAGCGCGAAACCGACACCATGGACACTTTCATGTGCTCCAGCTGGTATCACCTGCGCTACCTCAGCCCGGACTTCGCCGAAGGTCCCTTCGACCCTGCCCAGTATAACTATTGGATGCCAGTGGACACCTACACCGGTGGCTCCGAACACGCCACCATGCACCTGATCTACACCCGCTTCTTCCACAAAGCCGCCCGCGATTGCGGCATTACCACCGGGAAGGAGCCCATGCTGCAACTGCGCAACCAGGGGATGGTGTTGGGCGAAGATGGCGAAAAGATGAGCAAGAGCCGCGGGAATGTGATTAATCCGGATGACCTGGTCGCGCGATACGGCGCGGACACGGTTCGGGCGTACATTATCTTCTTCTGCCGCTGGGAATTGGGCGGACCATGGTCCAGCAGCGGCATTGAGGGCAACAGCCGCTGGCTGCGGCGGGTCTGGTACATGCTGCTCGAACCCACCGAAGGGACTGCTGACCCCGGAGTTCTGCGCGCGCTGCGCCGCAAGACCCACCAGACGCTCAAGCGGGTGACCTATGATTTCGAGAATTTCGAGTTCAACACCATCGTCTCCAGCCTGATGGAATTGCTCAACGAAATGGGTCGCGCCAAGAACGCCGGCGCGTTTGGCACGGAAGAATGGAACGAATCCGCGGATATTTACCTGCGCATGCTGGCGCCGGTCTGCCCGCACATCGCCGAAGAACTTTGGGAACGCCTGGGCAAGCCCTATTCGGTCCATACCCAAGCCTGGCCGCAGGTGGACGAGGAAGCCGCCAAAGACGAGATGATCACCCTGATCGTCCAGGTCAATGGCAAACTGCGCGACCGCATCCTGGTGGAACCGGGTATCAGCGATGACGACGCTAAGCAACTCGCGCTGGCAAGCGACGGCGTCCAGCAATCCCTGGAAGGCCGCCCCATTCGCAAGGTGATTGTGGTGCCGGGTCGGTTGGTCAACATCGTAGGGTAACCACAAAATCCAAGCCGGGTGCAAAAGACCACCCGGCTTTTTATTTCATTGGGTCAGCTGGAATAACTGCAAAATTCCCATAGTGATACAAAACCAGCGCAAAAAAGTGAGGGGGGAAATTTTCAGGTAAACTTAATAAGAAATCGATCTGCCTGCCAGTTTGGCAGATTACCCATGGAACTCGGGTCTCTACCCATCCGGTCAGACAACTAACAGGAGTGAGTATGAAAACCATTGTAGCTGGTGCCTTGGGGGAATGTGTTCACGTCGCAGGGGTAACAAATTTTCTTCGATTAGCGGAATTAGCTGGCTGGAGGACTGTTTTTCTTGGTCCAGCTGTGCCCATCGAAACTTTGATTGAGGCTGCCATCCGAGAAAACGCGGACCTGGTCGGCGTCTCTTATCGCCTCACGCCCGAAACCGGCGAACTCCTTCTGGCTGAGTTTGCTGAAGCCGCTGCTGATTTGCATGAGCAGGGCGTGCGCTTTGCTGTTGGCGGCACACCACCCGTTTCCCGCAAGGCTGAAGCCCTGAAAGGCTTTTTTGAACAGATCTTTGATGGCAGTCAAAGCCGCGAAGAAATCCTTGCCTGGTTGCGCGGAGAAGATCTCCAGTCGCCTGGAGAGTCAAGTTATCCGCAAAACACGATCGAGCGCATTCGCTGGAAGCAGCCCTTCCCGCTGCTGCGCCACCATTTCGGCTTGCCGACCATGCAAGCCAGCGTTGAAGGCATCCGAGCAATCGCTGAAGCTAAAGCGCTGGATGTGATCTCGCTCGGCATCGACCAGGACGCCCAGGCAAACTTCTTCCACCCCGAAAGGCAAAACCCGCGCACCACAGGCGCTGGCGGAGTGCCAGTGCGCAGCGCTGAGGATTACCGCCAACTCTACCAAGCTTCGCGCGCTGGCAACTACCCCCTCATGCGCACGTATTCCGGCACTGACGACTTTATCCGCCTGGCGGAGATGTACGTTGAGACCATCAACATCGCCTGGTGCGCCATCCCCCTCTTCTGGTTCAACCTGATGGATGGACGCGGACCCCTCACGCTGGAAGAATCGATTCGCGACCATCAGCAGGTGATGGCATGGTATGGGCAGCGCGGCATCCCGGTGGAACTGAACGAACCCCACCATTGGGGCATGCGCGACGCTTCGGATGTGGTCTTCGTGACTTCCGCCTACCTCTCGGCGTATAACGCTAAAGCCTTTGGCGTCCGGGACTACATCGCCCAGATGATGTTCAACAGTCCGCCCAACCTTTCGGACGCCATGGACCTGGCGAAGATGCTCGCGATCCTGGAAATGGTCGCCCCCCTGGAAAATGATAACTTCCACGTCTGGCGGCAGACGCGTACGGGTCTGCTCAGCTATCCCCTGGAAGATAACGCCGCGCGCGCCCACCTGGCAACCAGCATCTACCTACAGATGGCATTACGACCGCATATCATTCACATCGTCGGTCACACCGAAGCCGACCATGCCGCGACTGCCTCTGACGTCATTGCTGCCAGCCTGGCTGCCCGGCGCAGCATCGAAAATGCCCTGGCAGGTCAGCCGGATATGACCGTGGACCCGAACATCCAGGTGCGCAAGCAGCACCTGACCGAACAAACCGAGATTACTTTGCAGGCAATCAGGAATCTCGCTGGCAAGAGCGTGAGAGATCCGCTCACAGACCCGGCTACCCTAACAAAAGCTGTCAACCTGGGCATCCTGGACGCACCTCAACTCAAGAACAACCCCTTCGCCCCTGGCGCTGTCCGCACGCGCGTGTTGGACGGAGCCTGTGAGACTGTGGACGAAAACGGAAAAATTATCGACGAACAGACACGACTACACAACTATCTTTAAGGAGTATCAATGAAAAAAGAATATGTATTTGGGGTTATTGGGGCTGGTAACGGCGGAAAAGCCATGGCAGCTTACCTGGCATTATTGGGGAAAAGAGTGTTGCTTTATAACCGCACCTTTTCGCACGTAGAAGTCATTGCGGAACGCCAGGGCATTGACCTGATCAATCCGGGCGGTTTGGAGGGGTATGGAAAACTGGAAATGGTGACAGACCATATTGGCGATTTGTTGGCTGAGGCTCAGGTCATCATGGTGGTGACGCCTTCCACGGCGCACAGGGATATCGCCACAGCTGCCACGCCGTACCTGCGCGATGACCACATCGTCATCCTGCATCCCGGCCGAACAGGTGGCGCTTTGGAATTTGCTGAGACACTTCGGCAAAACGGCTGCGCAACTACCCCCATCATCTCAGAAGCAGAGACTTTCATCTTTGCCAGCAGGTCCGAAGGACCCAGCCTCGCGCGGATTTTCCGCATCAAGGAATCCGTTCCCCTGGCTGCGCTGCCTGCGTACCGCACAAAAGAAGTTCTTGAAGCCATCCATACAGCTTTCCCCCAGTATATTAACGGCGGAAACGTCCTGATGACCGGACTGAACAATATGGGGGCGGTTTTCCACCCTGCGCTTGCCATGCTGAACGCGGGTTGGATCGAAGCCACCCATGGCAATTTTGAGTTCTACGTGGACGGTGTTACCCCCTCGGTGGCCAAGGTTTTGGAGGTGATTGATCGGGAAAGAGTTACTGTTGCGTCGGCAATTGGATTGCGGGCGCGCACAGGGATGGAATGGCTCGAGCTGGCATATGATGCCCGGGGTGAAAACCTGTATGAAGCCATGCACAACCAGACTGGATACTACGGCATCAAGGCACCCCCAACTCTTAATCACCGCTATATCTTTGAAGAACTGCCCATGAGCCTGGTGCCAATCGCTTCGATTGGTGAACGCTACGGCGTCTCGGTCAATTGCATCCGCAGCATCATCAGCCTTGGCTGTGTTCTTCATAACACGGATTATTGGCGCAAGGGTAGAACCATAGAAAAACTTGGGATCAAAGAGCTGAGCGTCGGCGAGCTGACCCATTACGTGGAGACTGGTGAACGGGATTAGTTCGCGGGCTTTCACACTCTGCCTCTTGAGGAAGTTGTAAAATAACGCTTATGCAAAGCGCGTTGGATTTGTTGAACCAAGACACTTATCTCAATTACCCGCTCATCTATGCCCTCAAGCATGGGGCGGAATTGATTGCGGCAAACGAGCACGGCGTGGCAATTTATAGGTATCGCCCTGACTTCATGCTGCTGGCGGGACCAAACCCGCTCGAATTGGTGATGGACCTTCCCAAACCCGATCTGATTGAGCTCATCGGCAGCCATTGTGCCAGGGCAGTTGCCGAACATTTCGACCTCGCGGAAAACTTCGAATGCTATCAGTATTATTACCCGCACCAAACCATTGAATCTGACCTGCAACTCGAACCCATCACACAGGCTGACCGTGGATTTGTGCTGGAACACTATCACCGTTTGGAGCCTGAGGAAATCGAGCAAGCTATACAGGAGGAACGCATCTTTGGGTTGCGCGACAACGGCAAGCTTTTTGCGTTTATTGGTTTACACGAAGATCACTCGATGGGCATGCTGCACATCCTGCCAGAGTATCGCCGGCAGGGCTGGGCAGAACGTCTCGAACGCGCTTTGATCGCCAAAGTCCTCTCCATGGGAGAATTGCCTTACGGACATGTATTTACAGGCAATGATATTTCCATACGCTTGCAGGAGAAGCTTGGCTTTGTGCGGTGCAGTGATAAGGTTTACTGGATGTGGCGCGGCGAATAAAAAAGTAACCGTCATTGTCTTGAGCCATAATTGGGGTTCCGAACTTGATTGCACTTTTTCCGGAGAATTTAGAGGCTGCTGGATGCCAGCAGCCTCTCATTTTGGTTAACTTTCTCTTATTTCTATTATGTTATGGGACTACAGGCTTGGGAGCCAGAGCAAAAGCCTTCGGCACAGCCCAGGCATTTAGCCAGTAAGCTTGAGTGTAGCCGTTATAGGCTGTTGAGTAAACTCCCAGGGTCGCCGCAAACGCGGCTTGCGGACAGGTGGAACCATTGGCGTTCAACAGGTCCGTGACCTTGATATCCTTGCTGAAGTGGCTATCCGTAGAACGGCTGAATCCGTTGACGGGGTAAGCTCCGGGGGTCAGGTCGTGAACCGGCAAGCTGGCATGGGAGGAAGTAGCAAAGTTCCACCCCAGGGTTGCATCCGGAACGTAGCCGGAACTACCTTTTACCACCCAGAAAGTGAACACGGCATTGTCAAACGCTTGCCGCGCAAGGAAGCGCAGGCGAGTCTTTGAGGTTACTGTTGAATTGAAGAACAGGAATCCACATGGACCCGACAAAACAGTGGGATTCTCGAGCACATAAGGATCATCGATCGCCGCTTCGCAGGGGGTGTTATCCACGAACAGGGTCATGATGTACCCAACGGTGTTCGCGGACAAATCCTTGATCAGATTGGCCGCAGGAGCAGGGGTTTCGGTCATACCAACCGGTGGCTCAAAGGGCGCGGCATTGTCGGTGATAAACGCCTCAATGTTCTGTCCGGTTCCTGCCGGGTTGTTCCAATTCACCAGATTGCCGCTGCTGTCAAACAGCTCCAGCTTGATGTCATATTGACCAACCGCGGGGGTTACGCCATCGGTTTCGTTCAGGTTGGCGGTATCAAAGTACGCCCAGGCAAGGTCCACATGTTCATTCATGACCGAGTCATACCAGGTGCCGGTTGTCGGGGTATTGGGTTGGATCTTAAACAAATTCTCCGCGCCGAAGGGTCCCATTTTCTCATACTTGTATTGCGTCACGAAGTAACCCAACGGAGGCGGGAGGTAGATTTGCACCGCGTAAGGGCGATAGACTTCACGCAACATGGTGTGCCATGCGTCCGTAACAGAGGTTAGGCCATCGCCCTCGGTCTTCCTGCGGTAGGACCAACGATATTGGGTCACGCCCAGGCTGATCAGGTTGCTCCGGCTCATATCCAGGCGGAGCTCCAGTGAACCTGCCAGCGGTTCGCCAGCAGTTGTTTTGCCCTTGCTCGCGCCGGTTGCCTTCTGGATCTCGCTCATGCTCAGACCATTGCCGATGGTCTTAATGAGCACTTTCAGATCGGGTAGATCAGGATTCGGCAAGCACCATGGAACCCTGGTGTCGGTGACGGGAAGTATCACTTCCGTGCCGCACTCGTAATTCCAATGCACGTGGCAGCAGATAGGCTTTGGTTCGTAGACCGCGGTCCAGGTGCCGCCAATAGGATATTCCACCCAGAAATATAAATCGGGTTTGTCTCCAGCGCAGCGGTACCAGATGGTGGTCTCAAAACCATCGCAATCTGTCATCACCGTGGTGATCTCATCCCAAAGGCAAACATAGGGATGCAGCCACGGCCACAGGCAGATATACGGCAGGATCATTGGGCGTAGTTTCAGCAACGCTGAACTAATCTCATCTGCCGAGTCGGATTTGAGTTGCTTCAAAGTGTCAGCCGGTATGGTATCTATCAACAGGGGTAGATCCTTCCCTTTTGAGGTCTTCATTGATTTTCGGACAGATTTGGCTTGCTCCATCTGTACGAGCACCCTTGGAGTGATGAATTCAGGGAGTGGGGGTTCAGGTTGGGGATTCAGCCAGTTGAGGTGGTAGTATGTAAGTGCAGGTGTGGGATTCAGGCGGTACGCGCTTTCCTGGACTTGCGGGAGATTGATTGGGGTTACTCGTTCACCCAACAGCTCTTTTTCCGGGTATTCCACCGGGAACAACCGATACGGATCCGGAGGTGGGGGTGGCCAGGGGAATTTGACCTTAGGGAAGTCTGGGAGAGTTCTGTACCTGTCCCAATCCTTGATCAGCTCGTCCCGGAAGCGGATCAGCACATCCCTGGGAAAATACGGGATGAGCAGGTAGAGCTTGTCAACTTCGCAAATATGAACTTTTGCCCCACAAACGGACTTGTTGACAATTTTGCCGTTGACAATAATTGGGCGCACCACCTTACCCTTGACCGTACAAGGGCAAAACAGCCACAGCTTAATCTTTTCAAATGGGATGGGATACAGTTTTAGTTTGCTCTTAGCAGGATCTACTTCGAAGTGTGGCTCAAAAGCCCCACCCGCCTTCAGACCCTCAATTGTTGGCTTTCTTTTCGATGGAAGAACTGGAGAAATCAGGATTTTAAGATCCTTCTCCTGCAGGATCTCAAGAGGGAGGCTGGCTTTTCCGTTCTTAACTTTTGTAGACTTTAATGGTTTACCGGCAGAGTCAAAGACGTGGACCACCAGGTCCAGCTCCTGCTCCGGCTTGCTCTCAAATTCGACAGGAAATTCCACTGTGGACATATTCACATTCCTTTCTGTTGTGTGTGAGGTTCCAAGATAACGCCAGGACCAGCGCCTTTTGAGGCTGGTCTTTCCTGGGAAGAGATCGATTTAATTGGACTTGGGTGTCACGGACACGAGGGGACAGATTGAAGTTTCTATTAACAGTATAGAGAGTTTAATACTCAATAGCAAGCGAAATACCATCTTGTCGTGAAACCTGCAGTATAACGAAGGGGTAATGGTGGCAATCGCCAATTAAAGCAAAAACGCGGCATTAATCCGCGTTTTTCTCTTGAGAGTAAATAGATTAATTTTCCAGAACGTACATGGCCACTTCGTTGGTCTCGCGGTTGGTGGCTACGATCAGACGCTTGCCATCCTGCTCAAAATAGGTTACATTCGCCGGACCCCGGTCGCTATCCAATAGTTGGAAATGATAGTCTCTGACTTCGTGATCCCAGGTGAGGGCGTGCAATTCCCTTTTGCCCTTCCGATTGCCCAAGAGGATGGTCGGCTTACCGTTGATCTGCCCTGACCAAATCGCGTGCAGAAATTCCACAGGCTCCGGATGAGCGTAGTCCAACGCGTATTTGCCATCCACCATGCGCCAGATACACAGGATGTCGCCGTGGAAAGGCGCAAAGGTCAATAGCTCAGGCAGACCATCGCCATCCAGATCAATCAAGGTACCATCACTGCAAGCTTCATCAAGCAATTTCTCAAACTTCCAGGCTGGCTGCTCAGGGCTTGGAGGGGTGACTTTGAACACGCCGTTCTCTGCGCTGATCAGCGAAAAAGGTCTGCCATTTTCATAGCAGCGGTAGTAGCCATGGTTTCGGGTGAGCCCCTCTGCCAACACAGCCAATTCTAGCCTGGCGTCCTCAGCCAGCAGATCCTCAGGCAGTTCAGCAATAAAAATCTTGCCTGGATGGGTCCAGTCTTCTTTGTACTCATGCCCGGATTTCAGTGTGCAGGCGATCAGGTAGTTCTTTTCTGGAGTTACCAGCACGTCAAAGCGGTGCACAAAAGGCAGCTCCGCCACGGTCTTCACCTGCCATTTTCCATCCGCGAGGTAAGCCAGCACAATGCGGGCGTTGAGCGAGTCATTTGGTCCGTAGAACTCCTGGGTGGATAGGAATTGGTCCTGCCTCCCGGGGACAGGAACGAGTGACATCACGCCGCCCGGGTCCTGCCAGATCTGCTCCACCAACCTGCCTTCCAGGTCAAAGAAGAAGCATCCGCCGGACTTCTCAGTCGCGATCAGGAAACCTTTGGTGCCCCGCAGTGTGGTCGGGCAAACCGAATAACACTTTTCCAACTCAGCAATTGCCTTTTTCGTAAACTTGATCTCATTCATCTCAGTCTCTCTTAATGAAACGCGCCTGCCCGGATTCGGGCAGGCGCTGGCATATTACTTTTTCGCAGCCATCGCTTGCTTTTGTTCGCGTTTCGCGACTTCGGCTTTGAGGAAGGCTTCAACATCCGCCTGGGTGTCCATGTTCATCACTTTTTCCGCGATCTCCTCAGTCTCAGCAAGTGTAAAGAGTGAGAGCGTGCGTTTGACATGCGCGACATTGGATGCGTTCATGCTGAACTTGCGCAGACCAAGCCCAAATAGAACAATCGCTGCCAGCGGTTCGCCCGCCAGTTCACCACAAACAGAGACCGGCTTGCCGGCTTCGTTGTATTCCTTGAAGATCTTACCAAGGATGCGGAACATGGCTGGGGATGAACTCTGGTAGTAATTGGTGAGCTTGGGGTTCATGCGGTCGACAGCATGCAAGTATTGGGTCAGGTCATTTGTACCCACACTGGCAAAGTCAGTCTCCTTTGCAGCCAGATCAGCAATCATGGCTATCGATGGGATCTCGATCATAATGCCGATGTTGATTTTCTCGTCAAAGGGAATTCCTTCAGCCAGCAACTCTGCTTTTACTTCGTCAACCACCGCGTTGCCCGCCCGGATGTCATCGATCGTGCCCACCATTGGGAACATGATTTGCATGGGGCCAAATACAGAGGCGCGCAAGGCTGCCCGGAGCTGAGTTCTGAACATATCCGGCATGTCCAGGCATAGTCGCAGCGCCCGGTTGCCGAGGAAAGGATTGTCTTCTTTGGGGAGCACAAGGTAACGCAGAGACTTGTCTCCTCCGATGTCGAGGGTTCTCAGCGTCACAGGGTTGCCCATCGCGTTGGCGAGCACTTTCTTGTATGCCGCGAACTGTTCATCTTCGGTGGGCATATGCTCGCTTTCCATGTAAAGAAATTCCGTGCGGAAGAGACCGATGAAGTCGACGTACCTAAAGCCGTCATCCGGCTCGGTCGAACCAATGTTCAGACCTACGCTAAAGCGTTCGCCGCTGGCAACCAAAGGGATCCGATCGAGGTATTCAGCTGTTTGCTTCTCGCTCTTGAGGAATTCTTCCAGCTTGATTTCGAACTCGCTGATGGTCGCTCGCTCGGGTTCCAACAAGACCTGCCCTTTGATCGCGTCCAAAACGACCATGTCGCCATTTTGCATGATTTCCGTCGCATCCGGAACTCCAAGTATCGCCGGGATCTTGTAGCTTCGGGCGATGATCGCTGTGTGCGAGGTGGCTCCGCCGACTTCCGTCACAATGCCCATCACGTGCGAACGGTCAAGTGTGGCTGTATCACTTGGAAGCAAGTCGTGCGCCACGACCACCACTTTTTCGCGCAAATTGGCCAGGTTTTGCTCCTTTTCTCCCTTCAGGATGCGCAAAACACGGTTGCGAACGTCGCGCAAGTCAGCGGCGCGGGCAGCAATCAGCTGATCCTTTGCTTTTTCGAGCAGAATGGCAAACTCGGTGAAGACCATGTCTACAGCGTAGTCTGGCATTGCCCGGCTGGACATGATCATATCCTTTACTTCTTCAGCCACTTCTTCATCGTTCAGAATTTCAATATGAGCTGTAAAAATCTTGGCCTTTTCGGGAGATTCCACAGATAAGGATGCTACGATCGTATCGAGCTCAGCCTCTGCCGCAGCAAGCGCGTCAGTAAATTGCTTGAACTTCGCGGCTTCTTGCCCAGCCTCAAAATAAGACTCGTGGACATCGGCTTTAAACGCCTTATAAACATAAACTTTAGCCAGGGCAATACCCCTGGAAACTGGATTACCCTTTAGAATCCTCATCTGTACTCCTTTCAGGTGACTGCTTTGTTGCTTTTAGTCTTCGCCGAACTTTGAGTCGACCAACTCTACCAACTTTTCAACCGCGGCTTGCTCGTCTGGTCCATCGGCACTGATCTCGATAGGCGTATTCACCGAAAGCCCTTGCGCAAGGATCTTGATGATGGATTTGGCGTTGGCTTCGGGGGCATCGTCAACGTCGAGCCTTCGCACAGTCACCTTCGACTCAAAAGATTTTGCGCAGGCGACGAATTCCGAAGCTGGGCGGGCATGCAGACCTGTCAGGTTTTTTAATACGGTTTGTTTGCAATACATTGTTGATCTCCTTTTTATGATTAAGAACTGGCTATTGCCGTTTCAATTTGATTTCGTAAAAATTTCGAGGAAGTAACCAGACTGGATTCGATCTCACTCTTTCCATCATACCAGAACTCACCGGTGAACATCCGCACACCCATCCCCCAAAGCACCTGGATACACTCCAGATACTGGGTATGGCCAGTGCCAAAGGCCATGTTTCGGTAGACTCCTGGAACCGTTTCTTTCAGGTGGGCGGCATAGGTGTGACCCCGACCGAGTTCAAGGTCAGCCAGGAGGTCCGAGCCATACAACACGGCAGCATTCTTCAGGTTGCCGATGTCCGGATAGACCCCAAGATAAGGCGAATTGACCAGCTGTACATACGCCATTGCCTTGCCGACTGTATCCATGAAAGGTGTTTCCATGGTCTCAAAGCCGAGCAATACACCAGCCTTGGCAGCCATCCCGGTAGAAATGGCAAGATTCTCCGCAAACCAGGCACGGGTATCGGCGTCGCCAGTCTCATAGTAAACGTCATAGCCTGCCAGCTGGATGATCGCGATGCCAAGTTCCGCCGCAAGACTGACGGCCTTGCGCATGATCTCGAGCGACCTCTCACGGATAGTCGGGTCGTGAGAACCCAATGGGTACTTGCGATGCCCACTTAAACACATGGTCCGGATCAAAACGCCGCTGTCATCCATCATGCGTTTCAGATTGTGAACCTGTGAGGACTGCCAGTCGAGCCGTTCCAGGCGCATATCGCTTTCATCCACGCTCAACTCAAGCCGGTCAAAGCCCGTGCGCGCGGTTAGATCGAGCATTTCCCGAAAGCTCAACCCATCTGGCATCGCCTTTTCGTACAGCCCCAGCGAGTATTGCGTCATGGTTTTATTTCCCCTGCCCATAGTAGGCATTGGCGCCGTGTTTGCGCAGGTAGTGCTTGTCCAGCAGTTCCTGCTGCATTGCCGTTAATTCTCCATTACTGAGTGACAGGTTGTGCCATGCCATAAACGCGACTTCTTCCAGAACCACTGCGTTGTGGACTGCTTCCATCGCATCCTTACCCCAGGCGAAGGGTCCGTGGCTGTAGACCACCACGGCAGGCACGGCCAGGGGGTCGATCCCGGTGAAGCGTTCGATGATCACTTTGCCGGTTTCTTTTTCGTATTCTCCGGCAATTTCTTCAGGGTTCATTTTTCGTGTGCAGGGGATTTCGCCGTAGAAGTAGTCGGCGTGGGTGGTGCCAAATGCCGGCACGCCGCGTCCCTGCTGCGCAAAGATCGTAGCCCAACGCGAGTGGGTGTGGACGATACCACCCAGGCCTTCAAAAGCCTTATAGAGCTCCAGGTGGGTGGGGGTGTCTGAAGAAGGTTTCAGTTTTCCCTCAACAACCTTTCCATCCATGTCCACAACCACCAGGTCTTCAGCGGTCATCACATCGTACTCAACCCCGGAAGGCTTGATCACCACCAGCCCTGCCTCGCGGTCAATCCCCGAGACGTTACCCCAGGTGAAGGTGATTAAGCCATACTTCGGCAGCGCGAGGTTCGCCTTTAAAACTTCAGCTTTCAATAGCTCAAGCATATTTTCTCCTCAACCGCTCCAAATCTACTGATTTGCTACAAGCAAGCCCGAGGATTTTTGGAGCATGATCCTACAACAGCAAGGCCTCAATTGCCCTGGCGACACCAGCACGATCGTTCGTGCCGGTTACATACAAAGCCTTACTCTTCAATTCTTCGTGCGCGTTAGCCATCGCCACCGTCAGACCAGCCTCATTAAACATGGCAAGGTCATTGATGTAATCTCCAAAGACACAGACCTGATCCTTTTCGAGACCCAGCAACTTCCGCACTTCCGCCACGGCTGTTCCCTTATTCGTTCCTGCCGCCATGATATCCAACAAACCCTCATCCGAACTGGTGTAGCTGATTTCAGGCAAGCTGTCCAAGAAGGCAGTAACCAACGTAAAATCTTCCTCAGGGATCTGGTAGAGCAGCATCTTCAAAATTTCATTGTCAATGCCGGTATAGCTGCGACCGTCAAAGTATTCCAGCCGCATCGCCTTAAGACCACCAGCTTCCGCAATTTCGTTGTAACGTTCAAAACGCTTTATTCGCAGGCTGTTGCCGGAAAAATAACTGACCTGACCAGTCAGGGCAGAATAGTCGTAATCCCTTTCCCTGGCATAATCAAGAATTTTGACGGCGGCTTCCCGGGGGATTGGATGATTTGAAAGAAGTTGGCCAGTTTTGCCGTCCACGATTGCCGCGCCATTGGTCGTAATGACAGGACCCTGAATGTCCAAAGCATGGGCGTACACTTCCAACATGGTAAAAATCCGTCCGGAGCAGATTGTGAAGAAAATGCCTTTAGCTTCTGCCGCACGGATCGCTGCGAGGTTCTCGGCGGAGAGGGTCGCATCCGAATTTAACAATGTCTGGTCCAGATCGCTCACGACCATTCTGATCTTTTGACCAAGCTTCCTCAATTCGGAATGTTCCAATGCCTTCCCTGCTCCTCTCCGGCTTGCCGTGAAACCTTATTTTTTCTGGTATTTCTGGTCGAGACCAAGCTCGAGGATATTCCTTTTGACCTCATCAGCCGACATGACATTCTTGAGACCAATTACCGGGATGCCCTTCTGTGCGGCAGCGTCGAACATATTGGTAAAAGGCAATGGGCAGAACACGATATCGTATCCGATTGCCGCGCTTTTTCCTTCAGAGATGGAGCAGTGGTGAATGCGCGTGATGTCCATGTTGAGCTCTTTAGTTACTTTCTCAACCGCCATTTTCAACAGGAGGCTTGAACCAGCTCCGTTTGCACATGAAACTAAAATTGTTGCCATATTTTCCCTTTCTTGTCTTGCTTGACCTTCCGTCAGGGACCTTTCGATCCCTGACGGATAATACAACTAATTATATAGGTTTATTTATTGCTTCGAAACTTATTTTTCTGCTTTAAGCGCTTTGTAAGCTTCGTAGTCCTCGGTCACGAGGAAGTAACCCTTCTTGTCCATGAGGTACTGGATCTGGGGAACGGCGAACAGGAAGATCGCAACCAGCGCCACACCAAAGTAGCTCAGGTACTTCATCAGAACGGTGAATACTGGCCAGACAACTGCCCAGTCCCACATACCGAGGTAACCGCCGAACGCAGCCAGACCAACCCAGCCAGCAATCAGGGCTGAACCAAATACCTGCATCAGACCTGCGACGAACGGCCAGAGCATGGCAGCCTTCAGACCGCCCTTGTTGTTGGCAAAGACAGCGATGGTCGCGTTGTCAAAGAACACCGGGACGAAGCCGGCGATGACCAGCGTGGGGCTCTTGAGCAGGATCAGGATTGCAATCGCCAGGAACTGGCCAATAGCGCCGAACAGGAAGCCGATGGTAACGGCATTGGGGGAACCAAATCCATAGGCTACTGCACAATCCACACCCGGCACTGCGCCCTTGAGGAGTCTCTGAGAAATACCCTGGAATGATTGAGTCAACTCACCAACGAAGGTGCGAACGCCCAACTGCAGGATAGCCAGGTAAACTGCAAAGTTCAGACAGGTGGTCAGGATGTAGAAGAGGAATGATTTTCCCTCAGCCAGGAACTTGGCTTCGATCAAATAGGGCTTGCCCAAAAGCAGCAGAATTGCGCCGAAGAAGATGGTCATCAGGATGGAAGTGGCGACCATGTTTTCGTTGAAAATGGAAAGGAAACCAGGAAGTTTCATATCTTCCAGGCGTTTGCTTTCACCCTTGCTGTTCATTTTCATTTTTTCAGACAGCCAGGAGAAAAGCTTAAGCCCAAACATTTGTTGGTGCGCGATGCTGAAGCCTGCGCCATCAGTGAGGTCCTGAGTGATCTCGACGGTCAGGTTTGTGCCAGCCGCCCAATACAGACCAAGCAGCAGTGCCATGATCAACAAAACAGGGGTGTCGCCGAGCGCAGGGAAGCAAAACAGAATCAGCCAGAAAGCAGTTGAGGCTTGCTGTACCTGGACATGACCGGTGGTGAAAATAGCGCGGAACTTGGTCCACTTTTTCAAAGCCACCAAAACAATATTAAAGATGAAGGCAATTAAGACGAGGATCATGACCTGGCCAAAGGTTCGGCCAAAGACCTGTTCCACACCTGCGGTCACAGCGTTCTGACCAAAATACGGGTCAATCACCATTGCGTCCAGTTGGAAGCGGTCTTTCAGACCCACCAGAACTGGGCGGAAGTTGTTGACCAGACCGCCGGAGCCGACGATCAGGATGAGGTACCCGACAACGGCTTTGATCGTGCCAGCTAACACGTCATACCAGGGCTTTTTCAGCAAGATATAACCAAGCAAAACGATCAAACCAATAAAGTAAGCGGGTTGGGTAATGATGTTACTGACGATAAAGGTCCAAATTGTGTTTAAGATTTCCATTCGTGACTCCTTTTTCTGTATAATTGATTTTTTTGGACTTCTGCGCGGTGGCGCTTTGGAGATCGTCAGCTCACTGACCACCGCGCAGAAGCGGTTAACTGAAATCCTTGCTTACAAAATCGAGCGGAACGGGGTATTGGGTTCGTTGTCGAAGCAATCCGTGAATCCGCGCGGGTGGTGGTACTCCCGCTTGCCCAGGTCGTTCGGGTAGACATACTTGCCGCCCACTTCCCAGATGAAGGGTTCAAAGGAATATTGCAGGCGGTACTTGCGCATATCATAAAGCGCCAGGATTTCCTTCGTGTCCGCCATGAAGTTGGTCCAAACATCATAGTGGATCGGGATCACGACCTTGCAGCGCAGAGCTTCAGCCATGCGCAGGATGTCGATTGAGGTCATCTTGTCAGCTATGCCGATGGGATTTTCGCCATAAGAACCAAAAGCCACGTCAATTTCATAATCCTTGCCATGCTTGGCGAAGTAGATGGAGTAGTGCGAGTCACCGCTGTGGTAGATGTTGCCGCCAGGGGTCTTGATGATGTAATTGACAGCTTTATCGTCCATATCGGTCGGGCAAATGCCGCGAATGTCCTGGTAGCCATCGGTAGTCACCAGGCAGGTTCGGTCAAAGGAATCGACCGCAATAATCTCAAGATCTTTGATTTTGATCGAATCGCCCGGGCGCACAGTGATGCAGCGTTCCGCGGGAACACCCCATTTGAGCCACATATCCACAGACTTTTTCGGACCGATGAAAGGAATTGGCTCTTCAACATTCTTTAGAATAGCTGCGGCATAGTTCACGTCGATGTGATCGTTGTGGTAATGAGTTGAGAGGACCGCATCCACCTTCCTGACCGCGAAGGGGTCCATCACAAATGGGCTGGCACGCAGGTTGGGCTGCAGCAGGCGGCAACCGCACATATTTGCCATCTGGTGCCCAGCGACCATGTTCTTGGACTTCTTGGTGCGCTTTCCGTTGCCCAGCCAAAAATCGATGCTGATGTTGGCATCACCCGGGGTTTTGATCCACAAACCGGTGCATCCCAACCACCACATTGCCACTGTGCCGGGTGCTACAACTTCTTCCTCAATTTCTTCATTAAGCCAGGTTCCCCATTCGGGAAAAGTGCTCAAAACCCAGGATTCGCGTGTGACTTCATCAATTTTGCTCATAGATCTCCTTTTCGATTTTTAATGGTCTTCCCTTGTGGGGAGTTATTTGGAATAAGGAAAAGCACCTTTCGGGCTTCCATTGACAAGAGGGCGATTCGCAGCCCTCGTAGCACCTTATTTACGTTCGTCGGCTTCCTGCTTCTCAAGCCGGATGATCTCACGCGCACAAGCCAGGTCTGTCACTAAAACGTTAATGATGCCAGTCCTCAGAGCGCCCAGAATCGCAGCCCCTTTGCGCGCTCCGCCGGAAATCGAGACGACCTTTTTTGACCGTTTCAATTCCTCGAGTGTCAGGCTGACTACCCGCTGGTTGAATTCTGGACAGCAGGGCTTACCGTGGATATCAAAAGCCTGGGCACAAATGAAGCCTACCGCTCCATGCTCCCGGAGAGGTTGAAACTCTCGGTCCGTGTCAATCCCCGACCAAAGGTAGCTTAGGGTGTCTTTGTTAACGCCGCCAACGCCAGTCAGGATCAAATCTGCCTTGCGGGCCTTATCGAGCGCGAAGGCAATTGCTGGCTGCTGTTTGATGAGCCGGCAGGCTTCGGGGCTATCCAGCAGAAGCGGGGCATTCAAAGCGACGCCTGTAGCGCCAAACTTCTCCACCATTGTTCCCAGGAGTCTTGGGATATTGATGACCGGATTTTGCACCAAAATGCCACCGATCACCTGCACCACCTCAAGGTTAAGGTAAGGGGCTGGTTTCAGCGCTGCGATGGTCTGTTCCATCGATTTTCCCCAGGATATGCCAACTGTCTGGCGTGGTTTCAGCTGCTTATTGATGTAGTTGGCAGCCATCTCACCCATCAGGGTTCGCATCTGAGCTTCATCGTGACCGTCTGAATTGAGGATGAAAATATCGTCAAGCTGATACTTGCGTTTGAACATTTGTTCAAACTCGAAACATCTTTCACCGAAATGCTTGATATTGAAGGAGATTACGCCCTCTTCCCGAGCCATCGTCAACAGACGTGAGACCCTGGAACGAGAGATAAAAAACTTCTCCGCGATTTCTGCCTGGGTCATTTCCTGCTCGTAGTAGAGCGAGCAGACTTCCGCCAGCAACTCAAGTTGTTGGGCTTTTCTGAGTTCAAGAACTTCTTCTGGTGTGAGCAAAGTTCCGCCTTTCAAAAAAATGTCTGCAGGATTAACTACACATATAGCATAGCAACTTTGTGCAGTATTCACAATATTAATTGTGTTTTTTGCACAATTGTGCAATGTTTTGATTCACGCTGGTTATTTTGGGAAAAAATAAAAAAGCTTAACCAATATCGGTTAAGGAATCAGTGAATATCTTCAGGATTCCCCCTGGTGGTTACACCTTGCTGATTACAGCTCTTTTTGAGGTTGCTTGATTGCGGCTTGTTTGGCTTTTTTAGCACGGATTTGTTTCACTCGCGGGCTTTCCGGCTTGACCAGGAGCCACAGGTGGCGGAATGCCGCCCCTGGCGCGCGCGTAAGCATTCTGGGTCCGGCATACCGCATAACTTCGCGCACCTGTTGGCGGTAGTGCGGCTTATAGCAGTGCACCGGGCATTTGGCACAGACAGGCTTCTCGGGCAAAAAATGGCAGTGTTCCAGCCGCTGGTGCGCATAAGCCTCCAGTTGTCTGCAATCCTCACACAACCCCTCTTTCTGCCCATGCTTGTCGTGGCAATACAAAAAAAGCATGAGGGAGATTGTTTGTTTCTCGGTGTTCAAAACCTTCGCTTTTTCCATGAGGCAACAATTTTAGCGCATCTTTAAAAAATTTGCCCCGCAATCATCGGGGCAAATTTTTTATGTCTATATCAATGCGAAGTGAGGCTACGAAACTAATTCCGCCTCGAGCGAGATCTCCACGCCGCCAAGGGCTCTTGAAACCGGGCAACCAAGCTTGGTTGCCTGGGCGATTTCCTGGAACTTCTCAACGGATATCCCGGGCACGCTTGCCTTGCTCACCAGGTGGCTGCGGGTGATCGTCGCCTTGCCATCAACATTTCTCAGTGCCATATGAGCAGTGGTTTCGATTTTCTCAGGTGGAAAACCCGCTTCTGTCAATCCAGCGCTGAGCGCCATGGAATAACAGCCGGCGTGTGCCGCTCCTAATAATTCTTCAGGATTGGTACCTACACCCTCTTCAAAACGGGAGGAAAAGGTGAAGGGTCCGTCAAAACTACCAAAATGCATGTTTCCTTTGCCTGTTTTTAGTGTTCCTTCCCAAATTGCGCTTGCTTTTCTATCTGCCATAATCAGCTCCTTTTTGTTTGTCTTGTATGCTTCTATGATAGCGAAAGCCTGCCTGCCGTGCAATAAGCTGTAGAGACACAACAAAAAACCCCCTCTGTAATTGGAGGGGGTTTCGGTCGAAAAAATACGATTAAGAGATCCAGCCGCGCAGTCTCATCGCCTTGACGACTTTGTCAATACTGACCATGTAAGCCGCGTCGCGCGTGTAGACATTTTTGCTGAGCGACATGTCCAAAACGGACTTGAAAGCATCGGTCATCTTGTGATTCAGTCGCTCCAGGACTTCTTCGCGTCCCCAGTAGAAGTTCTGGTCATTCTGCACGCCTTCAAAGTACGAAACGGTCACACCGCCAGCGTTGCAGAGGAAGTCAGGGATAACGAAGACGCCATTTTGTTCCAGCACCGCATCCGCTTCGGGGGTGGTGGGTCCGTTGGCAGCTTCCGCCAGGATTTTGACATTTTTGCTGATCTTCTTGACGCTCTCGGCATTGATCTGACCTTCAAGGGCAGCGGGAATGAGCACATCCACGTCCTTGGAAATCCACGCATCACCATCTTCGACGAGGTAGCCGGCTTCCTGGGCTTTTTCTTTGTTGATGGTGCCATATTGGTCTGTGATGCTCTTGAGGAACATCGGATCCACGCCCTCTTCTTTGCTGAAGGTGTAGGATTTTTTGTCTTCGCGATCCCAGCAGGAAACGCAAACGACTTTGCCGCCCAGGAACTGGCGGAAACCGATCGCCGCATATTGGGCAACGTTGCCAAAGCCCTGGATAGCCGCGGAAGTCGTCGCGGGGTCCATGCCGAGGTGCTTCATGGCTTCGCGTACAGTGAAGATCACGCCAAAACCAGTGGCTTCGGTGCGGCCTTCTGAGCCGCCGCCGCCAAGAGGCTTTCCGGTGATGGTGCCGGGAGTGTAGTTGCCGACGAGGGTGGAGTATTCGTCCATCATCCAGCCCATCATCTGGGGGGTTGTGCCAACGTCCGGTGCGGGGACGTCCTGGCGGGGACCAATGTTTTTCCACATGATACGCACAAAACCGCGCACCAGGCGTTCCTTCTCGCCAACAGAGAGGGTGGAGGGATCCACCACGACGCCGCCCTTGCCGCCACCCAGGGGGATGTCGGCGACAGCGCATTTCCAAGTCATCCACATCGCCAAAGCGCGCACGGTATCGGCGGTTTCATTGGCCGCGAAGCGCAGACCACCCTTATTCGGACCGCGGGCATCGTTATGTTGAACACGGAAACCCTGGAAGACTCTGATGCTGCCGTCGTCCATGCGCACCGGGATGCGGAAATGAAATTCCCGCGCGGGATAACGCAGATAATCCCTGATTTCCTGGCTGAGTTCAAGCTGATCAGCGACTTTGTCGAATTGAGCCTGAGCCATTTCAAAAGCGTTTGTACTTCCTGACATTTATCTCTCCTTTTTATCCTTCTTGGAAATTGGAACAAAAATGACGCACAAAGCATACGCCCTGCCCGTCATAGGTTAGATGAGGTTGTTGATCACGTCCGTGTGACATCAAATTCCTCGTTATTTTGATAGCTTAACCTTATCCCAAATGTCACGTTTGGTCAAGCAACTGATACGAAAAAGCCCGGGGGCTGCCCGGGCTATTCTTCATCGAAAGATCTACTTCAGTTCCAAAATGTAGGTGTTGACCCCATTTGCCTCTGAGACTTTATGGAAGCCAAGGTCTTCGTACATTTTCGGCACTCCAAGGTACTGCCTCTGGGGATGGGCGCTCCAGATGAACGGTTTACCTATGATCTTGTCAAATCCCTGCCTGCGGCTTTCTTCAATAGCCTCTGCCAGCATTCGGGTTGCTAATCCCTTGCCACGATAATCCGGGTGGATCACGAAACAAACTACAATCGCGTTGCGACCTGTGAGACTGTGCAACTCTTCATCATTTTTGAGTTGCGCATAATTATTCACATCATTGACGTTGACCCAACCCACCATCTGATCACCATCAAAGGCAACGAGTCCGTGCATGAGACCACTTTTAATATTCGTTTCTGCAAGGGCTTTGTTTTGATCGGCACTTCGTTCGCGCCATTCAGCACTGCTGCAGTCAAGATGATAGTATTGGCAATAACAAAAATGCCAGTGTTCAGCATGGCTGTAATCCATTTCACTCAGATAGGAGGTGAATTGGTTCGCCATATCCGGGGTCAGGGGTTTTATTTGCAAATCATTTATCGACATACTTCTTTCACGCTCCATCATTTTTTCAACAAACAAATGTTACCAGTTTACCGGTCCTTTGCCCACAAAAAAGTTGTGCAAACTCACCCAATCTGCTTCACAAAACGATCAATGCGCAACAGGGCTTCCTCCAGTTTTTCATAGGAAGTCGCGTAGGAAACCCGCGCAAAGCCCAGGCCGGCATCCCCAAAGGAATTCCCCGGTACCATGGCCACATGCTCTTCTTTAAGCAGGCGATTGCAGAACTCCTCATCGCTTAACCCGGTTGAACGTAAATCCGGGAAGGCGTAAAAAGCGCCCTTGGGTTCGAAAGTCTTGAGACCGATTGCGTTCAGACCACTGACAACCAGCTTACGGCGGCGATCATATTCCCGCAGCATTTCCTGCACGTAAGGTTCACCAATCATCAATGCTGAGAGAGCCGCGTATTGGGAGACCGTGGGAGCAGACATGATGGAGTACTGATGGATGCGAACCATACCAGCAATTATCTCTTTAGGTCCAGCGGCATAGCCGATACGCCAGCCGGTCATGGCATAAGCCTTCGAAAAACCGCCCATCAGCACGGTGCGTTCCTGCATGCCAGGCAAACTGGGGAAACAGACATGTTCGGTTCCATAAACAAGGCGATCGTAGATCTCGTCGGAGACCACCATTAAATCGTGTTTATCGACCAGGGCAGCCAGTTTCACGAGGAACTCACGCGGATAAACCGCACCGGTTGGGTTGCTGGGGCTGCCGATGAAAATCGCGCGGGTTTTGGGGGTGATGGCAGCTTCAATGGCCTCAATGCGAGGAACAAAGTTGTCTTCGGCGAAGGTTGCCACTTCCACCGGCACACCGCCCGCGAGCGCGACTTCCGCCTGATAGGATACAAAGCACGGTGTGGGAATGATGACTTCGTCTTTTGGATCCAGCACTGCCGCAAACACGAGGTATAAGGCTTCTGAAACTCCTACCGTCACGATAATTTCAGACTCAGCAAAATACTCAACGTCATAGAGGCGTTTGAGATGATCACTGATCGCTTGCCGAAGCACAAGCAACCCGTGGTTAGAGGTGTAGTGAGTTTCACCCCGCCGGAGCGCTTCTATGCCGGCCTGAATAACTGGCTTGGGTGTGTCAAAATCCGGCTCACCAATGCCCAGAGAAATAACTTCCTTCATTGTTGCGGCAATATCGAAGAATTTACGGATACCCGATGGTTTTAATGCTGCCACCTTTTCAGATAATCTGACTGCCATTCACTCTCCTTTTTTATTCAGTTCTCAATTTTTACCAATTTGCCCAGGAGTTATCTCCCAGGTTGAACTTACCTGTCAAACCATTAACGACGACATCGTAGCCAAGTAAAGAGCCTTCGAGGTGAGCGTTGGTGATATGGGCTCCGGGGCTCAGGATGGAGTCGCGGATGGAGCTGTGCTGCACAAGGCTGCCCGCCCCCACCGAGACAAACGGACCGATGATCGAGGTGCTCACACGCGCCTCAGGATGGATGTAAACCGGTGGAATGATGACTGTGTCTTCCAATTGACCCAAAGCAGGAACGCGGTCACACCCGTGCTCCAGCAAGTGGCGGTTGGTATCCAGCAGGGCTTCCGAGGTACCGGCATCCAGCCAGGTTCTCACCTGCTCGATGCGCATTGGGATGTTCTTTTCGAGCATCAGGTTGATCGCATCCACCAGGAAGTATTCACCCTTCAGGGAGATCTTCTTTTGGACCTGCTCCTCGATGGCACTAATCAATTGCTTCCCATCAGGAAAATAGTAACAACCAACAACAGCCAGATTGTTGTTCATGTCGTTGGGTTTTTCGATCAGCCTCGAGACCTGCCCTTTCGCGTCAACTTCCGCCACGCCAAAACGGCGTGGGTCGGGCACAGCTTTCACCCAGGCGATTGCCTGGGGTTGGGACTTTGCAAGAAATGAGAAATCGTTGTCGATCAGCGTGTCTGAAAAGAGAATAAGAGCCTCGTCCGACAAGAATTCGCGTGCATGCCAAAGGGCGTCCGACTGACCCTTTTTCTCGGGTTGTTCAACATAGTGTACTTTGACCTGTGGATGAACTTTTTGCATGTGGGCACGGATCAGGGTTTCCTGTCCTGGTGACATGACAAAAACGTATTCAACATCATCCCTATCCGCGATTGATTTGAACATTGCCAGCAGGTGATCGAGAACCGTTGCACCAGCTAGCGAAACCAGGGGTTTGGGTCGGCTCCAGGTGAGGGGGCGCAATCGGCTGCCCAAACCTGCCATTGGGATGATGATGCTGAGTTTATCAGTCATAACTGCCCTCCTGAAATTTTTCCACTTTTTATGTGGTCGGGTTCATTATATCCTCATCGAGTAGAAGTAGTCAATTAATGACTTAAAGGAAGAAACTGATCCCAAGTTGGTGTGTTGGAAGGATGTAAACCGAAAAAAGTCTGCCTCACACCCTATGGTGCGTAAATTGCCAGTTTGGAGATTGAAAAAGTTGCCGCATTACTGCCCGCGCCTTGCGCGATGACCCCCAGGGCACCGCTCAAATCGCTTCGAGTTTCCAGGGTGAATTGCTCAACGCCATTTGCGAACACCCTAAGCTGCCCATCTTCTGCCCATACTGCAATCCTATTGCTGGCAGGCGACCCTGGCTGCAACTTACGCGCCGTTTGCCAGTCCAGCAAACGCCCGATGTTGGCACCTAGCTGACGATCCGCCATAACCTCACCCTGGCAATTAAACCAAATCCGAAAGGTGCCCGAAGTGCTGTTGCGCCAAAGGATCAATCCGTACTGATCCGCCTCGCTGCATAACAACGTATCAATGGTAAGTTCCAGGTAAAAATTTCCTGGAAGAATGTGATCACTGATGCTCACAATCGGCGTCCTGCCTGCTGGCAGCGCCAGCGAAAGCGAGTTGGTCTCATAGGCGACTGTTCCCGCCGAGTCGCTGGTTTCCTGCCAGTGACCGGGATCGCTAAAGTCGTCCGTAACCGCCAAAGGCCATTTCACTGGCACTTCGGAAATCTGAGTTGGCAATGATCCAACCTCAGTGACAACGCGTGTGGGAGTGGGCGTGTTGGGGAACCAGTCGATCGTAGGACTGGGTAATGGCGTCAGGGTCGGTTCCGGTAGAGGAGCAGGCGAGTCTTCAGAAACCTGTGGCACACAGGCAGCCAGTACCACAAGCATCAGGGTAAGCAGCCGAATCATCTTTTGCATGACTCAATTTTACTAAAAAGCAGCGATCCGTTGGAACTTGTGAGAAAATTACACAGGAGCGATAATGTTATAATGCAATGAGGTAACTATGAAATCAAAGTCAAAGATACTGCCCCTCTTTTTGCTGTTACTGATCGTTCTGGTCTTAAGCCTCACTATGCTGCGCCTGCCTGCATCCGCGCAGGGCACTCCCTACCAAACACCCACGCCGAACGCTAACGGCGATATTATTTTCAAAGTCCGCCCAGGGGATGGCTGCATAAGCATCTCGCTGTTGACCAACGTATCCATCGAAACCATCAAAAGCCTCAACGGCTTGGATGACGCCTGCACACTATTTGAGGGTCAGGATATCGTTTTGGGAAGAGTGGAACCCGTGGTGCTCACCCAGACCGCCATGCCCACCCCCACGATCCCTCCCCAGTTGATTACGCCTTCTCTCACGCCTTCACCCGGTACTGCTACTATTTGCGCGGTGCTCTTCCACGACATGGACGGCAATGGCATGCGTACAGAAGGGGAAGATTATCTTTACGGCGGCGAGGTGAGCGTGACCAACCGCAGCGGATCCGTATCCTTGACCGGTACCACGGTTGCTGGCATTCCGGATGAAATTGAGCCACGCTGCTTCCCGGACCTCCCCCAGGATTCCTACAACGTCACCGTCGCCATCCCGGATGGTTTTAACGCCACCACCACGACCAACTACGCGCTCGAAGTCAAAGCCGGAGAGGATGCCACAATCGATTTCGGAGCGCAGGAGTCCGCACCTTCTGCTGGCGTGGTCGAACCGGACTCAGCCCGCCGTTCACCAGTGCTTGCGATTGTTGGGGGAGTTATATTGCTGGCAGGGCTCGGTTTGGGCTTCTATTTGTGGCGCTCGCGCAAAATATAGTTGATCTCGAAGACAAAAAAAACAGGACGCAGGTCCTGGTTTTTTTTATTATTCGTAGGGCGAAATGCACACCTTTTGCCCACTTCGCCAACAATTTAGACTGATATTGGATAAATCAGGGTTGGATTCTTCCTCGTAGGGCGAAATTGGAAGCACTGTGTACATTATCACAAAGAGCCTTTGTGTGCTTCCAATTCGCCGTTACACCGATTAGCATTGTCACCTGGTACTTACCGTCGGCGGATTGAGGGCACTATAAATTTGTCCACCAAATTACACATGGTGCCCTCAATCTCGCCCCACAACTGCTGTCTTTATTGTTGTTGGTGATGATTGGTCAATAACCCCTGGCGTGGCGCTGCTCAAGCCAGATATCACCTTCGTTATGGTACCCTGCACGCTCCCAAAACCCGGGAACATCGCTGGTCGAGAATTCCAACCCGCGCAGCCATTTGGCACCTTTCCAGAAGTACACATCCTTCAGGTCTTCCCGCCCGGGGATCGCCCCGCAGATGCCGCGCAGTGGCGCGCCGTGTTCCAGGCTGATCGGCTGCCCTTCGTAGTGAGTCGCTAACAGGAAGTTATCCGAATCCATCACCTCGAGCGGCAGGTTGGCGGTGTAGCCAAACTCAGCATGCTGGATCACAAAGCGCGCACCAGGCCTCGGCACTACCAAGCCCATATCGCGCAGGGTTTTCAGGCTGACGCCTTCCCAATTTGTATCGATCTTGCTCCAGGTAGTTACGCAGTGGATGTCCATATGCAGCTTGGTACGCGGCAGGGCACTAAACTCGTCCCACGTTAACAACAGAGGCTTCTCCACTTCGCCCCATACTCTGAAAGTCCAGTTTTCCAGGTTCAGCTTTGGCACAGGACCGTAATGCAGGACGGGGAAACGATCCGTTAGGTGCTGCCCCGGTGGCAGGCGTTTCTTTAATTCAGGGTCTATCTTTTTGAACATTTTTCTCTCACAGACTCAGGCTCTCGCCCGGTTTTAATATAACCACCTTTGTGTCAGCCTCAGCTTCAACGCGGGTCTTCCAGGCTTGCGGATCCTGCGCGATCAGCTCCCAGGTGTTGTAGTGCACAGGCACCACGCGCTTGGGACGCAACAGTTTGACGGCTCTGAGCGCGTCTTCCGGACCCATGGTGTAGTTATCGCCAATCGGGATCACAGCCAGGTCAAGGCCTTCGTCGCCGATCAGTTGCATGTCGCCAAACAAGCCAGTGTCGCCAGCGATATAGATTTTCTTTTCATCGGGCGTGGTCAACAGGAAGCCGGCCGGGTTACCGCCATAGCTGCCATCCGGCAGGGAGGAACCGTGCAGCGCAGGAGTCAGTTTGAGGTAACCGAAGGGGTAGTGATACCCACCTCCAATGTGTTGGGCGTGGGTTTTGACGCCCTTGTTGCGCAGCCAAGTGCTGATTTCGGCGTTGCTGATGCAGAGGGCATCGGTTCTCTTGGCAATCGATAGGGTGTCGCCAACGTGATCGCCGTGACCATGCGTGATGAGGATGTAGTCAGCGCTGACCTCTTCCGGTTTGAGCGTGGCAGCAGGATTACCACTGAAGTAAGGATCGATTACCAAACGGCTCTCGCCTACCTTCAAGCCATGTGTCGCGTGCCCGTACCAAGTGTAAATTGTCTCCATAACATCGTCCTCCTTCGTCCATTATAGCGGTTTTGAATTTTCAAAGCCGGACTTGTAACGGGAGTATCGGAGACCTTCGGTCAAATGCGTGTGCTCGGTCGGGAGACCGGCACAATCATGAGAAGGTCATTCCACCCTTTGAAAATTACAAAATCTCGAGTTTCGCCAGCGAAGCTACCAGCGCTTTCAAACCAAAGCCCTCGAAGTACACTTCCACCGTTTCATCGCCGTGTTCCAGCTTGCTGGTCTTGACCACGCCGCGGCCGTAGGTGGCATGTTTCACCTGCATGCCCGTCTTGTAGCGCGTGACAGGCGCTTCTTTCAAAGGCGGCGCGCTGCGCATCCAGGAAGGCGTTTCCCAGCGGGAATATCCGCTTTCCCGTCTCTCACTGAAGCGACCGGGCAAATCGCGCGGGCTGCCCTGCAAGAGCTCAGAGGGGATGTCATCCAAAAAACGGCAAGGGATGGTCTCTTCGTAACTGCCATAGGGACTGCGGCGCCGGCGGGCGCGCGTGAGGGTCAGGCGTTTACGGGCACGCGTGATGCCCACGTAGAGCAGGCGGCGTTCCTCTGCCAGGTCTTCCTCATCATCACGCGAGCGGCTGTGCGGCAGGAGCATCTCATCCAGCCCAGTGATGAATACCTGGTCGAACTCCAATCCTTTGGCGGCATGCAGCGTCAGCATGGTAGGCGCGTCGACGTTTTCGGGCAGGGTGTCCTGGTCTGCCACCAGCGCCATGGATTCCAAAAAGGTCTGCAAGCCCTGCTCTTCATACTCGAGCACAACGGCGCGCAGCTCCATCACGTTTTCCCAACGATCCAGCCCTTCTTCGCTTTGGTCCTGGATATGTGCCTGGTAACCGATATCCTCCAGGATGCGGTCGAACAGGACCGTGATCTGGTTCTTCTCCGCGCAGTCGCGCCAAGAGTTTAACATCCGCCCGAAGCTTGCCAGGCGGGTTGCTTCCCTGCCGAGCGCTTCCTGCCACGCCGGATTGCCCTGCGCCAAACCGATCAGGACCTCACCCGCGCCCAGGTTCTCATGGGCGGCAAGCGCCACTATTTTCTCGATTGTCTTATCACCTATGCCCCGCGGGGGTAGGTTGATCACTCTGCGCAGGCTGATTTCATCCAGCGGGTTGTAAATCAGGCGCATGAAGGCGATGATGTCCTTTACCTCGCGCCGTCCATAGAAGCGCTGCGCCCCCACCAGGCGATAGCTCAAGCCAACCCGTCGGAAGGCTTCTTCCAGCAGGCGGGATTGGGCGTTGGTGCGGTACATGATCGCGAATGCGCCTGGGCTGATTTTCTGGTGGGTGATAGCTTTTTCAATCGCGCTGACGACAATTTCCGCTTCTTCGCGGTCGTCCTGGGCAATCAGGAGGTTGATCTTCTCGCCCTTCTTCGCGTCTGTGAACAATTTCTTGGCAGTCCGGTTGCGGTTGTGATCGATGACTGCCATGGCGCCATCCAGGATTGTTTGGGTGGAGCGGTAGTTTTGCTCGAGCAGGATGGTTTTGGCGTCCTTGAAGTCCTGTTGGAAGCGTAAAATGTTGCGGTAATCCGCGCCTCGCCAGCGATAGATGCTCTGGTCTTCATCACCCACGACGTAGAGGTTGCGATGCTTCTGCGCCAGCCGACGCAAAATGGCATACTGCGCGAGGTTTGTATCCTGGAATTCATCCACCAGGATGTGTTCGAACTTGTGTCCGTAGGTTTCCCTCACGACCGGATAATCCTCGAGGATGCGGTTGGTGTAGACCAGCATATCGTCGAAATCCATGGCGTTGTTTTTGACCAGGCGCTGCTGATATTGGATGAAAAACCGCCGGACCTGTTCGTCGCGGAAGTTCTTGACCGGGTAGTTATCGGCGTCGATCAGATCGTTCTTGGCGCGCGAGATGGCATCCAACAGGGATGCCGGGCGGTAAAGTTTTTCGTCGAGATTGCTCTCACGCACGATCTCTTTCATCAGGGCAAGCTGATCGTCGGCGTCAAAGATCACAAAATTCTGGTTCACGGGCAGCAGGTCGGCTTCACGCCGCAGGATCCTGCCGCAGACAGCATGGAAGGTACCCAGCCACAAGCCATTTGCCTGGTCACCGATCAACTTCTGCACGCGATCTTCCATCTGCCGGGCAGCTTTGTTGGTAAACGTCACCGCCAGGATGCGGTAGGCTGGCACATTGAGAGCGCCAATCAAATAGGCGATGCGGTAGGTGAGCACGCGTGTTTTGCCGGAGCCAGGTCCCGCCAAAACGAGGGTCGGTCCCGCCGTCGCAGCCACAGCTTGTTGTTGTTGCGGATTGAGAAGATCGAGTAAGTCACTCATAGACAGATGATTGTACCAAATCCGGGATTGTTGCCGGCAAATTAGATCAGTGCCCTTATCAAGCCCATCGCCAGACCCGCCAGAACCAAAACATAAGGCTGGGCTTTCAGTAGGAGCATGGCGAGAAACCCTGCCAAGAGGATCAGGGCGGTCCAGACGTCCACCAGGGCGTTACGTGCCAGGTCAACGCAAACCATCAGGATCAGCGCCACGACTGCCGCGTTCACGCCCTTCAGGAAGGCGCTGGTGATAGCGTTTTCACGCATTTTTTTCACCAAGGGTGCGGTGATTGCCACGATGATGAACGAAGGCAAGAACACGCCCACGGTGGAAGCCACCCCTCCCCAAAAACCACCAGAAAGGAAGCCCACAAAGGTACTCGAGGAAAGGACGGGTCCGGGGGTGATCTGCCCCACAGCTATGGCGTCAGTGAGCTGTTGCGTGGTAAGCCAGCCAAAGCGGTTGACCACATCATCTTCGATCAAGGCGAACAAGACCAGCGAAGAGCCGAAAAGCACTGAGCCAGTGCGCAGAAAATACCAGAAGATATGCCAGGCGCGTTCGCTGACAGTTTCAAACAACATTTTTAGTGCGACACCAATCAAGGGCAGAGGCACAAAAGAAAAGAGCAGGTTACCGGGGGCTTTAGGCTGGCGCTTGATGCCGTAGTGCAGCAGCACCGCCAAGGCCCCGCAGCCAAGCATGATCAGGACCTCGTTTATATCCACCAGCTTGCCAGCCAGAGCCAGCCCAAAGAGTACGAACTGCTCCCAACCCACCAGGGAGCTCTTGCCGATCCGCCAGGTGGTAACCAGTACAATTCCAAGCACAAGCGGGTTTAAGAAATAGAACAAGCCCTCAAGCTCAGGCAGGCTGCCAAACCGCACGTACACCCACGAAAGAACCATGCTGGCAATAAATGCGGGCAGGATAAAACTGAAGCCTGCCACCAACAGCCCTGGATAGCCCGCATGAACGTACCCTACGTGATAGCAGGTCTCACTGGCATTTGGACCAGGGATGAGATTGGCAGCAGCCAGTAAATCCAAAAAGTGCTCAGGCGTGACCCACTTGCGCTTGCGCACGTACTCATCTTCCATCATGGCGATGTGTGCGGTGGGAGCGCCGAAACTGGTAGTGCCAATTTTGAGGCTTACCAGCATCAGCTCAATCAGTCTTTTCTTTAGAGGTGTGGATGCCTGCTGCGCAGGCTGTTCCACCGGCGGCTCTGTTTGTGGTGCTTTTGCAAGCTGAGAATCCTCAGATTTCAAACTCGGTTCGTCGTTCAAGGTCAGGACTCCAGACGGGGTAAATTAAGCAGCAGGTTCTCAAGGATCAGGCGCGGATTGACATATTGGTCCAACATGGTTAGCGCTTCTTCATGGTTCTTCAGAATACCCGCCACGCGCTGCAAGCTCAAGCCAGTAGCAGTTTTCTGGATTAGTTCTTCTTTCTCCAGGTTGACGAGGGGTACATCGCTAGCCTCGCTGCAGATCAGCACATCGCGCCAGAACGTCAGCCAGGTTGCAATCAAAAAGTTATAGCTTTCCCGTGCCTGCCCCTTTGTCCGCTGCAGCTTTTCAACATATTTGAGCCTGCCGCGCAGGTTCATTGCCAATATTTCTTCAAGCTGATCAAGCGCGTTATTATACTTTTCGAGCAAATCATCATCTCGCAAATAGTTCAACGCCGTGCCCACGCGCCCGCCCGCCAGTTGTGAAAGCTTGCGGGCTTCTTCTTCGTTCAATCCATGCGCCGCTTGCAGTTCCTTCGCCAGGTCGCTGATGGGCATCGGACGCAGCCGCACAACCTCGCAGCGGGAAGCAATCGTCTCGAGCAAACTTTCACGCGCGTCAGCCGTCAGGATGAGGATCGCGCGGGATGGAGGTTCCTCCAGTGATTTTAGCAAGGCATTCGAAGCTCCCGTCGTCGCCCGTTGAAAGTCCGGGATGAGGACGACGCGATATTTGGATTGATATGGCGCAAGCGACAGGGTTTGCTGCATCGCCCGCACCTGCTCAATCTTGAGCTCCCTGGATCCCTCAGCTACGCGCAAAATTGCCAGGTCAGGGAAAGCCTGCGCTTCAATCTGGCGGCATGGATGACATTGCCCGCAAAAACCGCCCTTTGATGGCGGATTGAGGCAATTCAGCGCTTTGACGAAAGCCAGTGCCAACGTTTCACGCCCCACACCTTCCGCGCCGGTAATTAAATAGGCGTGACGAATTTTCTCAGGTTGTGAGTGAATTTGCAGGAATTGGATGGCTGTTTCGTGACCGAGGAGATTCCAAGACATGTTTGGATTTTAACACACGTTATGGCTGACGCCATGTGATTACTCGGGATTCATCCCGCCTTCCTGGTAGCGTCGATTTTTAGAATATAATAGAGGGCTGACGTAAAATTTTATACAGAAAAATTTAAATCCTATGGAGTAGGTATGACCAAAGACATTTTAAAATTATCCTGGCACGCGCTTGAGCCTGATGAGGTTTTAGAGAATCTCGATGTTCCTCTCGAGACAGGCCTCAGTTCTGCGGAAGCTGCCGAGCGCTTGGAAGAATACGGCCACAATGAACTCGTCGAGAAAGCTGGACGTACTATCTGGCAGAAGCTCTGGGAACAGATCAATAGTTTTGTGATCTGGCTCCTGATCGGCGCAGCTGTCATTTCTGCAATCCTGGGGGACTGGGTGGAAGCGGGAGCGATCATGCTCATCGTTGTCCTCAACGCCATCATGGGTGTTGTACAGGAATCCCGCGCTGAAGCTTCACTTGCCGCCCTCAAGAAGATGGCGGCTCCGGAGGCCCAGGTGCTGCGCGATGGTCACCGCCAGTTGGTGCCGGCGCGCGATCTCGTTCCCGGGGACATCGTTTTCATCGAAGCGGGTAACTTTATCCCTGCGGATGTGCGCCTGATGGAAGCGGTCAACCTCAGCATCGATGAAGCCTCCCTCACCGGAGAGTCCGTGCCAGCCAAGAAAGATGCTGAATCCAACCTGCAGGCCGATATCCCCCTGGGAGACCGCGAAAACACGGCTTTCCTGGGCACCACCGTTACTTACGGACGCGGCAAGGGTGTGGTCATTGCCACCGGCATGCATACCCAGCTCGGTCTGATCGCCACCATGCTCCAATCGGTGGAAGAAGAGCAGACTCCCCTGCAGAAACGCCTTGAACAGCTTGGCAAAACCCTTGGCATTGCCGCCATGGTCGTGTGTGTACTGGTTTTTGTGATCGGTGTTGTCCGCCTCGCAATGGCCGGCCAGTTCGACTTGAGCTCGAAAGCCTTCTGGGATGAGATCGTTGCCCTCTTCATGGTGGCTGTCTCCCTGGCAATCGCTGCCGTGCCCGAAGGCTTGCCCGCCGTGGTCACCATCAGCCTGGCTGGTGGTATGCGCGAAATGGTCAACCGCCACGCGCTGATCCGCAGGCTGGCATCCGTTGAAACCCTCGGTTCCGTCACTACCATCTGCACCGATAAGACCGGCACCCTCACCCAAAACCAGATGACCGTCACCAAGCTTTGGGTGGATGGTCAGTTTGTGGACATCAGCGGCACCGGCTACGAACCAGTTGGCGAGTTTTCCGTTAATGGCGAGATTATCTCTGACCTCAAGCAATTCCCAGCAGCCAGAACCACGCTGTGGGTCGGCACCATCAACAACGACGCTCAGCTTGAGCCTGTGGGCGAAAGCGAAGGCAAGACCACCTACCGCATGGTTGGCGACCCTACCGAAGGTTCCATCCTTGTCGCTGCCCTAAAAGCTGGCGCTGCCGCGAATGTGGTCAATCAGAATTATCCCCGCAAACAGGAAATTCCCTTCGACTCTGCCCGCAAACGCATGGTCACCATCCACAATATCGTCAATCCTGGTCACGGAGATATATCCCCGTATGTGACCAATGAAAAAACCAATTGGTACACAATTGCCGTCAAGGGTGCGCCGGATGTGGTGCTCAACCTCTGCAGCTATCGCTCCGGAATGGACAACACACCGGTTCCTCTCACCCCGGAAATGCGCCAGGAAATCCTGGATGCCAACGATCTGATGACCGGAAAGGCTCTGCGCGTGCTCGGTGTGGCTTATCGCCCTGTGCCGGAAATGCCCAACGAAATCACCGCGGAAGCGCTCGAACAGGATCTGATCTTCGTTGGTCTGATTGGCATGATCGACCCCTCACGCCCCGAAGTCAAGCCTGCCCTCAAGGAAGCCCAGACTGCCGGTATCCGCTCAGTCATGATTACGGGTGACTACCCGAACACAGCTAAAGCCATCGCTGAAGATATCGGCTTGCTGCGGAAGGGGCACCAGGTGCTGACTGGCGCGGATGTTGAACACGCCACTGATGAAGAAATGCGTGAGATCGTTAAGATCACCGATGTTTACGCGCGGGTCAGCCCCGAGCATAAGATGAAGATTGTGGATGCCCTGCGCGATAACGGCGAAGTGGTTGCGATGACTGGTGACGGCGTTAATGACGCCCCAGCCATCAAACGCGCTGATATCGGCGTTGCTATGGGCATCACCGGCACCGATGTTGCCAAAGAAACAGCCGACATGGTGCTCACGGATGACAACTACGCCTCGATCGTCTCTGCTGTGGAGCAAGGTCGCATTATCTACAGCAACATTCGCAAATTCGTCTACTACCTGGTTTCCTGCAACATCGCCGAGATCATGATCATCTTCCTGGCGACTGTTCTCGGATGGAACACACCATTGGCGCCCATTCAGCTCTTGTGGCTCAACCTGGTCACGGACGGCGCGCCCGCGCTGGCACTCGGCACCGAAAAGGGCGATCCGGACATCATGCAGCATCCACCCCGACCTTCTGATGAACCGATCATCAACAAGTTCATGTTGAAGGGCATCATCGTTCAGACCATCGCCATCACAGCTGCGACTCTTGGCGCATTCTTGCTTGGCGGCGGCGCCATGAAGGGCGCGCCTGTGGAAGCTCGCATTCTTTCAGAGACTTTTGCGTTTGTAACCCTTTCGCTCTCAGAGCTCTTCCGCGCATTCACTGCCCGCTCAGAATACTTCCCTCTGACCAAGATCGGTATCTTTACCAACAAAAATATGAATATTGCTGTTCTGGTATCGGTCGTATTGGTATTGATGGTTATTTATGTACCGTTCCTGCAGAAAGTGTTCGATACCACTGCTTTGCGCTGGATCGATTGGGCGGAGATCTTGCCGCTGGTCCTGATCCCGTCCATCGCCGCGGAGGTGATGAAATCGGTCACATACAAAAAGAACCAGGCTCGCCTGGCAAGCTTGGAAGACTAAGCTTTAAAAAATTCAGACAACAGCTCCCCTGGTTGGGGAGCTGTTTTTTTGCCCGGGATTTTTCCCCTTTTCCGTCAGGTTTGATACAATAAATCGTTTTACAACTAAATAACAAAAAAGGTGCTACTAATGGAAAACTCGCCCAAGAACCTGTTGGACCAAACCAAGACAGCCCGCGATGCGCGCCACGCCTGGTATTTTTATGACTTTGGCAACTCCGCTTACGCTGCTGTCATCCTGCTTGCTGTTTTCTCTGCCTATTTCAAGAACGTCGTGGTTGGTGGGGCAGAAGGCACGCGCCTGTGGGGCATCTCCGTCGGAATTGCCGCCATCCTGGTTGCGGTCATCTCCCCCATCCTCGGAGCCATCGCCGATTCTTCCCGTTCCAAGAAGCTCTTCCTGTTCATATTTACAGGGATTTCAGTGATTTTCACTGCGTTGCTCTTCTTTGTCGGCAAAGGTGATGTGGTCATGGGCATGGTATTCTTCGTCATGGCGGAAATTGGCTATCGCGGAGCCCAGGTCTTTTATGACGCTCTGTTGGTGGACGTTTCCACTCCCGAGACGATCGGTTACATCAGCGGCAAAGGTTGGGCAATCGGTATGCTTGGCGGTGTTGCCACTCTGCTGATTGCAGTGGTCCCTATGCAGCTGATCGGCAACGATTTTATTCCTTACACCTTTCTGATCACCGCCATCATTTATGCCCTCTCATCCCTGCCAATGTACTTCCGCGTGCGCGAAACCAGCGCGGTTCTCCCGATCCCGAATGGTGAAACCTTGCTGTCAGTTTCTTTCAAGCATCTTGGCGAAACGTTCAGGGATATCCGTCATTACAAAGTTTTCCTGCGCTATATGGTCGCCTTTTTGATTTACAACGACGGCATCATGATGCTGATGGACTTCGCCGCCATCATTGGCGCCACGCTTTTCGGTCTCGGTCAGGTGCAGTTGATCATCTTCGTGATCATCATCCACATAACTGGCGCATTGGGAGCCCTTACCTTCGGAAGACTTTCGGATGAAAAATCCAGCAAACGGGCAATCCTGTTCTCGCTGATAATCCTGGTTGCCTCACTGGTCGCGCTCTTCTTCGTGAAATCTACCATTGGCTTTTTCATCGTTGGTGCCTTTGCGGGTTTCTCACTTTCCGGCGCGCAGGCAGTCAGCCGCACAATGGTCAGCCAACTGGCACCTGCAGGCAAAACCACCGAGTTTTACGGTTTTCTCTCAGTGGCAGGACGTACTTCAACATTTATCGGCCCATTGGTGTTTGGCACGCTTTCCTATCGCATGAATAATTACTACATCAACCAGGGTATGGCTGAGCTGGCTGCAGAAAAGGCCGGTCAATACTGGGGAATCGGGTCTATAATAGCATTCTTGCTGATTGGTTTTGTCCTTCTTCTTAGCGTCAGGGAAGTTACCGCTTCGAAGCCGATGACTTATAGCAAAGATTAAGAGTTGGACTAAGGAGTTAGTATGAAAGTGTTGATTTCCGGGGGAGCAGGCTATATAGGCAGTACGATCGCTTCGGCATTGCTCGACGGCGGCCATACACCGATTTTGTTGGACTCACTGGTAACAGGTCGCAGGGAATTCACCAAAGACCGCATTTTCTATGAAGCTGACATCGCTGATCGAGCGATGGTTCGCAAGATTTTCAGCGATCATCCGGACATCGAGGCAACCATCCACTGTGCCGCGTTGATCGTGGTGCCGGAATCAGTCGAAAAACCTTACGAATACTACAAAGAGAACGTCGTTAAGTCGATGGAGTTCTTCAAACTCCTGGCTGAATTGGGGCGAAAGCGCGTTGTCTTCAGTTCCTCAGCCGCGGTCTATGACGTTGTCCCGGGATTCATGGTCACCGAGGAATCCCCTCTGCGCCCTCTCAGCCCTTACTCCCGCACCAAGTACATGATGGAAATGGTCCTCAAGGACTTTTGCAGCGCTTATGGTATGAACGCAATTGCCCTGCGCTACTTCAACCCCATTGGGGCTGATCCAAAAATGCGCACGGGGCTGCACATCCACTACCCCAGCCATTTGATTGGCAAGCTGGTGGAAGTCGCCCTCGGACGCGAACCGGTCTTCAACCTGACAGGGGTCGACTGGCCTACACGCGACGGTTCTGGAATCCGGGATTACATCCATGTCTGGGATCTCGCCCAGGCTCACGTCAGGGCAGTGGAGCGTTTTGACAGTGTCATCGAGCAGGGTCGCGAGGAAGACGCCCCCTATACCGTCATCAATCTTGGCACAGGTCAAGGCGTGACTGTCAAAGAGTTTGTGGTGGCATTCGAGGATGTTTACGGGCAGAAGTTGCCAGTTACGCTGCAGCCTCCCCGCCCGGGCGATGTGGCCGGCGCCTACGCCAACGCCGACAAGGCAGCCCGATTGCTCGGGTGGAAGGCGGAACTTCCGATCGAGCAGGGTATTGCCGACGCCCTCAAGTGGGGCAAGGTCCGCGAAACTATCATTCACTACTAGGGAAAAGACCGGAGGTGCACTCCGGTCTAATTTTCTGGAATCCCGTATAATCATTAAACAGGAAGGAGTCATTATGAGTCTTTTTAATCGAATTTTTGGAGAACCTGAGATCCGCGCCCTTGACCCACAAACTAAGGCTGAGGTCAAAAAGATAGTTGAAGAGTTGGTTAAAATTGGCCGTCTGGATGACTTTATTTCTCTTACTCCTGGGGGACCGTTTGATATCCAATGCCATCATCGGGATGCCAAACAGATCGGCCGAAAACTGAACCAAATCGGCGGAGTGCCTCTGATGTTTGCAGTACGACAGACTGTCAAATACAAACTCAAGGACGTCCTGGCTGAGCATCTTGATCACTGTTGGAAAGGTATTGGAGACTGGCAGGCATAAGGAGCTGCCAGGAAGAGCTGTTTTTAAATAGCTCAAAGAGCCGACCTAAGGGCTTGCAGATCTTCTAAATGTTATAATACCCACACTACATCCAGGAAAGAGGTAATTATGAGTTGTTGCAGCAAACGGGAAGTCGTTACTTGCTCAGATGCCCCCAAGGCTATCGGACCCTATTCGGTAGCGATAACTACCGATAACCTTGTTTTCGTCAGCGGTCAGCTCGGAATTGACCCCGCCACCGGCGCGATCGTGGAAGGCGGGATTCAAGCCCAAACACGTACTGCTCTTACCAATCTTAAATCTGTTCTGACAAGTGCCGGCTCCAGCCTTGAACAAGTGGTCAAGACAACCGTTTTTCTGACCGATATAGCACAGTTTGCCGAAATGAATGCCATTTATGCTGAATTCTTCACCTCGGATTTTCCAGCCCGCTCAGCCATCCAGGTGGCTGCCCTGCCAAAGGGCGGTATCGTGGAGATTGAAGCGATCGCGGTTTTGCCGCATCAGCACACAAGCGACTGCGATTGCCAGTAGAACAGAACCAGGTACATAGAATAAATATGCCCCCAAGCGTTTCTGTGATCATTCCCTGCCGGAATGAAGAGAAAACCATCCACCTTGTTTTGGATGCAATCTACGGCCAAACCTACCCGCGTGAAAGAATGCAGGTGGTGATCGCGGATGGCTTCTCGGAAGATCGAACCCGCGAAAAAATTGCGGACTTCAAAACCACCCATCCCGATCTTGACGTGCTGGTGGTAGATAATTCTCAGCGCGTCATACCAGCCGGTTTGAACGCCGCAATTAAGGCTTCAAGGGGGGATGTGATCGTGCGAATGGATGCACATTCCATCCCCAATCCGGATTACGTTGCTCTCTGCGTGGATGCCCACGAGAGAAATGTTGCCCAAAACGTCGGAGGTGTGTGGAACATTCAACCTGGAAAGGATTCCTGGATCGCGCGTTCCATCGCCGCGGCAGCTGGCAACCCACTGGCAGTTGGCGATGCCCATTACCGCTTCACCGATAAAGCAGCCTTCGTGGATACGGTCCCCTATGGTTCTTATAAAAGGGATTTATTTGACCAAATCGGGCTCTTCGACGAGACTCTGCTGGCCAACGAAGACTACGAGCTCAACACACGTATCCTGCAATCCGGTGGCAAGATCTGGCTCGATCCTAAGATCCGCTGCACTTACTTCGCCCGTTCCGACCTGATCGCGCTCACCAAACAATACTATGGATACGGTTACTGGAAGGTGCAAATGCTAAAACGCTACCCGGAGACCTTGCGCTGGCGCCAGGCTCTGCCGCCGGCGTTTGTTTTGGGTCTCTTAGTCACGCTGCTGGTTGGGATTTTTTGGAAGCCTTCCTTGTATCTCTTTGCCGCTGTTTTGGGATTATATCTTCTGATCCTCCTCGCTGTTGGCATTCACATGGCTAACAAGAAAAGAGATATACTCATGCTAATCGGCATACCACTCGCGATTTTTACCATGCATTTTTCCTGGGGCTCCGGCTTTATCGCCGGCGCTTTCAATGCCAAAAAGAAGATATGACAAACAAAAATACTGGAACCCACAACATGAAGTTACGGCTCAAGCTCTCGGAGCAACGCTTTCTCTTAGTATTAGGGGATTTCATAGCAGCTTCATTAGCTCTGCTGATCGCTCTCTATGTCTGGGCTTCCGGCGATAGTTGGTATCGTTTTTCGATAGAATTTCTTAAATACCGTGCCCCGGCATGGTTTTACCTTTTGCCCATCATGTGGGTCATCCTGATGGTGGACACCTATGATTCGCGCAAATCTGCCAATTTGCGTCAGACTCTGCGCGGTATAGGACTGGTCTTTCTGGCATCAACTATCGTCTACCTGGTGATTTACTTTGCAGTCGAGCCAAATTCTTTACCCCGTCTTGGCGTTGCAGTCTTTATCATTGCCGCAACTTTGCTCACGTTGTTTTGGCGCTTGATCTATATCCGCACCTTTACCTCCGTTTCAAGGCAGCAACGTGTCGTCATCGTCGGTGCTGGCAAAGCCGGTACAGCCTTGGTTGGTGTAATCTCCGAGCTTGATCCACCCCCCTTCAAATTAATAGGATTGATCGATGATGACCCCGCCAAACTTGGCACAAATATCCAGGGGTTCCCGATTCTGGGAAACCACGAAAATATGGCTGAGGTGATCACAAATCAGGGGATTACTGATTTGATCCTGGCGATTTCCAATGAAATGAATCACGGAATGTTTCAAAGTATCCTGACCGCCCAGGAAGATGGGGTCAACCTGACTACCATGACAGAGACTTACGAAAGCCTCTCTGGACGGGTACCCATCGACTTGCTGGAATCAGACTGGGTCGTTCGCGCCTTCCTTGACCGTGCTCCCACTAGCGGCTTTTACCGTATTGCAAAGCGGCTGGTGGACTTGCTTTTGGGGCTGCTTGGCCTGGTTGTTCTGGCAATCCTCTCCCCATTGCTCGCACCCATTATCCTTCTTGATTCTGGCAGCCCGGTCATCTTTACACAAATACGACTGGGAAGAGGAGGAAAACCTTACACTATTTATAAACTTCGAACAATGAAATCCAGATCAGACATGGAAAAAGAGGCGCTTGTTACCACAACCAACGATCCTCGCATCACCCGAATTGGCAGATTTCTGCGGAAATCGCATCTGGATGAGCTTCCTCAAATCATCAACGTTTTGCGTGGGGAAATGAGCTTTGTGGGACCCCGGTCTGAGCGTGTTGAGTTGGTCCAGGTTTTCCAGAAAGAAGTTCCTTTCTACCGGGCTCGCATGCTTGTCAAACCAGGTATCACAGGATGGGCTCAGATTCATCAACCCTACGCTGAGACCATTAAAGAAACCGCTACCAAATTGCAGTACGATCTTTATTACATCGAACATGCATCGATCTGGATGGACCTCAATATCCTCTTGCGCACCGTTGGCTCCGTTTTGGGGTTCAAAGGGCGCTAATTCATGAACGATACCAACCAACCACCTTCCCATACGCTACATCTGCTTCAGAGTCCCCTCTGGGGGCAGTTGAAGGCCAGGTTCGGCTGGGAGCCCGAGGTTTTTCGCAGTCCTGGCGCCCACGCACAGGTGCTCTTTCGCCGGTTGCCGCTGGGCTTGAGCCTTGCCTACCTGCCAAAAGGACCTGTAGGGCAGGATTGGGCATCCCTTTGGGAGCAAATCGATGCAGCCTGCAAGCGGCGTCGGGCTGTATTCCTGCAGGTAGAACCTGACCTGGCAGAGGCCGATCTTACTGCAGAACTTGCAGAACAGCTGCAGGGCTTCACGGTGGAAGCCCACACCATCCAACCCCGTAGCACCATCCTGGTGGACCTCACGGCTGATGAGGATGAGTTGTTGGCACGCATGAAACAAAAGACGCGCTACAACATCCGCCTGGCTGAGAAAAAGGGCGTAGTCGTAAGGGAAACAGATGACATCCAGGGCTTTTACCAGCTGATGCAGACCACTGGCACGCGCGACGGTTTCGCCGTACATGACATTTCCTATTACCAGAAGGCTTTTGACATCTTCTCGCCAAGCGGAGCCTGCGTTTTGCTTGGCGCGTTTCACGAAGACAAACCCCTGGCATATCTGATGCTCTTTCTCTCAGGCGAGCGTTCCTGGTATTTTTACGGCGCGTCCGATGACAACAGCCGCAACCTGATGCCCACTTACCTGCTCCAGTGGGAGGCCATGCGCTGGTCAAAGACCCACGGTGCAAGTGTTTACGACCTGTGGGGCATCCCGGATGCCACCAGCGAGGAACTTGAAGAGCAGTTCATGCAGCGCAATGACGGACTTTGGGGAGTGTACCGATTCAAACGCGGTTTTGGCGGAGAGGTGGTACGCACCGTACCAGCTTACGTTCGGGTTTACAAACCGCTTTTATACCGCGCTTACCAAAAGGTCCGGGCGGGAAGGATGGCGGAATGAGCATGATCAGGCTGGAAGAAGACCAAATTCCCAAGTGGAATCAACTCCTGCTGCAGTTCCCCGACGCACATATCCTTCAAACATCGCAATGGGCCGAAGCCAAAAAACAAAACGGCTGGAGTCCCTTGTTCTTCCGAGAAGGCAGCGATCCACAAGCTCCTGAAGGGTTGGCCTTGATCCTGCGCCGGCGGATGTCTTTGGCTGGATTGAAATTCAGCGTGCTCTATGCTCCAAAAGGACCCGTTTGTCGTTGGAATGACCAGGCTTCTGTTTCCCGTACGCTTGATGCTTTGCAGGACATCTGCCGCAGGCAAAAAGCGATCTTCATCAAGATTGATCCCGACGTGTTGCTGGGCACTGGCATCCCGGGTACAGAAAGTGAAGTCTCCAATCCGCAGGGTCTCGCGCTGCAGGCAGAACTGATGCGGCGCGGCTGGCAATACTCCCAGGACCAGATCCAGTTTCGTAATAGTGTATTACTTGATTTGAGCAAAAGCGAAGCAGAGTTGCTGGCTGCGATGAAGCAGAAAACACGCTACAACATCCGCCTGGCATCCCGTAAAGGTGTGCAAGTACGGCAGGGTGAGCTCTCCGAACTGCCTATGCTCTACAAAATGTATGCTGAAACGGCTGTGCGGGACGGATTTGTGATCCGCCATGAGGCTTACTACCTCAACACCTGGCGTGAATTTATTGAAGCGGATATGGCAAAATTACTGATTGCCGAAGTCGAAAGCCAGCCGATTGCTGCGCTGATCCTCTTCCACTTCAATGAAACCGCCCGCTACATGTTTGGTATGTCCACGGAGAGCTCCCGGGATTTGATGCCCAATTATCTGCTGCAGTGGGAAGCCATGCGCTTGGCTAAGGAACTGGGCTGCCACACCTACGACATGTGGGGCGCGCCGGAAGTCTTTGATGAGAGTGACTCGATGTGGGGAGTCTACCGGTTCAAGGAAGGTTTCAACGGGATCATCACCCGTACCCTGGGCGCCTGGGATTACACCACGCGACCCTGGCTCTACCGCCGTTATACCGAAACCCTGCCGAAACTGCTCAACTTGCTGCGCCAGCGTGGTCTGAAGGCTAACAAAAGGAGCCTGAATGGTTAATCGAATTCAGCTTGCCCAACTCCCCACCCCGATTGAGGCACTGCCCCACCTCTCAAAGATGCTGGGTGGTCCACAGCTTTTCATTAAACGCGATGACCTGACAGGGCTCGGCTTCGGCGGCAACAAGACCCGCAAACTGGAATACCTCGCAGCTGATGCCCTCGCAAAAGGCTGTCAAACCCTCATCAGCACTGGCGCGGTGCAGTCCAACCACTGCCGCCAGGTGGCCGCAGCAGCAGCCAGGTTGGGACTAGGCTGCATCTTGGTGCTGGCAGGTGAAAAGCCCCGACTACCACAGGGCAACTTGTTTCTGGATCTGCTCAGCGGTGCTGAGATAATCTATGTACCAAGGGACCAACGCGACCAAGCCCTGGCAGAAATCACAAAAAAGGCAGAGGCAGAAAACCGCCAGCCTTACCTCATCCCCTACGGCGGCTCGAATGCGATCGGCGCCATGGGCTACCGCCAGGCTATGAAAGAGTTGCACGAGCAAGGTCTCAACCCGGATTGGATCGTTTTCGCCACCTCATCAGGCGGCACACAGGCAGGCATGCTGCTCGGCGCGCGCGAAACTGGCAGCCAGGCAAAGATCCTGGGCATCAGCGTCGATAAGCCTGCGCAAGAGTTCTGCGAAACCATTGCTGAGATCGCCAATGCTGGCGCAGCTTTACTGCAATTGGAAACCCGCGTTCATCCTGAAGAAATCCTTGTAAATGATGATTATTGCTCCGCTGGTTACGGCGTGATGACCCCAGCGGAAAAGGAAGCCATTCTGCTCTTTGCCCGCCATGAAGCCATCCTGCTCGACCCGGTCTACACCGGTCGGGCTGCAGCCGGGTTGATTGACCTCATCCGCCAGGGATTTTTCAAACCCGATGAGAAGGTCCTCTTCTGGCACACAGGCGGAACTCCCGCCCTCTTTGCCGAGCAGTATAGAGGGGAATTAGCTAACCAATAAACATGACTCGCTAGTCGCTTTCTGTTTTGCCGCCGCCAATCCCGTTTTTTCAAGGATTGCATCTTGTATTTTCAAGGATTAACCACTTTCCAACTGCTCCAGATTGAAGCGCACCATATCCTGAATAAGCTCTTCGTCCAAGGGAAAGGACCAAGGGATTTGAATTGCGCCCTTACTGGTCTTATAGCCCTCCAATCTCTCCGCGAAATGCTCTATAGCAGATGGGGTTGGATAGACGCCCAGGTGATTCTTCTGAGCAGCAAAATGAAAAACCGCCTTACCGTGCTTCTTGAAGGTTGGCATCTGGTAGCTGAGGGTTTGAGTCAGCTCCGGATCGATCTCAAGCACAAGTTGCCTGACCCAGCGTAAGATATGCTGAACTTCCAACGGTGCTTTGACGATGTAGGTCTCTATTACGTCTTCCATCCCAATTCCTTACTGCCTTTCTTTATTCAAGAATGGCGATTATTGTTAGCAGGATATTACCTCAGTTTCTAATCCAATTGAAACGCTTCGTAACAGCTTTTCCCCGCAGTAAAGGTGCCTGCAGACTGGATGAGGGATCTGGGTAACCATCAAAGTTCTTCAGATAATCAATCCCTGCTATAATCCAAAAAATGAACGTTGATATCCGTTCCACGATCATCGTGATCAGCATCATGGCAGCCATCGCAGCCATTTGGCTGGCTTTTCGTGCGCGCAGTGCCTTCCTTCTCGGCAAAAAGCTGCCGTTTTTCTTCAAGAAACGTCAGCAATACGAGCTTGGTGCGCGCTTGCTGCTGGGCGTGCTGCTTCTGTTCGCGTTTGCTTATGCCAACTTCCGTTGGGGCGAAGGCTTCGCCTACCGCTACTTTCCGCCCACTCTCACCCCCTCCCTGACGCCCACCATCACGCTCACCCCCACCATCACGCTCACTCCCACCATCACCCTCACTCCCACGCTTACCAGTACGCCCTCCGTCACCGGCACGCCTTTCGTCCCCGAACAGATCGCGACGGCGTTTGAGTCGATCGTTACCCAAAAATCCGATTTCGCCTTCAGTCTGATCCAGTTTTCAACGGAAGTAGACGAAGATTTACAAGCTGTTGAACCCGCCATCGAATTTGAAAATCCACTCGAGACAATTTATGGCACATACAGTTACAACATGATGGATCCCGGTGTGCAGTGGACGGAGATGTGGGTGCGGGACGGGGAAATCGTGCATTACAACAGCGGATCCTGGCAAGGTGGCAGTGGCGGCTATGGTGCGGCATTGCTCGAACTCTCGCCCGACGAATGGCTGCCGGGCAGCTATCAGCTGCAGTTTTTCATAGGGGAAAAGTGGATCACCAGCGGTCATTTCCGCGTTCTGGGTAATCCCCCCACCAGCACTCCCACCATCACGCCTACGCCCTCACGCACACCGTCCTTCACACCCAGCCCAACTTCAACGCCAACACCAACCAGGACGCCTCTGCCAACTGCAACCCCCTCGCCGACTGCTACTGCGAGCCTAAGCGCTACTCCTTAGCGTTATCCTCATATTTCCTGCGCAAACCTCTGCAGGCTGCTCATTGGGCTCAAACAAATCCACGCGATCATTCACTTTTGCATACTTGAGACGTAACAATTCCTTGAAGATGCCAATAAAACACAAGGTACAATTAGCCAATGACAACAACCAACCAAAAAAACCCTAAAAAACGTTGGATCATCTCACCCCTTATCCCAAACGACGTCAAACACAGCCTTAGAGACTACCCGCCCTTGTTGCGGCAACTGCTCTTTAATCGTGGCATTACCACCGCGGAGGCTGCCCAAGCCTACCTGGGAACTGACTCTCCCACCGCAACTGATCCCTTCCTGATGCTCGGCATGCGTGAAGCAACTGAAGTGATCGACCAAGCTTTACACGCAGGCGAAAACATCACAATCTATGGAGACTACGACACGGACGGCGTTACCGCGTCCTCACTGTTGTTTGAATTCTTCAGCCAACTCGGTCACGAACCGCGAGTCTACATTCCAAATCGTTTTGATGAAGGATACGGGCTCAACCTGGATGCCGTCGAAATGCTGGCAGCCGAAGGCACGCAGCTGCTCATCACCGTTGATTGCGGCATTCGATCATTGCAGGAAGTGCAGCGGGCAAAAGAGCTTGGTCTGCGCGTGATCGTTACCGACCACCACCAACCCGATGAACCTCTTCCGCAAGCCGATGCCGTCATCAACCCCCACCAGTCGTGCGACCCCTACCCGTTCAAGGAACTCGCAGGTGTAGGATTAGCGTACAAGTTGGCTGAAGGCTGGCTCCAGGCTCACCCGATTCCTGCCATTGATCTAAACCAGTGGCTGGATCTGGTTGCCATTGGCACTGTGGTGGATGTGGCGCCGCTGACAGGTGAAAATCGCTCCCTGGTCAAGCGCGGCCTGGCGCTGATGCGCCAGCCACAGCGGCAGGGGTTGTTTTCCCTGGCGCAGGTCGCCTCTATCAATCCTGCCAAATTCAACGCCGGTCATCTTGGCTTTGCGATTGGTCCGCGCCTGAACGCTGCCGGTCGCATGGAGAGCGCACTGGACGCTTTCCGCCTGCTCACCAGCCAGGACATTTTTGAAGCTGGCTGGCTGGCACAGCAGCTCGACTCGCTTAACTCGAGCCGCAAAGAGATCACCAACCAGATCATCGAATCGACCATGCTCAGCATAGCGGAGCAAGACCCGGACGTGCCAGTACTGTTCTCTGCCTCGCCTGATTACAACGCGGGTGTGGTAGGTTTGGCTGCAGGGCGGCTGACGGAAGCGTATTACAAACCCGCCATCATTGGCGCAGTTGAGGGCGAACTCATCAAAGCGTCCTGCCGTTCCATCCCCGAATTCGATATCAACCATGCCCTGAACCAATGCGACGACCTGCTGGTGAGGCATGGCGGGCACCCAATGGCAGCTGGTCTCACCGTACGCGCCGAAAACGCCCAGGCTTTACTGGAACGTCTTGTTGGTATCGCCCGTGAATCTTTCAAGGGCTTGGATCTGACCCCCGCGCTTCACATCGATTACGAAATTGCACTGGAAAAACTTCAGGGTGATCACTTTCCGGGCATCCTCGAGGCAGTCGAGCAGCTGGAACCTACCGGCGCTTCCAACCCGAGCGCGCTTTTTTGCAGTAGAAATGTGCGGGTGTTGCGTGCAAACACGGTCGGCAAGGGTGAGCACCTCAAACTCGTACTTGGCGCGGGAAGCGTTCAGTTGGATGCCATCGCTTTTCGGCAGGGCGCCCTGCTGGAAAACCTGCCTGATTACGTGGATATTGCTTATACCTTTGAGATCAATGAGTTTAATGGGCGCAGCACGATGCAGCTGAACGTGCGCGACATTCAGCCATCCGCCTTCTAGACAGGCTGGATTCCAGGCTCGATTACGAAACTTTTTTCGTTTGTTTCGAGCCGACCGTCTCTGTAGATAATGTCTTCCCGAGTGATGATGCGAACAACCTTGCCCGCAGATTCTGCCTGTTTCAGTAAGGTTTGCAGTTCCTGGATTGCTTCTGCCACCTGTTTTCCCTCTTCCATCCCAAAACGGTAGGTGAAGAAAGCTGGATTGATCTTGAGGTAGTCCTCCAGCATGGTCAAAGACGCTTGCATGGAAATCGTATTCACAATTTCATTCTGCGCATACAAAGCCCAAATAGGCAATTTGAGGTTAATCGTAAAGCTGTCAAGCAACATCGGCGAGTGTAAAAAATGGGCAAATGCTGACCCCCAGGGCACGTTCTGAGCCCCCTCGCCCTCAATTTCCAATGAGAGATTATGGTGCGTCTCGAGGGGTAGAAGGTTCTTTTCTTCTTGCGAGATCAAGTCGTAAATCGCATCCAACACCCGGCGTGAATAGGCCAGTAAATGGTTTTTATCAACCCCACCGTCTGGAGACTCCAAGGCTGGGATTGCTCTGCCAATATTCATCAGGAGTTTTGGTCGCTTCAACTGCAGCGCGCGCTTGAAAGACTCTCTCAGTCCGCTGAAACCGATCGGCACCACGGTCGCACCCGTGCGCTGACTTAGCAGCGCCACGCCAATTTGAGGGTGCATCTTTCCCGGCTCCCACACGCCGCCTTCCGGGAAAATGCCAACCATACCGCCCTGCTTAAGCACATCCAGCGCCTGGTTCATGCCCTTGCGATCAAGATTGCCCCGGTTAATCGGAATATAGCCATAGTAAGTGACAATCTTGTCGAAAATTCCCTCAAAAGGCATGTCGCCCGCGCCGATAGGCTCCACGAGCCGCCTGGGAATGACCGTCATCAGGACTGCCTCAAGCACAGCAACATGATTACCAGCCAGAATGACTGGCCCTTCACTGGGAATGTGCTCGAGCCCTTCGATTTTGGTGCGGGTCAACAAGCGCAACAGCCCTCGCGTTAAAAGCCGCATGAGTGTGCGCCTGACCTTGAGGCGCGGGTAGGGAATGCTGTATGGGGGCTTGCTTTGATTCAAGGACACTCCGGTTAAATAAAGAGTGCCCCCACAGGAATTCGAATCCTGGTTTTGGCCTTGAGAGGGCCGCGTCCTGGGCCACTAGACGATGGGGGCGTCGAGGAAGCAATAATATCATGCAAAATTCGATGCGTCAATAAATTCATCGTTACTTTTAGCCCAGGGTTCTGCACAAGAAAACAACTATTGTATATATTTGACACCAGAGTTTAACGTTTTCCTCTACCATCGTTTGCATCCCATTTGGATTTCCCTATAATTAGATCGAGGAGAATAATATGAACTATCGAAATTTGGGAAAATCTGGATTAAAAGTATCGGAATTATCTTTCGGTTCCTGGGTGACTTACGCCAACCAGGTGGATGTTGAGCTTGCCAAGACGCTGATGGGCGCCGCATGGGATCGCGGTGTTAACTTCTTCGACAACGCCGAAGGTTACGCGCATGGTGAGTCCGAGCGTGTGATGGGCAAGGCGCTCAAGGAGCTCGGTTGGGCACGGGAGCAATACGTGGTCTCCACCAAGATCTTCTGGGGCGGTCAGACCCCCAACGAGAAGGGCTTATCCTACAAACACATCGTCGAAGGCGTAAATCGCTCACTACGAAACTTCCAGCTCGATTACGTGGACCTGGTTTTCGCCCATCGCCCCGACTTTGAAACCCCGGTCAGCGAGACCGTCAGGGCATTCAACCAAGTCATCCAGCAGGGAAAAGCGTTTTACTGGGGCACCTCCGAGTGGCCTGCTGAACGCATCCTGGAAGCGGCAAAATTTGCGGAAGAAAACTATCTGATCGGACCGACCATGGAGCAGCCGGAGTATAACCTGCTGCACCGGACCCGTTTTGAAGAGGAATATGCCATCCTTTACAAGAAGCTAGGGCTTGGCACGACCACCTGGAGCCCGCTCAAATCCGGCATGCTCAGCGGTAAATATCGCGGTGGGGTCTTCCCCGAAGGCGCGCGCGCCAACCTGCCCGGCTATGATTGGTTAAAGAAAATGTTCAGCGATCCTGCGCGCATACAGGCTATTGAGAACCTCGCCATGATCGCCGATGACCTGGGTGTCAGCCTGGCACAGATGTCCATCGCCTGGCTGCTCAAGAACCCGAATGTCAGCACGGTCATCACCGGCGCCAGCCGCTTGCAGCAGCTGGAAGAGAACTTCAAAGCACTCGACGTGGTGAACAAGCTCACGGACGATGTGCTCGACCGCATCGACGATGCCCTCGCCAACTACCCGGACGATACGGCTGTCAATTAAACCAAGAAGATGCAAACGGGGCGGGATCGTTTGAGATCCCGCCCTTTTTTTATGCGACAAATCTCAGAATTTCAGTCTTTATGCAACATCACTGCAGTTCACAACAACATCGTGAACTTTGATCGTAATCCTGTTACCTTAAATGGTTTGGTCCGCCAGGAGTTTAGATTGCTTCACAACCCTTGTAAAAAGACACAAGGGCAGGAGAGGTTCGCAATGACAGCAAAGTAGCCACGGCATCGTGTTCATCTGTCATTGCGAGGGACGAAGCAATCTAAACGGTTTGCCATCAAGGGACAGATGCAGTTCACAACAACATCGTGAATTTTGACCGTGATCCTGTTACCTTAAATGGTTTGGTCCGCCAGGAGTTTAGACTGCTTCACAACCCTTGTAAAAAGACACAAGGGCAGGAGAGGTTCGCAATGACAGATGAAAAGTATCGGTTTACCAGGATTCTTAGCGGCACAATCAACACTCCTGATCGTACCGGCGTCCCCGCCGTGTATGGGATGTGACCGTAAGGTCTCCTCAGTTGTTTGTCATAACAAGTTGAAGCCTTCGGCTAAATCGTGTGCTCGGTCTGAGACCGGCACAATCATATTTGGTTGTGTGCCCAGTCGCACAGGGAGGGTTTTGAAGGACAGAAGAAAACCTTGTTCTTTCAAGGTCTCTGACCTTGAAAGGGGCTTGACCGAAGGTCTCCACACCTCTCTGCGATCGGGAGACTGGAAACTAGAGAGAACAGAAAGATTTTTTATGGCAAGGATTCCAATAACTGACCCCAACCCAGTCGTTTACTGATTTGGCTAATCTCCTCCTCGCCGGGATGTGCAAGCACCAATCCCCCATCATCATGCACCAGGACCAAAGGTTGAAAGCTGAGTTGGCTGATTTCCCCACGCTTGAACTGCAGTTGAACCAGCGCGGAGTGGCGCGTTTCATAGGTCATGGTTTGATCGGTGAGCAAATTCCCCAGGCTATAAAGCGCCAGCATGCGGTTCTTTCCGTCCTCTGATTCAACCCACTCAGCCGGCTGAAGCACGTGCGGATGATGCCCCCATAGCACGTCCACTCCAGCGTCTGCAAGCTGCCTGGCCTGATTCCGCTGCAGGGGCGCAGGCTCGCCCGCATACTCCACACCCCAATGCAGCGAAACAATTAACACGTCGGTCTTCCCCCTTATCTCTGCAACAACCGCCAGAAGAGCTGCCATGTCCAACGGTTTTGAGACTGCATCAACAGCCAAGATGGTAATAGTGCCCCCAGGACTCTCCAGAACCACGGGTTGCCCTTCAAGGAGCACGGGAATATCTTTTAATTCCCAGGAGAGATCAGCCGTTTCATCGCAATCTTGCCGGTGATTGTTTGCTGTGGAAACCAGGTCCACGCCGCCACTTTTTAGAATCTCTGCTGCTTTGGATGGAGCGCAAAGGTTATAGCCTTCTTCGCTAAAGACACTTTTATCTGAGGTGTTGCCAAGGGGGGATTCGAGGTTGACCAAAAACCAATTCCGGCTGCCATCTACCGCGGATTGTTCTTGCGCCAGATCGCCCCAGGGGTCTTCCACAAAGATCGCCTGACCATCGCGCCCCAGGATGACATCTCCGCCCAGGGTAATGGTAACGGTCGGTTCTGACAAACCTGTCCCTTGGAGGAGTGTGAGCAATAACACTCCTCCAAAAGCAAGATATTTCAGTTTCATTCCGAAATGAACGCCTGTGTCCATTCGGGTTGCGCAGGAGCCTGCCCAGATTCTAGCAGAGCTTGCCAGGTCTCATCTGTCATCCGCTCACTGGGCTCCACTATGAACTCATAGTACGTATAGACCACACCGATTCCAACCCGGTAGGGCTCATCCGGAAGTACAACATAAATGTAGGTCGGATAACCAACGCCTTCCTCGAGCACACGCTCGATGCCGGTGGCGACATCAGCAACCAGGGCAGATTTCTGATCCTCCAAACGGGCGGCGTAGCCATCTCCCGCAGGGTCAGCAGCGGCAACAGTCATCGCCTCGAGCCAACCGCCGTAGTATTTGATGCGCCAGTAGTCATCTTCGGTGATGGTTTCCCCGGTCAAATGTCGCAGGGAGATATCCAGCAGGAATTGCAGTTCATCGATGAGATTGTTCAGGTTGACCATTGTGTTCTGTCCCAACAGACCACGAGTCTGTAATCCGTCGTAGGTCATCTGCGCTAAAGCCAACAGGCGGGCGTAAGCTTCGGGATTGGGCTCCACGTAGCCGTGCGGTGGGGGATCGTCTGGCCCACCGCCCATCTCCGCCATCACTTGTTTGGCATAGAGGATGGTGTCGTGCTTCAGTTCTGTCCAGGAACTAAGTGCGGTATGCAGATCCTTGCGAGCCCAGGCGTCCGTCTGCATGAAGGCCGGATAAGCCTCACCCTTGGGCTCAAAGATTGGCTGCAGCGCATATAGCCACGACCAGTACAGGTTTTGCGTCCAGGAATCCGACTCAAGCGTGGCGACCTCCGCGGTGACCTTGGCCATCTGGGTGTCATAGTTCAGATACTCGCCCTCGCCCATCTCGTGCAAGAGCTCAAGCGCAAGCTCGGAGCCTTGCGCGGCGAAGAAGTCCAGCGCCTTGGGCAGGTCACGCGGTTCGGACATTGTGCCGACTTTTCGCCACATCACCTGGCCAAAAACGTATTGATCCAGGGTGAAGCGCTGCCCCATGAATCGGAATCCCTGCGTGACATCGTCCTGATCCTGCCAAACCCAGACCCACATTGAGTTGACCTGGGGCGGAGGTAGTTGGCGCGCAGTTTCAATAAAGCTGGTCAGCAGAGCCTCATCCCCAAACAGGGTCAAATCCGCATTGGCGCCGAAAACCGCATCTGAGATGACGCCAAACTCATGCACACCCAGGTCGTCCGCCTTGCCCACGATGAAGACGGTCGGGTCATAGATGTTTTGCCAGAGTGTCAGCGCGGAGTTGCCGGAAGGTGTGGTGGTTTCACGCAGGGCTTTGGTGATCAAAAGCGCGCGCTGCACCTCCATGGGGTCTTTCAGGCGGTAATTCATACGCCCGTACCACATCATGGCGCGGAAATACATCTCGAGTTCGGGACCAAGCGTGTAGTGCCCGCGCGGGATGTATTGGGAGTAATCCTCCAGATAATTCATGTCCGGGGGCTGACCTTCATAGTTGAAGATCGGAGAAAATTCGACCCCTGAAGTAGCCTGAATTAGAGCCAGCTCGGCTTCAACCAGGGGCTGAACTTCTACATAAATATTCCCGGTCTGTAGCAAAACTCCAGCAACGCTGAAATAAGCCAGGTTGCGCAAGGCGGCTTCTTCCAGCGGGGTCCCAACAAGCTCGTTGTACTGTGCTTTGCTTGCCTCAATCATGCTTGTGGTCAATTCCTTTAGCATGGGGATGAACATTTCGCGTTCCAAATCGCGCAGCATTTTGTCAAAAACCAGGTGATAGACGTGGAAGACGGAATCGGTGGTGATGAATGCTGGTGTGTCACCATAGCGCATTCTTTCATAGCCCTGGTAAAACTCTGAAAGCATTCTGCTGGGCGAATTATCCGGGGCTTGAACGACAAAACCGTTCTGAGACAGCAACTCCAGCTGAGCCTGGCTCAACTCCATCTCGTCCAAATTCTCTACCGCATCGAGGGCTATCGGCAGGGAGTATCCACCCAGGAAATTTTGAGGCAAAGAAACCTCAGCTTGCTGAAAACTGGCAAACTCAGCAGCATAAACCTCGTCGGCAGGCAATGCCACAACATCCCCTGGCGTCTCAGTCTCCACTTCAGTTTCTGCAGGCTCAGAGACTGTGGGTTCAATGGACGGCTCGGTCGCTTCAGGCGGCTGTACGACTTTCGTCGGTTCAGGAGCTATCGTAATCGTGCACGAGAATAACAAAGCAGCCATCCAACATATGATCAGCAAGTTTTGAAATCGATTTTTTCGCATTCTGCACTCTCCTTATCGGGTAAATAACCAATGATGAACACCATCCCCCATAATGGCCAGCCGCTCCCAGCGGCTCTCAGTACGATCCAACAGAGAAAAACCAAAACCAATCCAACGCCAAACGGTCAATTGCCCCCCTTTTTGCTTCGAATCATAGTCATTTTCCAGCGCAGCCAGCTCAAGCAGCCCATCGCCGTCCAGGTCTGCAACCCGCACGCTCGAAACGGGATTTGCCAGGGCTGATCCAGCCCATGTTTCCCGATAATTATCATTTTCCCATCCGATCAGGATGATCTGACAACTATCTCCATTACTGTTATGGAACCCTTCTATTCTGCCGCCATAGGGCATGAAACGATCTGCTGGCCAGGGTTTGAAGGGGCGCCAAACCAGCAATACAGCTTCATCCACACCATCATGGTTCATGTCACCCATTTGGACTTCAGTCACACGCCAATCTGCGGGGCTTTCCCATAGAATTTCCGAAACACAATTTGTTATGCGGAGGCTCTCCCCTGAACTTACCAGGCATTCCGTGTCACCATCACCATCCAGGTCTCCAGCCAGCCTCGGCTTCAGGAAAGTCTGCGTTCGACCAACCTTTTGGACATCAAACGGCACTATCTTTCCGTCAAGCAATTGCCAATAACTCGAACTGCTCGCAGTAATCAGGATCAATCCAATCAGACTGAGAATCACGATCAGAAACTTTGTTTTGTGCGAACGGGTCGGAATCATGCGAACCATCCCAATAGGTTAAGTCTGACACCTGGTCAGATTGGATCGACTTATCTTGACAGCCCTCATTCAGGACTTGTCTGGCAATTTGGAAGTGATGATAGATAGACGATTGTGATATTGTGTCTGTTCCCGTCTTTCCAAAATCACCGGAGCAATTTTGTAATGTTCATTTATATTATAGACAAAAGTAAAGGGTAAAATCAAAAAAACGACCTGCAGGTTATCTTTTTTAATGTGATTGCCTTTCTACTAATTGTCTGAAGGCACTTGGCGGCTTTTCGCCGCTGATGAAATCCTTGATCTTTTCCGCACATTCCTCAATACTCAACAAAGAGGTGTCCACTACGAGGTCATAAATGAGGTCCTTATGGACAAGAGGGTATTGAGCCTCTGCCTGACCCAATGTGCGATCTTTTCGATCTGCTTCCCGCTGGATCAACACCTCAAGCGGGCACTGTATCCCGACTACATACGCTGGCAAAGGCGCCAGCAAGCGCGCGCATTCCTCCACCCATTTGGGTTCAACCATCACATGATCCGCGATGACATTTATTCCTTCCAGAGAAAGTAGCTGGATGACCTTATGCATCGAAGAGAACAGTTTACTTCCCATATCACCAGCTTCTGTCGCCAGACCCAACACATCATCCCAAAGCGGTCGATCCAGGTAACGTTCTGGCAGCATCCAGATAAATTTATCGATACCCACGTTTAGGTATGGTTCCTCAAACAAGCTCTGTAGTTTGTTTAAAATGCTGGTCTTACCCGAACTGGACGCTCCATTCAAGATGATCACTTTACCGTAAGCCATATTACCTTTACTGAGTTGAAGTAAGTAGAAAAAAAGAAATTGAGGTCCTGATCCAGCAGGAAAGTAACAACTGTTAGACTAATTCGTTATCTTCGGTGATAATTTTACCGAGCGCTTTGGCTTGGTTCTCGCGCCAGCGCTTGAGCCGCTCAGCCACCTGGGCTTCGTAACCGATTTCAGAGGGATGATAGAAGTGCTTTCCTACCAATTCATCTGGCAGGTATTGCTGACCAACCCAGTGACCATCGAAAGCGTGGGGATAGAGATACCCTTGCCCATGCCCAAACCCCTTGGCATCGCGGCTGGCATCCATCAGATGTATCGGCACCATGCCCGCCCCATTCCGGCTGATCTCGTCCTGGACCTCCCAATATGCCCCAACCGAGTTGGATTTCGGTGCGGTGGCAAGATAGATCACCGCCTGCGCAATTGGGTACCAACCTTCGGGCATGCCGATGTATTCGAAGTTCTGCGCGGCAGCGTTCGCTACCAGAATCGCGTTGGGGTCAGCCATGCCGATATCCTCGCTCGCCAGGATGATCAAGCGCCTCAGAACAAAACGCGGGTCTTCTCCGGCTAAAAGCATCTTGGTCATCCAGTAGAGCGCCGCGTCCGGGTCGCTGCCCCTGACGGATTTGATGAACGCCGAGATGGTGTCGTAGTGCTGGTCGTCAGTCTTGTCGTAGAGGATCGCACGCCTTTGGATCGACTCCTGCGCAACTTCCAGCGTGATGTGCGTTTGTTCTCCCTCAGGCGGCGTGGTTTCAACCGCCAGCTCCAGTGCATTCAGTGCATTACGGGCATCTCCGCCAGCCACTTCCGCCAGGTGCAGCAGGGCTTCTTCATCCACCTGCACTTTGCGCTTGCCGTAGCCCACCAAGGGGTCCGCCAGAGCCCGCTTGAGCAGCGTCAGGATATCCCCCTGCGAGAGGGGCTTGAGCTCAAAGAGCCTCGAGCGGCTTACCAGAGCTTTGATAACGTCAAAGTAAGGGTTCTGGGTGGTCGCGCCGATCAGCATGATCAAGCCGCTTTCCACGTGCGGCAGAAGCGCGTCCTGCTGGGCTTTGTTCCAGCGGTGGACCTCGTCGATGAACAGGATGGTACGCGTGCGGTAAAGCCGGCGCCGTTCGGTGGCTGCCTCAATCGACTTGCGCAGGTCCCCCACGCCAGCCAGCACAGCGCTCAAACTCTCAAAATGCGCCTGCGTGGTATTCGCGATCACCCGTGCCAGGGTGGTCTTGCCGGTGCCGGGAGGACCGTAGAGGATGATCGAGCTAAACAGTCTGTCCGCCTGGATTGCCCGCCGCAGCAGGCTGCCCTCCCCCAGGATGTGACCCTGCCCGACAATATCGTCCAGAGTCCGCGGGCGCATGCGTGCCGCCAGCGGCGCTTGCTGTTTTAGTTGTTCTTCAAGGGAATGGTCAAACAAGTCCATACCATAATTTTACCATATTGGCTAGAACTTATGTTCTGTTATGTTCGCAAAAAATAAGCTGCCGCATCACTGCAACAGCTTCTTGTAGGAACTTTAATCACGCAATCAGTTTAGTATCCCTGTTCGGGATCGATCAGATTGAACAATTCCTGACCCTTGAGATACCGTCCAAGATTAGCAACAAACAGATCTACCAAGGCGTCCATACTTCGCTTGCTGACCCCGGCAATGTGAGGGGTGATCACCACGTTTGGCGCATCCCACAGCGGGCTGTCGGCTGGCAGCGGCTCTTCCTCGAACACGTCCAGCACAGCCCCACCCAACTTGCCAGACCTGGCAGCCTCGATCAAAGCATTTGTGTCAACCACCGGACCTCTGGAGACGTTTACCAAAAACACGCCAGGCTTCATCACTGCGAATTGCTCGGTGGAGATCATTTGGTGCGTCTCTGCGGTCAAGGGTGGTGAAACCACCACAAAGTCGCATTCTTTCAACATGGCGTTGAGGGCTTCATTTGGATAGAGCCGGTGGAAGTAATTCCCGTGTGGATCGCCCAGACCCTCTGGCACATAGCCATCATCTTCAGGATGCATGACGTCGCGTTTGGTCGCCAGAACCTTGGCACCGTAGGAATAGAGCAGCCGCGCGACCTCACGCCCAATGGAGCCATAGCCTACGATCCCCACCGTGCTGCCGCGCAGTTCAACTGGCTCCAGTTTTTCTATGCGGTGCTCATGCCAGACTTTCTGCTGCTGAAAGCGGAACATCTCCGGAGCTTTGTGCCCCAGCATCAGCAGAGCCATCATCACATACTCGCCCATCTGGCTGATCATCGTGCCGCTGGCGCTGGTAAGTTTGATCCCACCGCGCAGAAAGACCTCCTGCTGGAAGGCTTTTTCCACGCCAGCAAAATAAAACTGGATCCACTTCAAAGCTGGGGCTTGATCCGCAGGGGGCAAAGGTGTGCCGCTTGTTAATAAGATCTCTGCTTCACGCCACAACTCAATTGGAATTCGCGTTACATCTTTGCGCCCGTACCAATGAACCTCAATCCGGGGATCAACTGCTTTGATCTTTTCCACCTGCGACTCGCTCAACGATATCGCGCTGAGGATCTTCAGTTTTTTGTCTTCTGCCATATCACCTGCTCTCCACCTATACCAAAAATTATCAATTTAGCAAACAACTAAACGTACTTTACTCTACTCTGGAAATCCACGATTGATGCTTACCCTTGCTTTTCTTTCGGGAAGGAGGATTAATCCCCGTCTTCGACAGGGCGGGTCCTCGATCCTTAAAGAGCACACCAAGCACAAACAGCAATACCCCAATGATCACGTAATTCGGGATGGGCTCGCCGCTGATCAAACCGTACGCCAGCCACATTAGGCTAACTGTGCCCGCAATCATCAACAATCGGCTGAGCAATCTGATCATAGGATCATTCCTCCTGTAAAGTCCGGGTCGGAAGACCAACCCGGATTATTTTACATCGGATGCAAGTATCAAGCCCGTTTTACCCTTGTTCGCGACTGTTCGTGCATGTATAACGGCAGGTAGTAGTAACCGCCGCCGTTCTTCCCAGCCGAACCGGAGCCTTTCCAGCCGCCAAAGGATTGGAAGCCAGGCCATGCGCCAGTGGTGGTGCCTTGCGGGCGGTTGGAGTAGACCGTGCCGGCTTCGACGTGATCGAAGAACCACTCTGTCTCGTCCGGGGTGCCCACGAAGCCAGCCGTTAAACCATAGTCAACGTCATTTGCCAGCTCCATTGCCTGTTTGAGGTCGTCGACCGGAGTGACCATCACAATCGGCAGGAACATCTCCTCCTTCCATAAGCGATGCCCCAGCGGAACATCAGCCACCACGGTAGGGGCACAGTAAAAACCTTTTGCCAGCTCGCCTTCAATCAATTGCTTACCACCAGTCAGGATAGTTCCGGCAGCTGCTAATTCCGCGACATAGTTACCATAATCCTGGTAGGCTTTGCGGTTGATCACCGGACCGAACCAATTTTCCTGCTCGGTCGGATCACCGATTTGGATGGCGCTGGTATTTGCCACCAGCTTGCTTACAAACGCGTCGTAGACCGGCTTCTCGACAAACACGCGCGAGGTGGCGGAACACTTCTGCCCTTGAAGACCGAAAGCTGAGCGCATCACGCCCTCAGCCGCCAGGTCCAGATCGGCATTTCTCGAAACGATGGTGGGGTTCTTGCCGCCCAGTTCCAGGATGACTGGATGTGGATATTTTCGATTGGCAAATTGGCGGTAGATGCCCATGCCAACATCCAGGGACCCGGTGAAGGTTATGCCCGCCACGTCCTCATTGGCAGTGAGGGCATTGCCCAGCGTGGAGCCGGAACCAGTCACCAGGTTGAGCACGCCATCAGGAATGCCCGCTTCCTGCGCACATTCCACCAGCAGGGAGGCGGTCCAGCTGCTGTCTGAGGCGGGTTTGAGCACCACGGTGTTGCCCGCAACCAGGGCGTTGCCGACCGGTCCGCCAGCCAGCGACGCCGGGAAGTTGAAGGGAACGATCACCACCCAGACCCCGTAAGGTTTGAGGATGGATTCATTGGTGGAGCTCATGCCAACCAGCGGGTCCGAGCCAAGCGGTTTACGGTAGCCGTTGTTTTGCTCCATCATGTCCGCAGCCCAGCGGATGAGATCTTCGGTCTCTGCCACATCACCAAGCGCTTCCATGCGGTTTTTTCCGACTTCCAGGCTGACGGCCGCGCTGATTTCGTAAATACGGGCTGAGATGCGGTCGGCGAACTTGCGCATCAGGTATACGCGCTCTTCCCAGTTCATGGCTTTCCAGTTTGGGAAGGCAGCCTTAGCGGCTGCAACGGCGTCATCAGCATCCTTTGCGGTGCCTTTTTGGAAAGTAGCCAGGTGCAGATTGGTGTTAATGGGGGAAAAGGCCTGGTGCTTTTCTTCAGCGAAACGATTCTCGCCGTTAATGATCATAGGGTATTCCCGACCCAGGTTTTGTTTTACGTTTTCCAGTGCCTGGTCGAACTTGTCATGCATTTCCTGAGGGGGATCTGACATGGTGCCATAGGTAAGTTTGAATGCCATTTGTACCTCCAGTGTATCTTGAGGTCATTGTAACAAATTGAAAATGGGTATGTTTTACAAAGGTTATATCCTCGATGCAAGCGCGTAGGGCGCGACAAAGTGCCCGTCAGGGTATTGAGGGCACTGCGAACAATATGATGGGGAAATGTGTCGCGCCCTCAATCCGCAGTGTGAAGGATTGGTGGTGTGATGGCGGATTGGAAGCACACCAAGATCTCTGGGTGATGATATTCGCAGTGCTTCCAATACCCTGCTTCGCGGGCACTTTGTCTCGCCTTATGAGTTAGTCATCACACCTTTGTTGGAGACCCTCGGTCAGATCCCGTGCTCGGTCAGGAGACCGGCACGATCAAAAGCGGTGGTAGTAGGGCGAGGTTGGGGGCACAATCAGCGCCGTAAAGAACGAACCTAGAGTGCCCACAACCCGCCAACAACGTCGGTTTGACTTTGAAGTTTTTTACGCTCAAATCAATGATGGTGTTACGGCGGATTGGAAGCACGCCAAAGTGCCTGCATGATGAAGAGTGCGGTGCTTCCAAGCTCGCCCTACGAGCACTTTATCCCGGCCTAATGGTAATTGTTAGGAAATCTTGATCTTATCTACGTTCGCCCGCAGCAAGTCGATTTCAAGAATTTCACCTTGCAAGCCGGGCTTCCCCAGCAGCAACTTGACTGTCTCTGCTGCTTGCCAGGAGGCGGTCAGCGCGGCCGTAAACGAGAGCGTGCCCATTTGCTGCTCCTCCCCTTGTGCTTCTTCTGCCTCGGGATAGAGCAAGCCCAGCAGATCCTCACCGGGCTGGATCACGCATACTCGCCCAAGCCAACCCGCAACAGCTCCATGCACAAGAGGAATTCCTGCCACTTTTGCGGCCTGCTGCAAAACCAACCGCGACGGGATGTTGTCCAGGCAGTCCACCGCCGCGTCACAATCCGCTAGCAACCCAAGTGCGCTTTCATCCGTGAGATCGGCCTGCACCGTGTCGACTTCCACCAGAGGGTTGACCGCCAACACTCGCTGGTATGCTGCCAGGGTTTTGGATCTGCCCAGGTTCATCGTCGAGCTCAGCAATTGGCGGTTGAGGTTGGTTTCCTCAAAGACATCCCCATCCACCACTCTTAAATGCCCCACGCCGACGCGGGCGAGGCATTCGATCACCATTCCACCCAAGCCGCCACAGCCAACCACAATCACGCGTGTAGTCGCGAGATTCGCCTGTTCTTCCAGGCTAATGGCATCCTGATTGCGCAGGTAACGTTCTATCTTACGCAGGTTGCGTTCCAACTTGCTCAGCCTCCCGCCATAAGGTGCAGCACCAAAACGTCGTCCCCATCCTGGATAAGCTGCTTTTCGTAATCCTCTTCAGGTACAAACTCGCCATTGACACGCACGATAATGTGCCTGAAGGTGAACAGTTTTTCGTCCAGCAGGGCTCTCACGGTCATGCCGGGATGCCAGGGGTAATTTTCGGTGTTGACCTTGATCACTGTTTTGGCTCGATGACTTCCAGGAGCATAGGCAGGTCCATACCGATTGCCTTCAACCTTTCAGGGGTTGGAATACCATTATTCGTCCAGCCGCGGCGCCGGTAGACCGCATCCATGAGCTGTTCGTACTGGTCTTCGCGATAGCGGCGGGTGGCGGCAATCTTCTCATCCAAACTCATCGTTGCAGGGTCCAAATTCTGGATCTCGCGCAGTTGCTTGTCATACAGTTCCTGGCGGGAGAGGTACTCCTCGCGGGAAACCGGACCAATTGATCGATACGGGGGGTAATCATCTTTGCGCTCGCCCTTGCCCATACGCACGCTGAAAACACGCTGGAACTGATAAACCCGCTCGGATTGGATGATCAGCTCTTCTTTGTCGATGTTCTTGCCAGTCACGGCGTTGAAAAGATCCACATAATTTTGCACATGCTCCGGAACCTTTGCCGGGGAGTCGGTTTTGTAGTTATCTGCCGGCACGATGTCGTTCCAGGGCAGTTTGCAGAGCCCCACCAGGCCAAACCAGGTGCGGAACATGGGGAAGTAATACAAAGCGTTCGCCTTATCCTCAAAGGTTGGGAGTTGTTTGTTGACCATGTCCATGAAGATCAACCAGGCTTCATCGTGTTGGGGACCTTTGGTCGCCATGGCAAAGCCGCCCTGCTGGGCGAGGCTTTCCTTGTGGGCGTACTCGGAATATTCCAGCCCTTTCACCTCCATACCGATGTCATCCAGCAACTTTGGATCGGCGCCGAACTCTTCCACGAAGATCCGCTTCAAATTGCGGATGCCCAAGCCGGCAATCCTGCCAAAGCCTTCCCCGCGGGACATTTGGTGTAATAACTCGAGCACAGCCTGGCTGTTGCCAAAGCGCAGATCCAGCCCACCCATTTGCTCCTGGGTGATCTGCCCGCGCTGGTAACACTCCATGATGAAGGCGGTGCAGGTGCCAAAGGAGATCAGATCGATGCCGTAGGTATCGCAGTAGAAGTTTTCTTCCAGGATCGCCTGGGGATCAAACACGCCCAGGTTGGCGCCCAATCCAGCGGCACACTCGTATTCGGGTCCGTCCACCGTCACGCGCTGCCCAGCATAGGGTCCGGTGGTCA
>Ga0116157_10000180_pt1 | contig 71634 bp, 54 predicted proteins | sample AD_UKC048_MetaG_FD_89882 | JGI IMG/M metagenome (GOLD analysis project Ga0116157, IMG submission 89882) | Active sludge microbial communities of municipal wastewater-treating anaerobic digesters from USA - AD_UKC048_MetaG | ecosystem: Engineered > Bioreactor > Anaerobic > Digestate | place: USA... | reverse complement strand
GGACTGCCGGGGGCGGCTCTTTCATGAGCAGGGGAAGGTATTCCTCCCCGAGCAACTCGACCTGCCAGGCCCGGAATCCCGGGATGCTCTTCATCTCCTCGACGGCGCGGGGCCTCGTGTGGGCAAGTTCGCCGAGCACCTCGGGGTCGGTGAGAAGGGCAGCGGGCATGTTCAGCTTCGTCGCGATGGCGTTGCGCCGGTCGCGCAGGGCTCGGATGAGATCTCCTTCCCAGGAGGTGAAGAAGTTCTGTTCCCGGCGCGGGTGCGCCGGTGGCAGCAAACCGTCGGTGGGGGCTTCGAGTCCGCGCTTCACGGCCTCCTGAACTTCGCGCCCGTACCGGGAGATGAAGTCGCGGCCGATCTGCTTGATGACCGAGAGGCCGGCAAGGCTTCGAGGCGCCTGGCGGGCGATGTCCAGCATGGCCTGGTTCCCGAGCACCATGAACGGGGCGCGGTCGAGATGCTCGGCAATCCGCTCGCGCAGTGTCCAGACTTCTTTCAGGATCGCAATCTGGCGAAGCGGCATTCGGGACGAGCCCTTGATCAGGTAGGGGTGCGGATGAGAATGCGGCTGCATGCGCGGGGCGTTCACGAACCGCTCGGTCAACTGCTCGAACTCCTCGCGGGCCCATTCCAAGCGGCCCAACTGTTCCAGTTCGGCTTTCAGAGCGTCGCGCACCGGAACGAGGCAGATCGCGTCGAGCAGCCCGTACCGGATCATCCCCGGGGTGAGCGGGCGTCGCGACCAGTCGCACCTCTGGAGCTTCTTGTCGAGCGGAAATCCGAGGTACCGCTCGACGAGGGCACTCAATCCAAGCTCTTTCGAGCCGGACATCTCGGCCGCGATCCGCGTGTCGAACAGCTTCCGCACGTGCACATTCAGCTCACGGGCCAGAACCCCGGCGTCGTAATCACCGCCATGGAACAGCCATTCGCACGATTCTTCCTCGGCGAACCGGGCCAGGGGGGTGAAATCCGTGATCGCCTGGGGGTCGAGAAGCGCAGCGCGGGTGCGGGTCGATACCTGGATCAGGTTCACGACGGCGCGATACTTGTAAAAGCCGGCCGATTCCGTATCGACGGCCAGGAGATCCGTTCCCGAGATGTCTTTCAGAAAACGGGCAAGAGTGTCGGTGTCTTCGATGATCAGAGCCCCTTCGAGGAGCGGCTCCACGTTGAATGATGTCATGCTGTGTTTTTACCACATCCCGCGCAAATTGGCGAGAAGGGCGATGATTATTTGTGGGTCAGGTGGTAGCTGCCATCCCAGTTTTCGGGCGGAGGATTGACCTTGTACTCGTTGCAGCGGCCGATGTAGGTTTTGCTCGGGCCGTCATCGGGCCACCGGACGAGCAGCTCCTCGAATTTCGCGATCGCCTCGTCCCATTTGCGCTCCAGATGAAGCCGGATGCCCTCGTCATACAGCGCGACGCGCTCGAACCAGTCGGGCGCCTCTTTCCCTTTTTCGCAGACCAGTTCGTGCACCTTGACCGGTTCTTTCTTCCCCTTCACGGCGAGGAAGTCGAGGAACCGGACGGTCACGCGATCTTTTGCCTGCTGGTAGGTCGCGTCGGAGATCATCATCATGGTGCCGTATTCCTTGTTGGCGCCTTCGAGACGGGATGCCAGGTTGACGCCATCGCCCATGCAGGTGAAGTTCATCTGGGCCTTGATCGAGCCCATGTATCCGACGACGACGTGGGCCGTGTTCATGCCGCATCGGGCCGCGACCCGGGGAAGACCGCGTTTTGCCCAGCCCTTCTGGAGCTCGTTGATCGTCGTCTGCATCTCGAGGGCGCAGAGGCAGGCCCTGGTCGCATGGTCGGGTTGGCCCTTGGGGAAGTTCCAGAAGGCCATGACGGCATCGCCGATGAACTTGTCGAGCGTGCCGCCGTATTTGAACAGGATGTCGGTCATGGTGCCGAGATACTCGTTCAGCAGCACGACGAGCTCTTCGGGGGTGAGCGCCTCGGAGATCGAGGTGAAGCCGGCCACATCCGAGAAAAAGATGGTCATTTCGACCTTCTGGCCGCCCGGTTTGACCATCTCGGGGTGCTCGAGCATGAACTGGACGACGTCACGTGAAACGAACCGGGAAAACATGGCCTTGGTCGTGTTCGCCTTGGCGCGCTGCCGGAAATAATTCGTCAGCACCGTCGCCGCCCAGGTGACGGGGAAACTGACCAGACACGGGGAGACGGCCAATAACTGCCCCCAGGCGTGGTAGGAGTGATACGCCAACCCGAAAACGCCTGCCATGCCTGAAAGCATCAGGACCGCACCGGCCAGGGGGGGACAGAGGTCAAGCAGGAACCCGATCAGGAGCGTCGTGACCACGAGCAGGAGCAGGGTGACGCGGGTGTCGGGAGGTCGGAGGAAAGAGCGGTCGAGAATGTTCTGGATGGCATTGGCATGGATCTCGATGCCGCGAAGCTGCTCTTTCAGCTTGTTGAAGGGAGTCCTCACGGTCAGAGGGGTCGAGTAGAAATCGAAGTCACTGGCCTCGGAGGGGCCGACCAGACACACCCGGCCACCGAAATCACTTCTCCGCAACGTGTTGAAATGGGCTTTTGCCGGATCGAGTCGCGCGGCAGCCGACGCGTTCGTCGCTTCCGAGGCACAGGAGCGCAGATGCTCTTCGTCGAAGCATTCATAAAACGAGACCGCGGCCATTCTCGGAGGCTGCTCCCCGATGCGCTGGTAGGAACCGGTGAAATTGACCGTCAGGAACCCCTTGTCATCACAGGGAATGGCGATGTCCTTGAGTTGGAACCCACCGGCATACGTTCCCTGCTTCCAGAGCGGGGTGATCCGCTCGAGTTCCTGGTCGACAGCCGTTCGGTATCCGACGGAACCGGCCCCCTGGCGCCGGTCGAGGGCGTGCGCCGCGACGGCAAGACTGAACGTCGGCTTCAGCCCCTTGCCATCCGGCAGTTCGACGAACAGAGGAATTTTCGTGACATTGCCTTTTTCGGCAACGCCGATGTTGATGAAGCCGATATCCGTCGTCGGGCCCTGGAACTCCTGCTCTGGCAGGACCATGGCGATGCGTTTGGCGGTCGAGGTCTGCATTCTGCCGATCTCCGTCCCCTCCTCGACCATCTTCTGCTCGGTGACCACCGTCTCGCTGACCTGAGCGGCCAGCACAATCGGGGAACTGGAAGTGAGAATGGCTTCCCGCAGGTCGATATCATCGACGCGTTCAGCCTCCTTCTTGCCCTGGAGCAGGAAATCCCAGCCCACCACGGTGGCAGGCTCGACCCATCGGCCCGCTGAGAACGCCGGCCGGCAGAACAGGGCACCGATCACGAATTTCGTTTCTTCGTCCGGATCGATGCGGATGGTGATGGTGCCGTAACCGCGAAGGAGGTTCAGGAAAAAAGCCCCCCACTGGTCGAACAGCTTCCGTTCCTGTTCGGGGTCGGTCCCGGTGGGAACCTCGCCCGGGGGATCGAAGATGCTCAGAACGCTCGTTCCCTTCGGGGTCCAGAACCGTTCGGTGAACGTGACGAACGAAAACAGGGAGGCACGGCCGGGCGCCTTTTCCCCTCGCTGCTTGGCCTGCGTCGCCAGAATGGCCCTCTCCCATTCGGAGAGGGAGTTCACGACGGGGCTTCCCTTGACCTGGAACTTCCCGATCCGGAGCTCGACTCCCCCGTAGAAAGCCGGGTTGGTCGCGGATATGGTCTGGATGAAATGCCGCCGGGTCAGGAGCCGGATGATCGATGCGAACTCGCCCCTGGCGGGGTTGCGGCCGATCAGCTCCGAGGAGACTTCGTCCTTTTTGACGATCAACAGGTCGGAACGCGTCACGGGCGACTCGTATCCGGCCTGGAGATAGAAGGCGTGAAGATACTCCTCGATGCCGTTGAGAGCGTTGCTTGCGAGCAGAAGGAACGCGACGGCGACCGCAACCAGGGCGAACAGCAGGCCCGCATGGCGGTCGAGGAACCGGACCAGGGCGGCCGTCATGCCGTTTCCGTTCGCGGTCTCGCTCATGGACGCGCCGTCACCGGTTCGTGGTATAGATGCGATAATCTATTCTTGGGAATATATTGTCGCGCGACTCGACTTCCGACAGCCAGGTTTCATCGATGCTGCCGGCATTGATATCGTTGTAGAGCCGCATGAATCGGACGCAATGATCCTTGGTGCGTTTCACGGCATAGGGAACCGTGGTGCCGGTCTTCATGATGAACGCCCAGTCGGAGGATTGCGCCAGGAGCAGCTCGCGGGCTGCCTGGTTCAAGGCGCGCCGCTTCGTTCCCTCGGCGCGCGGATTCCGGTCCGCCAGTTCGATCATCCGCTCGGCGGCCTTGTGGAGATGGCGGTAGATCCAGTCGTTGTTGCCTTCGAGCCAGACCTCGTGATACCCCTTGTGCCCCCACGACGACATCGAAGGCATCGCGACCTGGTTTTTCGGGTGCTTGGCAAGATACTCGGAGGGCGTGATCAGTTGCAGGCTCCGGCTGCCCGTCGCGATCTTGCGCAGCAGGTAATGGATGAAATCGGGTCCCTCATACCACCAGTGGCCGAACAGCTCGGCATCATACGGGGAAACGATGATCGGAGGCCGGTCCATCAACGTGCTCAGGTAATCGGCCTGGCGCTCACGGCACCACATGAAATGGCCGGCGTGCATCTCGGCTTTCGCCAGAGCCACCCGATGATTGTAGGGCTCCTTGGTGTCGGTGCCGCGGGCCGTGATCCGGTGATACTTGATGCCGGTGTTGAGCCGGATCCCGGATTCATGAATATATGGCTTGATATAATCGAGGTCGAGATCGAATCCGATGTCCCGGTAGAACTCGCGATAATCGAAGTCGCCGGGATACCCCTCCTCGGCCGACCAGACCTGCTTGCTGCTTTCGAGGTCGCGGCCGAAAGCGGCCACGCCCGACGGGGTGAACAACGGCGCGAACACGCCGTATCGAGGCCGGGGGTGGGCATGCAAAACCCCGTGGGCATCGGTGAAGAAGAAGCGGATCCCGTGTTCCGCCAGAACCTTGTCGTCCCCGGGATTGAATGCGCACTCGGCAAGCCAGATCCCGCGCGGGCGACGACCAAGATGCTGCTCGTAATCCGTGGCGGCCAGCTCGATCTGGGCCCGCACCGCAGGCCGATACAGTTCCATCAGCGGCAGATACCCGTGGGTGGCACAGCAGGTGATGATCTCGAGATTCCCCAGATCCTGGAATTTACGGAAGGCCCGCACGAGATTGCCCTGATACTCGTCGGCGAACAGCCGGCGTGCACAGGTGAGCCGCTCGCGGTACATGAGCGCCGTGTCGTGGAACTCGGGCATCCAGCGGGTGCGGTCCACTTCCTTCTCGGCCAGCTCGATCGTCAGATCGAGATGCCGCAGATACCGCTCCTGGAGCAGTTCGTCCGTCAGCATGCCCATCAGCGGCGGTGTCAGCGACATGGTGATGCGAAAATCGACGCCGTCGTCGACCATCTTCTGATACCGCTCGATCAGCGGAATGTACGTCTCGGTGATGGCCTCGAACAGCCACCGTTCCTCCATCATGTCGGCGTGTTCCGGATGCCGGACGAACGGCAGATGCGCATGAAGAACCGGACAAAGATACCCTTTGCTCATGATGTCAGGCCTTTCCGCCCCGTGGGCGACAACGGCGCACGCGTCAGCGCGTGACCTTCTCGACGACCGGCGTGATCGTGCGTTCCATGTCCCCGTCGGCATTCACGGCGCGGACCGGAATGTTCTGATGGCCATCTGGAAGCGCGAAACGAAGCGTGAACGTGCCGTCCGGCCGCAGTTTCACCTGCCGCCCCTGGACCGTCAGCGTCGCATCCGGCTCGGTTGCGCCGTACACGATCAGCTCGGTGTTCACGACCAGCCAGAAATCCTTTTCTTTCCGCGAGCCGCCGGGGGCAGCGCCTGGCGAGGAAAGGGCGGCCGAGCTGAGGGCGCCCGAACTCAGGGCATGGGAACTGAGCGCACCCGAGCTGAGCTGTTCGGAAAGCCGCTGGGTGAGCGCATGCCGGACTTCCCCGCTGCTCGCCCCGACATTGAAGCCACCCGAGGCCCGATAGATCTCGCGGAACTCCTCATCGAGCACCATCCACTGGTCGTCGACGGTCTCGCTGAAGGTGTCACGCGGAGTGCGGATCGCGTTGCTGCGCGCGATGAGCAGGAACTCGCCGGAAGGCGTGATGATGCCGATATCGACAAGAAACGCGCAGTTGGGCCGGCCGAGATTCAGATACCAGTTACTCGCGCCCTCGAACACGTGAACATCGTAGTAGCTGTGTGCGTTGAGGCCATCGAACGTGATGTCCGTCACGTCGTACACCCGCAGGACGAACAGCGAGCGGTCGTATGCCTCGTCGCCGATCGCGCGGCGAAGCTGCTGGCGGGTGCGGTCGGCGATCTCCCAATAAACGTGAGCCCAATGCGGGTCTCGAACCTGAAGAACGATGCGGGTGTCCCCATAACCGAGCGGGAGCTCGCCCGTCAGGCGCTCTTCGCCGGGCCGCGTCGTGTCGGGAAAAGGGCGGGCGATGATCGGCTTTGCCTTGACGGCTTCTTCGTAACCGGGAATCACCGGCTGCTCCGGCCTGACCAACCCGGCAGCGGCTCCCTGTTTCCGGGGAGGGACCTGCTCATTGGCGGGCTGTTTTGCTCGGGATTCCGAACCGGCGTTCTTCTTCGTGGAGCCTTTTTTCGATTGCTTCGCGGAGCCCGCCGATGCCGCCGGCTTTTCGGCAGGGGGCACCGGATCCGGCACGTCCTTGCCGGCGACCAGGGGAGTGAGCTGCTCGACGAGCTGTTCTTTCGTCAGCGCCGACCGGCCCTTGATGTTGAATTTCTGCGCAAGCTTGTACAGCTCTTCCCGTGACATCGTGCGTAGATCGCGCGCTTTCTGACCGCGTTCCATGGCTCCTCCTCTATATCCCCGAGACTCTATTCACCCATCTTATGAGCAATATTCATACCAGGTTGGAACGGAATATCTGTACAATGGTAGCGCACCCGCCCGGCAGGGTCAACCGCTTCGCGATTCCCTTCGAAGAAAGCGGAACGGCCGGGCTGACGGCGTCACTCGTCGCCGAGAAAGGCGTCGATGAGGGCCGGCAGGAACACCAGCAGCACGTAATAGTGCAAAGCCATCACGAGACCGAAGGCGAACCCCAGAATCTGAAACAGCATGCCCGGTGCCTCCTTCAGCGCGCCAGCGGCCGCGTCACGGTCAAATTCAGCTTGATGCCGCTGAACAGTTGGGTCGAACGGACCCCTTCCCCGTAGATGTCCTGGATATACGCCGTCGTCAGCTGAACCTCGGTGAACTCGATCGTATAGGTGGCATCGCCATCTTCATGGACGAGTTTCCGGTCGGAGATGCCCTCTTCGGCCCGGAACACGTATTCCTTCTGCTGCTCGCCCTTGCCCAGGGTGACGGTGAACGATTCGAACCGGTGTTCGGGAATGTTCGAAGACTCGTTCGCGGCACGGAAGGTGTAGGCACACTCGGCAAGATCCTTCGATACCGTCCCGGGATCGACGAACTCGAGGCTCGTCTCGTGGAGAACGGGATTGGCCCGCTCCTGCACCTCGGGCATCGCGTCGCGGGGCCGTCGCACCTCGAGATACGAGGTGCGTTTCTGCGTGTAGAAGGCGACCTTTTCTTCGGCTTCGCGCGCGACGGATGCGTTGGGGTAAATGATCAGGATCTGCTTGAGGGTCTCGATCGCCTTTTCCGTGTCGCCTCGCAGCTCCATCAGGGTGGCGAGCTTCAGAAGCCGTTCGGGCTCTTTCTCTTTGGTTTCGGACACGAAGGTCAGATACTGGATCGCATCGTCGAGCAGGTTCGAGTTGTCCTGCGCCATCAGCGACGGCTCGAGCCGCAGGCTCTCGAGATAATCGTCGATGCAGCCGCGCACGTCGCGCCGGCGGTAGGCCGCCATGGCTTTGTTGAACAGCCGGAGGGCCTCTTCATGCTGGGCCATCTTGGGCAGATGCCGCAGCTTCTCCCCTGCCCTGCTGCGCAGCAGTTCGGTCAGCCGTCCGCTCCGGATCGCGAGTTTGTAATGGTACCCGGCGAACTCGAACCGGCGCACCCCCTCGAGACACTCCCCGATGCGGAAATGGATTTTCGCCTTCAGCGCCTCGTCGGAAGCGGCGCTCAGGGCTTCGTAGTAGAAAATGGCCGCTTCCCGGTAGTTGTTGTTCTGGAACAGTTCTTCCCCGCGGGAAAGCAGCCTGTTCAACTCATACGGGCTCGTCAGCGCCTGGGGGGCGAGATTTCCGGCGGGAGCTGCGGCCGATACGGGTGATGACGCAGGCGCGAAAACGCCCGCGAGCAGGATCACCGCCGCAACCCATCTTCCGCCCCGCATCTTCGCGCTTCCCTTGCTCAGAACGGCTTTGCCATCGAATCCGACAGCAGATACCGGGCCAGGAACTCGGCGTTTTTCATGTTCGGCACGGTCTCGAGCAGCAGATACCGCTCGACGCCGGCTTCGAACTCTTTGCGCAGGGTTTTCAGGAACGGGACGAAGTTGATATCGCCACCCTGGAAGATACCCTGGTAACCAAGCTCATTGGGAACCGTCTTCTGATAAGCCCGGAACGCGTCGTAGGCCAGTCGTGCAAGCGTCTGGCGCTCTTCTGCATCGCCCTTTTCCGGGTAGGAACGCCATTCCGCGGCCCGCTGCGCATACTCGCGCCACGTCAGGGCGACCGCATCCTGCCAGGCCGCCCACTTGTCGACGCCCGGCTGCACCTGCTGCAACAGGATGAGCCGAATGCGATCTTTGAACTCGCCGAACACCGAGACGAGATCGTTCCGTTCGAGGTGCGTCCAGCCCGCATCGAGGGCGAGCAGGCAGCCGAACTCCCGGTGGATGCGGCGATACAGGTCGAACGAGAGGCCGCCCGTGCGAACGTGGAGGGTGATATCCGCCTGTTTCGCCGCGGCTGCGAGGATCTTGAGCTTCGCCCGGAACTCGTCGGATGCCGCCGGGTCGAGGAACAGCCCGGGGCGGGACGTGGGAACGATGACATTCTTCACGCCCTGCTCTTTCGCGAGCTCGATGACGGGAAGACACTCGTCGACATGGAGGGAGTGATACCGGTCCGGGCTCGAGACGGCGCGCGGAACGGCCAGCAGGCATTCCCGGAAGGTGACGATCGGCATCGGCGCAGCCGGCTTGCGTGGTGGCGGAACCGGGCGGCCCCGCGGCGGACGGGTGTCGGGCGGGGCGTCGGGCGGCGGTTCATGAACCGTGGGGATCGCTTCGGGAAGGGTCAGAAACACGTCGATTCCGAGACCGCGTGCTTTCTGGATGGTATCGACGAAGAGCGGGCGAAATTTTTTCAGCCCGGGGTCGTTGACCCGGAGATCCAGGAAGTGGATCTTCCCGCGCCACTTCGCCAGCGTGCCGTTCCGGCTGATCGAGATGGCCGGGGTGAGCGGGTCATACCCGCCGGCGACGGCCTGTTCCACGCAACCAATGAAGAAACGGGTCTCGGAGCTGTTCATGGCGGGCATCTTATCATATTTTCCGAACCCTCTCAATTTTCTGTCGCAGAATGCCGATAGGCATCGTAGAGGGGAAGAAAAAAGTCCCCCAAGGAACATCAGGAGGCAGGAAGCGATGAAACTGACCAAGGACGAGGCCTACTTCATTCTCACCAATCTGGATTCGTTCGTGAACAACTTCGAGTCGGCGACACAGAAGCGCGTCACCCCCGGCGCCCTCCAGATCATCCAGGAAATTCTGACCGAGGTCTCCTTCCCCAACGGCCCCAAATCCGACTTCGTGCACTGACCTTTTCTCCCGGCGAAACGATCAGGCCCGCCCTGATGGAACCATGAGGGTTCCGTCGAGGCGGGCCTGCCTGTCATCGGCTCTTGATCAGCTTCCCGAAAGTTTTGCCGCCAGCCCCATGATGATCACGAAAGCCAGAATCACGAGGGCGATCCACAGATCGTTCGGCTGCTCCTGCGTGATGACGATATTGCCCATCCGGTCATGTTTGATCACCGGCCGGCATCGAGAAATCCCCCGCACGAACGTCGTCTGGACGAGCCGCGCGAGTTTTTCCGCCGTATAGTTGCAGGAATTCAGGGCTTCGCGCGAGAAATCCGTGACGGGGATGATCTTCCCGTTGTCGAGGATCGCGACGGCGGCATACTCATACCAGCTCGTTCGCGGGCCGTATTTCCCTTTCTTGCTGCTCCGGTGAACGCTCGTCGTCGAAAAGGCGGCGATCCGGCTGAACGGCGCAACGGTCCAGTCGAAGTCGATCAGACCGAAATGGAAGTGATACAGGAACATCCGGTTCCGGATATCGACGACATAATAATTGTCCGTCATCCAGAACAGGCCGCAGGAGACGCCGAACGCCCCCAGCAGCATCAGGAAAAAGGGAAACGCCCCCTTGTCACCGACGAACACGCTGATCAGAGCCATGAAAGCCCCGATGCCGGTGATGATCATGAGGCCGATGAACATCTTTTCGAGCGTCGTCGTCAGATCGACCTTCAGCCTTCCCGGACTGACCGCCTGGAGGCCGAGCCCTTCCGGATCGATGCCGGAAAGAGACGCCACCGGGGTCCGAGACCGGGAGAGATGGGCCGCGGGGGGCGGCGGGGGAGGAGGCGCGGCACCGACCGATGCGGTGTTCCAGGAACCGGCCGACACCGCCATCATCCGGCCCGTTCTCTGTCCTCGGGAAGGCGGCGGGGGGGGCGGGGGCGGGGGCGAAACGACATCTCCGAAATTGGCCATGGCGGTCACCTCGTCAACTATTATATCGTTTGATATAAGCATCCCCCTCCGTCGCCGAAGGGGGAAGCGATCGATTGGCTCGGAGGATCAGAAGTCGTACACCAGCCCGGCGTAGAAGTCGGTGATGGTGACCGGGCGGGCGAAATCCCACAACAGCTCCTGGGCATCCGGATCGAAGTATTTATAGAAGGTCTTTTCGTGCGACGCGGATAACTGGAGCTTCAGGTCGTCCCGCAGGACGAAGTTGGCTTTCGCCAGGACCATCGGCTGGGCCGATTCGTTCCAGCCGCCCGTGGTGGCTTTTTCATGGGAGAACGCGCGGTACCCGGTCTCGAACTGCCAGTCGTATTTCTTGGGGCGGGCGTAGGTTGCCACGACCGAGGAGCCCCAATACCGGAAATCGGGCTTGACGGCGGCCGCGTAGACACGCTCGAGGAGTTCGTTGCGCCAGGTGAGTTCGATCTTCGAGGGTAATCTCCAGGAGGCCTTTGCAACGATTCCGTTTTCCTTGAAATCCATCTGGTCGGAGGTCAGGCCGTTGCGTCGGTGGAAGGTGTCTTCGAGGCGAAGCTTGAAGGTATCGGTGAACTTCCGCTCCCACATCGCAGCGAACTGGTGGTTCTTGTGGGTTTTGGAACGGGTGTTCTCGAAGTTCCCGGTATACTGGTGGCTGAACCGCCCCTTCGTCTGCTTGTCGATGAAGATGTTTGCGGTCGTCTTCAGCTTCAATTGTGCATATCCGCGGGGATCGTCGCTCGCATACAGCCGCTTCTGCCACTCGTCCTCGAACGTCCAGCTGAAGGTTTTGCTGACGGGAAGGTCATACCGGAACCGGAAGTAGTTGTCCCAGTAGTTAGCCCGATACAGGTTGACGGCCTCATTTCCATAGTGCCTGGTATCATACGTATTCGAAACCGAGAGGTCACTCTTGTTGCCGGCATACGAACGGCTGAATTCGCCATAATAGGTGGAGTTGATGTAGTCGAGATTGGGCGATTCCTCGTAGCTGCGCCAGTTGTGCGTGCCCTCGTAGAACAGCGTTCCATTCGGCAGGAAATAGGTCGTCTGGGAGTTGTAGTTCAACTGGGTGAAGTCCGAGCGGGAATACCGCGGATACACGCGGGTGTTCCAGCCGAGATTCTGCAGATACTCGTATTTCCCCTGCTTGCTGTTCCAGAACACCTCGGCGAGATTGTCCCGGTAATTCTTCGTGACGGTGTCGGGATACCAGAGGTGGTGCAGGGTGTCCTTCACGGTGAAGGCCGTGTTCTTCGAATGCTGATGCAGCCAGCCCAGCGACAGGATGTTCTCCTTCACCAGCTCGTTCCGGCGCCGCTGCAGCATCTTCTCGTCGAGAGAGATCTTGTTGCGCGCATCGCGCTCGTACATCAACGACAACCGCATCTGGGAGAGATTATTCGGAATCGCGGTGTCGGTATTGGGATACATCTCGTTGCGGTTGCGCGCCTCGAGTTTCAGCGTACCGGTCACGGCGACTTTTTTCGACTCGGCCGTCTCGGACTCCGCCGTCGTTGCCGACTCCACTGGGGTGGTCGGAACGGCTTCGATCTTCGCAGGCGCCGTCACATCGGCCGCCTGCGAGGCGGCCGGAACGAGCTGGTCGGGCTGGGCATCAGCCTCGGTCTTCGCGGTCTCGATCGCGGAGGAAGCCGGAGCGGCACCGGCCGCGCGTTCGACGAACCGGGCGTGGTGGAAATCCCGGACCTTCCGGTACAGATCGTCGATTCTCTGGAATCCTTCCATCAGACTGCCCTGATCGGCCGGATTGTCGCCGGAAACACCCTTATACAGATCATCGAGAAGGTCATACCGCTTCTGGACGAACTCGAAGATGTCATCAGCCTCATCACGGATGGCGGCGAAGCCCTCGTCTTTCGGTACCAGCCCCTGGTTCGAGGCCTTTCGGTCCAGTTCCTGGAGGCGGTAATACGCGTTCAGAAAATCCGGCTCGTACCGCCGGAAGGCATCGAGAGCCTTCGAGCTGACGGGGGCGAGGCCGAATGCCTGGAGGCTCAGGAACAGCATGGCGAAGACGGTCAGAACGGCTATGACATTGTTGCGCATCGTTGGCATCCTCTCCAGTCGTGTGCTCATCTCAGGATCTCGTTGATCTGGTTTTCGAGATTGTTCAATTCCGTTTCCAACTGTTCCGCGACGATTCCCAGCTCGCTGAACTTGTTCGAGATGCGCTCGAACTGATTCGCCAGCTCCTCCTGCTCCGCGGTTCGGTATTTCTGCGACGCAGCGGCGCGCATCGTCGAGTCATACAGGCGTTGGGAGCTGAGGTAACTCCGACGAGTGGTCGAAAAATTGTTGAGGATATGGAGCGACTCGGCAAGCTGCCGTTTCTGCACATCGAGGCTTTCGCCGCTGATCGCATTGTAGCTGCTGATGCGCGACTGGAGCTGGAGGATCGAGTCACTGACGGTGTCTTCGAGGTTCTGCATCTCGATGGTCGTCGAGGGATCGACCTCCACGACGGCAAGGTCCTTGAGCAGCAGACTGATACGCAGCCGCTCCGAATTGATCCGCTTTTGGAGAGAGATCGCGCTCACATCCGTAGGACTCTTGTCGAGGGCAAGGGCAACCTGCTCCGAAAGCTCGTCGAGCGCCGCAAGAGCCTCGACGCATTCCGCCTGGGCCGCTGCAAACCAGTCCTGTCCCATGCCCGTCGGGTTCGCCGAAAGCTCCTGCAAAACCCCCGTGATCGGCTCCATAACTGCATTGAGCGACTCCTGAACCGGTATGAGCTCCGTTTCCAGCGAGGTGATCGCCTTTTTGAATGAGGTTTTCATCATTTTCGATACCTCACTCTGGTAACTCGCCATGGTAGCACGCACATCTGCAACCATCTTCATATATCCGGCGAGACTCACCCGTGTTGCAGAATCGAGATTCGGGGATTGCAGAGCAAGATCGATCTTGTTCTGGATCGAACGCATGATGGCTGAATCTTCCAACAGCACCCCGATAAATCGTTCGGCGTCCTTGCGGAACTGCAGAACCAGATCTTCCGGTACGCCATCCATGGCAAGGAGGCTCTTATAAGAGTCTTGGAGCACCTTGAAGGTTTCGCCTTCGCTCTGGCGGATCTCTCGCAGAACGTCGGGCACTTCATTCAGCTGAATCTGTTCACCCAGTTTATTGAGCTCTTCTTCCCATTTTTTCTGTTCCCGCTGGATGTCTATTTCAACCTTCTCGGTCTTGCCGCCCGCTTTTACAACAAGCTCTTCACCCTCACTCACGGTAACCCGTTCCTGAGTCTCCCGGATCATCACCTCGGCTAAACCACGAAGAACCTGGATCCGGTCCTCATTTTGGCTGGTGCTGCACGTGATGTTCGTTCCCTTGATGCCGGCGACGGCCTGGCTCATCTCGATGTCCATCGAGCCGTCCTTCACCATCTTCTTCACGTTCACCCAGATATTGCCGGCGGCGAGAATGACCTTGCTCTCCTTCTTCGTGGGAGAGCTGAGGATGATCTCGGTGCTCGGCTTCATGACGAACGTGGACATGTCGGCGAAACTCAGGATGGCGCTCGAATCGAGCCCCGTCTTGACGTGGTCGTCGGTGTACAGCTTGCGTTCCATCTTCGCGAATTCCCAGGCTTCTTCGTCGTCTCCGGGGCGGACTTCGACCTGGCCCGAGAGATCGGAGAACACGACGCCGGCTTCTTCCAGCGCGATCGCGGTCACACACAAGCTGAGCAGGAAAGCGAAAACGACAAACCACAAACGTCTCATGACACGCTCCTCCAGGAGATTCCCTCTTGTTTGAAGACTCTCAAACTCGCACTCTCTCACGATTCGCAGGCAGGTGTTCAAAACGATGTTTCCCGACTGCCGCCCGATGGGCTGCCTTTTTGGGCTATCTTTCGGCCAGTAACGAGGAAGAATCTTATCATGGGGTATCCATCGAGTCAACGTTCTGTGTCGAACCCGCAACGAAAGCCCTTTTCCGTGCCCGACCTTCGTCCGGAAATTCCGGAATTCCCGATTTGTGCAACGGAGGGTACCTGTGCTATAGTTTCCTTCCGTCGGAAGTCATTTTATGACCCGGCGAGGCAATGGCGCCCAAAACAAAGAGAATCACACAACGGCGCCCGAGAGGCTTGTTCGATTTCTTCCGCAGAACACGAGGAGGATCTATTGTGTACACTCTCCCCTGTTACGCCAGGAACGGTGTGTTCCTGTTTCTGATGCTCTGCCTGGCGCTTCTGCCAGGCTGCCTTGGCGGGGGAACGGGGATGAGGCCATCGGCCGAATCCACATCTCCCGAGATTGCCGTCCGACAGGCGCTGGCCGACTGGAGCGCGAGTAAACGGCCTCTGATCGCGCAGATCGCAGGGCAGGTCGCGTCCCCCACCTTGTTTTTCAACGATCTCAGCGGCTCCCGTTGGGAGTTTACGGTGTATGAGATCCTGTATCCGAGCTCGATACAGGCCATCGTCAAAACGACCCTGAACGACACGAAGCTTCCGGATGGCAGCGTCAAACTCGATTTTCAGATGGTTCTTTCGAGCGGTCGGTGGATCATCGAGAACATCCTGATCGCCGAGATTCCGGATATCCCCGCGAACGGTATTTCCGGCTATATCAAAGACGCTTCCGGGAATCCGATCCCGGGAGCGACGGTCGCGCTCACGCTGGATGGCGTTGCGGCCGGTTCGACGACCACGAACGCCAGCGGTTTCTATACGCTGTCGACCAGTTCTCCGGGCACCTATACGGTGACCGTGACGAAGGACTCTTCCGTCCTACTGACCCAGGTCGTCATCATCGACCAGTTCGTATCCACCCCGTTGATCGTCACGGCAACAGGCATCCAGGGGTACATCCGCGATACGGCGACCAACCAGCCCGTTCCCAACGCGGCCGTCGCACTGTATCAGGGAACCACCCGCGTGAACGAGACCCTGACGGATTCGACCGGCTATTATTTCATGACCACGCCCGTATCCGGCACCTATACGATCGTCGCGACCAAGGATGGCTACGAATTCCTGTCGCAGACCGTCGTCATCAACTAGAGAACTGTCTGAGAGGGAGAAAAAAATCATGCGTAACATTCTCGGAACTCTTTTTTTGCTGTCCCTGATGCTCGTCGTCGTTCTATCCGTCGGCTGCGGCGGAGGAGGAGGCGGTGGTGCGAGCCCGGTCGCTCCGACGACCACCGGCAGTCTCGCCGATCTGCGCGGCACCGTCACCTATCTCGGCAAGGCGGTTCCCAATGCTTCCGTCTTCCTGCTGAAGCCCACCGAGAATGTCGAGTCGCTGAAAATGCGCGCCTCGGTGCTCGCCCAGCCCAAGCCCGATTTTTCCGTGCTGATGGCAAACGGAAGCGGCTACCAGACGCTCGCCAACGAGAAGGGCGAGTATCTGTTCTCGCAGGTTCCGGTCGGCACTTATACCTTGACGGCACAGGCCGGCGAAAACACCCAGATCTCCCAGTCCGTCATCCTGGGCGCCATCTCGAGTCTCGATCTGGCCCTGGCACCCACCGGTGATCTGACCGGCACGATCGTCTACGGCTTCACCGACACGTACAATGCCACGGTCGGCCAGCCCGTCATCGGTGAATTCTTCGGCCTGGCAGGCACCCCGTATGTAAGCTGGACCCAGAACGACGGCACGATCATCTTCAAGAACATCCCGGTCCGCGCCACTCCCTACACGATCATTCCCGTCTATCAGAGCTGGCTCGCCTTCAAGGGAACCGTCACGGCTTCCCCCGTTGCAGGCACCAGCACGCCCTTCGGGACGAAAGAGGTCATCCTTGCCGAGGCCACGATCAAAGGCGTGGCAAAGCTTCCCTCCGGCCCCGTCTCAGGCATCACCGTGTCGACGAATCGCGGAGACACGGCTCAGACCGACGCGAACGGCAACTACGAGCTTCTCGGCGTCAGCCTCGGAAAAAGCCTCCTGACCTACTCGTACTATTCCGGTGAATCCTACACCGCCCAGCAGGAGGTCACTCTCACCTCGGTTGCGACGATGACGCTTCCGGATGTCATCCTTCAGCCGGCGAGCGCCAATCAGGCACGGGTCGACGTCGGTCTCGACGGCCTCATCAGCGGCGGGGGAACCGTCTACTTCTACCTCTGGAAGGAAGGCGAATCCAGTTACTATAGTTACAATTACAGCTCCAATCCCGCAACGTTCCCGTATCTCGTCGGGCCGGGCACCTGGTATGTCGAAGTCGCCCCCGGTCCGAACTACAATTTCCTGAACCCCGCACCGGGCAGCACCAATCTCCTTGCCTCGATCACGCTTTCCCCGGCTGGAAACGCAAGTTTCGTGGCCAGACTGCAATATAACAAGGCAAATCTGACCGGCACGGTCTCGGGGGTCGATCCCAACTTTCCCCTGAGTTATGCCTACCTGTATCCGAACGGCAACTCGTCGTATTTCGGCGGCGGCAACAGCTTCTCCTTCACCGGCATCAACCCCGGGGTCCACTCGATCTACATCAGCGCTCCCGGGTACCGGGTTTCTTCCACGGCTGTCACACTCACGGCGGGTGCGAACACCCGGGCGGTCACCCTCACCCCGATCTTCCCGACCGTCACCGGCGGGACGTTCACCGATCCGACGCTCACCGTCACGGGAACCCGGTTCGATGTCAGCACGGCCTCGATCTGGCTGGAATTGGGTGCGCTTCCCGTCGGGACCGTGCAAGTCACCCCGACGACGCGGACGGCAACCCAGATGACCTGTGACACCTCTTCCCTGCCGCCCGGACAGTATTACGCCTATGCCCGGGGACAGGATTACGCGATGTCGACGGGGTTCTACCCGTTCTCCAAGCCGTTCACCGCCGACGTCGCCATCACGAGCACCGAGTCCGACGTCACGAGCAGCACCTTCCTGCTCCGGTGGAACTCGTATCCCGGCACGGCCAACTACGTCGTCTCCCAGACGGGCGGTCCGAGCTATACCGTCAGCAACACCACCTACAGCCAGTTGTTCACCAACCTCCAGCCGAACACCAGCTACACGTTCACGATCTATGCCACCGGCTATGGAATTTCCAACAGCATGACCATGTCCACGACCTTCACCACGAAAAAGGTGTATCAGACCCCCGTCGCCCTCGACACGGGTATCGCCTACACGAGCTTCTACGGCTCCCAGACGAAGAATGGCGCCGTCTTCTCGGTGATCCAGGACACCGCGACGTGGAAGTTGGTGAAACTCGACCTGAACACGCAGGCCGTGACCACGGCCACCCTCACGCCTCCGGGCGGACAGTCGATCCAGACATTCTATGTCAATACGAGCCCCTATAATTCCGACATTTATGTCGTCTGGGCAGGCGGAACCGGCGTCACCGTCCAGCAGTTCATGTTCCTCACGCTTTCCGAATCGACCAACCTCTTCACCTCGACCTTCCCCGGGACTTATGGGGCAGCCCAGGGCGCCCAGATCCTCACCCCGGCCGACGATCCCTACGCTCTCAGAATCCTGACTTGGGGCACTTATGGGGATCTCAGCCCGACCTTCATCGCGTCCTACAGCGTGGTGAACACGAACCTCGCCGGTGCCGTGGAAACTCCGGCTCCTCTCACCTATGTCAACCCGACGAACAACGGCATGATGTGGACGCCCATCAAGGGCAGCGACGGTGCGGATTACTACGCCATGGTTTACAGCGGCAGTGTTTCGCCAGAATACGACTTGTATGCCTCGGACTCCACGACCCTCGAAGATACGGCATCTCTGAGCGGGAAGTATGATCTCACCGCATCCCCCCTCGGCGGTGTCGTACTGTGTGACGGCAACCGGTCGTATTACATGAAACCGCCCAGCGCGTTCGGCGGCTTCAGCTTCTCGACGAGTGGTCCCCAGGCGGTTGTCGACAATGCCGGCAGGTTCTACTTCTACCAGGCTGGGGTGCAATCGACCCTCCAACGCTACTCATCGACGGGCGCCCTGCTCGATGCAAGCGACTTCAAGGATGGCCTCACCCCGTCCTTCGGGAAAAAGTGCATCGTCTACGACGCCAGCACGAACCAGGTTCTCGTCGCCCAGGACACGGATACGAGCACGCTCGGCTTCGCGGCCTTCAGCACCGCCGAGTAACCAACCATCTGCAGGCCATCAAGCCTGCACCTGAAACAAACCCCGGGGACCATCTGGCCCCCGGGGTTTTCTCTTGCGCCTTTCTCACGCTTGGCAAACGAAAAGTACAACGCACCACAGAGACACCGAGACACAGAGTCACACCATTCGAATGGAACGCTCTTTGGAGGTCAAAAACAGGAAGACGAGAAACACGATCATCACAGAGGACACGAAGGCCACAGAGGGCACACAGAGAAAGCTCCGATCCTCCGTGATTTCTCTGTGTTCGCTGTGTTCTCTGTGATGAAGCTGTTTTCCGGGACCTTTCTTCATGCGTTTTCCATCGCTCTTCGTGCCTTCGTGTCTGGTATGTGGGTTTCGTCAAAAGAACCGATCCACAGATGACACAGATGGCGCAGATGAAATCCTGAGCGTCTTCAACCATGAAGTTTGCAGCGCATACTGGCAACAAAGGGGGGCTAGGCGTTCGTTCATCTCTGGTTTTTCATCTGCGTTCATCTGCCCTCCATCTGCGGATGCGTTCTTGAATCCGAGGGAAATTTCAACGGAGTATCTTTGTGATGAAAGAGTCTCTGTGCCTCTGTGTCTCTGTGGTTCGTCTCTTATATATTGAGGCCTCTCTATCAGCGCTTCGCGTCGAGGGTGCGCGTGTTTCCGGCCTTGTCCGAGACACGCAGGATGACACGCTTTTTCGCCTTTCCGGAGCCGAGGGGAACGTAGATCTCATCCTTGTCGGGATCCGAATCGGGGTCGACGGCGGTCCCGTCGACGGTCGCCCGGGCCGACTCGTAATCGACGCCTTCGCCGGTGTCATCGACGCCGTAGACGGCGCACAGCCCCAGTCGCTTGATCGTCCGGCGGGGTTTCATCGTGAGAGCCGGCGCCAGCGTGTCTTCGAGAATGACCATGGGCCTCAGGCAGCGTGACGACACGGCGATGACTTTTCCGGCACACTCGCCTCCGGCATGGCTTTTCGCGTTCCCATCCACTTCGTACACGCCGAGAGTTCTCGCCGGGGGCAGGCTCCCCAGGTCGATCTCGAGTTTGATCGGCTTGGCCGTCACGAGCCACGGCGGGGAAAAGCTCCAGACCGGGCTTTTCGCCGGAAGGAGGCCCTTCTTCGGGGATCCACCCGGCCTGGGCGCCGTATCGGTGATTTCAAGCCGTGCCAGCACCGGGAAGTTCAACGCCCCTGCCGGAACGATCACACGGGCCCCCTGTCCCTCGACACGACCACCGTCGACCGGCACGAAGACATGTGGCGGCAGCAGATCGATCTCATCGCAGGATGCGCCTCCCGCCCACCGTTCCTCGAAGGGGAAAGAGATCTGCACCCGGCCGCCGGCACCGAACGCCGCCGGCAGCTCTTCCGCACGGCCGGCCGCATCGACGCACCGCACAGCCATATAGCTTTTGCTATCTTTAGTATCACGACGTTCCGCCTCGACGACGAGGCCGAACGTGTTGTAGTGACAACGGAGAAACCGGAGGCTGCCGTCGAAAACCGCACCCTTCGGGCGTGTGCCCCGAAGATCGACGGGGCCGCGGGCGAGAATCCTGTTCCCCCCGAAGTCCACCGCCTCGACCGAAAGCTCCTCCGCGCTCCCCGCGACGTCCCCGATGACGCCGCTCCAGGGACCGAAGCCCGGGGAGAACTGCAGCGTCTCGAACGGCCAGCGGAACATCGTGTAGACATACCCCGCCCCCGGCCGGCTCGTCCTCGGATAATCGTAGATCCAGGAGGCCTGGTCGTTCTCGTCATACCCGTATCGTGTGAAATGGCGCTCCAGCAGCGGTTTTTCCCCGAGAGCGAGGGTGAGATGCTCCACGCCGAACTTGTTCCCGCCCTCCCCGTTGTCGACGAGGCCGACCGAGAACCCGCACTTCCCCTCGAGAACCGGCGCCGTTTCCCAACTCCAGATGCCGTCGGAACGACGTTTCAGCGGAATGGTCACCGGCAGGAACCCGCCGTTGATCCTGGCGTCGACAGACAATGGATCGATATATAACGATAGGAATACCGGAGCGAGACGATCCGGCACCCGGAGGCCAACGGCGGCAGGGGAAATCGGGTCGTCATCAAACCGGCGAAGCTCGAAATGGAGATGAGGCGGGCCCATGCCCGTTTCCCCGGTGTAGCCGATGACCTGGCCCTTCTTCACGGGAAACCGGTCGGGGCCGAAACTGTCGTCGATCCCGTACCGTGCCCCCATCTTTTTCAGCTTGTTCCGGACATGATCGGCGACGGGGCCGGCGAAATCATCGAGGTGACCATAGACCGACCGGACACCTTCCGCGGGATGATCGAGATACAATCCGTATCCGAATCCGCGCCATTGGACCTTCACACGGGACACGAATCCGTCTGCCGGTGCCCTGACCGCGAACCCCGTCTGCAGGCGGGTCCGGATATCGACCCCGCCGTGAAACCGCCAACCACGGGACTCGCAGAAGCTCGAACTGGGACTGATCTCGATGTCGAGGGGCCAGCGAAAACCCTCTCCATGGGCCGCCCCCATGACGGCAAGAATCGTCAGAAACGTGATGAACAAGGTTTTCCGCATCGGTTTCGCCTCCCGTTTTCCGGCATCATACCCTCCGCCGTGCCCCCGGTCAATGCGCCCCCAAGCCGCTCCGCCCTTGCCGTTTCACCGTTCAGCCCCAAGATTCAGTCCGACGACGGAAGACCGGTTCACCGCAGAGACGCTGAGGCACGGAGATACGGAAGTTTCACCACGAAGACACGAAGGCACAAAGGGACGAAAGGCGGTTCACCGCAGAATTACTCCGTTGAATATGGCCCTCGGTTTCAGGAACACATCCGCAGATGGAGGACAGATGTACGCAGATGAAAAAACAGAGAGGAACGAACACCTGGTAACGCCTGATTCTCTGTATGCCCCAAAACTCCATGGAGGAAGAAGCTCAGGATTCCATCTACGCCATCTGCGGATCGGGTCTTTGACGAACTCCACAATTGCAGACACCGAGGCACGGAGGTGCACAGAGGCACGGTCCTTCATAATCTTGAAGGCGGGCGCATCGCATGGGCCCATATTTTTCTGTCAGAATTTTTCTTCTCTATGAACTCCTTGTTGAGCCTCATTTCTCGTCACCTCTGTGTCTCTGAGCCTCTGTGGTGCGTTGTTTCCGCGGGCCGGGATTTCTGGGTGGCGGGCGGGTGACCGATTTTTTCTTTCGAAAAAATTTGGGGCTAAAGGTTCGGGAGAAAAATGACGATACGGATTATGGGGAAGTGTTACCTGCCCCAAATCTCGAGAAAGGAGGTGATTCATCGACATGAAAACAGGTATTGATCCACGGGAAACCGTCGTTTCCTTTTCGCCGTTCATGGAAACATCTGCAACCAGTGTGGCTTCAGAATCCGGGTTGTTTGCCAGTCTTCTCTCGACCCATATCGAAAGCCAGAGTCATTTTGGCGCCAATTCTTCCAATTCTATCCGCGGTTCATCGAAGAATCAGAATGATTTCATGGCTCGAATGAAATCCAGAGATAATCGTTTTGATCTGCATGCTGTTTCACGGGAAGCAAGTAAACGCTCCTCAGAATCAACATTCAGAACGGAACATTCCAATAACACAGCAGAGCAAAAATCGATTCAGGATTCGTCCAGCAGCTCCGGAAGGGACGTCGAACGAACGGATGTCCCCCCTTCCCAGTCACATCATTCGGCAGAGCACGTGGTGCATAAAAGCGCGGCCGTGCTCCGCAAGCTGGCGAAGGGAGAAGGTGTGACGGAAGAACAGCAGCTCTCGGCGCTGAGGGAAGACGGAACCGTCGGACAATTCTGGCAGTCGCTCGACGATGAAACAGCTTCGGAGTTGATCGACGCGCTGAACTCGATGACACCCGAGGAGCTGGCGGCAACCCTGATGCTCGCCCGCATGCCTCAAACCGTTCCTCAGGAGGAGGAACTTCCTGCCGATGGCGAAGAGACGGAGCTGATCGAAGCCATCGACGCAATTTCCCGCGATGACACCCAGGCGGAGGTCGATGAGGAAGAGGATGGCGAGAACGAGGAAGTTGTGGAAGCCGACCAGGCAGAGAATTCCACGGCTGTCTCCTCCGCCGTTCTCACGAATTCCCCGGAAAAAGCCGTCTCGGCGCAGGATGCTTCATCCGACGCCCAGGCCGCCGCAGCCAGCGCCCTCCGCACAGGTGACACGACCGGGGAACCCCCGGTATCTCCCGAGCAGGAACGGCTTCTGACCGCTCTCCGGCAGAATCCCGAAACGGGGGAATTCTGGAAGAACCTCGATGACCGGATCGCCCACAAGCTTCTCTCGGCCATGAAACGGCTCGATGTCGAAACTCCGGCCCAGCCGTCCGAGCTTTCTTCCGGCATGTCTCCCGAATCGGCTCCGTCGGTCCAGGACGGTATCGCCACGGTGATCCAGACCGAGCTAGCAGCAACCTCCAGGCAGGGTGAGAAGCGGACGGGCAGAACCTCCGGATCGTCACCGGAGAAGGAGCAGCTGGCCTCAACAGGTGATTCTGCCGAACGCTCCGCCGATGTCGGAAGGCTTTCCGCGGCTCCGGCCGACGAAACGTCGCTCCGGCAGAAGTTCAAAGAGGCGCGTCATCACGAAGCGCCTGCCAATGGCAGCAACCAGAGCACATCCCAGGGGAGTTCGACCGCGAACACCCTCCTCACTCCCGCTTCGACGAGTCAGGCGGTGAGCGCGGACGAGGCGGCGGATCTCTCGGACCTCGTAAACCGGCTCATCACCCGGGGAGACGGGGAAAAGCAGGCCGTGCACGAAACCGTGACCGCGGCTTCCCAGCAGGCGGTCAAGAAGGTGAGCATGGCGGGTCGCGAAGCCTCGCGGGACTTCTCGTTCACCCGTGATCCCTCCCCCTCGGCGGCAGCGGTGCGTGCCGAAGCCTCGCAGGGGAAAAGCGATCCCGTCCGTTCGGCTCTGTTCTCCCAGATCATCGAGAAAGCCGAGTTCTTCAAGGGGCCCCAGCAGGTCAAGGTCATGACCCTGCAGTTGAAGCCGGAAGCGCTCGGGAAACTGGAAATGCAGCTCGCGACGAAGGACGGCGCGGTGACGGCCCGGATCTCGGCCGAAAGCGCGGCGGTGAAGGACAAGATCGAGCAGTTGGTTCCGCAGATCCGCGAGCATCTGTCGCAGCAGGGAGTGAATATCCTGCAAATATCCGTGGACGTTTCCCGCAAGGATTCCGATGGAAATGAGAGAGGAATGGCCGACGGCGATGGCAGGCCAGGTCTGCGCATCGGCTCGAAGCGTTCCTCGCGGGTGTCCGGAGCGGACGAGGGGGATTCCACCTCCTCCATGCTCATCAACCCGGAGATCAGAAAAATGGCACTCCATATAAAAGCAGTGGATGTCACCGTCTAGGAGGCAGGCAACATGGCTCTCGAGATCGTAGACACAGCAACCTCGGGCACCAGCGGTGCATCGCGGGTCGCGAAGAAGCAGCTTGGGAAAGACGACTTCCTGCTGCTGCTCACCAAGCAGCTCCAGAACCAGGATCCTCTTAGCCCGATGGACAACATGGAGTTCGTGGCCCAGATGTCGTCGTTCTCGACGCTCGAACAGATCACGAACATGAACACCTCGCTGCAGAACTTCGTGTCGAATGCCAACCAGAGTTACAAGACCGAAGCGATGGGCTATCTCGGCATGAAGGTCACGGCGACGCCGGCCAGTCTCGGGGAAACGCTGACCGGACAGGTCACGTCGATCCGGTTCGAGGAAGGCGAGGCCGTGTTCACGGTGAACGACCAGGACGTGAGGCTCGAAGAGATCTCGAAGGTCGAGTTCCCTACCTGATCGGCCCCCGAAGTCACACAGGAGTACAGGCAGAACCAGATGGACCCACGATTCAACATCTCTCCCCTCGGCCAGGTCCGGCCCGTCGCACGGCCCGGAACGTCGAAACCGTCTTCCGTTCAGGGAAGCACGTTCGATCTGGCTCTGCGGGAAGCCCTGTCCCGGTCTTCCGGCACGGGCGGAGATCTCACGGTGACGGCGCATGCCGAAAAACGGCTCCAGGAGCGGGGAATCCGGTTCGATCCGGAGATGAAGCAGCTGCTTGGCCAGGCCCTGGACGAGTTGCAGGCGAAAGGAGCCCGCGATTCCCTCGTTCTGACGGGAAATGCGGCATTCGTCGTGAACGTGCCGACACGCACCCTGGTGACGGCGATGGACCCCGCGGATCTTCGCGATCGTATAGTAACACAAATAGATAGCGTGAGCATCAAGCACCACGCATAAGGAGCGCAACATCATCCGATCCGACCGCAACGAAAGGCAGGTGAGTGTCACGAGACAGGAACGCACATGACGCAGGACCACGACTGATCCACCACCGGGAAAGACGAACCGGAGCGCACGAGGCAACGAAACCAGAGAAACGCCGGCCGGACCCGCAAGGGAAGCCAGCATCACCGCCCGATCGACAGAGGGCGGCACAGACGAAGCGCACGTCGTCACCCGGAAGTGACCGCCGGCCTGAAGGCACCACAGGAAGTGTCTGTCTTCAGGCCGGCCCCAGACCCTCCAGCGAGGGTCCCGCCCGGTCGGAAGGTATGGATGCCTTCCGGGGCGTTCGGGCACAGATGGCCGTAAGAGACAAGGACAACGTGCTATGATGCGATCACTCTTTACGGGAGTTACGGGTCTCAAACAACACCAGACCCGGATGGACGTCCTGAGCAACAACATCGCCAACGTCAACACGACGGGCTTCAAGCGCGGCAGAGCGATGTTCCAGGACCTGTTCAGCGAAACCCTCCGCAACGCCCAGCAGGCGTTCGGCAGCTACGGCGGCCTCAACCCCATGCAGGTCGGCCTGGGCACCAAGCTCGGGGCGATCGACACTCTCATGGAGCAGGGCACGACCGAAACGACGGGCAAGAACACCGACCTCGCGATCGAGGGCAACGGCTTCTTCGTCGTCCAGGGGACTGACGGCAACAGCTACTACACCCGCGACGGCAACCTGAACCTGAATCCGAACTACGACCTGGTCATGGCCAACACCGGCTTCGCGGTGGAAGGCTGGATGGCGACGCAGAATCCCCAGACCGGCAACCTGGAGCTGAACGACACCGGGACGATGCCGGAAAAGATCAATACCGTCAAGTATCTGAAAAAGCACGCCCATCAGACCAACAACATCGTCTACGCGTCGAACCTCGACAGCGGCTCGGACGAGCGTGACATCAAGATGGGTATGAACACCCTGACCTTCCAGGACACGGCGGGCAACTACCAGAACCTGACCTTCAAGTTCAAGAAGCTCGACGCCCAGAACTGGCTCTGGTCGGCCGTCGACGACACCGAAGGCAACGTGGCGACGGGCACCATCAAGACGGACCAGGACGGCAACGTCATTGCAAGCACCGTCGAACCGGCCGGCCCCACCAGCTCGGTATCCGAGCCCTACTTCGTCTACGACCCCGACGGCACTCCGGCTCCCGCCACCTCGACGACCCCCAACAACGCCGTCACGAACACGGGAAACGGCACCAGTTCGGGCGTCGTGGCCTCGGGCAATCTCGTCAAGGATGAGACCGTCAGCATCGTGTTCGACGGCGGCGATCCCACCCGGGCCTCGTCGTTCCGCGTGGTCGGCTCGGAGCGCGGTTTCATCGGCGCCGGCACCCTGGGCGGCACCCAGGCCTCGATCAAGGGCGGCGCGGTGAACTTCGGCGCCACCTGGACCTCGGCGGGCGTTTCCTTCAATGTCACCGACAATCAGTTGAACCGGATCGCCTCGGTGGACTTCCCGGCCGGAACGTATTCCACCTCCCAGATCGTCGACACGATCAACACGGCCCTCAAGTCCAACGGGCTGCGGGCGACGGCGTTCTACGACTCGGTCACGCGCCAGTTCAGCATCGTCAGCAACGACGTGGGCGAGAACAGGAGCCTGACCCTGACGGGAACGAGCGGCGATATCAGCGAGCTCGGCTTCGCCGACACCACGATGACCGGAACCGGCGGCGCGAAGCCCGAGATTTTCGCCGATGCGGCCCAGGCGACCGCGAGCAGCACCGAGTTCGACATGCTGAACGACCGCTGGGATCCTTCGGGTGACGTGGCGTTCACGGTCACCGACCGGCAGGGCAACACCGCCCTGGTCACCTTCAGCGATCAGATCGCGGGCAACAATCACATCTACAATCGTGGCGAGATCCTCGCCGAAATCAACGCGAAGCTCGCCGAGAACAACGTGTCGGCCACCGCCCAGTTCGTCGACACGAACAACGACACAGTTCCTGACCAGCTGATGATCACCGGCAGCCGAACCGGCTCGGGAGAACTGATCACCCTTTCCGACTCCCAGAACATGGATCAGCTTGGCCTTTCCGGCGTCACGGTTCATGGGACCGCCGCCGTCGGCGCGTTCGACATGGGTGGACTGCAGTTTTCGTTGACGGAAGGCACCAATGCCTGGATCCCGAACGATGCGATGACGATGCAGACGACGTCGGAAAAGGGCCAGTCGAATGCCGTCACGATCTACGTGCCCCAGCCGTCCGCCGAAACCCTCGTGTTCAAATCGGTCGTGAACGGTGAAGAAACGAAGATCACGGGTGCCGTCAATCTCGGCGCCCGGCATGAAACCAGTATCACTGTCTATGACTCCCTGGGTGCTTCTCACGAGCTGACCACGACTTGGGAGCACACGAACAAGGACACCAAGGAGTGGGCCTACAAGGTGTCGTATGCGAAGGATGACCCCGAGATTGTCGCCTGGCTGAAGGATCCCGCCAACGGGATCACCGACCCCGACAACCCGACGGAAGCGGATCTCGAGCGCGCCAACGACCGTCTCCTGACGAATCGCGAGGGTGTCCTGTATTTCTTCAACAACGGCAAGATCGACGCCGGCAAATCGATCATCCGGGAAGTCGAGTGCACCCCCATCGGCAGCAACCCGCTCAAGGTCAAGCTCGACATGGCTCTCGCGACCCAATTCGACTCGCCCTTCACGACCAAAGCCCGTGACCAGGACGGCTACGAGATGGGGCTTCTCGAAAGCATCTATTTCGAGGAGGATGGAACGATCCGGGGCGTGTATTCGAACGGTCAGAAGCAGCCGATCGGCCAGGTCGCGCTCGCGACCTTCAACAACCCGGGCGGCCTCGAGAAGACGGGAAACAACCTGTATGCGTTTTCCCCGAACTCGGGACATCCGGTCATCGGCAAGCCGAACGAGGGCGATCGCGGCCAGATTCTGCCGGGAACTCTCGAGATGAGCAACGTGGACATCGCCGAGGAGTTCACGAATATGATCGTGACCCAGCGTGCGTTCCAGGCCAACTCGCGGGTCATCACGACCTCGGATGAAATTCTTCAGGAAGTCGTGAACCTCAAGCGTTAGGCCCTGACAGCCGATAACTAAGGTATGACCGGCACGGGATGAAGCAAGAAGGAGGTCCGGAAATCGACCGGTGATAACCGCCAAACGGCGGCCAAATCACCCTCAGAATCCAGACCAACTCTTCTTCACCCGTGCCTCGTCCTATCCGGGGCACCACACCAGAGAGGAGGGCGTATGATCCGCCTGACACGCATCAATGGCCGGCCGTTCGTCCTCAACGCCGATCTGATAGAAAATCTTGAGTCGACGCCGGACACGGTGATCACGCTGATGAACGGAAGAACCTACATGGTGAGGGAGTCTCTGGACGCTGTTCTCGAGCTTGTGATCCGGTATCGCCGGTCGGTGTTCCGGCGGCTGCCGCGGACCGGCAGAGGGCCGGCACCGGAAAATCCATCCGCCTGACCCCGGGCACCGCGTGCGCGGTTCCCGGCAAGCGGCATTGACGGCCGAATTCCACCATGATAGGATCTTGTAATTATGTCGCCAAAAACCAAATGGATTCTCATCGGGGTTGCAGTTCTCGCCCTGATTCTCATCGTCGTCGGCATCTCCTGGATGTCCGGCAAGAAGGCGAGCACGGGCCCCAACCAGGAGCCGCCGCCTCCGAACCAGGAGGAGATCCAGGCCGCGCCGAAGATGGGCCGGTTCTCGCTGGGTGAGTTCACGGCCACGACGCGTGACGAAGAGCTTCACTACATCAAGATCGAGGTCGAGATCGGGTATGTGGGCAATCTCGAGAAAGAACTCGAGGAACGCAAAGGCGAGTTGCGTGATGCGGTCACGACGATCCTGATGAAGCTGACGACCCAGCGCGCCAAGGAAGACTACATCGATCATTTCCTGCACAAAGACATCGAGAAACAGCTCAACACGATTCTCGGAAAATCCTCTTCCGAAAGCCGCATCGTGAAGGTGTTCATCCCTGTCTTCCTGATCAACTGAGGACAGGCACCACGCATGGTCGATACCCTTTCCCAGAATGAGATCGACGCTCTGCTTTCCGCGCTGAACACCGGCGGCGGAGGCGGCGCGGCGGCTGACAAGCCCGCACCGGCAGCGGGTGCGGCAGCTCCTTCCGGAGGCGGCGAAGAGCCGGCCAAGCCGGCGAAGGGCGAGCGCGACAAGCAGAAAAAGGGAAAGGTCTACGATTTCAAGCGTCAGACGAAGTTCTCGAAAGAACAGCTCGGAACGATTCAGATGATCCACGAGACGTTCGCGCGTCTCATCGGCACGGATCTGTCGACCCAGCTTCGCGCCTACGCGCAGGCGACGATCATTTCGGTCGACCAGCTCACGTTCGAGGAGCTGATCCGGTCGATTTATTCACCCACGTTTATAACGGCATTCAAGTCCGAGCGGCTTGACGGGAAAGGCCTGATCGACATCAACCTGAACGTCGTGTTCACGATTCTCGACCGTCTGCTCGGCGGCAACGGCACGCCGCTGGGCACGCTCCGGCAGCTGACGGACGTCGAGAAGCAGATCATGCACAAGCTGATGAACCGCATCATTCTCGAGCGGCTTCGAGAGGCCTGGATCAACGTCATCGATCTCTCCCCGTCGATCGAGCTGATCGAGTCGAACCCTCAGTTTGCGCAGATCGTGCCGCCGAACGACATGGTGCTGTCGGTCGTGATCGAGATCAAGATCCATGACGTGACGGGCATCATGACTCTGTGCATTCCCTACAACACCGTCGAGTCGATCGCCGCGAAGTTCAACGCCGCCTCCTGGTTCGCAGCCGTGCGCAAGGAGCCGCTGACGACGAACTACGATGCGATCACCAGCCAGGTCAAGGCCGTCAATCTGCCGTTCGTGGCTGAGCTGGGCACGCAGACGGTGACGCTGCAGGACATCCTGACGCTCCAGGTCGGAGACCTTCTCGTACTGGACCAGCTCGTCAAAGAAGATCTCAACGTCCGGGTCGGAAACCGTGTGAAATTTCGTGGTCGCCCAGGCATCGTGGGAAAAAAGATGGCTGTCTCGATCACCCAGTTGCTGAGTAGCCACGAGGAGGACGAATTGTGACAGACCTGCTCTCCCAGGAAGAAATCGACGCCCTGCTTCGGGGCGGCGGCGGTGGCGGGGTTGCACCCGCTGCGCCGCCCGAGCCTCCCGCCAGTGGCAGTGGCGGCGGCAAGAATACCGCCGATCAGCTTTCCCAGGAAGCGATCGAGCAGCTTTCGGAAGTTGCGAAACTGTCTCTCGGAGCGACCTCCTCCGTCGTGCAGATGCTTCTCAACAAGCCGGTCGAGTTCAATCTCGAGCAGCTTCGCGTCGTCGACTACTCGACGCTTTCATCCGAAGGCGGCAGTGACGAGTTCATCATCGCGAAGATCGCCTACGTGGAAGGCTTCGACGGGAACTCGTATCTGATGCTGAAGAAGCAGATCGCGGCGATCATCGGCGATCTGATGATGGGCCAGGACGGTTCGAACGCCCAGTTCCAGGACATGCACAAGTCGGCCGTCGGCGAGATGATGAACCAGATGATGGGGAAGACGACGACGACGCTATCGGAAGTCTTCAAGAAGCGTGTCGACATCGCGCCGCCCCAGGTCGAGCTGGTGACCTTTTCGGTCGCCCCGCCCCCGATGCCGGACTTCTCACCCGATGCCGTGTTTCTGCGGATCGGCTTCCGCATCAAAATCGGCGACATTGCCGAGACCGAGATGGTCCAGCTTCAACCGATCGAATTCGCCAAGCTGATGGCCTCCCAGCTTGCGAAGCCCCAGAAAGCCGAGCCGAAGAAAGCGCCGCCCCCTCCCCCGCCGCCGGGGCCGCTTCCCGGTGGAGCCCCCGGCATGGGAGCCCCGATGCCAGGGATGCCGATGCCAGGGATGCCGATGCCGGGAATGCCGATGCCGGGAATGGCAATGCCGGGAGCCATGCCCTCCGGGATGCCGGGAATGCCGCAAATGCAAGGGATGCCAGGAATGGGAATGCCGGGAATGCAGGGAATGCCAGGAATGGGTATGCCAGGAATGGGAATGCCGGGAATGCCTCCGATGCAGGGAAACCCCGCCGAGTTCGGCATGCTGCAGATGCCGATGGGAATGGGTCTCCAGTCGAACATCGATCTGCTTCTCGATGTTCCCCTCCAGATTACGGTCGAACTCGGAAGAACCCGCATGCTCATCAAAGATGTGCTTGAATTGGGGATAGGGTCTGTAGTAGAGTTGAACAAACTTGCGGGCGAGGCCGTTGAGGTGTTCGTGAACAACAAGCTGATCGCCAAGGGAGAGGTCGTCGTCATCGACGAAAACTTCGCCGTCCGGATCACGAACATCGTGAACCCGCAGGATCGGCTCCAGGCACTCTAAGGAGGCTCTCAGACCAATGTCGAAGACCGTTCTGATCGTTGACGATGCGGCCTTCATGCGCATGATGATCAAGGATATCCTGAGCAAGAACGGATATCAGGTCCTTGGGGAAGCCCAGACAGGGAAAGAAGCTGTCGAGCTGTATCAGAAGCTGAAGCCCGATCTGGTCACCATGGACATCACCATGCCCGAAATGAACGGCATCGACGCCGTGCGGGCCATCAAGGGGATCGATCCGACCGCACGTATCATCATGTGCAGCGCCATGGGCCAGCAGGCCATGGTCATCGACGCGATCCAGGCCGGGGCCCGCGATTTCATCGTCAAGCCCTTCCAACCGAACCGCGTTCTCGAAGCGGTACAGAAAGCTCTGCGCTGAGCGACGACCAGCCATGATCGTGCAGCTCCGGCATGCCGGGCTTTTTTTATTTTCCCTGATATTCTTTGTCGCCGCGGGGGCGGCGTTGTCCGCCGCCCCCTCCACGCTTCCGGCTTCGACCGGCCGGCCGTTGGCGACCGCGGCCGCAGCCGTACCGGCAAGCGCTCCCGCGCCGGTCTCCACCGAGTCGCTGTTGTTCCTCCCGACCGAAGCCGATCCGGCCTCCTCCCCGTTCCTCGCGGCTCCGGATCCGTTCTCCACCTCCCTGAGCATTCTCACGTCGCTGGCCCTCGTCATCGCCCTCATCTTCGCCCTTTCCTGGTTTCTCCAGAAACGGCACGGACTGAACGGTTCGCTGTGCGGCCGCACCCTCGGGGTGCTTCCCATCGACGGGCGTCGGTTCATCTACATCATTGACGTGCTCGGCAAGGTGCTGGTGCTGGGCGTGACCGAGCACCATATCTCCCTGCTTGCCGAGATCACCGACAAGCCGCTGATCGACTCGCTGCGCATTCAGCCGGGTGGCGCGCCGACCATTCCGGGGATCGAGCGGGTCCTGGCCTTCCTCAAGCAGAAGCGCACCGTTCCGGCCACGGCCGACGGGCAGGATGACCGGACAACCCCCGATGAACCCTCCTTCGCAGAACACGCCGAAAAAGCCCAGCAGCAGATCCGGCGCATGGAAAGTCTGATCATCCGGCGCGATCCTCCTCCCGAGGAGTGAGGCGCCCAGAGAGCGCGCGCCTCCCAGCCACCATCCCCCTTCCCGTTCCGTGCCGACGGGGGCTTGTCACTCCGCCTCCGGATCGTGTATAACTTTCCGGACAGGGATTCGTGCCCTTTTTTCCACCCCAGCGCACAGGAGACCACCGCCGTCATGTCATGGCGTGCCCTTCGCACCAACCGGGTATCCATCAGAATGTGCCTTTTCGAGGCCGTCTTTCTGGGTGTTCTCCTTCTCGTTGCGGGGGCGTTCCCGGTTCACGCACAGACCAATTCTCTCGCGAATCCGCGTGCACGGGTCAGCATCGAGGATCCCACGAAGGTGCAGAAGATCGAGCCGGCCGACACGCCGTTCCCGATCCCAAGGATACGCGTTGATATAGATCCGGCGCGGGAGCGGGGTCAGATCGGAACGGGCCTCCAGATTCTCCTGTTGCTCACCATTCTCAGTCTTGCGCCGTCGATCCTGATCATGCTGACGAGCTTCACGCGGATCCTGATCGTCCTCAACTTCGTGCGTCGCGCACTGACGACGCAGCAGGAGCCCAGCAACCAGATCCTGATCGGTCTCGCTCTGTTCATCACCTTCTTCACGATGTCGCCGGTCATAGACCAGGTTTACCGGGAAGCCGTCGTTCCATTTTCCAACAAGGACATCGATTATATGGAGGCATATAATCGCGGCATCAAGCCGGTCCGGAACTTCATGTTTCAGCATGCCCGCAAAGCCGACCTCACCCTGTTCGCCGGCATGGAGGGCGGCGCGAAGCCGAAGACGAAGGATGAATTCAGCACGATGGCGCTGATCCCCGCCTTCATCACGAGCGAGCTGCGAACCGCGTTCCAGATGGGGGTCGTGATCTATCTGCCGTTCCTCGTCATCGACCTGGTCGTTGCCAGCGTCCTGATGTCGATGGGCATGATCATGCTGCCCCCCGTCATGATCTCAATGCCGTTCAAGATCCTCCTGTTCGTGATGGTCGACGGCTGGAACCTGGTCATCAAATCGCTCGTGGTGAGCTTTGGAGGCAACGCATGAACGAATACACCCTTCTGGCACTCATGAAGGAAACGATCTACCTTTCGTTCATCGTCGCGATGCCGATGCTGGTCGTGGGAACCCTCGTCGGCGTCGTGATCAGCATCATCCAGACCGCGACATCGATCCAGGACCAGAGTCTGTCCTTCATCCCGAAGCTGCTTGCGACGATCGCCACCCTGGTTGCCTTCGGCCCCTGGATGCTGCGGGTGATGATGGAATTCGCCAACCGGCTTCTCGGCAGTCTCCAGATCTACGCCCGATAGCCGGCCGCACCACATGACGGAGGCGGAATTTCTCAACACCGTCGGATTGTTCCTGATCGGGATGGTCCGGTTTTCCGGCTTTTTCATCAACATGCCCGTCTTCGGGGAAAGCATCATCCCGATGCGCGTCAAGGCGGGGCTATCGGCTTTGTGCGCCGGGCTGCTGCTCCCTCACCTGCGCGCGACCCAGACCCTCCCGATGCTGTCCATTCCCGGATACGGGATGATGATCATCCGCGAGCTTGTCCTGGGCTTCACGATCGGGTATGTCGTGGTTCTCTCGATCGATGGCCTGCGCTTCGCCGGCGAGCTGATCGGCATGCAGATCGGTTTTTCCTTCGTCCAGGTGATGGATCCCGAATCCTCCCGCAGTCTGTCGATCATCAGCGAGTTTCTCCAGATTTTCACGACCCTGTTGTTCCTCATTTTCGGGGGGCATCTGTTGCTCCTCGGTGCCTTTGCCCGGAGCTTCGAAATCGTTCCCCTCGCCGGGCTCCAACTGGGGGCATCCGAAATCTCGGAGATCGTTCGTATCTCGGCACTGATTTTCTGGACGGGGCTCCAGGTTTCCCTGCCGTTGATCGGCGTCATTCTGGTGAGCGACGTGGCGTTGGGCATCATCGCACGCACCGTGCCCCGGCTCAATATTTTCCAGGTGGGATTCGCGATCAAGATCGCCATCGGACTCTACGTCCTCGCCTCGCTGCTTCGCCTCATCATGGATCTTGTCATCCGGCTTCTCTCCACGGCCCTCGAACAGGTCACCCATCTGATGGGAATGATGGCCGGATGAGCTGGAACCGCCTTCGCTTTTCGGCACTCCCCTTTGACATCCAGATGTTCGCGGGAGAGAAAACCGAACCTGCAACCGAAAAACGGCGCGAGGAAGCACGAGAACGGGGAAACATTCCCAAATCCCAGGATCTCGAGTCCGTCGCCGTCCTGCTTGTGGCCTTTCTCACCCTCAAATCCTTCGGTCCCGACATGATCGCGGTCTGGAGCCAGTATATGCGGTATACGCTGACAAGCATGATGGGGATCGACATCACGCTTCCCCATGCCCTTCTGCTGATGAACCAGCTTCTGATAGTCACGCTCAAATCTCTTGCACCGGTGCTGATCGCCGTTGCGGTCACCGCGACGTCCGTGAACCTGATGCAAGTGGGATTTCTGTTCACCCTCGAACCGTTCACCCCGGATATCGACCGTCTCAATCCGATCTCGGGCCTATCGAACATTTTTTCCTGGAAAATGATCGCCGAGCTGGTGAAATCGATCCTGAAAATCCTCGTCGTGGCGTATATCCCCTACTCCACCATGAGGGATCATCTTCCCGAAATGATGCGGTTCATCTCGCTCGAACCGATGCCTTCAGTGATCATCCTAATGCGGCTGCTGTTCTCGATGTCGATCCGGATCATCCTGTTGCTGCTCGCTCTGGCCGTCGGAGACTGGTTTTTCCAGCGGTGGCGGTATGAAGAGAACCTCAAGATGTCCAAGGAAGACATCAAGGAAGAATTCAAACAGCGCGAAGGCGATCCCAAGGTCAAATCGAAGATCCGGGAGCGGCAGCGCCGGATGGCTGCCCGCAAGATGATGGAAGAGGTGCCCAAGGCCACGGTCGTCGTGACGAACCCGACGCACATCGCCGTGGCTCTCAAATACAATGTCGAGGAAGGGATGAAGGCCCCGGTCGTCGTTGCGATCGGAACGGATCTCATTGCCCAGCGCATCAAGGAGATCGCCACCGAGCACGGCGTGCCCATCATCGAAAACAAGCCTCTTGCCCGTTCCCTCTTCAAGGTGGTAGATGTAGGGGATGAGATTCCGTCGGAACTTTTCAATGCGGTCGCCGAGATCCTCGCCCAGGTGTATGCCATGCGACAGCAGAACGCCGCCTGAACGCGGTTCTGCCGGGCTGAGGAACGGCGTGCCCTTTTTGCTCCACCACGGAATGAGATAGAGAGATGGCAGACAACAAACCGAACAGGCTCCTCGACAATGTGGCTCTCGTCGAAGTGCTGAAGAACCGCGACGTGCTGTTCGCGGTCGGGCTCGTCTCGGTCATCATCATGATGTTCGTGCCCCTGCCGGCCATTTTTCTCGACATCATGCTCGCCGTGAACATTGCCCTGGCCCTGACGATTCTGCTCGTGTCGATCTACACGAAGGACGCGCTGGAGTTTTCGGTTTTTCCAAGTCTTCTGCTGATCGCCACGGTGTTCCGCCTCGGGCTCAACGTCAGCACCACGCGCCTGATCCTGATGGGGGAAGGGGCGAAGATCGGCATCGTCAGTGCCTTCGGCAACTTCGTCGTCGGCGGCAACTACGTCGTGGGCTTCGTCATGTTCCTGATCATCGTCATCTTCCTGTTCGTGGTCATCACGAAGGGCGCCGAGCGCGTCGCCGAAGTCGCGGCCCGGTTCACCCTCGATGCGATGCCGATGAAACACATGGCGATCGATGCCGAGGTGAACGCCGGTTCGATCGATGCCGACGAGGCGCGCCGACGCAGGCGCAACGTCGAGCGGGAAGCGGATTTTTACGGAGCCATGGACGGCGCCAGCAAATTCGTCAAGGGCGATGCCATAGCAGGCATTATTATTCTCGTCATCAACATTCTCGGCGGGTTCGCGATCGGCGTGCTGATGCGCGGCGAGACGATGGCCGAAGCGATCCAGGCCTATACCCTGTTCACGGTGGGCGACGGACTGGTGACGCAGATTCCGGCCTTCCTGATCGCGACCGCCTCCGGCCTCGTCGTGACGCGGGCCGGCTCCGAGTCGAACCTCGGCACGGAACTGACGCAGCAGCTGGTCTCGAACCCGAAGGTTCTCTCCATCGCGGCCGCGATGATGCTGTTTCTCGGGATGATCCCCGGACTTCCGAAGATCAGCTTCCTCTTCCTCGGCACGCTGTTCGGAACCGTCGCCTACATCATGCACCAGTCGGCCGAGCAGGAAATCCAGGCAAAAGCGGATGAGAAGGAAAAAGAGGCCGCCGCCGCCCCCGCCAAGCCGGAAGACGTCACCTCCCTTCTCTCGATCGATCAGCTCGAGCTGGAGATCGGCTACAACCTGATCCCCCTCGTCGACACGAACCAGGGGGGCGATCTGCTGAACCGCATCACTCTCATCCGGCGGCAGATCGCGATCGATCTCGGCCTGGTGGTCCCCCCGATTCGTATACGCGACAATATACAACTCCCCCCTTCCGTCTATGTCGTCAAGATCAAGGGGGTCGAGATCGACCGGTATGAGATCATACCGGATCAGCTCCTGGCGATGAATCCCGGCACCGTCACCTCGCCACTGAGCGGCATCGAGGTGATCGAGCCGGCCTTCGGCCTGCCGGCGATCTGGATCCCCCAGGCGATGCGCGAGCGGGCCGAGATGGCCGGCTACACCGTCGTCGACCCCTCGACGGTGATCGCGACGCACCTGACCGAGATGGTGCGCAAGAACGCCCACGAGATCCTCGGACGGCAGGAACTCCAGTCGCTGCTCGACACGGTCCGCAACCAGTATCCGCTGATCGTCGATGAGGTGGTCCCCAAGGTCATTTCCCACCCGCTTCTGCTGAAGGTTCTCCAGAACCTGCTGCGGGAGGGCGTCTCGATTCGGAACATGGTGACGATTCTCGAAGCCCTCGCCGACTGCGGCGGCGTCAACGAGGTCGACACCCTGACCGAGATCGTCCGTCAGGCCTTGTCACGGCACATCTGCAAAAACCTGGCCGACGAGACCGGGGTCCTGAACGTGGTCTCTCTCGATCCGCGGCTCGAGCAGCTGCTCACCCAGTCGCTGCAGAAGATCGAAGGGTCGGTCCAGCTCGCGCTCGATCCCAAGATCGCCACGGATCTCCTGGGAAAAATCAAGACAAAGATCGAGGAAGTCATGCAGGAGGGGCGCACCCCGATCCTGCTCTGCAGCGGGATGCTCCGGCTCAGCCTGAAACGCCTGACCGAGCGGATGGCCCCCCGCCTGACGGTCCTCTCCTACAACGAGATTCCGACGACGGTCCAGCTCCAGTCGACGGGGCTGGTCAGCCTCGGATGAGCCCGACGATGATCGAGGAGTTCCATGCCTGATCAAGCGGCGTCCCTGCGAGAACTCAAGCGCTTCATCGACACGGTCGCCCCCGAGCCGCTTCCCGGGCCGGAGGCGTTCCTCGCCGCCCTCCCCACGCCCACGCCGTTTTTCACGGTTGCCGTCGTGGTGCCGGATAATATAGCCCCATCGATTCTTCCTCTCCAGAAATGGATCCGTGTGATCCCCGGTCGCGGCCGACGCCTCCCCACGGTCTGGGACCAGGGCGGAACATTGTCCGCTTCCATTGTATTGCCCGATGCCGGGGCCGGCGTTCCTCAGGTCGTGCGGGTCGAGTCTCCGGTCGGAGCCGTGACGGTCCTGCCGCGGCAGATCCAGCCCACGACGCTTCAGAGACGCCCCATTCCCGACCGCATCCGCTTCCTGAGGCATCTCCAGAAACTGTTCGGGCACACCGAGGAGTTGTGGATCTCGATTCCCATGACGGAGTTCCGCAGCCATCTGCCCCTCCTTCATGCCACCGATGCGGCCGCCGTGCTCGTGCCCCAGCACCCGGACGCGGTTCTGCGCTGTTACGAAGCCGTGAAAGCCGTGCATCTGTCGGGATATTTTTCCCCGATCTGCCTGGCCGAAGTGCCTGACGAACAGGCTCCGGAAGCGGATCGCCCGGCCGATCGGATCCGGCTCGTCGCAAAACGTTTTTTGTCTCTTGACCTGGCCCCCCCGGGAATGGTACTTTCTGGCGTCACCTCTCGTTTCCCGCACAACCGGGAAGGGCACCCCGCTCCAACCCCCGGCATCGTCCATGCGTACGATTTCCTCCGCGTTGTATCCGATCGAATATTATATCCCGCACCGGAAGACCGCCCATGACGGATTCAGTGAAAAAACCGATCGACAGTATCATCGCCGAGACAAAGCGGCAGATTCAGCCGTACGTCTTCAAACGGCTCGAATCCCGTCGGCCGCGCCAGGCGGGGCGGAAGATCGCGCGCACGATCACGATCGCCAGCGGCAAGGGGGGCGTGGGAAAAACGAACATCGTCGCCAACCTCGCGATCAGCCTGGCCCAGGCCGGCAGGCGTGTCATCATCCTGGATGCGGACCTCGGGCTGGCGAACATCGACGTAGTGTTCGGCATCCGTCCGAAATACAACCTGACCGACGTCGTCACGGGGGATCTGTCCCTCGACCAGATCATGGTTCCCGGCCCTCGGGGCATCCAGATCATCGCCGGCGGTTCGGGCATCAGCGAGCTGGCCCACCTGCCCCCCGACCGTGCGCGCCGTCTGTTCGAACAGCTCCGGTTCCTCGAAGACAAGGCAGACTACCTGCTGATCGACACCGGGGCCGGGATCGGCGAAAACGTGATCTCCTTCTGTCTCGCGGCCGACCAGATCTTCGTCGTCACGACCCCCGAGCCGACGGCAATGGCCGATGCCTACGGGATCATCAAGGTCATCAGCCAGTCACGCCCCGAGGCCCATCTCTCGGTCCTGGTGAATCGCGTTGCCGATGATCAGGAGGGCGTGTTCGTCCATGACCGGCTCGCGAAAGTCGCCGAGGAGTATCTGCGCTTCCCCGTCCGGTGGCTCGGCGCCATCCCCCAGGATCCGCAGATGTATCTTGCCGTGCGCCAGCAGACCCCCCTTCTGCTGTTTTCCCCGATGTCGCCGGCCGCGCAGCGGATCCGGAAACTGGTCACCGAAGTGTTCCATGAAACTCTCGAGGAGCAGATCGAGAGCGAGGGCATGGAAGGCTTCCTGACCCGGCTCTCGAAGTTCTTCGGCGGGGGGGTGCGGGCATGATGATCCAGAAGTTCGTCGCCGATTCGTATCACGAGGCGCACCTGAAAGCCCGCATGGAACTTGGCGACGACGTGCTGGTCCTCAAGACAAAGACGTATCCCCAGAAAGCCTGGGGCGGCATCTACTCGAGGGAAGTCGTCGAACTGACCGTTGCGGCAGCCCGCAGCAAGGCGGAGCCCCCGAGCATCTCGGCCCCCGTCAAGCCCGTGGCTTCCGAGGAAATCGTGCGTCCCCCGGCGCCCGCCGCATCACCGTCATCCGCTCGGGCAGCATATCTCGGACAACTCCGCCAGGCGGCCGGGGCCGCGTCCCGTGCACCCGACGACCAGGTTACGGTGAAATCGCACCATAGCGGGCCTCAGGGGCTTCGCCGGGTGCACGGCATGCGCTCCAATCAGGAAGGGAGCGACGAACCGCATTCCCAGCGCATCGAGGAAGATGCGCTGCAGACGAAAAAAATGCTCGAGGTTCTCGGGGCCATCCAGAAGTTCCGCACGGGTAAACAGCCCGATACCGCCCCGGCCTCGACCGGCCCCCGGCGCGAACCACCCCCGCAGCATCGGATACCGACAGAGCCCGACACCGAGCAGACCTCTCCGGAATCCGGCTCGTATACCTTTCTCGAACAGCGCATCAACGAAATCTTCTCCCTGATCCAGGACATGAAGACCTCGGCCGGACAAACGCTCGAAATGCCGACCCCGGCCGTGCCCCCGGGATTGTTCTATCTCCGCAAGCAGTTCCAGAACCAGGAGTTCCCGGCCGAGATCATCGACGAGTTGATCGACCGCCTGGGCAAGGAGCTGCCGCCGGCATCGATTCACAACGAAAAACGGGTGTTCGACGAAACGTCGAAGTGGCTTTCCCGGATGCTTCATTTCAATCCCAATCCGGTGCCGACCCGCCCCGGTCCGCAGATTTTCGCCCTGATCGGTCCGACCGGGGTCGGCAAGACGACGACGATCGCGAAACTCGCTGCCAGATATGCCCTGAACGTGGAAGACCGCAAATCCGTGGCGCTGTTCACCCTCGACACCTATCGCATCGGGGGCACGCAGCAGATGGAACAGTATGCGAAGATCATCGACACGACCATGGAGGTCCTGTATGAGCCGAGCGACGTTCTTCCCGCTCTGGAACGTCATCAGGACAAGGATATCATCCTCGTGGACACGGCCGGGCGGTGCCCCAAGAATGCCGATGAACTGGGCAGCCTGAGGAACTTCATCAACCTGTTCGGGGCCATCCGGACGTATCTCGTGCTTTCGGCGACGACGAAATACTCCGACATGCTTGACACCGTGCGCCGGTTCCAGCAGGTCGGGTTCGACGAACTGATCTTCACCAAAGTCGACGAAACCGATACGGTCGGGCCGCTCGTTTCCCTGCTGTACAAAACCTCGCTTCCCCTCGCGTATCTGACGGACGGCCAGTCGGTCCCCAACGATTTCAGGCCGGCGGCGGCGGAGTATTTCGTTTCCCGATTCACCAGCTGATATTCGGAAACGCCTTCTTTTCGCCGATTTTTACTCCGCCGGGCAACCGGAACTCGCACAAACGTTCCATTTCCTGTATACTGTGAGGTCTGACCAAGCTTTACTGGTCAGATGGCCGAGCAACGTCACGCCGAGGTAAAGGGAGCTTTCTCACCGGTGGATATCGACCTTTCCCAATACATGGGCATGTATATCGATGGTTCGAAAGAGAACCTCGATATGATGGACAAGATGCTCCTGAATCTGGAGCAGAATCCCAACGACATCGACTCCGTGGGCGAGATTTTCCGTGCAGCCCACACGTTGAAGGGGATGTCGGCCACCATGGGATTCGAGAAGGTCGCCCATCTCACGCACGAGATGGAAAACATCCTCGACAAGCTGCGCAACCGACAGATCTCCGTCACGACGAACGTGATCGACGTTCTCTTCGAGACCTTCGATGTGCTGCGGATCCTCGTGAACGACAGCATCTCGGCAACGGATTCGAACGTGAATCTCGAGGCGATTTCCCAGAAGCTGACCGAAACCGCCTCGACGGGAAGCTCCGCGAAGAAGGCGGAAGTCCAACAGGTCCAGCCGACGCCGGCCAAGCCGACGCCTGTTGCAGTCCCTGCCGCCCCTGCACCGGTCGGAGGCGGCACGCCGTCCGCCGCAGGGATGGCGGAGTTGTCGGATATCGTCATGAACGAGTTCGAGCTGCAGGTGCTTCTCGAGGCACAGCAGCGCGAATCCCACATTTTCCTGCTCCAGGTCAAGCTGGTTCCGGACTGTCTCCTCAAAGCGCCGCGGGCCTTCATGGTCGTGCGGGCTCTCGAGGAGCTGAAATGCGAGATCATCAAGGCGGTTCCCGAGACCAAGGACCTCGAAGAGGAGAAGTTCGATCTCTCGTTCAAGATGATCCTGGTCACTCCGGCCAGTGCCGATGACGTGAAGAGCGGCATCGAGGCGATCACGGAGATCGAGTCGGCGGGCGTCATGGCCCTGGTTCCCGAAGATTTCAAGATTTCTTCCGGGGGAACGGCGGCCGCCCAGAAACCCGCACCGGCCCCTGTCGCCGCGGCAGCTCCGCCGCCGCCACCACCCGCCGCCCCTGTGACCGTCCATTCGCGGGCGACGGCGTCTGCCGCACCTCGTGCGGCCGCCTCCGCACCGCCTCCAACTCCGCAACCCGCTCCGGTGGCGCCATCCGCCCCGGCGGCCCAGCCCGCCCCACCGCCACCGCCGGCGCCTCCCGCACCTCCGGCCAAACCGCCGGCCCCTCCCGCAGCGGGCGGCAAGCCCCCGGCAGGCCCGGCCAAGCCCGGTACGGGGGGTGCGGACAAACGAGGAAGCCAGACGGTGCGTGTCGACATGCACCGGCTGGATGACCTGATGAATCTCGTCGGCGAACTGGTCATCAACCGCACGCGCCTGGCGGATATCGGCGCTGCGCACAAGCTGAAAGATCTGAACGAGACGCTCACCCGCGTCTCGCAGATCAGCAGTTCGCTCCAGAACGTCGTAATGCAGGTCCGCATGGTGCCGATCGAGCAGGTGTTCGACCGGTTCCCCCGCATGGTCCGGGATCTTTCGAAAAAGCTCAACAAGAAGATCGACCTGATCGTCGAGGGGAAAGAGACGGAAATGGACCGCACGGTCATCGACGAGATCGGCGATCCGATGGTCCATATCATCCGAAATTCCATAGACCACGGTATTGAAATGCCCGCCGACCGGCTCGCGCAGGGGAAGAACGAGACGGGCTCGATCCATCTGATCGCCCGCCACGAGGGCAATCACGTGATCATCGAGGTCCGGGATGACGGCCGGGGGATCGACCCCTCGATCGTCGGGCCGCTCGCCGTGAAGCGCGGTCTTTTCACGCAGGAGCAGATCGACAAGATGCCGCCAGAGGAGATCGTGAAAATCGTGTTCCTGCCAGGCTTCTCGACGGCCCAGGTGGTGACGGACATTTCGGGACGCGGCGTGGGCATGGATGCGGTCAAGGCCAAACTCGACGAACTGAACGGCTCGCTCGAGGTCGAATCGAAGGTCGGCGAGGGAACCCGCGTCATCATCAAGCTGCCGCTGACCCTGGCGATTCTGCCCGCCCTCATGGTCAAACTGGGCAGCGAGACGTATGCGATCCCGCTCGGATCGGTCCAGGAGACGATGGACATCACCAAGAACGACGTGAACATCGTCCAACACCAGGAAGTGACTCTGCTGCGCGGGGAGGTCATGCCGATCATCCGGCTCCGCAACGTGCTGAACGTGCCCAAGTTGGCCGACGAGAAGGAGAAGGAAGACGAGTTGTCGATCGTCGTCTGCTCGTCGGGCGAAAAACGGGCCGGCTTCATGGTGGACGAGCTTCTCGGCCAGCAGGAAATCGTCATCAAATCGCTCGGCAACCTGCTGAGCAGCCTCCCGGGAATCATGGGTGCGACGATGCGCGGTGATGGAAGCATCGCGCTGATTCTGGATATCCCCTCGTTCTTCCAGATGAAGGGCCAGTCCCTGAGTTAGTCGATTCAGTTCAAGGAGTCCACGGTGGATCTCGATCTTCAACAATATATGGGTGCCTATATCGACGGTGCGAAAGAGAACCTCGATACCATGGACCGCATGCTGCTCGCGATGGAGCAGAACCCAGGAAACATCGAGATCATCGAGGAGATCTTCCGCGCCGCCCACACCCTCAAGGGCATGTCGGCCACGATGGGCTTCGAGAAGATCGCCCACCTCACTCATGAGATGGAGGGCGTGCTGGACAAGCTCCGCAGCCGCCAGATCAGCGTCACGCCGCAAATCATCGACATCATCTTCGAAACGTTCGACGTCCTGCGGACGCTGGTGAACGACAGTATCAACCAGAGCGACTCGGGCGTCGACCTTTCGGGCATCTCCGGCAAGCTGAACAGCATCATCACGGGGCAGCTCCCCGCGGCGACGCCCCAGGCCGCACCCGCAGCGCAACCTGCCGGGCAGCCGGCCCCCGCCGCCGAACCACCGGCAGCGCCCGGCGGTGGAGAGGCCTCGAACATCGCGGCCGAACTCGCGCAGTTCAACCTTTCGGAGTTCGAGCAGGGCGGCCTCGTGGACGCTCACCAGCGCGGAACGCCTCCGTATCTGCTGAAGGTCAATCTCGTTGCCGACTGTCTGTTGAAGGGGCCCCGCATCTTCATGGTGCTTCGGACCCTGGATTCGCTTCACTGCGAGATCTTCAAGTCGGTCCCGGAAGTGAAGGACCTCGAAAACGAAAAATTCGACCGTTCCTTCACGATGATCGTCATCTCGGACCACCAGCCCAAGGAGATCGGGGATGCAATCGAAACCATCTCCGAGATCGAACGGACCGAGATGCACCTCATCCCCCCGGATCTCGGCGCCTCGGGCGAAATGCCGGCACCCGAACCTCCTCCCCCGCCGCCGCCAGCCGCACCGCCGCCTCCCCCCCAGGCGCAGGCACCTGCCCGGCCAGCCGCTCCTCCGCCTCCTCCCCCGCCGCCGGCCGCAGCCCCGCCCGTCGCGGCGGCGCCGAAACCCTCCCCGGCTTCCGCGCCCCCGGCCCCGCCGACGCAGCCGCCCTCGGGAGGCGACGATGCCCCGGAAGGTGACGAGCCTCAGAAGGAAGTCATCGAACTGGTCCAACTGGTCAGTTTCCAGATGGCCGGAGAAACGTATGCCCTCGAAATCAAACAGGTCGAGGGCATCATCAACATGCTGCCGATGACCCGGGTTCCCAAATCTCCGCCGCACATCGAGGGCGTCATCAACCTGCGCGGCGAGATCCTGCCGGTCATCAATCTCCGCCGGCGACTCAAGCAGGCGGAAAAAGTTCGCACCAACGAGGATCAGATCATCATCCTCTCGTTCGAGCGGGAAAAGGTGAAAGTCGGGCTCCTCGTCGACCGCGTTCAGGAGGTTCTGCGACTGCCCCAGAGCGCGATCGAACCTCCCTCGCACGTCAGCGAAGGGGTGAACGTCGAGCATCTGCGCGGCGTTGGAAAGATGGGGAACCGCATCATCATCCTGCTGAACGCCGAAAAGATCGTCTTCGGCTGAGTCAGGCCCGGGCCGTCTTCGCCATGATCCGTCGCGCGGAGTTGCGAACCATGTCGTTTTCGTCTTCCAGGAGCCGTTCCGCGATCGCGTACAGATTCGGCAGAGGCAGCTTTCCCAGCGCCTCGATGGCGTTCAGGCGGTTGAACCACTCCTTGTCCGTGAGAAAGCGCTCGATCGGTCCGGCAGCCTCGGCGAACCCCAGGTCTCCGAGGGCATCGAGCGAGAAGACGAGCATCGAGCGGTCGGCAAGGGTCCGGACCATGGGTTCGAGAAGCCGCCGGTCACGCACCTGGCCCATCACGCGGATGAGATGAACCTTCAGATCGCGATCGCCTTTTTCGAGACGGTCGATCAGAAGCGGAATGTCGAGATGGCCGACCTTGGACAGCGCCTCGATGGCACCGCTGCGCACCTGCACCGAAGGATCGGCGAGAGCCCGCACGAGCGAGGCAACGGCGTTGGGCGCCTTCGCCTGGCCCAGGGCCTCGACGATCCGCTTGCGCAGAAACCATTCCGGATGGGCCAGATGCTTGTCGAGGACGGCGATCGCCTCGGCCGTCCCGACGCAGCCCAATCCCTTCACCCCGTAGAGGCCGACGCCCAGGGGATCCTGTTCGAGGGCCGCGACGAACCTCGGCAGGGCCTGGACGGCCCCCGCCTCGGCCAGGAATTTGAGGATCCAGGCCTTCCGTGCGGTGTCGAGAGCGTCGTATCGTTTCAATAGTTCAGGCGATAGAATATCCGCCGCGGGGGCAAGAACCCGTTCTGCGGCCGCCAGCTTCACCTCGTCGGGGCAGGTGAGGAGCAGCTCGGTGAGTGCCTGGAACGCGGCGGGCGTCGCGAAGGTCATCAGGGCCTTGAGGGAGGCCACGGCGACGGGAATCGCCCGGGCCGAGAGCGCCCGGATGAGGGGCTCGACGGCCGGTGCATGCCGGAGATCGGCAAGGATCTGGGCGGCCTGGATGAAGCGGTCGGGATGCCGCTCGTCGAGCTGGCCGAGCAGGGCGCCGGGGGCGAACTCTTTCAGGGGGCCCCGGAAGAGATCTGCCACGAGCCCCTTTGCCACGGCATTCGAGCCGTCGAACGCCGACAACAGCACGGGAACGGCTTCGGGAACGTTCTGCCGGATGCGCGGCAGCACCTGGTCGGCGAATGTCGCTGGGGTTGCATAGGCTTTTTCGAGCAGTTCGGCCAATGCGCGGCCGTTGGACTGGGGCTCAGCCATGGATCAGTTCGTCACCTGGGGGGCGGGCTCGAATTTCTCGAGCGTGAAATGTTCGCTGCCTATGGCTTTTCCGTTCGCCGTGAACTCGAACTTGTAGGCTCCGGCTTCGGGGAACTCGAAATTTTCGAGAACGATCATCGAGCGGGCGGTCAGACCGGGCTGGCCCTCGATGCTGGCGGCAAGCGGTTTGGGAAGCAGGGGGAGGCCGGAGGGCTTGACGATATTGATGCCGACATCCCACTTCCCGACGACCTCTTCCCATTCGATGAAGAGACAGAGTTTGAGGAATTTGAAGGGGAACCGCGTCACGAACAGCTTCGCGGCAAGGACGCCCATCAGGCTCACCCGGCCGTTGATCTCCTGCCGGATATCCTCGCAGATCAAGACGCTTCGGTATTTCAGCTCGTTCATCTCGCTTCGCATCCCTTCAAGTCATGATGGCCGGCGATATGCACCGGGCGCCGGTATCCTACCACACCCCCACCCCGACGACAACGGCGAACTCCCTCGAGGCTGCTCAGGCGGCAGGGGGGGAAGAAGCCCGGCGACGGTCGAGAAAGGATTTGAGAATCAGGGCTGCCGAGACGGCGTCGCGCACATCGCGGCGCTTTTCACGGCGCATGCCGGATTCGATCAGGCTGTTCACGGCCATGTTCGTGGTGAAGCGCTCGTCGACGAATTCGAGGGGCACCCGGATCAGCGGCTGCAGCCGCTCGACGAAGGCGCGGACGATGCGCGAAGCCTCTCCGTGCTCACCGCCGTCGAGCGAGAGAGGCAGGCCGACGACGAGGCCGTCCGCCTCCTCGGTTTCGATCAGCTTCGCAACCGCCGCCGGGGCTTCCTTGCCCGCCGGGATCACCGAGTGCGGGGAAGCGGCGATTTCGAGACGATCGCAGCTCGCCACGCCGATGCGCTTGCTGCCGACATCGAGTGCGATGAATTTCATGGTTCCCCCTCCCCTTCGCCGGCCGCGTCCGTCTTCCGGGCAATTACAAAATATCATACATTATATATTGTAGGGGCGGGTTTGAAACCCGCCCCACACCATCACAACGATGATTCGTGCATATCTACGGACAACAGGTCAGGCGGTGGCTCCGAGCGAGGAACCGAGCACGGACTCGGCGAGTTTGAGGGCCTCGTCGATCTTCTCGGGCTCCTTGCCGCCGGCCGTGGCCATGTCGGGCCGGCCGCCGCCGCTGCCGCCGGCGACCTTGGCGATCTCCTTGATCAGCTTGCCTGCGTGAAGTCCCTTGCCGACGAGATCCTTCGAGATCTTGAGGACGAAGGTCGCCTTCTCGCCGCCGCCGGCAAGCAGGCACAGCATGTTCTGGCGGGTACCGACGAGCTCATCGGTCATCTCCTGGAGCTCGGGGGCACCGAGGCCGTCGATCCGGGCGATGATCGCCTGGGCCCCGCCGATCGGGCGGATCGCCTGGCGGGCCTTCTCGATCTGGCCCTTCGCATCGTTCTTGCGGGCTGTCTCGAGCTCCTTTTCGAGGTCACTCACGCGCGAGACGAGCTTCTCGGCCTTCTGCATGAGGCTCTTGGGATCACAGTCGAGGACCCTGGCCAGCTCGCGGGTCTCCTGGCGCATGGCCTGGAGGCGCGCATAGGCGCCGGCGCCGGTGACCGCCTCGATGCGGCGCACCCCCGAAGCGATCGATGCTTCGGAAAGAATCGCGAACAGGCCGATTTCGGAGGAGTTTGAGATGTGCGTTCCACCGCACAGCTCCTTCGAGTAGTCCCCGACCCGCACGAGCCGGACGACGTCGCCGTATTTCTCTCCGAACAGGGCCATCGCGCCCAGCTTCACCGCCTCGTCGTAACTCGTTTCGACGGTGGTCACGGGCAGGCTTTCGAGCACGTGCTGGTTCACCCGCTGTTCAATATCACCCAATGTATTATGATCGATCGCCTGGAAGTGGGTGAAGTCGAACCGCAGCCGATCGGGATCGACGGCCGATCCGGCCTGTTTCACGTGGCCGCCGAGGGTTTCCTGGAGGGCCTTGTGCAGCAGGTGGGTGGCGGTGTGGTTGCGCATCGTGGCACGGCGCGAAGCCACATCGACGATCAGTTCGACCCGGTCTCCCTTGCCGAACCGGGCCGCACCGGCCCACGTTCCGCGATGGATGAACACGTCCTCGACCTTGTCGGTCGTCTGGACGGCGAACTCGGCGCCTTTTCCGCGAATGACGCCGTGGTCGCCGATCTGGCCGCCCGAAGCGGCGTAGAACGGGGTGCGGTCGGTGATCACGAGCAGCTCGTCGCCGGCCTGGACGACATTGAGAACGGTCGCCTCATCGTGCAGCTTCGTATAGCCGGTGAACTCGGTCTTTCCATACTCGGCCGGATTGATCGCGCTGAAGTTCACGAACGCCGAAACGACGTTGGCGCGGCCGCGTTCCCGCTGCTTCTCGAGCTCGGTATTGAAGCCGGCCTCGTCGACGAGAAGCTGTTCTTCCTTACAGATCTCGCGGGTCAGGTCGAGCGGGAAGCCGTAGGTGTCGTGGAGCAGGAAGGCGCGATTGCCCTCGAGCTGGTTCTTCCCGGCTTTCTTCAGATCGGCGATGTAGCCGTTGAGCATCTCGCTGCCGGTCTTGAGGGTCTGGAGGAACCGCTCCTCCTCGCTCTGCACGACCCGCGTGACCAGCTCGAGGCTCTGGCCGACTTCGGGATACGCATCCATCACGCGGGCAACGGTCGGAACGAGAGTGTGCAGAAAGGGCTCTTCCTGGCCGAGATACTTGTAGCCGAACCGGGAAGCGCGGCGCAGGATCTTGCGCAGCACGTAGCCTCGGCCTTCGTTGCCAGGCAGGGCGCCGTCGGCGATCGCGAAGGAAAGGGCGCGGATGTGGTCGGCTACGACCTTGAGAGCCGTGCGGATCTTGCCGCCTTCGGCGAACTGCCGGCCGGTGTGCTTCTCGACGGCCCCGACGATCCCCGAGAAGACGTCGTTCTCGAAGTTGTCGAACTTGCCCTGGAGAATGGCGGAAAGGCGTTCGAGGCCCATGCCGGTGTCGATGTTTTTCTTTTTGAGCGGAGTGAGGGCTCCGTCTTCGGCGCGGTTGTACTGGGTGAAGACGAGGTTCCAGAACTCGAGATACCGGGGACAGTCGCAGCCGGGCGCGCAGTCGGGCGAGCCGCAGCCGATGCCGGGGCCCTGGTCGATGTAGATCTCGGAGCAGGGGCCCGAAGGGCCGACGCCGATCGTCCAGAAGTTGTCCTTGTCCCCGAGCTTCACGATGTGGTCGAGGGGAACGCCGATGCTCTTGTTCCAGATCTCGAGCGCCTCGTCATCGCTGTGGTGAACAGAGACGTACAGCTTCTTCGTGTCGAGGTTCACGACCTTGGTGATGAACTCCCAGGCCCAGGCGATCGCGTCTTTCTTGAAGTAGTCGCCGAAGCTGAAGTTGCCGAGCATCTCGAAGAAGGTGTGGTGTCGGGCGGTGTAGCCGACGTTCTCGATGTCGGTGGTGCGGAAGCACTTCTGGCACGTGGCGGCGCGCTTGATATCGGTTTTCAGGCCGAGAAAGTAGGGTTTGAACGGCGCCATGCCGGCGCTGTTGAACAGAAGCGTCGGGTCGTCCTGCGGGATCAGGGAGAAGGAGCCGCGCACATAATGCTCGTGGCCCTTGAAAAAATCGAGAAATTTGGATCGGACGGTTGCGGTGTTCATGCGGTCGCTCCTCACAGGTTGGACAAAAGAATAACAGCAATCAGAATTATATTCCGAAGTATTTCATTCGAACTTGGCGTTCAGGATGCGCGAATAGATGCGGGTGACGAAAACCCGGGTCTTGACGGGAACGCCCTTGGTGTCATACAGCTCGTTCATCGACAGCTGCACCTCGACGCCGCGCACCTTCGACAGGTCGCTGAGACCGCCGGCATGGGTCGGGTGGTAGTAATGCGGGCCGAGATACTGCTGGTAGGCCGAGAGGCTTTCCCCGTCCTGGCGGTTGCGGAAGATGACGCCGTCGGTTCCCCAGACTTTCAGGTAATCGAGCTGCTTCGTCACGATCGCGCGCTTGATCATGCCTTTTTCCTGGCGGTAGATGATCTTTTCGGCGCCGGGCAGATCCTTGTATTGATTCGGCCCCTCGTAGGACCAGGTCACGGTCGTCGTGCCCGAGCCGACCCGGCGGGGAACCTCGAGGGTCATCGAAAAGAACAGGGCATTGTCCTCGGCGAAGAGGGTGTCGCGAAACACGGTGTCGAGGCTGACGAGCTTCGTCATTTCGCGCAGGTCGCGCTCGATCAGCATCAGGAACTCCCGGGCCTCGTGCAGCGTATCGAGCGACTGGCGCTGACGTTCGAGGCTGACGAAGGTGCGGTTGAGGAAGAGATACCCGGTCACGAGCACGATGCCGAACAGCAGCAGCGAGATCATGACTTCGACGAGGGTGACGGCACGGCGGGCGGAGCGGTTATTATATGACATGCTGTTCATCATCCATCTCATGGGTTCGAGGTCGGCAGGGAGGGCGTGAACGAGGAGTTCAGGCCGGCGCCGAGGGTTTCGTCCGAGAGGATCGTGGAGAGTTCGAACGTTTTGTGGAGGGGCTGCTTGTTGACGTTCTGGACCAGTTCGAGGAAGTAGACGATCACGCGGATGCGGATGCGGCGTTTCTGGAGCTCATAATCGGGTGAGCTGGTGTCGGGATCGACGTTGGGATAGAACGACAGCTTGGCTTCGCGGGCATACTGGACCCCCGGGGAGTTCCAGACGCCGTTGGCCTCCTTGGGGAGGGTGATTTCGCGGAAGGGGCCGTCCGCCGGATCGGCCGCATCGAGCTCGATCAGCTGGCGCAGTTCGACGAACGGCCGGCTGCGCAGCTCCTCGATCTTCTGCAGGGCGAGGTTTGCAGCCACGACCTCGTTGATGCTCTTGTAGGTGACCTTTTCGGAGATGCCGAACAGCAGGATGATGGGCAGCATCACCAGCGAGGCAATCGAGAGGGCCACGAGGATTTCCACGAGCGTGATGCCGCTTCCCGGGCGGCGCGAAGCCGGTTCAGGAAGGTCAGGCAAAAATCGTGCCGTGGACGCTAAGGTCGGGCGTCGAACGTGCCGATGAGTTTCGTGGAATACCAGAGAACGCAGCGAGGAAACAAACATGAAGATAGACCGTAAGCACATGGGCCTGATCCTGGCCTCCTTCATAGCCTTGTCATTCAACAGCCATTTCGCGCAGGCTGCCAAAAAGACGCAGGAGATCATGCAGCCGGCGAAAGTGTATGCCTTCAAGAAGACCTCGTCGGCGCTCGTCCCTCTCGCGGAGGTCAAGGGCGCTCCCGTGGTCGTCAAGAAGACGGGTGTCCGGATCGACCGGAAGAATTTGTATATCGGCGGGTATGTGGTCAACACGTCGGAAAAGACGGTGCCGCACGTGCGGATTTTCCCCACGTTCGTCAGCAAGCCGAAGAACTCGGCCCATCTTTCCGATCAGCTCAACCACGATGAACTCAACCTTTCTCCGAAAGAAACCCGGCGCTTCGTGATCATGCGCCCCATTGCCGATGTGAAGCCTCTGCTCGAAAACAACGTTCCCGTCTCCGACAACTGCGTTCTCAATTGCCGGCTTCTTTAGCCTCGAGGCGCTGCACCTCGGATATCACGCGGTCCCACTCAGGCCCCTGCTCAGCAGGGGCCTGTTCCTTCATCAGTTGAAACGCCGACAGATACGACTCCTTGGCTTTTTTCTTCATGTTCTTGCGGGCATACACATCGCCCAGGTTCTGAAAGGCGTACACGAGGATGTCGAGGTTCTCGCGTTTGCCGCCGGTCTTGAGAAGCTGTTCCTGGAGCAGCCCCTCGAGCTTGAGCACGCCCAGGTTATCGGATGCGTCGAGAGCCGTGATGGCGTCTTTCAGTTCGAGGGCGACGGGGGATGAGCGCTGACGCTGGAACTCCTCGCGCTCTTTCATGTGTTCATCGGCAAGGCGTCGGCCGCCTTCGTATTTCTCGATGGCGAAGCGACGCCGCTGGTCGCGGTAGTTGTCGACCTTGCCCGCGGTCGCGAAGGTGCGTGCCGTGGCCGTCGAGAGGCCGAGGTCGGCGAGCTCTTCCTCGTGCATGTCGATCGAGGTGGACGTTTTCTTCCAGAGGTTCGAGCCCTTCAGGAAGGAGAAGTAGCCGCCGCGGGACCCGGAAGGGGTTTTATCGCTGATGGTATTCGACGAGGGGAGCCCCGGGATGCCGGCGGAGCCGCCGAAATGATAGAGGGTCACGCCGCCGACGGCGAGAACGCACAGGCCGGCAAGAATGATCTGGGGGCTTTTCCACCAGGGGGCTGCCGGGGGCTCTTCGTGTCCGGGCTTGCGGCGGGGCGGGTACAACGGTCTGACCATGCGGCTCGACGACTCCTGCAAAGACTCGAGGACCGGGAGACCCCGGTCAACCGGGAGTATAGCAGAGGGCCGGGGCGGTGTCCATTCCTTCCGCATCCTGCCGCAGGGGTGAAAGGTTGCACGGCGAAGCAAGGGTGTGCTATAGTTTTTTCATCGGCCGCCCCCGAGAGCGGCCACACCTTGGAGTGAGCACGTTTTGCACAACGCCAGCGCGATCCAGCAGGCCTACGACCGGTACAGTTCCTTTTACGATCTGTTTTTCAAGCCTTGGCTCGAAGACGGTCATCGTATCGCCATGGAGCAACTCGACCTCGAGGCCGGCCAGTCGGTTCTCGAGGTCGGCATCGGCACGGGGCTGAGCCTCGAGTATTACCCTTCCGACGCTACCGTCATCGGGTTCGATTACAGCCACGGCATGCTTTGCCAGTCCCGGAAGCGCGCCGAGGAGTATCCCTGCTCGACCCACCTGCTGCAGATGGACATTTCATGCATGGCGTTCGCCGGCCAGTCGTTCGACCGCATTCTTGCGGCGTATGTGCTGACCGTCGTTCCCGATACCCGTCGTGCCATCCGGGAGATCCTGCGGGTCGCGAAGCCGGGGGCCAAGGTGGTTCTGATCAATCATCTGCGCAGCCGGAATCCGGCGCTCGCCTGGATCGAAGACCGGTTCCACCCTGTTTTTTCCAAGCTCGGGCTGTTCACGCTCGACCGCGACCTGCTGTCGATCCTGGAGTCCTGTGGAATCCGGGAATACCAACTGACCCCGACCACGTTCCTGGGCCTGCATCACGTCATTTCATTCACCGTTCCGGAGCACATCTGATGCATTGACCGCCCGGCTCCAATGCCGGGAACCCGCGATGAGGATCGCCTGGCGCCGCGTTTTCACCGCAGGCGCCGACCGGCCGGATTCGCATTCTCCTCCCAGATGCGGAGATCAAATTTCCGGGTTCGTCCCTTTTCAAGCGCACCCGGCACAAAGAAATCGGAGACATTCATTCGTGAGACGTAATCGCCGTTCTACCACCGTACAGCCTTCCCCCGAGGATCTCGAGCGCGAGTTTCAGACCATCCGTCAGGCGCTGCTGCAGAACATGGACACCATTGTCGAGGCCATCCAGCGCAAGTTTTCGAGCCCCAAGCCCTGGAAGTTCCTCAAAGCCGGCCACGCCCTTCCCGAGACGGGAGACGTGATCGATCTGGTGTTCGAGCACTCGGCCCCTGAAGACAAACGGTTCGTCATCGTCGACATCTGCGTGCCCTATCTCGGCCGCGGGCAGAAATACACGCTCGACGTCAAAGGCCGCCAGTTCCAGAAGGAGCAGGAAGTGGCCGTCACCCGGATCAAAAAGGCGCTGCTGATGATGAAGCGGCCGGGGGAAACCCTGGCCCCGCCCCCCGCGAAGCTGAGCAGCAAGATCATCGAGCTCACGATCCCCACCCTCGCCGCTCCTGCGGCCGCCCCAGCAGCCCCTGCCTCCCCCTCCAAGCCCGCGGCTCCTGCCGCCCAGCCCCCGGTCGAGCAGAAAAAGCCGGCGGCCCCGGCTTTCACCCCCGAGCTGCTCGAGGCTCTCAAGCGCACGATCGTTCACGAATGCCTCGGAACGATGTACAAGCGCCGGAACAAGTATATCCGCAAAGGCCTGTGGCGCTGGATCGAGCGCGAGATCATGGACCCGAACGTCCACTTTTTCCTGATCATCCTCTCGAGCATCTACCAGGGCAAGACGAGCGACGTGCTCAGTCGTCAGTTCAAAAATATTGAAGAATATACGAATGGCGCGGAAAAGGTGATCGAGGCATTGTTCTCGAACGAGACCGGCCTCGCCCCCGAGATCCTCAAGAGCTCGGAGCGGCACAAGCAGGGACTGCGCAAGTTCCTCGCCTGCTTCTACCAGACCCCGCCCTTCGAGTATCTGCGCACGCTGTTCCTGAAAGAGTTCCGGACGACGCGGGACAGCAACCGCGCCCGCATCGCGGTGTTCGACACCCTCAAGGAGCTTCTGACCCGGTGCGGCTTCGAGGGGGAGAAAGAGGTGCAGTACCCCCTCGAGATTCTCGACGAGCTGTCGATTTTCCCCGGCTTCATCATGGGCAACTATGCCCAACTGCGCGTCGAGAACGCCGCGAAGAAGCTCCAGAAGCTCGTCCCCGAGCATTCCTGGAGTTCCGCCGAGATCTACCGGCTGCGCGACGAACTCGCCCGCACGCTCGGCCTCCCGCCGGAAGAGTTCAACCTGAACGCCTTCCTGCCCCAGGCCTTCCTGCGCGACAACGTTCCCGCCCCGACGGCCCAGCCGCAGGGCGCCGCCGCTCCAGGCCCCATGCCGGCCGCCACCGGCCGTCCCCAGGGACAGCAGGGAATGCGCCCCCAGCGCGACCGGCAGCCTCAGCCGTCGCAGCGCCGCCCCGAGCCCGTTCAGGAGCCCGCCACGCCCCCGTTGGAAGACGCGGGCCAGCCCGCCCTGCCGTTCGAAGCCCCGGCCGAGCCGCCCGCCTCTGTCGAACCGCCCCGGCAGACGTTGCCGCAGCGGCCTCCGCGCGGCCCCTACCGCAACACGGCGGATCTGCCGGTCCAGACATCGATATCCCAGAGCCAGGAGCAGGCGGCCACTCCGGCGCTTCCCACCGAAGCAACCGCGATGCCGGTTCCCGAAGCGGGCCTCAAACCCCAGCCGCAGCCACAGCGGCAGCTCCCCCCGCAGGGCCAGAGGCCGGCGGGCAGCCAGGGCCCCCAACAGCGGCCCCCGCAGCAGCAGCAGCAGCAACAACAGCGCCCGCCCAGTCAGGGCTTCAACCGCTCCCCGGAGCTCGACGAGGCCCGGCACCGGTATTTCGAGAACTTCGGCGGCCACCCCACCGAGGATCCCGAGGCGATCCGGTTCATGCTCGAGATGGAACGCGTCGTCGCCGATGCGGCCCGAGCGCCGGTCCGGGCTCCCGAGCCCGAGATGGGCAATCCGTTTGACGACCGCCCCCCGTCGAAGAACGGCCGTCCGCCCGTCCGGCAGCAATCGCAGCAGGGCATGCCCAGAGAGCCCCGCCGCCCCCAGAATCCCCAGATGGCCGGCCAGAACCAGGGCGACCCGAACAGGCGGCGGCGCGGCAAACGCCGGCACCACCGCAGCGGCAATCGGCCCCCGATGCCCCGCATGCCCCAGTAAGAGGCCCGCACCGACATGCAACCCTACGAGAAAAAACGCATGGTGTTCGTCGGCTGCGTCCTGTTCGGGCTGTTGATGGCCATGCAGTATCTCGGCTACGACTCGGTGTATGTCACCGCGATCCTGGCCGGCATCGTCAGTGGCGTTTCCGTCATCCTGTATCCCCGGGACGGCGGCGGGGCATCCTGAGTGGCGCTGATTCTCGGACTCGACCTCGCCGAGCGCCTCGGCGTCTGCCTGCTCGATGACGGTGGCCCCCGGGTCGTCTGGAGCGCGAGCATCGTTCTCGCCCATCGCGACCCTGCGGGCCGCCTGCTTCGGCTACGCGACCTGCTCGTCGAGCTGATCCGCCGGTTCCGGCCTGCCGAGGTGGCCATCGAGGACGTATTCCTCCCCGAACGCACCTCCCGGAAGACGCCGATCGCGCTCGGGGAGCTGCGCGGCGTTGCCCGTCTCTGCGCCGCCGAAGCGGACCTGCCGGTCTCGTTCTATCCCCCGGCGCGGGTCAAACTCGCGATCACGGGCTCGGGACGGGCCTCGAAGGAAGACGTGATCCGCATGATCTCCTCGGAGTTCAAGATCACGCCGAAGGACGACAACGAGGCTGACGCCGTCAGCATCGCCTACACCCATCTGCTGATGCGCCGGTTCCAGAGCCTGCCGCAGACGAATCCCTGACGCCCCGGCTTCATGTCGACCGCCACGAGACTCCGAGGCATCGTCCAGGTGATGCTTGCCGCCACGATCTGGGGCGCCGCGTATCCGCTGACGAAGGACGTGCTCGCGCAGGTGCCGCCGATCACGTTCGGATTCGCCCGGTTCGCCATAGCCGGCCTGCTCCTGATGGCCTGGACGCGCACCGCGCCGCTCCAGGGCATCGCGACGGCCGACCGGCCGCGCATGTGGCAGATGGCCTTCTGGGGCACGTTCGTGCTGGTCATCTTCATGAATCTCGGCCTCGGCCGGGCCCCCGGCATCGTCTCGTCGGTGATTTCGGGCATCACCCCGCTGTTCACGGTTATTCTCGCGGCGTTCTGGCGCATCGAGCCATTGCGGTTACGCCATCTCGCCGCGGCCGCCCTCGCCTTCACCGGACTGGTGCTGTTGTGCGGCGACATGCGCGGCGCCTCGACGACCGGCCTGACCGCCCTCGTCGGCACGGTGCTGGTCACGATCCCGCAGATCTCCTGGTCGGTCTACAGCATCCTCGGGAAAGAAGTCACGGCGCGGTATCCCTGGCAGACCGCCTGCCGCGACACGTTCGCTCTCGGTGCGCTGATGCTCGCCCCGGTCGCGATGGTCGAAACCGCAGTCGCGGGGTTCGGGACCTGGGATCTCAAGGCCTGCCTGACGCTCGGCTTCCTGGGGTTTCTGAACTCGGTCGTCACTTACGGCCTCTGGAACAGCGCTCTCAGCCTGATCCCCGTCTCGACCGCCAGCTTCGTGCTGTATCTGCAGCCGGTCTCGGGCGTCGTCCTCTCGATGCTCATGTTCGGGGAACGCACCGGCCCCGCCGGCCTCGCCGGCACCGGCCTGATCTTCGCCGCCCTCCTCATCGCTCTCCGAGAAGAGCCCAGTGCTGCCGGCCAATAGAGGAGCTGATTGGGAAAACTTTTTTTTAGGGATCACAGCCCGCAGGTCTTCATCGAAGCTGTCGTCTTGGGCATGGTGTTATCCGTTTCGCCTGCAACGAACCAGACGGAGAGCCCTCAGAACCACCTCTGTCAGCGATATCTATATACTTTTTAAAATATCACGAACAATCAATTGATGGATTACGACGAAGCCATGAGCAATCTCATTATCTGGCTTATTTCGTCGAACAAGCTGCCATTTCAACGAAAAATTAATCAGGTTGCCTGATTACGTCAAGAATTCAACCTATTCTCAATATTGGTAATCAGCTTTTCCACTCTGGGGATTAATGATTGTAGCGTCTCACACTCGTTTCGAAAAAGAATCTTATCTGTAATGAGCCGTTCCATTTCACTTTTCATGGAATCAATCTGCTTTCTGAATTTCTTGCAATCTTCTTGTGAAAAACCACCTTTTGGGGTGTCTATTATTTTTTTGGATATCCTCATTATTGTGTTGCTGCTTTTGGAGAGAAATGATTTAGATTTATAAATTCTGCTGTTTTTTAAATTCTCGACCCTTTCTTTCATCTCTTCCATCTTTTTCATATCAATCATCTGTGTTTGAACCTCCTGCTCAATTTAAGCATTCTAAATGAAATATAGCAATATTTATTCTACTCCCAACGCTTTGAACACGGCATCCACGGGGTCGGCGTAGAAGCTGGTCTGGAACTTCGCGAAGAGTTCACCGGGGATGGTGGGGATGTCTCTGACGCTGCACATCGGGAGAAGAACTTTTCTCGCGCCCGAGTCGAACGCCATTTGCAGACAGGCATCGAGGTTCTCGCCGGGGATGATCGAGCCGCCGAGACTCATGTTGCCGAGCACGACCATGCTGCTCTGAACCGGTTTCCCCAGAATCCCTGAGCACAGCGAGATGAAGCTGACGAGGGTCATCGCGGCTGCCGCTCCGGTGTGGTGCAGTTCGACGATGTGCTGGTGGTAATCATGATCCAGCGGTTTTCCGGCGGAGGAGACGCGGTTCATGTTCGCTTTGAAGTAGTCGAAAGCGACCTTGATGGCTTCCTTCGTCTTCGAGCTGGAATCCACCCCTGAGATCGAGAGTTTGCCGCTTCCCGAGATGACCTGAAGCTCCAACCGATACAGCCCAAGGAAGCCGTTCGAGCCTGCGGTGATCGTATGAAGCGTTCCCGGCTTCAAGGGAGTGTCAGGAATCAGCGTGCCGCCACCCTGTTCGGGCACTCCGACAAAGTGCTCCTCATGGGTCTCGACGTCGATGTAACTGAAATGGACATCGTAGAACTCCATGCCACCGATCTTCTTCAACTGCTCCTTCACCCGCCGCCGCACTTCGAGGGCATACCTCAGGCATCTCTCGACCGCGCCCTTGTCGTAATCACCGGAAGGGTAGAGAAGTTTCAGCAGCCCCGACACCGTTTTGCGTACCGCAATTGTGTCACGCTGGTTGAGATTGTTCCCGAGCTTGTAATACTTGTCGATGGCATCCGAGAACGTTCGCTTCCGCATCTCCCGGAACCATTCCGCGAGATAATCGACGATCAATCCGAACTGGTTCGTGAAGAACTCGGGCCGCATCTTCGGGATTTCCCACCCCGGCACGTAACAATGCATCCGGTCGAAGAACGCGGAGTCGATCATCACCTCGGGGAACGGCGCAAACAGGTGCCCCGTCTTTACGAGCAGATCGACGCTCTGATTGATGTTGCCGACGAACACCATCGAGGCATCCGCACTGACGGCATCGCGACCACGAGCAAACGAGCCTGATGCCATGAAATCCTTCATGATCTGAACGCCGTCTTTGTCCTTGAAGGAGATCCCGCCGACCTCGTCGAACGCGACGACATCCCACAGGCCAACCAGACCGACCTTCCTCGAACTCATGTTGTAGAACAGGTTGGCGACGGTGGTCTGTCCGCCCGAGATGAGGATGCTGTTCGGGCTGATTTCCTTGTAAATATGGCTCTTGCCCGTGCCGCGTGGGCCGAGTTCGCAGAGATTGAAGTTGTTCTCGACCAGCGGAATCATTCGCGCCAGCAGATGTTTCTTCACCCGCTCGTCGAACAGGGTCGGCTCCATGCCGGTCGAGCGAAGAAGCACGTCGATCCATTGCGTCTCCGTGAACCCCTTCCTTCCCTCGAAGAAAGCCTCCAGATCCATATTTGGCATCTGAATGGGCTTGAGCTCATCGATTTGGAACGGTGAGCCGCGCTGATTTTCTTCGTAGAGATAGGAGAGCGTCAGGATGCACCAGATACCGCCAGCCAGCAGTTTTTCATACTGTTTGATATAGGTGCTCGATACTTCGATGCCCTTCACCCCGAGATTCGAGAGTTGCGCTTCGTACACATCCCGCTTCTCGTTCAGGGTGACCGTGACCTTATCGATGACCTTGTACTGCCGCTGTTCCTTGATCTTCGACTTGACCTTCTCGGCTTCGTCGGGCCGCACGTAGTTCTGCGCGAGAATGTCCTTGACGTTCTTCAGCCCTTCGTTGATGACATCCTCGTCGTTGCTGGCGCAATACATGCCGAGGAGATATTCGAGAACGTAGACCGGCACGTTCGCGCCTTCCTTGATGAGCTTCGTCAGGTCTTTCCGAACGACCCGCCCGTCAAAGCATTTGTTCAGAAGGGAATCGATGCTCTCGTTGCTCTGTGCCATTTGCGCGGTGTTTTCCATGTCTGTGCTCCGGTCAGAAGTCGTTCTGGATAGCGAGGTCGATAGAGAAGCCGATTCGTTCCTGTTCGATCTCGGTTTCGGCATCGCGAACAACCAGATGATATTCCTTCTTCTTGTCGTAAGTGCCTTTCTTCAGGACTATCTTAGCAACCCGCTTTCGCTCTTCCATGCTGTCTGACTCGCTGTTGAAGGTTAAGGTGACCTCATTGCTTATCACCGCTTCCCCGTCGCGAAGGGAAACCGTGACCGTGAGAGGCAGGCACCGCTCCGAAACCTTCTCGGTCTGAATGAACTCGAACTTCTGGACGTTGTTGACCACGCGACGGCTCGAACCCAACAGCGAGATCCCGACCTTTTTCACGGTTGCCTTCTCTGCGGTTTTGCCTTCGAGCTCTCTGACCGTGACAAGAGGCACCACGATCTCCTGAAGCATGGCACCACCATGAACGAACTGGGCACCCCCGACAAAGTGGAAGCGGTTGTTGCCCTTGGGAATCCAGAACTCGGCTTCATCGCCTGTTCCGGCGGTGTTCTTCGTGAACCCATGCCAAGCCTTGGCGTGCTTTTTCAGTCCGTGACCGAGGATGAACCGCTTCTTTGCAAGGAACGCGTTCTCGGGCTTTATCGACAGTTCGCTTTTGTCGGTCTCCGAAAGCGGCTTTTCCTGGAAGAGGAAACCGTGATCGGCGGTAATGAAGAGATGCGAGCCGTTCAGAACATTGATGACGTAGCGAACGAGGGCAGACAGCTCCTCGATGGCGGCTTCGACAGCTCTCGGGGTCTGATTTTCCGTCTGGGCTTTGTCACCAACGGCATCTATTTTATTGTGATAGATATATATGACGCGGAATCCCTGAACGGTTTCCCGACCCTGCTGTTGATTCATCGCCAGCAGGTCGTCCGCTTTGAGGGCTATCCCTTCTTTCTTCCTGAGAATCTGGTCTCGATCCGCGAAGGAGGAACAAGGCATTCCGTCTATTTCAAGGCTTCCTGATTCGGAATACGTCATCGTCGAGTGCGGAAGCAGTGCCGCCATTCCAAGGCCGGTGAAGCTCGGAACAACCCCCAGCATCGGTGAAACGGAAGCCCGAAATCGCGTCTGGTGATTGATCTGTGCAGACAACTCCATCGCCGCTTCATACCTGAAGGCATCGCTGATGATGACGAACACCCTGTGCCGGGGACTCTTTTTCAGGATGGGCTGGAGTTCCCGCTGATAGAAGTCCTGCTGATTCGTGATGTTCTCGATCTTCCAATGCTGGAAAAACGACGTTTCTCCGGTGCCTTCGAGGATGTTTCCCCAACTCGAAGCAAGCTGATCGAGGAACCAGCCCTCGTAGCAGTCACTGATGGCTTCCCGGAGATCCTTCAGGATATCCCATCCGACCAGTTCGATCTGGTCTGCCGCCGCAAGGAAACGGCGGTGGTATGTGTCGAATCGATGGAGTTCGGAGGTGTATGCCTCGAACATCTCGGGAACACCGGGAAAGCTGAAGCCTCCCGCGTGATCCTCTTTCAGGAGAAAGAGTTCATGGGCATCTTCCAGAGCTTGGTACGCGAGAGCGTAGGGGTTCTCGTCCGTTGTGCCGATTTTCATGTGTCCCCAGACGCCATCCCGACGTTGACTGATCAAATCCCGAAAATCGTCGTGGTTGAAGTGTTCTTTTGACAATAGAACATCCCGCAGTGTCGAAAGAACCTGCTGTTCGACATGTTCAAAGGTGAACGTGTCAGCGAAAGCCTCGCCGGGGATCTTGCTCAGGAGTTCCCTTATTTTCAGTTCCTTCTCGATGGCACCGGCAAGGGTTCGGAATGTCGGAAACTGCTGAATGTCACGACTCCACTGCGACACAAAGACCGAGCAGTTCGACTTCTCGGGCAGGACGAGGTGCTGAAGGGACTTCGGAGTTTCGCCGTGGATGTGCACTGCCAGATCGGTTGTCAGAATCCGCAAGAGAAGGTCGTGGAGGGGGTTCTTGGCACCATCGCTCGGATGGAACCCGAAGGTCGCTGTAATCCCATCCCAGAAGGCGGTATCCAGTCCAAACTTCTCGATCTCAGCCCACGTTTTTGGAGGCTGGTGAAGATCGACCGGCGATGAATCCGTAAACTCGCTAAAAAGGTGGCTCAGAATGGCAAATGGGGTGTGCTGTGAAGACCTTGCAAGTACGGCAAGCATCTTCCAATCGAGGGCTTCTTCGAGGTCGGTCGGCTGAATCAGCTTCTTAAGTTTGTTGGTGCGATCCCCGCTCTTGAAGAAGGCTTTGCGCTTTGCAAGGTGAACGCGGAGAGTCTGATGTGTCAGCCCCAACTCGCTCAGCAGAAGCGAAGCCCGATCAGCCCGGAACGTGCGACTATAGAGCCGAATATCGAGAAGCCAGTCGTGTTCGACGGGTGGTTCAGGGGTAGGAGCGTATAGAAGGAACTTGGCGTTAGGCTCGGTGATCTCCAGCCGGGTCTTGAGTTCGAGGAACCCAATTTGATCTACATGAATGGTGGTGACATTCGGCAGGGTAAGCTCTGGGATCGTTTCGGCAAACTCTCCTTCGGGATCGTGCCAGAAGACGATGCGCTGGGCCTCCGTTTGGAAAATTTCATTCAGGGTTGCTGTGATTTCTTCGGTCTTCATAGACTACCTCATCAAGAGGTAAGAATGGCTGTAATACCATTCTTGAACGCTTGAAAGCTCTGTGAGGTGTTTCTTTCAGGCTCCATCCAACGTGAAATTTCTCGGGCCGTGATAATTTTTGCGATCCCTGCCGGGAAGTATCCGGCTCGCTGAAGAACTCGCTCCAATGCCTCCCATGTTCCTCCCGTGATTGCGTCGGGGTAGCGATACTTTTTTTTGGATCCGATCTTTGGTGCCACTCGGGGAAAAGCCTTCGCGACGGCTTCCATATCACCAAAAAACCAAGCTTCGAGTTCCTCGACGACAATTCGATTGAGAACTGTAAAGCGGCCATTCTTTGCCAGAGATTTCGTTGTAAACCCTGCGCTTAATGCTGCTTCTTCGAGCTGTTGCTTCAGTTGACGGCAATCGGAGCGGTCTTCGTCGAGAAGAACCACGATCCGGTAGTCTTCTGGGAGCCATTTTCGATATCCCTTCAGACGCTTCGGCAATTCGCGAAGAAGTTCGGGTTTTCCGTTGAAATGATGAATTTGAAATGTCACATCGGAAGGAAGCATTTTGGGGAGGAGATTTTCCAGTGCTGCCCGAGCAGAGCTTTCTTCGACCAAGCATTCAATATGCACTGGGGTTACTCCCGCTCTTTCGGGTTGCAGCACCAGTATTTATAATTGGGTCGCCAATGCCGAAACACCCTTCCATCCAAAGCTGACCCAGCAAGGCGCCTTCGCTCATGAAAGCCGTAATGCCGGGCACTTGAGCGGCGTTTTGGGCTTGAGTAAACCCGAATTCATCTCGATATAAAATCCACACTTCTTTGGGACGGAGACCGTTGACGAAGTATGGAGAATGCGTGGTTACCAGCAGTTGCGATTGTGAAGACGCTCCACGACACTCTTCGGCAAGCTCTGGAAGAAGTCGAGGATGGAGTTGGTTCTCCGGTTCTTCGATGCCGATCAATTGTGGTGGTTCAGGGTCATACAAGAGGGTAAGGTATGACAACATCTTCAGGGTGCCATCTGATGCAAATTTGGCCAAAATAGGCTCTTCGAAGGGAGCGTCTTTTATTTGAAGCAACAATCTCCCGTCACGAAGAGGCTCCGCCATGACTCTCTCAAGTCTTGGGACACGCTGCGCTAACACGTCGAGAATGTTGTTCAGCCTGTCCTCGTGCTGCTCCTTGAGGTATTGGATGACATTGGGAAGATTGTCTCCATTCATGGACAATCGCTCCTGAGGGCCGGCCTCAGGAATAGAACGGGCATTATCAGAGGAAAGATATGAGAGATACCATCCTGAAATAAACCGGCGAAGGGCATTAACTCGCGGGTGTTTGGCAAGTTGGCCAAGGGTGTTGACTGCAAGCATGTCGGGGCTGGAAAGTTGTTCTGGAATTCTCTCGTCTTTCTCGTCAGGGAGGTCGCCAGAAACCACTTCGCCCTGACCTTTCTGGAATCGGAGAAATTTGAATGGCTGACCGACCCTTTTCCCGCGTCGCCATTGAAGCCATTCGTCTTGAATGAAAGGCCCTTTCGCATCTTCGTTGATGGAAAGATGGTAGGTGATTGGCGGAAGTTCGGGCTTTTCCCGATACTTCAGCTCAACTACGATAGGGCCGCTTTCACCGCGAGTACGAAGTTCCTTGAAACGTCCTCGCTTGTCCCATGCGCGTCTAAGACCGGAATTGAAGCATTCTGAAAGGAACGCAAAGACGTCAAAAAACGTCGATTTTCCGCTCCCATTGGGGCCGAGGAAAACGGTGAAGGGTGTGATCTCCTTCAACTCTAGTTCCTTCAAGGCTCGATAATTCATCACCTTGAGGTATTCAATTCTTGGAATATGTACTTTCGCTGCCATTATTCGTTCCTTCTTGTTGTCACTCCTCATCCCCGCCGGTGATGTTTTTCACCTCGGCAAGGAGGTTGCCGAATTTCCCATAGTTTACTCGGACACCGTCGTCAAGGTCGAGTTTGATGCGTTTGTCGGCATAGTGGCGGAGTTCTTCGTCGAATTTGGCGAGTTCGGTCTGCTTCTTCGTGAGGGTTTCGATCTCTTTGCGGAGCTTGGTCTTCATGGATGCAGAACCGGCACCGTCGATCTCGCGGCGGAGGTGTTCGATGCGAGCGTTAATCTTTCCTTGAAGGGGGGTGACATACTGTGCCCGCATGCGGGAGAGGGTGGATTCGTTGTAGCGATGGAGGTAAACGAGGGCTTCAAACGCTTTCTGCTTGCCGCTGGAGAAGAGCCAATAGATCGGACGCTTTTTATACATCTGCATATGGCTTTTGAAGAACTGCGTGCTGAAGTAGCGTCTGATCGTATCTATCGAGGCTTCCCCCTTCTTGTGGTCGAAGCTCTCCGCAATCCACGCAAGGTTTTCATCGAGGTGCTCTGGCCCGAAAACGACCCGGATGAACTCGACAAGCCGCAAGGTCGCATCATCGGTAAACCAGTCGATATCTGAAATAGGGATAATGCCGTCATCATCTGCTGGGAATGTTTTATATTGAGAGTGATCGAACCCTTCATTTCCGGCATTGGCGTAGATGAGACCGGGCCTATCGAGAGAATATCGCCCCATCATGCATCCAACCGAATAAGAGAGCAATTCCTTCGTCGAGTCGTAGCGGAACCGGTGCTGATACTCGTCTTGGGTCAGGCCTGTCCCGTAACGGTATTTTGGATTAACAGTAAGAGTAATCTGCTCCTCGGGAACTTCCGGGGTCATCGCATTCTGAAGTCCATAGGCTTCGATGAACAGACGATTGTTCTCAGTTTCTAGTCCCCGCATTTTTTGGACTAATAGGTTGTTCCCATCAACCCAATTATAAAATCTTGCATCGAGAGTTTCGCCAAGGGATGTGTCTTGCAACGGGTTTCCTTGAAAGTCCCATGAGGTCTCGAATGCATCCCAGTCCCCTTTAGATAAACAAACAGCTTCCTTCTCACGAGATCCGATTTCCGAAGTTGGAAGGGAGCCCGTAAAAAGTGGCAGAGCCATCACATCCGCAATTTGGGTGTTCATGGTCGGGTTTATTGCGAATAGGAAATACTGTGCAACTGGTGAATTGAGAAAGCTCAGCGCTACATAATCGCAACAGAACGACTCGTTATAAATTGTTGGAGATGCTGAATCATATTCGGTTTGAGCTCTCTTTATCCGAAAACTCTGACATGAGGAGGTAATCTTTGACCAGCAAATTCCTTCCTTTTCCATAAATTTTAGCGGATAGAGTCCACCATGATTCTCGTAGAATGAAACTGACTCCGGCGACCAATCAACAAGGAAATCCTCATTTCCAAAGTGCCTTCTGAACTCCCCGCCCTTTATTAGGCGCTTCCATCGGTTACTCTCCCTACCCACTTCCCAATGGTAACGAATGAACCTCGATCCATCATGTGTCTTAATTCTTCCCCCGGAGAACCATGAATCAGCGAACTTCTCTCGTTCAAAAATCGAAATTCCTTTGACCCAATACGCGATGGGGGAGCCGGGTATTTTCTTGAAGTCGTCGGGGTGGGCGGTGAAACCATGTGATTTATCCTTAAGGGCTTGCTGCTTTTCTGGCTCATCAAGATCTATAAGACGGAAGAATCTGGAATTAAAGTTCTGTATATAGATGTTTGTAAAAACAAAAGCCGTGGTTTGAACAACTTCTCCAGAAATTTCTGAAAATGCTCTTGCGCCCAAATGAGCCATATTGAAGAGACTACTCTCCCCAAGAAACTTACTTCGGGCCTCTTCAAAAGACGACAAGAACATCCAGCTCTGCATTGTAACCATGCCGTTGTAACCGGTTCTTTGCTTGGAATAGCCGAATCCCCGCTCAATGAACATTGCGAATAGATCCGACTTTGTGTCGGCATAGTTTTTCTTGGCAAAGTCCTTCAACGCCACATTCATTCCTTTGTTGCCCATATACGGAGGGTTTGCGACAACATTGTCGTAGGTGTCGTTCAACAAACGGGCTTGCCTTACGAAAGGGCGCAAAGCTTCGGCAGCAGTATGTCCGGCCAGATCCCGACCAATTGATGGATCGACAAGCTTTTCCAATGATGGCAATATCTTTACAAGATTTTCCGGTACTCTGAGTAACGAGCCAAACGTCTTCGCGTCCTTGAACAATGCCAGTAGTGAGGCAATAGCTGCCTTCTCAACGTCTGGCTTGAGGGAAACCGTCAGAACAGGTTGCACTGGCTTACCATCTGAAATCCCTGCAATGTTCTCTTGATCGGGCTTCCCAGTATCGACCAGCTTCTCGACCTTTTCCCGTGTCAGAACAGAGGCTATTTCATCGGCATCCAAACCATTACTCTCTTGGATCGCCAACACGTTTGGTCGAATCGGTGGTTCCGACTTGAAGATGCCACGCTCGTCGGCACGCGCCTTCATCATCAGCGCGAAGCTTGCCAGTTGGGCTGCACGCTCGTCGATATCGAGGCCGTAAAGGTTCTTTTCGAGGATCAGACGCGGAATATCGCGAGTTCTATACCCGCGTTCGAGGTAGATCTCCTTGAACAGATTGTATGCCTCGACCAGGATATGCCCTGAACCGCATGCGGGGTCGAAGAACGTGATCGTTTCCGGGTTCAGTTCCGAGGGGGTTATCTCCCGGAGCTTTGCCTTGACCTCGTCGGTCTGCTCGGCAGGCTCGATGTAAAACTCCATCCTGGCTCGCAGGCCCGATTGTGGATACGTCGCCAACCATTGGCGTCCGAGCGTGTTCTGCACGAGATACTTCACGATCCAGTTCGGGGTGAAAAGCTGGGTTGCCGCCGGGATGTCTTCGCTCTTCACGACCTTCCCGATGACGGCATCTTTCTTTTCGCTGATGTAGAACTGGTAGAGCCAGCCGATGATCTCGACTTCGGCCCAGTCCCCTTCGTCGATCTCGCTCACCAGCTTGCGAATCGGAGAGTCGGTATGCAGAAGATTGTCGGGAAGGAGAAGTTCCGTCTCGTCGTTGGTTTTCTCGAACAAAAACGGTAGAGCCGGATGCAGGGTGTTGCACTGGGCAATCAATAGCATTCGGTATAGTTCTGCGTCTTTGTGTCCTGCCAGCCGTAACTCGGTGACCTTTTCCTTGTCGAGACCGATCAATTCTACGTCTGTGGCATGCTCAAGAATCTCAGGAACTGCCCCACCCTTCGGATGACTCAGAACGCGGTACCCGTGATCGAGAAATCCATGAACTTCCATGTATCGGAGAGCGGAGAAACGGTTAAACCACGTGAAGGCAATCCGTTCCATAACCGCCCCAAACCCTTCACGGTTGATCGACGCTTCAAGATTTCGCCGCTGTCCGGCCACTGGCCGTGGAAAAGGACGACCGGCAATGAGCGCAAGATCTCCCTTGACCTCGACGGGTTCAATCCTCTCAGCCGAAAGACCCAGCACCTGAGCTTTCGCCGTAACCGCCGCAATCAGTTCCTTCCGGGCTTGTGGTGCATACGCTTTGATCTTGTTTTTATCCATGACGGTTCTCTTTGTCAGATGATCTTAACGCGGGTCTTGTTCTGGACGGCATCGAGCATTTCCGCCTTCAGACCGTTGATGAAGTCATTCACATCGTCCTCGGTTTCGAGATACGGCTTCTTGGAACGACCGGCGACTTTCACCGTCTTGATGGGTTTCTCCGTCGTCTTGCCGCTCTCCGGCCCCTTCTGCGGTGTTGCAACGATCTTGAACCCCTGTTCGACGAGGTCGTCAAGGCCGGATAGATCATGTGATATATAGGGGATACTCGTTTCCCCGACGACCTTCTCTTTCAGCTTCTGGAGCGGTTCAACGGCCTTGGGATAATTCGGGGATGCTTTCTGGTCTCCGAACAGAGCGATCTTTTCGTCGATTTTGGCAAGGGCTTGCTTTCGCTTCTCCTCGATCAGGGCATCATTCGCCGCACGAACGGTCTGAATGAGAGCTTCAACTTCCTTGAGCAGCCCGTAAGGCGCGGGGGCTTTCAGAATCTCCTGCATGCGGCTGTAAGCAGGCCCGGCTTCTGCATTTCCCTTCAGCATTTCCCCGTTGTCGTCGAACTCGTCGAGGGCTTTCCGGAGTTTTTCCCACGTGGGCTTCTGCTTGGTATAAAAGTCGGTCAGGTCGTGAAGATCGCGTTCGAGGTCGAGGAGTTCCGATCGTTTCTGGTTGAACTGGGTGATGAACTCGAAGGTGTCCTTGATCTTCACCAGCCCGTCCAGCAATTTCAATCCGCCCTTGATCTCCTTCTCGCCGGGATAATCGCCTGTTTCTGCAAGGGACGCCCACGACCGTAGCGAGGAATCCCACTTCTCCAGTCCGGTCTGGAGACTTGCTTTCAGCTCCTCCGCGCCGGGCGGCTGGAGGCTTGCGAACAGATCCTTCCCGAGTTTCTGCGCTTTCTCGATCTCTTCCTTCGAGGGGGTCTTCTTTTTGATGAGCTTGACCGTCTTCCACTGGCCTGTCTTCTGGAAGGGAGCACAGGCGTCTTCGGGAGAAACGGTGCCGCCGTCGATGATGGCACTGATCTCACCGGTCTTCAGAAGCTTGGCAACGAGAAGAACGGTTTCCCACTCGGGCCAACCATACGATTTCTTCCCAAAGTGGCTTACCAATTCAGAAAGAATGACCGCCTGATTTTTCTTGCCCATCAGATCGAGATAATCCCGAACATCTTTCAGGGCAGAAACATTGGCTTCCCCTGAATCCATCGGGAGTTTCGCAAGGTCGTCGGCAAGAAGAACGGCTTTGACCTCGGCTTGCGGGTTCTCACAAAGATACTGGAGATAGGAAAACTTGGTGTAGAGGTTCTTTACGAGGTATTCCAGCCCATCTTCGACGATGGCACGGGCATTGATGCTTTTCAAGGTCAGCTTCTGCCCCATGGCGTAGACTTCGGCATCCCGCAACGCATCTTCGAGCATCGTTTTCAGCCGTTCCCGGCGGCCCCGATTCTCGTCGGCGCGTTCGTTCAGGATCTTCTTGAGTGTCGGGGTAATCCCCCCGTCACTGCGCTGAAGGATATATTTTTGAGTCTGTATGAAAATGCGCAGTTCTTTTTCCCAGTCGAGGGTATCGCCGATCTTCAGGATGAGCCGCCCCTGATGTTCGTTTGTCAGCATGACGCACTTGGCATCGGTACATGCAGTGTATTCATCATGGATGGGGCTGATGATCTCAACGGACAGTTCGGCATCAACTTTCGAGGTGAAGGGGTGACCGTCACAAAGTCTTGTCAGGTCGAAGTCCCGGCGGAAGGGCTTGTATTTGAACTTGCTGAAGTCCCCGAGGACCTCTGCAAACACGAGTTCCGACAGCGTCTTGGTTTGATCATTCGAGGTTAAATCGATGGCCTTGATTTTCTGCCCGACTTCCTGCTCCTCGTTCGTGAGGAAGAAATACAGATCGCCATTCCGGTTGATGAGCGTTTCTTTTTCGAGCCGCTGGAGGCTGGCTTCGATCTCTCTCTTGAGCTTGAGCCGGTCGGTATCGACCTCTTGGACACAAAGGGTCGTCAGATTATCGATATTGGGCTTCAGGAGATCGATGTACCGAATCAGGAACAGCACTTGAAGAACCTTGGAATCAAAGGGGTTCTTCAGGCCAATGTGCTCCTGAGCCTGCGCGATGGTGCGCTTTACCGAGGTATCGAGAAAACTCTCGATGGAAGGATAAAACTCGTACAGCGGCACCAATGCTCCGAGAGGTTTTCCCGCAACGCTCTTGGCAGCGTTCTGAAACGCATCGAGCATCGAGCGTTCGCCACGGCTCAGATGGAGCCCTGTCGCACCGGCCTTTCGTATAGCTTCAAATATCTTTTGAACGAGAGGAAAGTGGAAGGGCGCGAAGGGGTAGTTGTGGATGAAATCCTCGTGGGTCTTGAAGCCTCGAAGGGTTGCGCTGTCGGATGTGAAGCTGAGCTGGTTTCGGAGAATGTCTCCCTTTGCCTCGAAGAGATTCTTCAGTTCCTTTGCGGCATCAGCGGTCTTTTCCAGCAGGCGGGTCTGGATGACCTCGTCGGTGTTGGCGGAGCTTAGCGACAGGCGGGTCGTGAACCGCCCCTGAATCTTCGAGAAATCGTTTGCCTTTGCGGCCTTGATTTCGCCGAGAATCGAATCGATGTCCTCCTGCGAGGTGACGACGACCCATGCCTGGCCCTGACAAATGCGGCCCAGATCCTCGGTGATGGTTTGGAGGTTCAGCATCAGTTGGGTATCAGAGCCGATGAACTGTCCGACCTCATCGACGAGGAAGATGACACGGGCATTGTTGCCGCGCCCATCGAGATACTCTTTCACACGCTTGGCGAAGGCTTCGGGAGACAGGGTGATGTTCTTCTCGCTCTTGTCGAACCAGTCCTTCGCAGCATCCAGGGACATTCCCGTGGCTTTTGCAAGGGATTCAGTGATCTCGTCACCGTTCAACGCCCATGCATCGCGTTCTTTCTTCCATTCACTTCCAGAGCGTTCTCTGAATGCGGCATGGAACGCGTCGAGTTTGCCTTTGCTCTGGAGATACCGCTCCAGCTCAGCAATGTGGGGCGCTTCGCCGCAGAATCCCTGAAGCTCGTAAAAGACCTTCCAGAACACCTTCATCAGCCGTTCCTGCCCG
>Ga0116157_10000173_pt1 | contig 72854 bp, 68 predicted proteins | sample AD_UKC048_MetaG_FD_89882 | JGI IMG/M metagenome (GOLD analysis project Ga0116157, IMG submission 89882) | Active sludge microbial communities of municipal wastewater-treating anaerobic digesters from USA - AD_UKC048_MetaG | ecosystem: Engineered > Bioreactor > Anaerobic > Digestate | place: USA... | reverse complement strand
TCACCGAAAACCATCTCTCAACACGACTCGAGGCGCTCCGGGCCGGAGTCTTCCTGTTCCGGGCCGATGTGCCGAAAGCCTGGAAAGCGGATTGGGAGCGGATCGAACAACGCCGGAACGATCCGTTCGCCCTCGGAACCGCCCGCCTGGAATGCCGTCTGCGTCTCGCCCGGGAGCCGGTTTCCGGATCGTCGGTGTTTCTGATCGGAGGCCTGCCGCAGCTTGGCGACTGGGATTCCCGATCGGCCTCTCTGCCCCGCCTCACGAAAAACGCCGACGGCTTCTGGGAAGGCGGGGTCGATCTTCCCGCCGGCGCGGTGTTCGAGTGCAAGTTCCTGATCCGGGGTCCCGACGGCTCGACAGCCTGGCAGCCGGGCGACAACACTATTTGCGAAACGGCTTCTGGCGCCGTCATCCGACTCGAACGAACCTGGTGAGGCGGAACGGACAGTTGCCGGTTCTCTCCGGAAGAGCATGAAAGCCCCGCCATCAGGCGGGGCTTTCATCATCACAGAACGGGGGGTCAGACGCCGGCGTTCTGTTCGAGTTCGCTTTCGCACTGCTCGATCAGGGTCTTGAGGTTGTCGGCCTCGACGCCGGTGGGGCTGGCCTGAAGGAACCGGCGGGCCGATTCGACGGCATCCCCGAACTGGCGCTTGCGGGCGTAGATGATCGCCAGGTTGTAATGCACCTGGTTGAATTTCGGATCGATCTCGAGCACCTTGCGGAACGCGGTTATAGCTTCAGATATACGACCCTTCTCGAACTCCTCGGTGCCGATGTTGTAATAGGCGGCGGCATCCTTCGGGTTGAGCTCGATCGCCTTCCGCCACAGCTCGATCGCCTGGTCGTACATGCCCTTGTTGTAGTAGGCGATGCCCAGCTTGTTGCGCGCCTCGGCATCCTGCGGGTTGTACTTGATGACCCGCTTCCAGATATCGATCGCTTTGTCATACATTTCGCGGTTGTGGTAGGCGGTGGCGAGGTTCGAGAGGATGTCGGCATCCTCGGGTTTGTATTTGAGGGCCTTTTCCCAGCACTCGACGGCCTTCTCGAACAGGTCCATCTTGATGTAGGCGATGCCCAGCTTGTTGTACAGCTCGCCGTTCTCGGGGGTGATGCGGATCGCGTCCTCCCACTCGGCGATGGCCTTGTCGAACAGGTTCTTCTGGAAGTAGGCGATACCGAGGTTATTATGCGCATCGATATCGTTCGAGGAGAGCTCGACGACGCGCCGCCAGGCGAGGATGGCATCGTCGACGAGGCCCTTCTCGTCGAAGGCGTTGCCGAGCACGAAGTGCGCGTTCGAGTTGCCGGGGTCGAGCTCGATCGTTTTCTTCCAGGAGGCGATCGCCTCGTCGAGGCGGCGCTTCTGGCGGTAGGCATGGCCGAGCTTGAAGTAGATGTCGGGATCGTTCGGGTTCAGCTCGCGGGCCTTTTCCCATTCTTTCTGGGCCTCGTCGAACCGCTGCAGGTTGTAGAAGGCGATGCCGAGGTTGTGGTGCGCCTCGAAATGGCTGGGGTCGATCTCGACCGCTTTCTGCCACTGGAAAATCGCTTCCTGCGTCTTGTTCAGCTTGGAATAGGCGATGCCGAGCTTGTGATGGAGCTGCGCGTCATCGGGCATGTAGGAGACGGCGCGGTTCCAGAACTTGGCCGCTTCGGCGAAATCCTCGAGGCCGCAGTGGGCGTTGCCGATCTTCTCACAGATGTCGGCATCCTCGCTGCGCTTCTCGCGCACGGTGTTCCAGTAGGTGATCGCCTTTTTGAAGTTGCCTGTATTGTAATACGCGACGCCGAGGTTGAAATGCGCCTCGATATCGTTCGGGTTCACCGAGATGCACTGCGTCCAGAACTCGATCGCCTTGTCGAGATCGTCGAGCTTGCCGTAGGCCGATCCAAGCTTGAACAGCACTTCGGCGTTCTGCGGCGTGATCTCGAGAATCTTCTGCCAGATCTCGATGGCTTCGCGGTGCTGGTTCAGCTTGCTGTAGGCGTTGCCGAGGTTGTTGTAGATCTCGGGCTGGCGCGGGCTGAGGGCGAGAGCTTTCTTCCACTCGTCTATGGCCTGCGGGTACATCTCGAGCCGGTAGTAGACGATGGCGAGGTTGTTGTGCGCCTCGGAGTTCTTGGGATTCAGCTCGATCGCCTTGGAAAACGCGATCACGGCCTTGTCGTCGAGCCCCTTGTTGTAATACGCGACGCCGAGCCGGAAGAACACGTCGGAATCCTCGGGGTTCAGGTTGGTGGCCTTTTCCCAGAGAGCAATGGCGCGGTCTTCCTTGCCGAGGTTGTAGTAGGCGATCCCGAGCTTGAAATGGACCTCGGGATCCTGGGCCTTGATCTCGAGGCACTGTTCCCAGTTCTCGATGGCCTTGGTGTCGTCGCCCTTGTTGTAATAGGCGATGCCGAGGTTATGGAGGACCTCGAAGTTGCGCGGGTCGAGCTGGACGGCGATCTCCCATTCCTTCAGTGCCTCGTCGATCCGGTTGAGCTGGTAGTAGGCGACGCCCAGCTTGAAGCGCGCCTCGCCGTTCTGCGGATTCTTGATCAGCGACTGGATCCATTCCGAGATGGCCAGTTCATACTGCCCCTTGGTGTAGTAGGCGATACCGAGGTTGTAATGGGTGTTCGCCTCGTCCTGCAGATACGTGCGTTTCATGGGTCCTCCTGCGTCGTGCTCTGAATGGAATGGGATGTGCGGTTATATCAGGGCTTCGATGGCGCCTGCCCGTCGTCGAGCCGCGCCATCATGGATGTGATCGAGTCTCCGAAAGTCTGCAACAGGAACTTGAGCCGGCCTCGGGGGAAGTCCGGGGACAACTCCACCCGGCCCGGGCCGAGCACCGCGAATTGTAGATGAGAACGGGTGTGAATGGCAACCCTTCCGGGCGAGATGCCGCGCAACGACGGCGGAAGACCGGTCTCGGCCTCGGGGGGGCGCGGCGGGAGCCGGTAGGCAAGGTGCGCAAAGCCCGCCAGAAGGGCCGGGCGGATCGAGGCGGCGAGATGTTCGAGGAAGAACGACAGGGACCGTGTGCGGATGCCGTCGGGAATCGGCGGCGGAACGATCCGGCCGATCTTGTCGGGGTGGATGTGTAATAACGGAAAATATATATCAACTGTTGTATCTATGCTGGCCGTCGTCCAGGGGCGGGCCGTTGACGGGCCGGGCGACGGATGCGTGCCGGGAACCGTGAGGGGGGCCGGGGCGGGCATGCGCGGCGGGGGGAAGGCGGCGCCGCCAAGTTCGAGCGTCGGCGGCACCGACATCGCGAGAAGATGATACTGCTGTCGGAACGGCCGGCGATCGGGCTGGGAGAACCCCTCGGGGCCCGGGACATGGGCCGCGCCGGCAGGGGCTGCGACCGGAAGACGCCGGGTGCGTACCCACTGCGGCCGAAGCTGTCGCGGCAGGCGGTCCGGAAAGCAGAAGGGAAGATACGGCTGGAGCTCACGGGGCTCGAGGGCTGCGTCGGCGGACGTGGGCTGGGGACGCACGGGCTGGGTCACGTAGGCGCGGACCCCGACGAGGAGGTGGTCCACTTTCTCCTTGAGAGCCTGCTTCTCCCCGCGCAGGGCGTCCAGGGCTAGGGTCAGCTCCTGCTCGCGATTCTCGGCGGCCTCGCGCTGGAGAACCGCCGCCTCGAGCTCGGCCGCGTGCTTCTGTCGCTCGGCGGCGCGGGCCTGTTCCGCGGCCTCCGCCCGCTCGATCTGTGCAACAAGTCGCGCCCGCTCGGCCGTCAGCTCGCGCACCTGCTCCTCGAGCTTCGTCCGTGATTCCGCCACTTCGGCGGACGTGGTCCGGATGGCCGTCATCTCATCCGTGCGCCGCCTGTCCTGCTCGGAGAGAGCGGTTTCGTTGCGCTTGCTGAGGTCGAGTCGCATGCTCAGATCACGGACCTGGGCCTGATGCTGATAGATTTCCTGCTTCAGCTCGGCAATCTGCCGGAGCAGACCCTGGTTGACCGTCGTCAACTGCTTCTGCTCGAGAAGGGCGTCGGCGAGGTTCACCTTGAGCTGCTGGATCTCGCCGCGGAGAGCATCGTCGTCGGCCCGGCCCCGGATGATGTCGGTGATCTGGAGCTTGAGCTGCTCGATCTCGAGGTCGCGCTTCTGGATTTCTGCGGGGGAAACCACCTGCTCGAGCACATTCCGGCGAAGCTGTTCGAGCTCGGTCTGACGCTCGGCCGCCGTGCGCTCTGCCTGGCGAAGCCGGTTCGAAAGCTTCTCCGGATCCGTGTCCGGGAATCGGGAGAGCAGGTCGCGAAGCCGCGCGTTCTCCTCGCGAAGCCGCTCGTGTTCGTCGTCGCCGGTGCCGCCCGGCTGCTTCCCGCCGGTTCCGAGGGCTTCGATCAGCCGCTCGCGCTGGCGGGTCAGCTCATCCAGACGCCGCGCGAGGGCCTCCTGCTCCCCGGGCGTGTGGCCCGTGGGGGATGGCGGACGGACGCCCCGCGAATCGGTCATGGGTCAGAAACGGAACACGAGCATCAGTGCCGATACAGGCAGACGGAAATATTGTCCGCGCCGCCGTTCATGTTTGCACACTCGATCAGATGCTGCGCAAGCTGTTTGAGATTCGCGTTCGGCTGGGCCGCCTGCTTTTCCACCATGTCTTTTACGGTGCGGTCGTTCACGAACCCGAACAGGCCGTCGCTGCCGAGCACGAGCACGTCGCCCGTGAAGATCGGGAGCCGGGAGGTGTCGGCCTGAACGGTGGGGGCGACCCCGAGAGCGCGCGTGATGATGTTCTTGTTCGGATGATTCGCCGCCTGATCGGGGGTGATCTTGCCCGTGTCGATCATCTCCTGGACGAGAGAATGGTCGCGGGTGAGCTGTTTCAGCCGCCCCTCGCGGTGCATGTAACACCGGCTGTCGCCGACGTGACACAGGGTCAGCATGTCCCGTGAGACGATGGCGAGCACGACGGTCGTGCCCATGCCCTCCATCTCGGGGTTCTCCTGGGCTTTGCGGTAGATCGCCTCGTTGGCCTCATTGCAGCACTGGACCAGCAGCTCGCGCAGATCCGTTCCCAGCAGCGTCTCGGGCGTTTCCGAGAGAAGCCCCGCCATCAGTTTCTGCTTGGCTGTCTTGATCGCGAGCGAAGAGGCATACTCGCCGGCTGCGGCGCCACCCATGCCGTCCGCGAGAAGCAGGGCGGTGAAAGACTCGGTCGTGCCGTCCATCCGGCTGATGCGAAGCTGAAAACTCTCGGTGAAATCCTCATTGTTCGGGCGCACCATCCCTTTGTCACTCAGTGCATAGAAATTCATACGATTCCTCTCCGACGGGACTTGATGCCATTCTAACGTCCGGATGCAGGCAAGTCAACGCATCCGCCGCACGATGGCCGGGAATCCGGGAGTTCGATCCAGTCGGGAAGCGATGGCGACCGGAGCGCCGCTTTTCGGGGAACGCTTCCGCGCAGCTTCGACGGTGCGCGCCGATCCGCGAAATTCCAGGCGGGATAGGGCATCGGGGAAAGGCGCAGCCCGATCTCCAGATGGACCGGAAGGGCGGGAAGCCGCGTTCCAAGCCGCTTCTGCATGCTCTGTTCAGGGACATGCCGCAGGAGAGGAGCCGGGAGGCGCGGGAACGGCTCGCTCCCGGCGGTGAATCCGGATGTGACCGGCCGATGCGTGATGCGCGGCTCCGGAAGAGGGCTGGGCGTCCCGGTAAGGAGCGGGCGGACGAGGGGAAGCGGGAACGATGGCGTTTTACAGATGGGTGCCGGAACGGGACCGGCTTCGATCCGTAAACCGAGACGCAGCCTGCTCGACGGGAACCGGCCGAACGCATGCTCGCAGACCGGCTCCGGCAGCGGACGGCGGGGAGGCAGTGCCTCTTCCCGATACGAGGCCGGATCGGCAACGCGCCGCCGCCAGCGCCCGGGGAGGATGACCAGGTGTGTTTCCGGTGCGTGGAGCGGGGGAAATCCCCCTGGAACGGTCAGAACAAGGGAATACATCGATGGAATCGTCAGGAGGGAGGCGGCGAAGCTGCGCCACGGAGGAACTGCCGGACCGCTTGCCGCCTCCTGCGGGGTAGGGCCGGGTGAATCACGATCGGCCCGTGCGATGCCGATGCTGATCCAACGATGCGTAGGGGCGCATCCCGATGCGCCCGGCTTGTTGATGGAGGTCCCGAGAGGCATTCCGGTCGGGGCGAACCTCCGGATGGGGGGCGGGGATCTGAAGCCCGTGGGGTTCGGAACCGGTCGTTCGACGGAATGGGGCCCGGCAAGGGGAGGAAGGCCGGCGATGAACGGGCAGGGCCGTTCGGACCGCTTCCAGCCGCGGGCGAGGGGTTCTACGGCTCTGGGAGGCGGAAGATACGGAACCTCGGCGAAGGCGATTCCGGATGAACGCTCCTGGACGTCGTCCAGCCATGGGGCTCGGATCGCCGGCGCGGCGGCTTCATCCGCAGGAAGTTGTACGGGGGCGAACGCCGGAAGCCGCGTGTCGGGGGAGTAGGGAAACTGGAGATTGCGCAGCCGGGCGGTGAAGGAGCCTTCGTGTCCTCGGGGGAAGGATTCGGGGAGGGGCGTGGAGGACCATGAACTGCGCCCGGGTGTGGGGAGCGAAGGAGGCATGGATACGGGGACAAGTTCGAGAAGCGGGACGTGCGGTCCGGTGAAGGTGTCGTGGACGGCAAAAAGCGGTTCCGGAGTCGGACGTGGGGCGGAAGGCGCCAAAGAAATATCGGACGAAATAGAATGAGCAGGGCTGACGCCCGGCGGTTGACAGGCGAGAGCGTCGGGCCTGGGCAGGGTGATGATGACCGGCAGCGGTACTTCCGGGAGCGTGCGGGGGGTGTCCTGGGCGGGACGAAGGCTGGTCCGGGCAAAGGCAATACGATCGGGCGACGTCGGAAGCGAAGGGAGGAGCAGGGGATCGACCGGGGCAACCTCCCGGCGGACATCCTGCCAGGGGGCACGGAAGGCCGGGCCCATGAACGCCTGCGGGGCGCGTGCCGCCGTGTCGAGCCGACTGGGATGGCTCGGCAGGATCGTTCCTGACGGGGGATAGGAGGGGGGTACCCCTTCGGCTTGGGCATGGAACATCGTGAGCCAGCGGCGCGGGTTTCTGAGGCTGTAGGGGCTTCGCACGCGTTCCCTGTGGCGGAGGGAAAACGCCCCAGGGGCCGAGGCTGCAACGGCATCGGGGGGAAACAGGGAAAGGCGGGAGCGGCCTGCGGTCGTGCTGCCATCGACCGACAGAGGGGGGATGGCGAATCGGGCTGTGGCGGTGGCAAGCTCGTAAAACGACGGCCAAGCGCGGATCCGAAGGCGGGGAAGCCGGCGCAGGCGGATCCACTCGGGGGCGTCGTGGGAAAACGAGCCCGAAACGACCGATGATTCCTGCGCGTGGATCGACCGAAGGCTTGGCCGCCGGCGTTCGATCGATACGTGGGCGGAGGGGGGCGGAGGATTGTCCGCCCGACCGAGGGCGGGCGTGATGTGGCCGAGAGGGTGGATGGCTTCGGTCTGAACCGTCCGGAAGAGGTCCGGGAGGGGAAAAGACGGCGGGTGCTGGAAGCCGAGATGCGGAAGGACAATGCGCTGCGTCGCGAGCCGGGAGCGGCGGGGGGGAGGCGCGGATTGCCAGGAGGTAAGGCTGGTTTCGAGAGAGAGGAGATAGTTCCTGACGGTCTGGCTGCGTCTCGGAAGAGCAACGGATGCCTGGATCATGCGTGGAGAGAGCGGGGCGTCGGTCGCCCGTCGGGGGAGCCGGACCGGGCTCAGGTTGCGGAGGCCCGGGGCGGAAGCAAGCAGGATCATCGGCTGGACCGGATGGCGGATCCGGTCATAGGACGGGGTCGGGAGGGGGGCGGGTGTCCCGAAGGGGGCGGTGAGAGAAAGGGGCGGGGTGCTGGCAAGATACGCGCGCCGGGGCGCCGGCCGGGATTTCCGATCGAGTATGGTATGTGATATAATACCTGATTCTATTTCGTGGATGGAAAAGGCGGGCGCCGGCGCGGGAGGATGGAAGTGGAACCCCGCAGCCTCTCCCGTTTTCGGGGCCGGGGAAAGGGTTGCGGCCCGGGGAGCGCGTGGCGGAGTGGGGCCGATGGGGCGGTCGGTGGCGGTGAAGCCGCCCTTGGCCGGTGGTGTCGGGATTCCTCGCTGAACGATGTGGGAAGGGGTGAGGAGCGGCCGGATCGGATGGACGGTTTCGGGAACGAGAGGGGAAAAAGGAGGGAGAGGGGCGGGAGGAAGCCGGAGCCGGAGCCAGGCAGAAGGGTTGAAGCGGAGGCGGCGGAGATTCCTGAAGGAGGAAGATGGCCAGCTCTTGAACGGGCGCATCGGATGCAGGCCGGCAAGAGGTGCGAGGCGGCTTTTGGCGATCGAGGCGATCAGGGTTGACGAGGGATGGGCCGATCGTTCGGCATCCGGAATCCTGGGTTGGGGATGAAGGAGGGGCGGAGATCCTGGCAGTTCGGCGGGGATGAGCTGCCGCTCAGGCGCGGTGAACTGGGATGGGAGCGGGGAGCGGATGAGCCACTCCTGCGTGTCGTGGCATGATGGGGCTCGCGAAGGTCTCTCGAGGAGAGAAAACGCCGGTTCCGGGAGCAGGACCAGGCATGTCGGGAAGCGGCCGGGCGGCGCAGACGGGGCGAAGGTTCCGTGGCGGATGGCCGAGGCTGGATTCCAGTCGTGATGGAACGGCCGGGCATCGAGTGAATAGCGAACGGCAAGAGCACAGCGCGGGGGGGATGGTGGGATGCGGGGATCGAAGAGGGGCGGGGGAGGTTTCGGCGCGGGATGGGTGCGTGTCGGAACCTCCTGAAAACGATCCCTGGAACGGCGTACGGTGGTGATCCAGGAACGCCATCCGATCCGGTCGGGCTGCTCCTGGACCGGGTATGAACGAAGGGTGGCGGGTTCCCGGAGGTCGGGGGCTTCTGAGGCGGGAGAAAACCGACGCAGGCGGAGGTGTTCGAAGATCGAAAGGAGCATCCGGTGAGACAGCCGCGGGCGATGGAACTCGGATGGTGTTGGGGCGAGCGTATGTTCCGGGGCGGGGGAAGGGTGAATGGTCGTTCGGATGCCGCTCGGAAGCGCGCCCGGGGTCGTTCGGAGAAGAAGATTGGGGCGAGCCGGCAGGGGGCCTGTGCGTGGGAAGGCCGGAAGAAGGCATGAAAGCAGGCCCGCAGGGATGGCCGGGGGCGGCAGGAGGGGGGGGACAGCCTCGAAGGGAAGGCGGGGAGGAGAGAGCCGCCGGGCGGGCAGATACCGGAACATCTGCTTCGGAAAGGTGGAAAAGCAGTGCTGGCCTTCCTTCCCTGCGGTAGCGACCGGGAAGAGGAGCTTGCCGGAAAAGAGCGAACGTGCCGCATGGCTCACGACCCGGCGTACGACGGGAAATCTCCTGTCGTCGGTCGGGCAGACGGCATCGAAGACGGGTTCGGTGCGGATTCCCAGGTGCGAGAGACTCATGACGGCTCCAGGGGGGCGAGCCGGGAGAGGGAGGCCTGGGTGAGCCGGACGGCCTCCCGCAGATCCTGGACCCGGGTGTATTTCAGCGCCTGCTTGCGTTGGAAATTCTGTCGTATACGGCCGGGAACGCCGGTCATGGCCGTTCCTTGCAGATGCGCCGTCGCCGGCGGAAGCGGTGCTTCGAGGAGGAGACGGTCTTTCCAGAGACGGCTGCCGCCGCGATGGGACGGTTCGCCGAAGGTGATGGGGCCGGAAAGATGCTGGCGACAAAGCACGGCGAGGTGGGAAAAGAGGAGATCGATGCCGGTGAGCTTCGGGAATCCGAAGGTCCCGCGGCCGGCCAGAACCTCCGGGAGATAGACGCGATGCCGGAGTGGGAACCTTGCGGTGCTGCTCCCTTGGCGCAGTTCGAGGTGCCGGCGGTCGTGGAGGGTCAAGCCGGGGAAGGACTCATGTGGCAGCGGGAGGCTCGGGCGGCAGATTTCCCCGGAATCGAGGTCGAGATGCGAGCGGCGCGTGTCGATGTCGATCCGGTGGAAAAGCGAATAATAGGGAGGTGCCGGGGGAAGGCCGATCCGGTGACCGGGAAGTCCCGCGCCGGGAGAGCGTGTCTGGAGAAACGGCCAGTCATGGGCCGGCGCATGCGGCTGAATGTCTCCGTGAAGCTGAAGGTAGAGAGGGAACGAGGTGAGAAAGCGGTAGGGGCGGGGGATGTCGTGGAACCATGCCTCGAGGAGCTGATATCCGAGAAGCGCAAAATCCCCGGATGGAGGTTCCGAACGGGCCATCCCCACGTCGACGGGGGCCGGCGGGCGGAGGATGCCGGGATCGAAGGTGATGAACGCCCCGATGCTTCGACGCACCCCGTATCCGGGGAGGGGAAACTGGTTGTCGGGCTCAAAGAGGTGGCGGAAGGTAGAGCGGGCCGGAGCGGATGGCCGGACGGTGGAACTCAGGAAAAGCGAATTGGGCAGCCAGGCTTGGGACCAGACCGGGAAATCCCTGCGTCGGAGGGCAAGGGAGGGGAGCTTGAGAAGACGCAGCAGATCGTTGTCCGAGGGGAACGTCGGAACGAACGGTTCCGCGTGGTGACGATGTACTCCTAAATATATATCGATCGATCCGGCAAGCCAGGCGGAGGGGAAGACCGACCGAACCGGCATTGCCTGGGAGACAAGTTGGGGGAACGGAAGAAGGCGAAGGGACTGGGAAAAGGGACGGAGCTTGACGGAGAATGGGGATGTCTTCCGCATGGGGATCGGCGGGGCGGGAACGACGGGGTCATGCGGGCTTGCCGCGGGGGGGCGGGACGGGGTGAAGGCGAAGGAGCCGATGAGTTCGGCGGCAGGGGCCGGCGGGAGGGCGGTGTGATAGGGGAGCGTACCCCAGCGAATGCCCGGCAGGTGGTGGCTGATGAGGACGGGTGCCATTCCGAACTTCGGGGGCAGTTGGAGTGGCGTGGGTTCGAGATAGGCGGCAAGACGGTGTTCCGAGCGGAACGATGGGCGGCCGAGCGAGACGCCGGACGGGAGGACAAGGGTGTCGAGGAGTTCGGAACAGTCGATATGCAAGGGTATAGCCGCAGGGAAACGCAGGGTGATGGCCGGTCGGATGATGTGAGCCGGCGTCGGCGAGGAGATGGTAAAAGCGGATTCGCGTGCGGAAGCGTCGGGAAAGAGGATGCCGGCAGGGCGCATCCTGCATATGCCCGAGGGATCGGTGGCCGGTTCTGCATGGGGCGGCCAGGGATTTCGAAGAGGTGGAGGAAAGACGAGCGCAAACCGGTATCCGGCGGGAAGGGCGGGGTGCCGGAGATGAAGAAGGGTGCGCCCGAAAACGGTCTCGATGACTGGAGCGGAGGGATCGCGTCGGAGAAGTTCGGCTCCACGAACCTTTTCAGGGAGACGGGCGGGGAACGCGTCTGGAAACCGGCTTGTGAACCGCCAGACGGGGTGGCGGGATGTGGCTTCCGGATGGCGGAGGCCGTGTCGGTCGGAGAACGGCCAATGGCGGATCTCGCGGAACTCCACGACGGGGGGATCGATGGGGCGGAACCCGGAGGAGAATGCCTCGATCTCCGCGACGGGAGGGACATCCACCGGCCGGAACTCCCCGGCGCGTGATCCGCCGGCGGCCGGTTGTCGAAGAGCGGCCGGCTCCCAGCGCCAGAAGGGGGTGTCATGGCCGTTCATGACGACCGAAACGAGGAATTCGGTCGGGATATGGGCGGGTCGGGACTGCGGCGAAGCATCGTCAGGCCGTTCGGCGAAGCCGTGAGGCAGGCGGGGGCGCTTTCGGTATCCGAGCATCTGATCCAGGGTGGGAATATCGACGGATGCGAGATATCCGCGCCATTCGGGAACAGGCTCGGACATACTATCCGAATAGATATAATAGTTCTTGCTGCATATTTCCGGACCGAGAGAGGAGGCGAACCGGTCGTCGAACTGGTACTGAGGTTTGACCTGGATGGAGGGTGGGCGGCATCGGTCCAGAAGACGGGCCGGCGGGGGGGCATCGAAGGGGGGGCGGGCGAAGGAGGTGGGGGTGCGGCCTCCTGTGACGGCCGCGGGCGGCGGGTAGCCGATCCCGAGCAGGGGTGGAAAGACGCGGCGGCCCGTTCCCGAGAGGCGCAGGCGAATGCGATAGGCGGAGGGGCCGGATTCGATGAAGCCGGCGACGGACATCCCCGGCGCAAACAGGCGGCGCATGAGGCGGCGCTGGAGCGGTTCGACGTGCTTGCCGAGGCGCTCCAACAGCTGGGGGTCGAGACACGGCGCGAGTTCATGGGGGTCACCGGCCGCCTGATCGGTCTGCCACTGGCCTTCGGCGACTTCGGACAGGGTGCGGGCGAGGGTTGCCATCGCCTGGCGCAGGGCGGAGGATTCGCGGTGGAGGATGGGAGCGGCCTCGAGAGACTGGGCGGCGAGATCGTCCATCACCGTCAGGCCGAGCGAAATCGGCAGCCGGAACACCTGTTTCGTCTCGTTCCAGCCGAGCCGGGGCCCGTCGACCGTGGCATCCTCGACCCCGCGCGGGAGGCGGTTATAGACGAAGAGCAGGCGCTCGCGGGCGAGATGGGGCAGCGCCGATCGGCTTCGCAGCAGGGCATCGAGAAGCAACAGGCTGCGTGCATCGGTGGTCGTGATGAGCACGCCGGCCGGACTGCCGGCTTCGCCGCCGCGCCGCTGCAGGAAGCTTTCGGCAGCGACGAACGCATCCCCGCCGGGGGCCAGGTTGATCAGAACGACGTCGAACTGCGACCGGAGCTGGAGGAAAAAATCGCGAAGCGAGGTGTCGGTCAGCAGCCGGACGGGATCACCAAGACGGAATGCCGGAAAGAACGAGATTCGTTCGGTCGGCGTGAAGAAAAAGGTTCGCCTGAACCGCGACGTGCCCTCGGTCGCGAGCTCGACGAGATCGGCATAGGTTTCGAGGGTGACGGCGCGGGGAAACGTGGCCCGGAGCTGCTGGGGAAAGGCTGCGTTGGCGTCGATGACCGCGACCTTCCGGCCCCGCGACTGCAGGTAGACGGCGAGGTGCGCGACGATGCTCGATTTGCCGCTTCCACCGCGGATCGAGCCGAACAGAAACACCGGAGTGAGAAATGCCGCGCTGCCCATGCCGCGCTCATACTAACACATCGCGGGTCCGGGGAAAACGGCGGGGGAACCGATGACGGAGGGGGTTACAGTTGGATGACGAGCCCTTCATACGCGGCCTGGGTCGAGGGAAAGGCCTCCCGGGCGCGTTTCTCGATCGCATCGATGGCATCGTCGTTGTGCAGCGGATCGTGGTGGGTGAGGATCAGGTGTTTCACCCCGGCCGTCTTCGCGATCCGTGCCCCCTCGAGCATCGTCGAGTGGCCCCAGCCGATCTTGTTGGGTCCTTTTCTGCCGTGTGCCGACGGGTCGTACTCCTCGGGTGTATACTGGGCGTCATAGATCAGCAGGTCGGCGCCGGTCGTGAGCTCCATCAGGTTGGCATCGAGCGTGCCGTCCGAGGGGTGCTCGCAGTCCGTCGCGATGACGACGCTCTGCTCGCCGTCCTGGATGCGGTAGCCGAGCACGCCGTTGGGGTGGATGAGACGCCGGGCCGAAACCTGGGCTGAGCCGATCTCGATCGGTTTGCCCTGCATCGGGTTGAAGGTGAGCCGGGCGCTGAGGGTGTTCAGATCGACGGGGAAGTAGAAGTGCTCCATCTGGCCGCGCAGCGTGGCTTCGAGACGGTCATCGACGTCCGAGGCACCGTACAGGTTCAGCACGTTGCACGAGGTGTCGACGCGCTGACCGGAAGTGTCGCGCGAGCCGATGTAGGCGGGCGGGAAGAACGGGAAGCCCTGGATGTGGTCCCAATGGGAGTGGGTGAAGAGGACATGGGCGACGCCCTTGCCCTTGCCGAAGTCGCCCTTCAGCAATTCAAGACCGAGAAGACGGATTCCGGTGCCGGCATCGATGATGATGAGATGCCCTTCGTTGGTGCGGATCTCGATGCAGGTCGTGTTGCCGCCATAGCGAATGGTATCTTTCCCCGGGACGGGGACCGATCCTCTGACACCCCAGAATTTGATATACACCTTCTGCGGATCCCTTCTTTGGGCTGATATTCTGCCGGCCGGCCCCGGCTAGCCCGGGCGGACCGACAGCATCAGTTCCACGACGCGTTCCAGGTCTTCGTTGTTATAGAACTCGATCTCGATGCGACTCTTCGCACGCCCCTGCCGGATGTGAACCTTCGCCCCCAACAGCTCCTGGAGCCGGGTTTCCACCTGGCGCACGTGGATGTCGCCTGATTCCGTACGTTTCTTCGCAACACGGGCTTTTCTGCCGTTCCGGCTGTCGTCCGGTTTCGACTCGGCGAGCTCCTTCTCGGTCTCGTACACCGAGAGATTCTGGGTAAGGATCCGGTCGACCCATTTCTGCACGTCGTGCGGCTCGCGCAGGCCGGCGAGCATCTTCGCGTGACCGGCCGAGATCTTCCCGGCAGCGATCAACTGCTGCACGTGAGCGGGCAGGGACAACAGGCGCAGCCGGTTCGTCAGGGCCGAGCGGCTCCGCCCGAGACGCTTCGCGAGCTCGTCGTGAGTCAGACCGAACTCGAGGATGATCTGCCGGAGCGTCATCGCCTCTTCGACGGGGTTCAGATCCTCGCGCTGGATGTTCTCGATCAGGCCGGCCAGCAGCGTCTGCTGCTCGTTCAGGTCGCGCAGTACCGCGGGAATACAGGTCAGTCCGGCGATCTTGCAGGCCTGATACCGCCGTTCCCCTGAAATGATCTGGTACCCGTCGCCCCATCGGCGCACGAGAATCGGCTGGAGAACGCCGTTCGCGCGTATCGACTGGGCGAGCTCTTCCAGTGTGTTGCGGTCAAAGAGCTTCCGGGGCTGGTTCGGGTTCGGGGTCACCTTCTCGATCGGGAGGAGATCGAACGTCAATCCGGCCGGGGTCGGGGAAGCACTCTTCCCCTCGCTCATGGTATCGGCAAATCCATCCTGCACGTGAAGACCTTTCAAAAAAATATTCCTCAAAACGTAGCAGAGACGACGCGGGCTTGTCAACGAAGCCGTCCCTCCGGCATTGATTCACCGGGGGCTGCGCACGTATAATGAACCCTACATCCCGTTCGACCGGAGGTCAGACTCATGAACACACAACGCCGTTTCCGCCGTTTGGGGCGGGGAATTGCCCTCGCCGTCATCCTCGCCGCCCTGGCCGTCGCGGCCCCCGCGCGAGCACAGCAGGCCATCCAGATGACCAGCGAGTACCAGCAGGCCCAGCAGCAGCTCGCCCAGTCGGACTTCGAGGGCGCGATCGTCACCCTCCAGGGGCTCCTGTCGAACTCCCAGACGGTCGCCGCCGCCCAGGTCGAGATCGGCTCGATCCGCATGCGCCAGGCTGAGAACGAGATGTCCCAGGCGCTTGCCCACTTTTCCGACGCCGCCACCAGCCTTTCACAAGGCATCAAGGGGAACGGCGCGAAAGGGCCCGACGCGGCACGCATCATGTACGATCTGGGCAGGATCTACGAAGAACGGCTCAACGACTACCCCAAGGCCGCCGACATGTACAACCGGGTGATCACCTCGTATCCGAACTTCATGTCGATCGACAAGGTCGTCTACCATCTCGGAACCACCTATGAACGCCTCGGAAAGCGCGAAGAGGCCGCGAAGATGTTCGGCGACATCGTCACGAAATACCCGTACAGCTCCTTTTTCCAGGAGTCCCAGCGCCGGATGAAGAATCTTGCGCCGGGCACCGGCCAGGCCGCCGCGGCCATCGAGGCCCAGGAAGGTCTCGTCGATGGGGCGCGCTCGGATTCCCAGAGCGCCCAGGCCAACATGGATCTCGGCGCCATGCATGCCCGCCAGGGGAACTACGCCAAGGCCGTCGAAGCTTACAAAAAGGCCGCCGCCGAAGCCACCAGCCCCGAAATGGCCCGGGACGCATATCGCCAGATGGCCAGCCTGATGGACGAAAAGCAGAAGGATTACAAGGGAGCAGCCGCCGCCCTCGAAGAGCTGATCCAGAAGTATCCGGATGCCCAGGGCACCGAGGACAGCATGTTCCGGCTCGGCCGCATCTACGAAGAGAATCTCACCAACTACAAAACGCGTGTCATCGACGGGAACGTCCGATACCGGAAGGACGACGAGAGTGCGCGCAAGGCGATCGAGTATTACGACCGGCTCACGGAAAGGTTCCCGGATGCCGATGTATCGGCTGACGCCTACCTTCGCAAGGGCGAGCTGTACCGCACGCAGTTGAAGGACACGGATGAGGCCCGGAAGCAGTATTCCGAGTTCCTCAAGCGGTACCCCGACCACGCGGAGGCCGATACTGCCCGCGAAAGGTTGAAACAGCTTGAAAATGAGTAGCTCTTCGAGCTTCTTCGCTTCGTTCGTATCGAAGGCGGCCGGCTTCGTGCTGGCCGCCTCGTTGTTCATTGCCGGTCCGGCACCCGCCCTGGCCCAGGAGGTCGGCGACGCGACCCTGTCCGGCCTGTCGGGAACCATGCTTGTGCCCGGCCTCGAGGTGCTGCCTCCCGGCGGGGCGCGTGCCGCCGCGCACATCAACGGGGGCGACGGGGTCGACCGGGTCGGTTCGCTGAAAGGCACCTTCGCCTTTTCGGACGACACCGAGATTGCCGTGATGAAGCGGTTCGTCACCGGCTCTGGCAAGACCCAGTTCGACCCCGCGTTCTCCGTGAAATACCGCATCCGGCCGACGGTCACGGCGGCGGCGATCATCGACACGACCGAGGGCTGGAACGAGTCGGTCATGCTGCTGACAGGCCTGCCCGGCAACAAGGTCGTGGTGGGCCTCGGCGCGAATTTGTCGCTCGAGGGGAGCGACCGGTATGCCCATTTCGGCCGGTACCCCGACCGGTTTTCCCCCGTCGATCCCCTGTTTTTCGTGATGGGGGCCACGCTGAACATCGATCCCGAAACGCAGTTGATCATGGACTACGCCGGGAACGACTTCCTCCTCGGTCTCCGGCATCACCTCAATGATGCGCTTGCGCTCGATTTCGGGTATCTTGCTCCCGACAACCTCACGCGCGAAAGCAGGTACACCCTCGGAGCCAATTTCGGCTTCTGAGCCCCGAAACCGCATGGCCGTCTACATTCTCAACGCGATTCTCGCCGTCGCCTGCACCTGGCTTGCCTGGCGGCTGTTCGATCTGCACGAACGGCTGAACGGTCGTCAGATGCCCGATTTCGCCTACATCGAGGGCGTCTCCGGCATCATCGATGCGGCAGAATCCTACGATGCGCCCCACGCTCTCGGGATGGCCCGCGAGGCTGAGGGGATCGCCCGCCGTCTCGGCATCGATGAGAAAGGCCTCGTATCGCTGCGGATGGCCTGCCTCCTGCACGACTGCGGTATGTTGAATATAGCGAGAGATATCATCAAGAAAGCCGGAACCCTCGATGCCGAGGAACTGTTCATCCTTCGCATGCACCCGATCATCGGGGAACTGGCGATTCGCCGCTCGGTGCCGCCGTTCGAGGATGTTCCGAGCCTGATCCGCTGGCACCACGAGAAGTTCGACGGGACCGGCTATCCCGACCGGCTGATGGGCGACGAGATCCCCCTCGTCGCCAGGATTCTCAGCCTTTCCGACGCCGTCGTGGCCATGCGCTCCGACCGGCCCTACCGGCCGGCTCTCGACGAGGAGACGATCCGGGCAGAAATCGGCCGCCAGTCTGGGCTTCAGTTCGACCCTGCCGTCGTTCGCGCGTTCCTGGAAGGAGCGGCACGATGATTCGCTTCCAGCCCTCCTGGATCCTCGAGTCGCTCCCGCCCGATGCGGCAAAATCCCTGTTCATGCCTCTCGTGCCGCGGCCTTCGTCGCTGATGTGGTTCAAACGTCTGGGCATCCGGATGTACGTGAACGATCCTCTCGAAAGCCGGGCCATGCTTCTCCGGACGCTCCTTGCCGAAGGCGAGCGCTTCACCGAGCAGAACCGGCGCCGGTTCAACCGGGTCATCCGCAAATCCCTCGATCTCCAGATGAACCCGTTCCGGAACTGGGAGAACAAGCCCTTTTCGGCTTCACAGCTCGATTATCTCTTCTACTGGCGGGAAGCCGCGTTCGAGATTTCCGAGCCCGTGCAGCGGGACATCTTCTGGAGCGCGGTTTCCGGAGTCATGGCTCACTGGATGGCGATGACCGCTGCCGGCACGACACCGGCGTTTCCTCCCGACGAGCTGCTTGCCTGCATGCTCCGCCGCCGCGAAGAGCAGTTGTTCGAATCGGCCGAAAAGGTGTATGCCCTGCACCTGCCGATCGAGGAGCTCGGGGAGGAAGTCGAAGCTGAACTGTTCGTCGTGCCCCTTCAGTTCCAGGGCAGAAAGCCGTTCGAGACGGATCACGACGTGATGTACCATGCGTGGTTCCGGGGCGATCCCGATCTCCACGCCGCCCTGGGAGAGATCGAAGCTGCTCGCAGAGGCTGGGTGTTCGACTGGAAGAATGGCTGCAACACCGATGCGATGATCGCGAAATCCGGAAAGGCCGCCTACGCCGTTTTCATCTGGTCCGGCGCCGATCTCCCACCGCGATGGCACGAGGAGAATGTCGCCGCCGTCCTGCGCAACGCGTTTTCGACGCGCTTCCCCGCGTCCGTCCTCCGCGTCAAGGCGGCCGATGCCGGTCGCGACGACTATGATTTCCTGCTGACGATGGCCCGCCCGGGATACGCGCTTCCCGCCGACCTCCGCCAGTCTCCCGGGAACGAGCTGGGGTGACGTATTCCCCGGCGGGGCCGATTGTGATACTATACCCCCCATGTTCACCCCTGGATTCCCGAACACCCTCGCCAGGGCCGTTCTCGTCTACCTCCTCACCTGCGCCGTTTCCGCCGCGGCATGGGCGGCTCCGCATTTTCTCCCCACCGAGGACGTCATCGGCCCTGACGGGATCGTTCTCACGGTGAACGACGTCACCCGCCAGCCCTACACAGGCGGCCTGGGCGGCGGCCGTCAGGACCGCATCGAAATCCAGATGACCTTCGTCAACACGGGCCGCAAAGTGTTTCCCGTCGACCCCCTGAAGGAGTTCTCGATCGAGCTCGTCGGCTCGTATCCCGCGGCCCAGCTCGACACGCCCGGCTGCCTGGCTGCCCCGTTCAACGTGAATCCCGGCACCCAGAGCCGTGGAACCCTCTGCTTCCGCGTCGATGCCTCTGAAACCGGCACCCCGATGCTGCGCCTCGTGCGGGACCGCGACGCCGTGCTGAGTATCCGGTGTGATATGGAACTTGGCCGTCTGTTCGAGCAGTCGGCGAACGGCTTTCCGGAAATCGAGGGCGGGCTCCGGCTGATCCGGTTCATGATCGAGGCCGAACGGCTCGAAATCGCCCGCGACCTCGTGGAAAAAGGACTCCGCTCGTACCCCCAGGATCAGCGCATGGTGCTGCTCTCGGCGATGGTGCGACGGCGGCTTGGAGACACCGAGGGCGCCGCCGAAGCCGTGACGAGCATCGGCGCGAACGCCTCACTCAACCGCGAGGACGCGCTGGAACTCGCCCGGCAGGCGTTTGAACTCTCCCAGTATGGGGTCGCCCAGCGGATTCTCGAGCCGTTCGCCACCTCCGGCAATCTGGCCGAGAAAGACCTTCTCTTCCTCGCCCGGTGCTGGTATTTCGACCGGCAGTACGAGCGCGCCGAACGCCTGCTCACCGATCTGCACGCCCGCGGGTACCGGGACCGAACCCTGTATTTCACCCTCGGGAACCTCCTCGAAAAGCGCGAAGACTGGAATGGCGCCCTGCGCTGGTGGGAAAAATCCCTCGAGGTCGATCCGACCTATTACGAGGCCCAGTTCAATATCGGCGTGGCCCTCCTGCGTCTCGACGACCGGTCCGGCGCCGTCGAGCGGTGGCGCCGGGTGCTGATCATGGACCCCGATCCCGAAACCCGACAGGCCGCCGAGGATGCCATCCGGAGCCTCGAGTGATCGAAATGAATATATATCTGATAATATACTCCGACGGAGCAGCAGAACGATGAGTGCATACCAGGTCCGGCTTCCCGCCTTCGAGGGACCGTTCGATCTCCTCTACCACCTGATCGAGGAACAAAAGGTCAACATCTACGATATTCCCATCGCCACGATCACGGCGCAGTATCTCGACTACCTGCACATGATGGAGATCCTCGACATGGAAGTCGCCTCCGGCTTCCTGGTCATGGCGGCGACGCTGCTCGAGATCAAGTCCCGCATGCTCCTTCCCCGCGACAAGCCCCAGGAAGGAGCGATCGAAACCGGGGACGAGGATCTCGACGAGTTCGCGTATGGGGAAGACCCGCGCCAGCAACTGGTCGACAAGATGGTCGAGTATCGCCGGTTCAAGCTCATGGCCCTCGACCTCCGGGAAATGGAGCGGCACAACTCCCGCATCTACACCCGGGCCGCCGATTACGAGCCCCAGCCGGAACAGGTTCTCCAGATCAGCGCCTCCGCCTTCGATCTGCGGGCGTTGTATGAGGGTCTCGTCCGGCGCCGCCTCAATCCGCCGATTCACAGGGTCGTCGTCGACCGTATCGGTCTCGAGGCGCGCATCGACGAGATCCGCTGCGTTCTCAACAGCCTGCGCGGCCATGATGAGGTCCCTTTCCGTGACCTCGTGCGGGGTCGGCGCGACCGGTATGACGTCGTCCTCTCCTTCATGGCCGTCCTCGAGATGTTCAAACTCGGCGAGTGCGAGCTCGTCCAGGAAGATAACTTTTCCCCGATCACCATCCGGCCGGCAAACGCCGGTGACTCCGTCGAAGAGGCCGCCGTCGGCTGAAGACAGAAACGAGACCCTCCCACGCCATGGATACAGAGCACGAATCCATCCCCCGCGACATCCCCGAGCCGCAGCAGCTTCCGCTTCCGAGCGGCCCCCGCCCCGACCGCGAAACCCTCACGGCGGCACTCCAGGGCCTGCTGTTCGTTCACAATCATCCGATTCCGCTCCAGAAGCTGTCAGAGATCCTCGAACTGCCGTTTTCCGAAGCCGAACAGCTTCTGGCCGAGTTCAAGCGCAGCCTCGACGAGAATCCTGCCTCCGGCCTCCAGGTCATCATCACCGAGCAGGGCGTCCAGCTCGCCACGAAAGCCTGCATTAGCACCTTCATCCAGCGCCTCGAGGGCCAGAAGCTGGTCAGCCTTTCGCTGCCGGCGCTCGAAACCCTCGCCGTCATCGCCTTCAAACAGCCCATCACCCGGGCGGAAATCGAGGCGATCCGCGGCGTGAACTGCGACGGCGTCGTCGCGACCCTCCTCGAGAAGAAGCTGATCTACGTTTCGGGCGAAAAACCCGTGCTGGGCCGGCCCCGCCTCTACTCGACGACGCAGGACTTCCTCTACTACTTCGGTCTCAAGAGTCTGAAGGAACTGGCCCTGCCCGAAATCGACCTGCCCGCCCAGCTCCCACCGGCGGAAAGCTTCGACGTCACGGCCGAAATGAACGGCGAGGCGGCCCCGGCAGGCGAAACCCCGGCGACCCCGGAACAGCCTCCATCACCGGAAGAAACCACGGTTCCGGCCCCCTCCGCACCGGATGAATCGCCAGCCCCATCGACAGAGCCCGGCACCCCAGGGGAGGGAAGTGACCGATGACCAGAACCCCCTTCCACACGCAACGCCTGAAAAACGGCGTCCGGGTCATTGCCGAGACGTTCGACACCGTTCAGAGCGTCTCGATCGGCCTCTTCTTCCGCAGCGGCGTGCTGTATGAAGATCCGCGCCTCCTGGGCGTCTCGCATTTCATCGAACACATGATGTTCAAGGGAACGGGCCGCCGCTCTCCGAAAGACATCGCCCGGGCGTTCGACCGCATCGGCGGGTATCTGAACGCGTTCACCGCGAAGGACTACTGCTGCTACTACGCCCGCGTCGTGCGCGACCAGCTTCCCGTCGCCGTCGAGGTGCTCGCCGACATGGTCCGCAACTCGGCCTTCGATCCCGAGGAGTTCGAGCGCGAACGGCGCGTGATCCTCGAGGAGATCAAGATGTACGAGGATTCGCCCGACGAGATCATCCACGAGCTGCTCGGCCAGACCCTCTGGCCCGATGCGCCCCTCGGCCGGCCGATCCTCGGCACGAGCGAGACGGTCGGCGACATGCCCCGTGATGATGTGCATGATGTATATCGAAAACAATATGTGGCGGGCAATCTTGCGGTCTGCGCGGCCGGAAACATCGACATGGACGAGTTCGGCGGACTGCTCGAGCGTCATCTGGGCGACATGGCTCCGGGAACCCTGCCGCACCGCCGCACCCTGCCGAAGCCCGACAGCGCCGCGTCCGTCTTCCAGAAGGATATCGAGCAGGTGCATGTCGCGATCGGAACCCCCGGCGTCTCGTACCGGGACGACTCCCGGTTCGCGGTGACCCTGATGAACGCGGCTTTCGGCGGGGGTATGAGCAGCCGGCTGTTCCAGGAGATCCGCGAGAAGCGCGGCCTGGCCTACTCGGTCTACTCCTACCACACCTCGTTCCGCGACACCGGCATCTTCAGCGTGTATGCGGGCACCTCGCCCGACCAGCTTCCGCAGGTGCTCGAGCTGATCCATGCCGAGATCGCCCGCATCTCCTCGAAGGGGCTGACGAAAGTCGAGCTCGAGGAGGCGAAGCAGCAGCTCAAGGGCAACACCCTGATCGCCCTCGAAAGCACCACGAACCGCATGAATCGCCTCGCGACCGGATTCCTCTACGGTGTCGAGCCCAAGTCGCCCGAAGAGACGATGCGGCCGTACCTCGCCGTCACCCAGGACGAGATCCGGAACGTGGCCGCCGCCCTGCTCGACCCGGCGAAGATGGCCATGACGGTCATCTCCCCCTCCCGCGACGTGAGCGGCATCCTCGCGAAAAGCCCGTTCCGCGGCGTCCGGACCCGCGAACCGGCCGTCGGATCCCCCGGAAAGAACAGGAAGCCCTGAAAACGCAGTGTTATATCTCATGAGATGTATAAAATATGATGTAAGGAGACCTTGCCGGTGAAGAAGAATCCCTGTCTCGAACGTCAGCAGCGCGTCGTCGATGCGTTTCCGGCCGGCCTGGACGCCCTTCTGGTCACGAACCTCTCGAACGTCCGGTATCTGACCGGGTTTTCCGGCTCGTCGGGCGTCGTGATCCTCGAAAAGCACAAAACCGTCTTCGTCACGGATTTCCGGTACCAGGAACAGTCCACGAACGAGGTCGGGAATGCCGCCCAGATCCTCGTCTACCAGACCGCGAAAGCCAGTTCCGACGCCGTCATCGGCGAACACCTGAAGAAAAGCGGCATCCGCACGCTCGGCATCGAGTCGACGATGAGTCTCGGCGCCTACGAGGCGTTTTCCAAGAGCTTCGGCGGCACCCTGAAAACGACCTCCGGCCTCGTCGAGGCGGTGCGCATGATCAAGGGCGAAGAGGAGATGACCGCCCTCCGCCGCGCCTTCGAGATCGGCGACAAAAGCTTCGCGAAGCTGCTGCGGTACATCAAGCCCGGCAAGCGCGAGATCGAGATCGCCGCGCGGCTCGAGTACATCATGCGCATCGAGGGCTCCGACGGGCCCAGCTTCGACAGCATCGTCGCCTCGGGTGAGCGCTCCTCCTGCCCCCACGCCCATCCGACCGACCGCAAGGTGAAGGCCGGCGAGATGGTCAAGATCGATTTCGGCGCGATCTGGAAGGGATACCATTCCGACATGACCCGCACCGTGTTCGTCGGCAAGGCCGACGCGAAGTTCCGTGAGATCTACGGAACGGTGCTCGAGGCCCAGCGCCGCGCCGTCGCCGCCCTCCGGCCCGGCGCCGTCGCGAACGCCGTCGATGCCGTCGCCCGCGATCATATCGCCGCGAAGCAGCCCGGGGACGTATTCGGTCACGGGCTCGGCCACGCGGTCGGCCTTGATATCCACGAGTCGCCCAGCCTCTCGAAAAAGTGCGACACGGTTCTGCGCGCCGGCATGGTCGTGACCGTCGAGCCCGGTATCTATCTGCCCGGCTGGGGCGGGGTCCGGATCGAGGATGTGTACCGCATCGACACCGAGCTCGAGCGGCTCACGAACACCCCCAACGACCTCCTCGAACTGCCGGTCTGATTCGCAACCACCGCACCCCGTTTCCGGAACACGGCCGTTTCCCCGGAAACGGGGTGTTCCATTTCTAAGACAATTCACGCTTCCTGCCGATGATGGGGACGCTGACCCTTATCGTCGGACATCGGAGGTTCTCATGAAAAGCATGTTTCCCGGATCGCGGCTGATCGTTCCCCTCGGCATGGTCGGCCTGCTTGCCGGGTTGTTCACCTACACGGCCAAGGCCGACTCCACCATCACGATCCCCGTGCCCGAACGGGCGGCCAACGACAAGCAGGTCACCCTGTCGCTGCGCATTCCTCCAAACACCGAGCCGGTGACCGGCGTGAACGAGAAGCTGAAGATGAGCTCGTCGCGCAGCATCATCCGCTGGGACAAAAACCCTTCGCCCAAGCTCGCGAACAACGACGAGCTGCTCACGATCGTCAACAACATGGTCGGGAAGGGCTGGCTCAAATCCAACTCGTCGCGCAATCTCGCGGTGATCCGGCCGATGGACAAGTACATCGCCGTGCGTCTCGTCGACGACATGGCCAAGTCGATCATCGAAATCGGCCTTTCGCCCAACGTGTCACGCGTGATCCGCAAGAGCAACCTGACGACCAGCGACATCGAGGATGTGCGGCGCATGGTTCAGCGGTTTGCGACCGAGCTGGTCATGTTCGGCCGCAATCCCAAAAGCTACGACAAGGATCTGCTGATGCTGCAGGAACGGTTCAAGACCGCCAAGGCCGGCATCCTCAAGGTGATCCGGGTCGAGGGGGTCGACGACGGCGGCACCGTCATCCACCTCAGCGTCGAGTGACCCGAAGCCTCTCGTGAACCCGAAGCCCCCGCCCGGGGGCTTTTTTCTTGGGGGTTGTGTTTGGCCCGCTGATCGGCCATAATGGCCGGAATGATCCCCGAACTCCTGACGCGATTCTGCAATTTCGGGCTGCTCTGGCTGGCGCAGCTCGTCTCGTTCATCGGCGAAGGCATCATGCAGACGGCGATGATCTGGTGGGTCATCACGAAGACCGGCTCGGGAACGACCGTCGGCTTCATCCTGAGCGTCAGCTTCCTGCCGGCCGTGCTGATCGGCCCCTTCGCCGGAACCCTCGCCGACCGCCTGCCGGCGAAGCTGCTGCTGATCGGCGCCGACCTGTTCCGTGCCTGCCTGGTCGGCGGCGTCGCAGTGATGGCGTGGCACCAGAGCCTGTCGATCCCGCTGCTGCTCGGCATGTGCGGCATGCTCGCCGCCGCCGGCGTGTTCCACAGCCCCACCACGCTGACCGTCATCCCCCGCGTCGTCCCCGCCGAGCGCATCGACGAGGCGATGGCCCTTCATACGATAGTAAGAGATATATCCAAGCTCGCCGGCCCGGCGCTCGGCGGCGCGATCATCGCCCGCTGGTCGGTTGCCGAAGCGTTTGCCGCCCATGCCGCCTGTCTCGTCGTCTCCTCGGTCTGCGTCGCGATCATGGGCATGGCCCCGCGCGAGACGTCCGGGGAACACGAGAGCGTCGTTTCCCAGCTTTCCGCCGGTCTCCGGTATGTCCGTGAGCACCGGGTGCTCCGCGACATCCTGATCGGATTCGGCAGCCTCAACCTGTTCGCCGTGCCGATCGTGGTGCTTCTGCCCCTCTCGATCAAGCGCACCTTCGGCCTCGACGCGTTCGAGCTCGGCGTCAGCGAGGGGGTGCTGGCCTTCGGTTCGGTCGTGACGGGGCTGGCCTTCGTCCGCCTCTTCGCCGCCGTGCCCACCTCCCGGCTTCTCGTGCGCACCCTCGGTGTTTCGGGGCTGCTGTTCGTCTTCTTCGCGTTCAATACCTATTTTGCCCTCTATCTTATCGGGCTGTTCCTGCTGGGCGGTTGTTTCACGGCCGTGAACGTCGCCGTGCTGACCCTGTTCCAGCGCACCGTCGCCCCCGAGATGAAAGGTCGCTTCTTCGCTCTCGTCGAGGTGCTCAGCTTCGCTCTCATCCCGATCGCCATGGCCGGGGCCGGAGCCCTGTCCGACACCCTGCACCTCGCCAGCGTCTACCAGATCTGTGCCGCCGGCACCCTGCTGCTGACCTGGCGGTTCGCCCGCATCGACGGCCTCACCACCCTCGACGCGCAGCCGGAAGCCGACCCCGTTCCGGCCGCGCAGCCCGCTTCCCCCGACCACGGAACGGGAGCCGCCTGAGGCGGCGCGAGCGATGGACGGAAGGCTGCGTCAGATCGGCCTCATGCTGTTCATGGGGTTCCTTCCCGCCGCCGTCCTGACGATCGTTCTCGGCGCCTCCGACTCCCTGCTCGAACGCATGCGGGAAAACCTGCATCAGCAGCGCGCCTCCGCTCTCCGCATCCTGCCGGTCGAAGGGGGACTTTCGGTACAGAAAAGTTACGTCTGCTCGATCCTCGCCACCCAGGGGCTCGACCTGAGGCCGGTGGCCGGAACCTGGCCCGTCGCGCTCGACCCGGCCACGCTGCTCAATCTGCGCTCGAGCTATGCGAGCGAAACCGAGAGTGGCGTCGAGATCGGCATCGCAAGCCCCGGTCCTGGCATCCTCTGGATGATCCCCACGGATCAGGGGTTCCGGGTTGCCTATCAGACCCGCCGTTCCTTCTATGCCCGCCTCGAATCCTGGCGGGCCCTGATGTGGACCGCCGGTCTCCTCCTTGCCGGGGCCACCTTCGTCCTCTTCGTCCTCATCGCCCGCAAACTCGCCGACGTGTTCAACGACATGGAGATCAAGAACCAGGAGCTCGAACGGGCCAACCGCAACCTCGAAGAACTCGGAACGCTCAAGACCACGTTCCTGGCCCTCGTCTCCCACGAACTGCGCACCCCCCTCGCGCGCCTCACCGGCCAGCTCAACCTGATCCGCCAGTCCGCCGACCGCCTCCCCGACGAGCTGCGCCGGCGGTTCGACGAGATGTCCGTCGAGATTGCCGAGCTGGGCCGCATGACGAAGAATGCCCTCGATCTCACCCGCCTCCAATCCGAGGATCTGGCGGCGCGGATCGAGCTCGGCCAGATCTCCCCGGTCGTCACGATGACCTGCGAACGCGCACGCGCAATGGCCGAAGCACGCGGCCTCGCCATCGAGATCCAACTGCCCGAAACCCCGCCGGTCTCCCACGACCCGTATCTGCTCGAGCGCATTCTCGACAACCTGCTTGTGAACGCTGTCAAATACGCCGCCCCCGCCTCCACGATCCGGTTTCGGGGCGTCGAGGAATCCGCAGCCATCCGGATCGAGATCGACAGCTCCGGCCCCGTGATTCCTGCGGCTGACCGGGAGCGGATTTTCGAGAAGTTCTACCGCGGGGAAGGGGGAATCGATGTCCCCGGCTCCGGCCTCGGCCTGTATCTGGTGCGCCAGTTCGTGCTCATGATGGGCGGCCGCGCCTGGGTCGAACCGATTCCGGATGGGAACCGGTTCGCCATCACCCTCCCCATCGGATGAAAAAATCTTCCGCTTTTCCCCCCGCACCCCGGTATTGTCGTGCATAATGGAAGAATGCTGTCGTGCATAGGCCGGTCGGTGTCACCACACCGCCCCAAATCTCCTCGTAAGGAGCAACGTTTCATGCGTATCACGGGAATCACGCGCGCATTCCTCGGAATCATCGGCGCAGCACTGCTGATCGTTCCCCCCGCCGTTCAGGCGCAACCTCAGGCCCAGACTCCATCCCAGACCCCGAACCAGGGATTCCAGCGTCCCGCGGAGTCCGGCGGGGGCGAGGATCAGGGCTATGACCGGAATGACGAGTTCAAGCAGATCATCGGGATCATCGACCTGATCGAGGATCGATATCCCGACACCCGCGACCTGACGGTGAAACTCCGCGGCAGGCTGTACCGACACGAGCGAAATCATGTCAAGAGCCGCTCCTCCGCTGATCGGGCCGGTTTCGCAGCCGACGTGGAGACCTCCGGCAGAGTGACGCGCCGGCCCCGGCCGGGCGTCGGTGAGGCTCTGGAAGTGCCTCCGGGCGCCGATATGTACACCCCCTGCATGGGCCTGCGCGACAAGGCGCTGATCCAGCAGTTGCGCGAGGTGTCGGCGTATCAGATGGGCGTCGATTATACGACGGCGCGGAAGATGATGTTCACGAAGATCGATAATTTCGGCGGTGAAGTCGAGTGCGTCTACACCGGTCGCAAAGGCCGCTATACCGATATTCCGAGCGACCGCGACATGAACTGCGAGCACACATGGCCCCAGAGCCTCGGCGCGACGGGCGTGGCGAAGAGCGACCTGCATCATCTGTTCCCCACCGATTCGAAGGCCAACAGCATCCGCGGATCACTGCCGTTCGGCAACGTGAACGAGGCGAACTGGGAGGAAGGCGGAAGCCGCTGCAACGGCTCCGTATTCGAACCCCGCACCGAGCACCGCGGCAACGTCGCGCGCGCGAAGTTCTACTTCGCCGTGCGCTACGGCAAGACCATCGGGAACGCCGAAGAGGCCGCCCTGCGCGAGTGGCACAAAGAAGACCCGGTCGATGCCGCCGAACGCGAACGGTGCAACAAGATCGAAAATATTCAGCACAATAGAAACCCCTTCATCGATCATCCCGAGTTCGTCGACCAGATCAGCGACTTCTGATCCGAGAAACCATCAAACGCCCTTCCGGTCCAACGATCGGGAGGGCGTTCTTCCGTTCGGCAGGGGTGCCGTGATACCATCGGTCCATGCGGATCCTGATCATCGATGACGACCGTCAGCAGGCGGAAAACCTCGCCGCACTCCTCACGGGCCAGGGCCATGAGGCGCTGTTCCGGAGCGACCCGGTGCTGGGCCTCGCCCTGTTCGAAGCCGAGGAGTTCGGTCTTACCCTGCTCGATCTGCGCATGCCCGGCATCGACGGTTTGACCTGGCTCAAGCGTGGCCTCGAACTGCGTCCCGATGCGCGCATCGTCATTCTCACCGCCTACGGAACGATCGATTCGGCCGTCGAGGCGATGAAGAAGGGCGCGTTCGACTTCCTCGTCAAGCCCATCGAAGAGCCGCGCCTCCAGAGCGTTCTCACGCTCACGGAAAACGCCGCGCGGCTTTCCCGGCTGGCGGGCCTCTCGGCTCCGCGCGGGCCGGATGACGAGATGTTCGTCGCCTCGAATCCCGCCATGCGGCTCGTCAAGAACCTGATCCGGCGCGTCGCGGCGCTCTCGACGACGGTGTTGATCACGGGCGAGACCGGCACCGGCAAAGAACTCGTGGCTCGTGCGATCCATCTGAACAGTGCCCGCAAGGAAAAGCCCTTCGTCGCCGTCAACTGCGCGAACCTGCAGGGCAACCTGCTCGAGTCCGAGCTGTTCGGCCACGAGAAGGGCGCCTTCACAGGCGCCGATGCCCGCAAGCTCGGCAAATTCGAGGTTGCCTCGGGCGGCACGCTGTTCCTCGACGAGGTCGCCGAGATCCCTTCCGAACTGCAGGCAAAGCTTCTCCGCGTGCTCCAGGAGCAGGAGATCGAGAGGGTGGGGGGCGTCAAGCCCGTGAAAGTCGATGTACGGCTCGTTTCGGCGACCAACAAGGATCTGGCCGGAATGGCGGCGCAGAACCGGTTCCGACCCGATCTGTTCTACCGGATCAACGTGTTCCCGATCCATCTGCCGCCTCTCCGTGAGCGGCCCGACGACATCCCGGCCCTCGCCGATCACTTGCTCGCCGAGATTGCCTCGGCCCACGGACGACGGCCACCGGCGCTGTCTTCCGATGCCGTTCGGGCACTCAGGCAGCTTGACTGGCCCGGCAATATCCGCGAGCTGCGCAATGTGCTCGAACGGGCTTCGGTCATCGATGAAGACGGAACGATCTCGCCGGAGGACCTGCTGTTTCCCGCTTCCCCGGCTGTCCATCACGGGACCGGGGCCGGGCACGCGCCCATCGATGACCGGCTCGACGATTCGGAACGGCGGATGATCATCGAGGCGCTCGAACACTGCCGGGGCAACGTCGTCGCTGCCGCAAAGCGGCTTTCCCTGCCGCGTCGGACGCTGTATGACCGCCTCAAACGGCTCGATATCGATCCGGCGAGGTATCGATCTTCCGATACGGAGGAGCCCCGCCCCCCGGTCAGTACCGGTATAATGAAAAAATAATTTCCTCATTTTTCCCTTACACAGGAGGCTCTCATGTCGTTTTTCCGGCCTCGCATGATCACCCTCGCGGCAATGCTCTCGATCGGTCTGATCACGGCTTCCGGCGTCCCCGCCCATGCCGCATCCGCCCCGGTCATCCAGCGCCTCGAACAACTTGCCCGTGATGCCCACTCGGCGCGGAACACGGCCTCGGCCGAAGGGGCCGAGAGCGAGGCCGGGCTGGGTGCCGCGGCCCGCCAGAGCGCGAGTCTCGACGAATTGAACCGGCTGATGGCCACCGTTGACACCCCCGACCAGGCGAAGCGCACAATCGATCAGATGCGCGAGTTCGGCTATCGCGCCACCACGGCCGCCGAGCTTGATACCTACCGCCAGGGACTTCAGCTTCTCTCCGGCCGCCTCGACTTTCTGGCGCGCAGCGAAAGCCCGGCCTACCGGCCCTGCCTCGATGAGGTGATGGGGCTCGTCGCCGATGCCGGTCAGCGCACGCCGACTGCCGCAGAGCCGCTTGTCGAGCGTGCACGCCGCGCGGCACGGCCGACCGCTTCCCGGACTGCTTCGCGCGGCGCTCCGGGCATGCTCGGCTGCGAGGTGGTGAACGGCAAGACCAGCTTCGAAGTGTATTCCCCCGCCGCGACCGCAGTGAATGTCGTGCTGTTCAAAAAGCCTGGCGATACGACCGGCACGGCGTTCCCGATGAAAAAGGACCCGAACGGCATCTGGAAATACACGATCGACAAGGACGTGTCAGGCTCCTGGTACTCCTACGCGGCCGACGGCCCGTCGACCGACGGCCATCTGTTCGATCCGAAGCGCCTTCTCTCCGACCCCTACGCCCTCGTGAATCACAACCATGACGGCAAGAGTCTCGTGCCTGCTCCCGATCTGTTCACCTTCAAATGGACCGACGACGGCTTCAAGACCCCCCAGGCCAAGGATCTGGTGATCTACGAGATGCACGTCAAGGATCTGACCGCCCATCCCTCGTCGGGCGTAACCGCAGCCAAGCGGGGTACCTATCTGGGCCTTCTCGAGGGGCGCGGCACGGACAAGGTGCTCGGCCATCTCGAGGACCTCGGCGTGAACGCCGTCGAGCTGCTTCCCTGTCAGGAGTTCGATAACAACTTCGCCAGCCACCCCAACCACTGGGGATACATGACGAGCCACTTTTTCGCCCCTGAAACTTCCTATGCGACCGGGAAGAACGGAGAAGCGATCCGCGAATTCAAGCAGATGGTCAACGGTCTGCACCGGGCCGGCATCGCCGTGATCATGGATGTGGTGTACAACCACACCGCCGAAGGGGATGAGCGCGGGCTGCCGATCAACTTCAAGGGGCTCGACAATCCGGGCTACTACCGGCTCACCGATAACCCGAAGTATTACTGGAACGGCACCGGCTGCGGAAACGAGTTCCGCTCCGACAACCCGATGACCCGCAAACTGATTCTCGACAGCCTGAAATACTGGATGCGCGAGTATCACGTCGACGGGTTCCGATTCGACCTGGGAACGATTCTCGACAAGGACACGATGTCGGCGATCATGAACGAGCTGCCGGCTTCGGCGATCGTCGTTGCCGAGCCGTGGGCCGCCGACTGGAAGCGGAACCAGTGGGGCAAGAGCGACTTCCGCAACACGAAGCTGGGCAAGTGGAACGACGACTTCCGCGAGAAGATCCGCGGCTTCATCAACGGAAACGGCGATCGGAACGCGGTCATGACGGTTCTTGCCGGCTCCTGCTTCTGGTGGTCCGCGAAGCCTTCCGAAAGCGTGAACTATATCGAGTGCCATGACGGCGCGACGCTTTCCGACCTGTTGCGCGGCAACAAGGACCGGTTCCGGCTCGGTGCGGTGGCGCTGCTGACGTCCCAGGGCATCACGATGATCCATGAAGGCCAGGAGTTCATGCGCTCCAAGAAGGGCAATGACAACTCCTACGACCAGGACAACGCGATCAACTGGCTCGACTGGAACGAGAAGAAGGCCAACCAGGATGTCTACGAGTTCTACAAGGGCCTGATCGGGCTGCGCATGAAATACGAGAACTTCCGTCATGCGACGGCCCTGAACGGCCAGCACATCGACTGGCTCCAGCCGGCCAACCACCGCGGTCTTGGGTATCTGCTGAAAGGCAAGACGGACCTGCTGGTGCTGATGAACAGCGATTCGAACGACTGGATCACCTTCAACCTCCCCGACGGGAACGACTGGATCGTCGTCTGCAACGGCGAAAAGGTCGACGACAAGGGGATCACGACCGCCCGCGGCACCTACAATGTTCCGCCCCTGCGTGGAATCATCCTGAAAAACAAGAACTGAAGCCGAATTCCGGGGAATCGCGCCGGCCGCCTCCGCTAGGGGAGCGGCCGGCGCTGTCTGTACCCCGAAGGTTTTTCTTGCATCCGGAAGGGCGTTGTAGTAGGGTGTTTGCGTATGTCTGAAACCCGTTTCGGCCGACACAGACGCGGACAGGGACTTGGTCTTCTGATTCTGCTCCTCGTCGGCGGCATCGCGATCTGGTTTGGGTATGGGGTGTACGTCGAGCGGTACTATATCGCACTGTTCGACGGTGACATGGTCCGGTATCTGGACGTCCCCCCCTATGGCAAACGTCTCACTCCGGAGCGCGATGAACTGCGCGGCCATGTCGAAATGACGCTCGAGACCGTTCCCGATCAGGTCTGCAATTTTTTCGGCCTGTTGTCGACGAAGCGCGGATACATCCTGCGCCGCAAGGAAGCGGCCATCGAGATCGAAATCCGACCGGGATACGTGGTGAAGGGGCTGTTCAAGGATAACCGGCTCACTCTGGACTGGAATCCCGTCCTCAACGAGTCCAGGAAAGCCCGTAAAGCCAAACTCGAATCCGAAGGGAAACTGCCGGCCGGCTCAGTCGCTTCGGCGACGGCGATGCCGGGCGGTTTGGTCAATCAAGGTAGTTAATCTCGAAAGGAGATCTCATTCATGCGTAAGATGATTCTTGGTGTTCTGTTCGTTGGTGCCATGGCGCTCGTCGGTTGTGGCGGTGGTCAGCCCCAGCCCGCCCAGCAGCCCGCTCCGGCCACGACGGCCCCCGCCGCCGCTCCGGCCGCGACCCCGGCTCCTGACGCCGCTGCCGTTCCGGCTCCGGCCGCGACCCCGGCTCCTGACGCCGCCGCCGCTCCGGCTCCGGCCGCTGCCCCGGCTCCTGACGCCGCCGCTCCGGCTCCGGCCGCTGCTCCGGCTCCTGACGCCGCCGCTCCGGCCCCGGCCGCTGCCCCGGCTCCTGATGCCGCTGCTCCCGCCGCCGGCAAGTAATTCCAGCAGGAAAAGCAATCCCGGTTGGAACGGAACTCCGTTCCTTCCGGGATTTTTTTATTCCGGGAAATGGGGTGCGCAGGATTGACAGACGGCCAGTGCTCCCTCGCAGGCGACGTTCTGGCGCTCCGCCCAACCGAGCATCGGGACTGGCGCAGAAGACGGAACGCCCCTTTCGAGTGTAGAAGCCCTGGGGGGGAGTGAGCGGGATTACTCGACGACGCGGGTTGAGCAGAGCTTGTCCCAGATGGTCTGCCGGTCACCGATGAAGATGGCCAGACCGCCGATCCCGGCCGGGAGAACCAGGAAAACGAAAAGGACGGCCCGTTTCAGCGCGAGATCGATCGGAAGCGGGTGCCCCTCCGTGGTGACGACGGCCGACCGGCCGGCGATTTGTCCGGGCGAGGCACCCTTGAAATACCAGAAAATCCCGAAATAGAGAATGACAGGGATGATCGGAAGGTGGATGTTCAGATCCGTCAGCCACTCGATCCAGCCTTTGTTCCGGTAATACGTGCCGTCCGAACGGGTCAGGTCCTCGTAGTTCGAACGTTCGGCCGCGGGGAGTTTGTAATACTCCTGGGAGGTGATGGAGACGGCTCCGAATACGATCCGCTGGACGGGCCACCACCCGAATTTGAAGAGAAACGCCAGCAGCCCGATGACCAGCAGATCGATGACGAAACATTTCATGCGTGTCGTCAGCGAGGCATCCGAGAGCGCTTTCCCCTTGTTCTGCTCGAGAACCGTTTTCTGGCCGAAGGTCTGGACGAGCTGGCGCTGAACCTGACCGATGTTCTGGCCAAGCTGTTTCTGCACCTTTCCGAGGTTCTGGCCGAGGTTTTCCTTGATGTTGCCGAGGTTGTCGCCCCAGTTCTTCTCCTTGAGGAACCCGACGATCGACTTCTTCCACTCGGCCGCCGTTCCGCCTGCGGACGTGCCCGCCTTGCCCGCGATCACCTGTTCGACGAGTTCGAGAAGATGGGTGGGAAGCGTCGTCAGTTTCTGCTTCTCGAGCGGGATGCGATAGACGTTGACGGGGTGCGGGAGCCCCTTCAGCTCCTGGAGGCCGAGGTTCTCGACGGTGATCTCGTTCTTGTCCATCAGCAGATACGTGATCTCGCTGATGCCGATCGAGCCGCCGGGGAAGCAGGGGAGGGTTTCCATGCGCGCCGTGACGTTCACCGCGTCACCGAAAATGTCGTTCCCTTCGATCGAGACGTCGCCGGAATGGACGACCACGCGCAGGTTGAGTTTCAGGCTCTCGTTTTTCTGGCGGGCATTGTACTCGCGCAGCAGGAGCTGGATGATGATGCTGCAGATGACGGCGTCCGTCGCGCTGACGAACGTGCATAAAAAAGCATCGCCTATGGATTTGACGATTTTGCCGCCGTAAAACTCGATGACCGGCACCATGAGCTGATTGTGACGCCTGATCAGCGTCACGATCTCCTCGCGGGAACTGTGGGCCGCCGTCGTTGAATAGCCCTGAATATCCGTCATCATGATCGAAAGATTCTGTGACTTGACGGTGCTGCTCATGACGTGGGTCTCCCGGTGTCTGACATGATATACGACAGATCATACTCTCGCCCTGCCACGCGGTCAACCTGTCCGCCCGGAAAGCTTCGGTGCTTCCTGGTGCGCACATTTTATCCGCCGGCGGAGGTGTAGCCGGCAAGAGACTTGCGCCAGAACAGCGTCGAGGCGGCGAGCAGCGTTACGGTCATGGCTACGCCCAAGAGGAGGACGGAGGGCGACTCGCCGGCCGCGAGGGCGCGGGCGGGCACCGTCGTGACGAACGCGATGGGGATCGCGAGGTGGAACAGCCGGCGGACCCAGGCGGGATAGATGTCGGACGGATACCGGCAGAGGCTGAAAACGCTCCAGAGCAGCTCCGACATGTTCTGCAGCTTCTCGATCCGCACGGCGAGCCCCAGCAGGAAGAGGAACAGGCAGTAGATCAGGCAGAGGCTGCACGTGATCGCGACTAGGTAGGCGGCGATCTCGGCCGGCCCTACGGCAATCCGTCCGCTCAGGATGAGCCACGCCAGCAGGGCCTGGGCGGTGAAAAAGCTGCCGAACTCCTCGAACGAGAGGGCCCGGAACGACAGAAGCGCCTGGGCCGAAACCGGTTTCGTCAGCACCAGATCGAGCTGGCCCGTGTTCACCAGCCGGCCGGCGGACTCGAGATTCGGGTACAGCAGGATGAAATGGAGCGAAAACACCGTCATGAACACGGCGTAAAACGCCAGCATCCGGGGCATGTCCCAGCCGGCGACGGCGTCGGCGACCGTGAAGAACAGGCAATACTGCAGCAGGCCGAACAGGAAGTCGAGACCGTTCGCGACGAGGCCGAAGAGAAAGCTGGTGCGATACTCCAGCGCCTGCACCAGATGCGCTTTCCAGAACTGCAGGATGATGCGGAGATGGCGTCGCATCGTTCAGCCCCCGTACGCCGTGAACCGGCGCAGCCCGCGTCGCCACAGGAAACGGCCGGCCACGAGGAAAACCAGGATCCAGGCCGTGGCCGTGACTACCCCGGCGATCACGGCTTCCGGGCTCATCCGGCCACGGAGCACCTCGATGGGAAAGCTCAGCGAATACCGGTAGGGAAGCAGGCTCGCGATCGTCTTGACGACCGGCGGAAACGTCTCGACCGGAACGATCATCCCGCCCAGCAGGGCCCAGATCCCCTGGTTCAGCACCAGGTTCAGCGTCTCGACGTGCTCGATCCAGAAACCCGTCATCGCCAGCGCCGTCGACTGGACGAACCGGAGCGCCATCGCAAGCCCGATGGTGCACGCGATGGCGGCGATCCGGGCGGGGCCGAGATCGAGAGAGGGGAGACGGTCGTGGAACAGCCAGAACAGGAAGCCCAGCGGCAGGATCATCATCAGCAGTTGGATCGATTTGTGGGTGAGATTCTCGAGCACATGCAGCCAGAGGGGATGGACGGGCTTCAGCAGCGAGCGGCTCAGTGACCCGTCGCGAACCTGTTCTGGGAACGTGTGGACGGTCCAACAGTCGGTCAGGTTCATCAGGAGCGGCATGGATAAATAATATAATATATAATCACTATCGCTATATGCAGAACCTGCGCTTTTGCCGACGGACAGCCAGGCGCTCAGGAGGACCGCCGGCATCAGGAGCATCTGGAATCCCCACAGGATCATCATGCCCCGGTAGGCGAGCGCCATCTGGAGATACGAGGCGGCGAGCTGGCGCGTCACGGCCAGCCAACGTCGCATGAGACCGTTCCCTCCGCGCCGGTTCAGATCAGGGGCCGGATCCACTGGAACTTGCGGAGGCGGTTCAGTTTTTTCATCATCTCGGCCGAAGTATGACTCTCAGGGCCGAAAACGGTTCTGATACTGCCGTCGGGCCGCAGATCGATCTTGTATTCGAGACATTCCCCGAACTGCCGCTCCATGCGCTGGGCGGTCATCTCGCTGAAGGGGAAATCCTGGATCACGGCGACCACTTCCGAGTTCACCACGTCGCTGAGCGGGTCGAGGTTGTACGTGCCGACGACCGTGACCTGCCGGTCGAAAACGAACGCCTTCGTGTGCAGGCAGGGGCTGCCTGCGGGGAATACAAGGATGCGCGCGCCGGGCATCGTCGCGAGAAGGCGCTTCCAGTCGTTCATGAAGAACGCGACGGTCGAGCCGTGGTTCGTCGATTCGCCGGAGTTGGTGTTGAGCACGATCTTCACGCCGCGCGCCGCGGCGCGGACGAGGGCCTTTTCGGCATCGGGCGAGAGGACGACGTAGGCGTTCTGGATCAGGATCTGGTGTTTGCAGGCATCGATCAAGCGGATCAGGTTGGGGCCGATATCCTCGCGGGTTCCAAGCATCGAGTGCTTGTCGAGGATCTTCACCGGCTTCAGCCGCTCACCGCGGAACAGTTCGAAGGAAGCATACCCGGAGAGTCTCTTGTATTTCACGATCTCACGAGCATAGGTGGTGAGCTGCTTTTTCAGGCCGCCATCCAGCTCCGGTTCGCCGGCATACAGGCCGCGCCCCTGCATGTATCGGCTCATGACGCGGTAGGCCAGGTCGAGCTTCGCCGTCTGGTCGCGCAGGTTCACGAGATCCGGTTTGACCGGGACGGTCCGGAGCATGATCCATTCCTCGTCGAAGGCACGCTGCAACTGCTTCACGACGTTCGGCCCCTCGAGGACCAGATCCATATCGCGGAATACATTATCGTGCTCGCCCATCTGGGCGAAGTAATCGGCACCGATGTTGCGACCGCCCGTCATGGCGAGCTTCCCGTCGATGATGATGATCTTGTCGTGGTTCGACAGCAGGACCTGGCGGAGGTCCTGGAACACGTGGAGGAGGGAACGGCCGACGGGATTGTACAGCCGCACCTCGACGCCGGGCATGCGGGCGAGCTCTTCGAGTTCATCGAAATCCCCGATTTTGCGGGCGCCGCGCAGGAAGCGCGCATCGATCATCAGTTTCACCTTCACGCCTTCCCGCGCTTTCTTCTGAAGGAGGCCGAGGAAGGACCAGCCGAAGATGTCGTTATCGACGATGAAATACGTGGAAACGATCGATTCGCGGGCCGACTCGAGCATGTGCCACCGCGCATACCAGGACTCTTCGTTGCCGGTGAGGAGGCGGGTGCGTGCGAGAATGTTCGCATCAGCGGCCGGGAAAGAGGTGAACACGCTTTGCAACTCCGTGTTCAGCGGAAGCCGGGTGAACGCCTCCGAAGTGGCCGGAAGCGCGGTGATGCAGAACAGAAGGGCAACTGCGATACAAAGGACGGCGCCCGCCAGCGTCGAGCGATGCTCCGGAGCACCATGAGTCGTGCGGAATGTTGCCATCGGGATGATCTCCTTCCGTTCCTGCGGGTATTCAATTCGGATTGTACAATGTCCGAGCCTCCTCGGGCAACGAATGGCCCCGAAAAACACCGCTTCCCAGCGCAGCGTCATTTTTCCTCCCGAACGCCGGAATGTTCTGATACATTCAAAGAAGCATCGCCGTTCGGCCTGCACCCTGACTCACATGCCGCGAAAACGCAAGAGGGAATAGAGCGGGAAGAGGGTGGCGATGATCGCGCCTTCGAAGGCATGCCGCCAGGGGCGCGTGAAAAATACGATGCCGGAGGACACCAGTGACGATCAGCGCATCAGCTCACGTGCGGCCTAGCCTGAAGAAGATCTTCGCCTTGACGCTTCTCGGTTTGCTGTTCCATGCGTCCACTCCCGTGACGGCGGAATCAGGAAACACGGCGGGAGCTCTTGCCCTGCGCAAGGCCGCGATGGGCGGTCCGGCTGCCTGCCGGGATGTGCAGGCGCCCGAAGGGATCTTCATCAAGGTGTTCAACGACACCGTGGCCGAATGGGTCGCCCGGCCGCTCGATGAAGGCCTGGTCGCCGAGATCCGCGCCGCGCTCGCGCCGCATCTGCGCATCGAGCTGAACCCGCGGGGTTTCGCCCCTGCCGCCACGCGCACGGCTGAAGGCGAAGCCGATACGACCAACTATGACGCCATCTGGGTTCGCGACAACGTCTGGGTGTATTACGCCCTGGCTCGCGATCCCGGACGACGCACCGACGCACGCCGGCTCCTGCTTGCTCTCTGGGATTACTACGCCACCCCGGCGCAGATCGGGCGCTTCGAGGCCGTCATCGCCGATCCGTCGCTGGCCCTCGACCAGATGGCGATGCCGCATATCCGCTTCAACGGCCGTTCTCCGACACTCGACGACGTCATGGTGGAAGGGCGGCCCGAGACGTGGAACCATCGTCAGATCGACGCTCACGGTCTCTTTTTCACCGCCCTCGCCGAAGCGGCTTCGGACGGCCTGCTCGAACCCGGCGATCTGACCCCGGCACGTTCCCGGGTGCTTGCGCTGTATCCCAGGTTTCTCGAACGCATCTCGTTCGACACCTACGAGGATGCCGGTGCCTGGGAAGAGCTTCCCCGGCGCAATACGAGCAGCATCGCCCTCGCGACCAGGTCCCTCCAGTCCTGGCGGAATCTGCTCAATGCGAAAACCGGCCTCTCGCGAGCCTTCGGAGACGCCTTCCGGGCTCGTCTCGGACGTCTCGGTCCCGATGCCCACGCCGCCTGGGCCCCGTCGTTTCTCGGCTCGCTCATCGACCGGGGAATGGCGCGCGTGAGGCGCCAGTTGTCTCTCGGCGGCGAATCGCCCGACTACGATCCTTCAGACATGCGTTTCCGTCAGGCGGACGCGGCATTGCTGGTGCTGATCCAGCCGTCGCCGCTGGAAGGTCTGACGGAAACCGAACAGCGGACGGTCCTTCAGATCGTGCGGACCCTCGAGAGACCGGCCGGCATCCTCCGCTACGAACTTGACAGTTACCAGGCTGGCAACTTCTGGATCCAGCCGCCGGCCGAAGAATCCGATCAACCCGCCTTGACCGGGGACACCTCCTCCGATGCCGCGTTCAGGCAGCGGCTTTCCCGACTCATTCCCGACACAGAGGCGCAATGGTTCTTCGACAGCCTTTGCGCCCTTGCGAGACTGCACCTGGCGGAACGGACGGCCGATCCGCAACTGCGGCAGCAGGACCTTCACCGGGCGGCGATCCACATCAAGCGGGCGCTCGGCCAGATCACCGGCTCAGCCCTGGCGGCCGACGGCCGTCCGGTGCGCGAATGGCAGACGCCCGAGAGCATCAACACCGTCGTTCTGGCCGGCCGGCGCCTGGCATTCCCATCACCGATCACCCCGCTCAACTGGGCAAAAGCCGGGCTCGATCTCGCTCTTCGTGAGTATGCCCGCGTCGTGTTCGGTAAAAAATAGTGAAACATATATAATAATAGGAAGGATTTTTCGCTTTCAGGGAAAGCCGGGTTTCCTGGCCTTCTGGTGATGGCGCAGCACCGTGGCGAAGATGGGGGGAAGCCGATGGCAAAAGAAATCGAACGGAAGTTTTTGGTTCGTGGAGAAGACTGGAAAGCTCATGGCCCGGGGGTACCGTGCCGTCAGGGGTATCTTTCGAGGCTTCCCGAGAGGACGGTTCGCGTCAGGGTGCTGGGCAACAGGGGATACCTGACCGTCAAGGGAGCGACCATCCGGGCCTCCCGCCCGGAGTTCGAATATGAGATACCCGTGGCCGATGCCAAGACCTTGCTTGCTGAGCTGTGCGAAAAACCCCTTATCGAAAAGCGCCGCTTTGTCGTTGAATACGCCGGCCGGCGGTGGGAGGTCGACGAGTTCTTCGGGGAGAATCTCGGCCTGGTCGTGGCGGAAGTCGAGCTGGAGAGCGAGGATGCGCAGATCGAGCTGCCGCCCTGGGTGGATCGGGAAGTCACCGACGATCCGCGGTTTTACAACGCGAGCCTCGCCGCCCATCCCTACCGAAGCTGGAAAACCCGGGAATGACGACGAGCGCCGGCGCGGCTTCGTCGGGCCGGGTCAGGTGAAAAGGGGCGAGATCGCCTCTTCCAGAGGCGGCTCTTCGATCGTCAGATCCGCGACGTGGCCCGTGGAATACAGCTCGGACGCGACGGCCGCGGCCCGGTCGCGCGGCACGAGGATCGTGCACCGGAGCCCTTCGCAGGAAACCGGCTTTCCATACGTGGCCGGGGTGAATCCGGGGATTTCGCGGGAAAAGGTGACCACGAGGATGCGGTCGGCACGGGTCTTCCGGGTGAGGTCGGCGAGCGGCCCGTCGAACACCTTCGTCCCGCGGTTGATCACGATGACGCGCTTCGTCAGGGCCGTCACGTCCTCCATGTAATGCGAGGTCAGAAGGATCGTCGGGCGGAACCGGTCGTGATACTCGAGCAAAAAGGTCCGGATGCGTTTCTGCATCAATATATCGAGCCCTATTGTCGGCTCGTCGAGAAACAGGATCTCGGGCCGGTGCAGCAGGGAGACGGCCAGCTCGCACCGCATGCGTTGCCCCAGGGACAGCTTGCGCGCCTGAATTTCGAGACAGTCGCGGATGCCGAGCATCTCGACGAGCTCGTCGCGCCGTTCGGCGAACTCCGCGGCGGTCAGCCCGTACAGCTCGCGGTGGATCGCCAGCGTCTCGGCCGGAGGGAGATCCCACCAGAGATTCTGCTTCTGTCCCATCACGAGCGAGATGCGTCGCAGGAACGCGTGTTCACGCTGGAACGGATCGGTTCCGAGAACGCGAACCGTGCCGCCGGTCGGCGGAATCAGCCCCGACAGCATCTTCAGCGTCGTCGTCTTGCCCGCCCCGTTCGGGCCGAGAAATCCCACGATCTCGCCGGGCTCGATCAGCATCTCGAGACGGCTCACGGCATCGATCGTTTCGACCCGCGGCCGGAAGAATGCTTCGATGCTCGCGCGGAGCCCTTCGGCTTTCAGCCGGATCTCGAAACTCCGGCAGAGATCGCGCGCCTCGATGCAGAATTCCATGCTATGCCGGCTTGTTCCCGTCGTCGGGGTCGGGGGGAGTCGCCTTTGCCAGCTTCGCTTCCATCCGCTTGAGGGCCGAGGTCTTCGGCGGCGGCGGGAGGGGCGCGCCCGACTTGTCCTTCTGGCGCTTCTGGCCATGGACGTAGATGCGCATGAACCCCTCGACGTTGGAAAATATACCCATGAGAATATTCACTTCACGGTGCGTGGCGCGGGACCGGTTGATGAACGCCCGGACGAGCTGGAACAACCCGTCGGGATTCTTCGTCGGAAGGAAGTGGCACATCGTCAGCACCGATTTCATGTGGTCGAACAAGCGCTGCAGCTCCTCGAAGGTGGGGGGCTGCTCGAACGGATTGTTCGGGTCGGGACCCTTCTCGACGGGCTTCACGCCGAAATGCTGGTACAGTTCGTATGAAATGAGAAGCACGGCCTGGGCCAGATTCATCGAGGTGAAGTCGGGGTCGGTCACGATGTGCATCGTTCCCTGGCAGAACTGGAGGTCGTCCTTCGTCAGGCCCCACTCCTCGCGGCCGAAAAGAATCGAGACCGGCCCCTGGGGCAGCGTCGGGCGCACCTGCTCGAGCCCCTCCTGCACCGACATATGCGGTTCGTGATACTCGCCGTGCCGGTTCGACGTGCCGAGCACCAGCAGGCTGCCGGCAACGGCCTCGGGGATGGTGTCGACGATACGGGCCGAGTCGAGAATGTCGCGGGCGTGCAGCGCCATCTTGATCGCCTCGAGATTCAGTTCGCAGCCAGGCCGGACGATCACGAGATCGCGCAGACCGAAGTTCTTCATCGCCCGGCACACCGAGCCGACATTCATTGCGCCCTGGGGCTCGACGAGAACGATCCGGATATTCTTCAACAGCGGTTGCCTGGTCTTCATCGATTCACTTTCTTCTGCTCTTCCGGGGAAAAGAATGCCCGAAATCGGGTGACCGGTTTCGGGCAAAAAAAAATAGGCTTGGGCGGACTCGAACCGCCGACCCCCACGATGTCAACGTGGTGCGCTAACCAGCTGCGCCACAAGCCTTCGAACAGAGTGAAATTTACCACAGCGCCCCGCCGATGTCAACGGGTCCCCCAAAAAAAATCGCCAAACCTCCGTTCCGCCGTTGCCGAGACGGCCAGAATGCTGTATCATTGCGGCTCCATCGTCCGTCCCGTTCGTTCGACGTCATTCGCAGCAGACAGGAGGAGCCCATGAGCTCACAGATTCGCGTCCGGTTCGCCCCGTCCCCGACCGGCCACCTTCACGTCGGCGGCGCCCGCACCGCGCTCTTCAACTGGCTGTTCGCCCGCCACCAGGGCGGCACCTTCATCCTCCGCATCGAAGACACCGACGCCGAGCGCTCGAAGGACGTCTACACGAAAGCCATCCTCGACGGCCTCCGCTGGCTCGGCATCGACTGGGACGAAGGCCCCGACAAAGACGGCGGCCACGGTCCCTACTTCCAGACCCAGCGTCTCGACCTCTATCGCGCGGCCGTCGAAAAGCTCCTGAACGAGGGAAAGGTGTATCACTGCTTCTGCTCGCCCGAAACCCTCGCGGCCATGCGCGAAGACCAGATGTCTCGCAAGGAGGACCCGAAATACGACGGGCGCTGCTCGCGCCTTTCCCGGGAAGAGGTCGAAAAGCGGATTGCTGCCGGCGAAAAGTTCACCCTGCGCCTGCGCGTCGCGGCCGGTGAGAACGTCGCCTGGAACGACCTGACGAAGGGCGAGCTGTCGTTCGGCTCTCACCTGCTCGATGATCTCGTTGTCGTCAAATCCGACGGGTTCCCCACCTACAACTTCGCCGTCGTCGTCGATGACGCGCTGATGAAGATCACCCACGTCATCCGCGGCGAGGACCACATCTCGAACACGCCCAAGCAGATCCTGATCTACAAGGCGCTCGGCTATCCCGTCCCCCACTTCTCCCATATCCCCATGATTCTCGGTGCCGACCGGTCCCGGCTCAGCAAGCGCCACGGCGCGACTTCGGTCATCGAATACAAGGACATGGGCTTCGAGCCCGAAGCGTTTCGCAACTTCCTTGCCCTGCTCGGCTGGTCGCCCGAAACCGGCGCCGAGGTTCTCACGCGGGACGAGATGTTCCGCCTGTTCTCTCTCGACCGCGTCAGCTCCCATGGCGCCATCTTCAACATGGAAAAGCTCGCCTGGTTCAATGCCGAATACATCAAGCGCATGGACGGCGCGACGGTGCTCGACCGGTGCCGCCCCTGGCTCGCGAAGCTGCCGGGCTTCCCCGGCTCCTACGACCAGGCGCGGCTCGAGAAAATGGTCGGCCTCTACCGGGAGCGCATGAAAACGTTCAACGAGATCGAGTCCCAGATCGGCTGGTTTTTCGTCCGCCCCGCCGAGTTCGATGCGAAGGGACTCGAGAAGGCCGCAAAAATAGCTGATGGTATGTCTCTGCTTCGGGAACTGGGTGCCCGGCTCGCGGCGATGCCCGACTTTTCCGAAGCCCCCCTCGAGGCGTTGATCCGGGGCTTTGCCGAGGAAAAGGGAAAGAAAGCGGGCGATATCATTCACCTCTGCCGGCTTGGAATCAGCGGCAGGACAGCCACCCCGGGGCTGTTCGAGAGCATGGTCGTCCTCGGAAAAGATGAGACCATCGAACGCCTGAACCTGTTCGCCGCCAGGAACTGACCCTCACGATCCGATGAACGCCGCCCTCCGGGCTTTGCTTGCCTGTATCCTGGCCGCTCTGCTGGCTGCCGGCTGCTCGACCGTTCTGCGGGTGCCGCCGAAAATCGAGCCCGTCAGGCGGGTCGAGCTGATGATGGACACCATCGTCTCGATCACCGCCTACGGCGACCGGGAAACCGCCTCGCGCGCCGTCGAGGCCGCGTTCGGCCAGATGCGCGCGATCGAAGCCGCTGCCTCCTTCTACCGGCCGGATTCGGAACTCGCGCGGCTCAATGCCGGGCGGGCAGTCCAGCCGTCGGCCGCGTTTTCCCGGCTGCTCAAGCTCGCATCCGAAGGGTATTACCGGACGAACGGGGCGTTCGATCCGAGCTGCGCCGTTCTGGGCCGGATCTGGGGCTTCCATGACCGTCAGTTCCGGGTGCCGTCCGAAGAGGAGATCCGCGAAGCTCAGGCGCACACCGGATGGGACCGATGCTTCGTTCACGCCTCCGAGGCTGCCGCTCTGCCCCGCGGAGCGATCGCCCTCGCAACCGGCAGTCTGATCGATCTGGGCGGGATCGCGGGCGGCATGGCGATCGAGGCGGCTGCCGAGGCCCTGCGCGGGAACGGCTGCCGCACCTTCATCATCGATGACGGGGGCGACCTCTGGATGGAAGGCCGGAAGCCCGACGGCCGCCCGTGGAGAGTTGCCGTCAAAGCCCCTGACCGGCCCGGAAGCATTGCCACGATCGAAGCCGATCAGCCGGTGTCGGTTTCCACATCCGGGGATTACGAGAGGTTTTTCGAGGTCGACGGACGCCGGTTCGCCCATGTCTTCGACGTGCGCTCCGGGCGGCCGGCCGAGGCATTCCGCTCGGTGACCGTGATCGCCAGCACCCCTGTCGACGGGGATCTCCTCAGCACGGCCCTTTTCGCCATGCCCGCGGCGGATGCCCGTGCTTTCGCCACACGGGAACACATTCCGGCCCTGATGTTTCCGGCATCGGGCCCGGTCTGGCTGACGCCGGCAGGGGAGCGATGGTTCCGGATCGCCCAGCCATGAAGCCGGTGCCGTTCCTCACGCGGGGGGATCTTCTCTTGCTGCTCGGCGTCGCCGCCGCCTCGCTTGCGCTCTTTTTCCTGCATCAACTGCCTCGGGCCGCCGCTCGAGGTGGTGATGGCCTGGTCCGGGTCTCGATCGCCGGCTCCGGGCAGGTCGGGGAATGGCTGCCGGCCGGTGCCCGTGCGGCCCGTGTCCGGGGACGTCTCGGGGAGATGGTGGTCGAGACCGCGGAGGATGGCTCGGTGCGCGTCGTCTCCTCGCCCTGTCCCGGCCAGATTTGCGTCGGACAGGGCTGGACGCATGCCGGAAGCAGCATCGTCTGCGTGCCGAACGGGGTGGTTCTCACCCCAGAGCCGCCGGCTTCGGCCGATGGGGCATCCGAGCCCGACGGGATCACACGATGAACCAGACGAATGTTGCGAATCTGCCGCAGATGACGCTTCAAAGGGAAGTGGTTTCGGAAGCCCTGTCGCGCGTGGTCCTGCTCGGCGTGCTCACCGCCGCCGCATCGGCCATCCAGATCGCCGAATCCCCGCTTCCGAGGCTGCTTCCGTGGCTCAAGCCCGGCCTCTCGAATGCGCTGCTGTTGTTCGCGGTGATCCGACACTCGCCCGGCTTTGCCCTGAGCCTCGTTGCGGGCCGGACGATCGTGACCGGCATGCTGCTCGGCACCCTGTTCACCCCGGCCGGACTCCTGTCACTGCTCGGCGGCGGTTCGGCCGCGGCGGCGATGCTGCTGTGCCGCCGGCTCGGCCGCGGCCGTGGCGGTTTGGCCGGCATCAGTGTGGCGGGCGCCGTCGCCCACAACGCGGCCCAGCTTGGAGGGGTTGCGTTTTTTGCCGGCGAAGGATTACCTGTATTCCTGCATCTGTCCCTGATGCTCGGGGCGGCCATCCCTTCGGGGCTTCTGGTCGCCGGACTGGCACACCAGCTCCTGAGGAGGACGTCATGACGGCCCGAAGCTCGCTTCCAGCGCTCTATCTCGCATCCCAGTCGCCCCGCCGGCGCGAAATCCTGGCCGATCTCGGCATCCCCTTCACCCTGCGCGCATCCCCCTATCAGGAGTCTACCGGGGACGTGGTCGGCCTCCTTCCCAAGGAACAGGCGGCGCGGCTGGCCGGTCTCAAGGCGTTCCATGCCGCGAAGGGGCTCGAAGAGGGGATCGTGATCGGTGCCGACACCATCGTGGTTCTCGACGAGCACGTTCTCGGCAAGCCTCGCGACCGCGACGACGCGAAACGCATGCTCGGCATGCTGTCGGGAAGGAGCCACCGGGTGATCACCGGCCTTTCCCTCGTCGAGGCCGATACGGGCCGCACCGTCACCCACGCCGAGATCACCCATGTCGTGTTCAAGCTGCTTTCGGAACGCGAGATCACGGACTATATCGACTCGCCTGAGCCGTATGACAAGGCCGGCGCCTATGCCATCCAGGGCATGGCCTCGCTGTTCGTCGAGCGGATCGAGGGTTGTTACTTCAACGTCGTCGGCTTCCCCGTCGTCGCGTTCGGCAACCTGATGAAACATATCGGGGTCGATATCATGGATTACGTCGGGAAGACGGGGAAGAAGCCCCGATGAGAATCGCCGTCTATCCGGGCAGCTTCGACCCCTTCACGAACGGGCATCTCGACATCCTCAACCGGGCGGCGAAGCTGTTCGATTACGTCATCGTGGCCGTTCTCGTGAACCCCGAGAAAAAATGCCTGTTCACCCCCGAACAGCGCGTCGACATGATCAACGCGGTGCTCGGCGAGAGCGAGAACGTCCGGGCCGTCCATTTCCACGGGCTGCTCGTCGACTTTTGCCGGCAGGTGCATGCCTGCGCCGTCATCCGAGGCCTGCGGGCCGTTTCCGATTACGAATACGAGCTTCAGCTCTTCTCAATCAACAAACAGCTCGCCGTTGATATCGAGACCGTGTTCCTCATGTCCTCGACCCAGTATTCGTTCCTCAGCTCGAGCATCGTGAAGGAGGTTGCGCGGTATGGAGGCGACGTCTCCACGATGGTGCCGCAGGGGGTGGATGCAGCCCTTCGAGGGCTGTTCCGGAGCGGCGGGGGCACGAAGAAGTGACGAGCGGGGATTGTTTGGTATACAATGGAAGGAGAACCGAGTTCGAAGGGTGACCGATGAGAATCCTGATCGTCGATGATGAACCGATGTTGCGCGACATCATGCGCGAACTCGTCACGATGCGCGGCCACGAGGCGTTTCTTGCCGTCGATGGAAAGGACGCTCTCGAACAGTTCCAGAAGGAAAAGCCCGACCTCGTCATTTCGGATATCGTGATGCCGCGCATGGACGGGCTGAAATTTCTCTCCGAGATCCGCGCGATCGACCAGGACACCCTGGTCGTAATGACGACCGGGCTTGGAAAAGAAGAGTTCACCCTCGAGGCGCTGCGGCTGCGCGCCAACGATTTCATCAAGAAGCCGATCGAGCCGAGCATTCTGTTTCCGCTGCTGGATAAATATGCCGGCATCGTCGAGTCGCGCTCGAGGCTCAACGAGACCCTGAACTTCTGCACCCGCCGCTCAAGCACGATGAAGATCGGCAACCGCATGGAGATGATCCCCATGATCGCCCAGCGGCTGATTCTCGACACGAACGAGATGATCCCGCACGATCAGCGGCTGGGCCTCAAGATCGCTCTCGTCGAGCTTATAGCGAACGCTATAGAACACGGCAACCTCAACATCACCTGCGAGGAGAAACAGCGGTCGATGGAGGAGAGCCTCGACGGCATCGAGAAGCTCCGCGAGGAGCGGCTGAAAAACGAGGAGCTTGCCCGGCGGAGCGTGACCATCGAGTTCATGATGGACCAGGAGTCGTGTGAATGGATCATCACCGACGAGGGGCATGGCTTCGATTTCAACGCGCTGCCCAACCCCCTCGACCCCGAGAACCTGGCCCAGCCCAACGGCCGCGGGATTTTCCTGGCCCGACTGAACTTCGAGCAGCTTGAGTTCGTCGGCAAGGGTAACGTCGTGCGCGTGCGCAAACAACTGCCGCGCCACGGCCCAAAAAACGGCAACGGCGCTTCCTGATCCGCGAAGCATTCCCCTGACTCCGGATATTCTCCCGGGCCTGCAGAAGAGACACACCCGAAGACGTGTGACATTCAAAAAAACACCGGATCATCCGCGGAAGATGATCCGGTGCTGTTGTTCCTGGAACGGGATTATTGCTGGGCCGTCGCCGCTCCTGCCTTCATCTCGCGCAGCTTGTCGGCGTAGAAGGGGGACATCCCGCGCAACTTCTCGACGATCGGGGGCAGCGCCGCGAGGGTGTGATCGATCTCGGCGTCGGTGGTGTACCGCGACAGCGAGAAGCGCACCGAGCCGTGGGCATAGGTGAAGGGAACCTGCATCGCCTTCAGGACGTGGGACGGCTCGAGGCTGCCGCTCGTGCAGGCCGAGCCGGAGCTGGCCGCGATCCCGGCGGCGCTGAGATGGAGCAGGATCGCCTCCCCCTCGATGAATTCGAAGCCGAGGTTCGTCGTGTTCGGCAGCCGCCACTGGGGGTTGCCGTTGATGTGGGTGTATGGGATTGCGTCGAACAGCCCTTTTTCAAGCCGGTCCCGCTGCTTGCGAAGCCGGTTGTTCTCGTCGAACATCGCATTGATGGCGACCTCGCAGGCCTTGCCGAGGCCGACGATATACGGGGCGTTCTCGGTGCCGGCCCGCCGGTTCCGCTCCTGGTGGCCGCCGAGCATGAACGGCGAGATGCGGGTGCCGCGCCGGACATACAGGATGCCGATGCCCTTCGGGGCGTGCAGCTTGTGGCCGGAGATCGACAGCAGGTTGACCGGCATTTTTTGCATATCGAGAGCTATTTTTCCAGCGGCCTGGACGGCGTCGGTGTGGAACGTGACGCCCTTCTCGGCGCAGATCTTCGCTATCTCGTCGATGGGAAACAGCGTCCCCGTCTCGTTGTTCGCGGCCATGACGGTCACGATCGCCGTGTCGGGGGTGATCGCCGACTTCAGCTCGTCGAGGTTCAGGTTGCCCTGCTTGTCGACGCCGAGCTCGGTGACCCGATACCCTTTTTTGGCCAGATACCGGCAGACGTTGAGCACGGCGGGGTGCTCGACCTTCGTCGTGATGATGTGCCGCTTGTCGGGCTGGGCCTCGCAGACGCCACGGATCGCGTGGTTGTCCGACTCGGTGCCGCACGAGGTGAACACGATCTCTTCGGGCTGCGCGTTCAGGAGCGCGGCGACCTGGGAACGGGCGGTGTCGAGATGCCGGGCGACCTGGCCGCCGAAGAGATGCATCGAACTCGCGTTTCCGTACAGATCATTGAAGAAGGGAAGCATCGCCTCGAGAACTTCGGGAGCGACGCAGGTGGTGGCGTTGTTGTCGAGATAGACGTTCCGCGCGGGAACGGACATGGGGGACCTCCCTGGCTGTGAGCCTTAATCCTGCTGCTGGACGACGACGATATCCGGCGACACCTTCCGGCGCAGGGTCTCCTGGACCATGAACTGGAGCGTCGCGGTGGAGCTGACGCAGTGGGCGCAGGCGCCCTGCAGCCGCACCGTCACGGTGATCCCGTCGATGTCGATCAGCTCGATGCCGCCGCCGTCGGCCTGAAGGTGCGGGGCGATCTCGGTCTCGATCACTTTCGTGATCAACTGCATCCGCTGGATGTTGGTCAGCTTCTTCGGCGCCGCGCCTTCGGAAGCAGGTTTGCCGCTCCCCGTGACGCGGGCGAGCACCATCTCATCGAGGATCCGCTTGATGTCCGGCAGACAGCCGCCGCAGCCGCCGCCGGCCTTGGTGTAGTTGGTGACCTGTTCGACCGTGGTCAGATGGTTCTCCTCGATCACCTGCCGGATTTTCTTCTCGGTGACCCAGAAACATTTGCAGATGACCGGTGAGTCCTCTTCCTCGTGGGCGACGGCCTTCTCGCCGCGGTAATTGGCGATGGCGGCCTCGAGGGCTTCCTTGCCCATGACCGAACAGTGCATCTTCTGCTCGGGAAGACCGCCCAGGAACCTCGCGATATCGTCATTCGTGACTGCGAGCGCCTCCTTCACCGTCTTGCCCTTGACCATCTCGGTCAGGGCCGAGGCGCTGGCGATCGCACTGGCGCAGCCGAACGTCTGGAACTTCGCATCGAGAATGACCTCGTTCGCGGGATCGATCTTCAGATAGAGTTTGAGAGCATCTCCACAGGCCAGTGAGCCGACCTGGCCGACCGCGTTGGCGTCGGCGATCTCACCGACGTTGCGGGGATTCGTGAAGTGATCTATGACGGAGTTGGTGTAATTCCACATGTGCTGTCTCCTGAAACGGTCAGAGATGTGCCGCCATGGTAACACACCGCCAACTCCCTGTGAAGAGAGAACAGAGCTTCATCACCGAGTCATCCAGTCAGAAGGTGAGGAGGGCTCGGAACGCATGTTCATCCGAGCGATTGATGCTCTGGGTATGGGCGAAAATGCAACGAAACATGCGAAATCGCGCGATCCGTCGATATGGTATCGAAAACAGGCATGCGGTCAGGCATTAGAGGGAATTGGCGAGTTTTTTTGAAAATTTGTACTTGACATGCCCAATCCTGATCGGTTATAAACTCAGGGTCATTCACAGCCGAGTCGTGATTGCCCATCACGAGCGGGGGAACCAAGTTCTAGGGGTGAATACCTGAGTTTTCATCAGGTTAGGGGGCCTTCCAGACTCCGAACCCGTCAGCTAACCTCGTAGGCAACAGGAAGGAGGAACGTCGTCGGTCGGCGCCCGTGCCGGCAGGGCAAGGCGATGGAAAATTGAAGTATGCGTCATGAACTTATGACCAGAGCGGGGCTGGTGGCTCTCTTGTGCCTGCTTCCGCTGACCCTGTTCGCAGCTCTCGAGACTCCGCGTCAGCAGGCTCCGGGGAAACTCCGCCTGCAGCCGCCCCCCCAGGTCGCCCGCTTCTTCGGCAACCTCGAGCCCTCCACCTCCGTGCGTGGCCAGGTGAAAACCTTCGTGGTCAAGGCCGAAAAGGCCCAGGATGAGCTCCGCGACGAGCGGGAAGCCCCTTCCAGCCGCAGCCTCGTTTCGACCGCCTCGCTCAAGCCCTTCAACGGCTCTTTCATCATGCCCGTGATGGGGGAAGTAAGCTCCGCGTTCGGGCGGCGTGCCCACCCCTTCCGCAAAGTGCGACATTTTCACACGGGTGTCGATATCCGCGCACGGCGCGGGACATCCATCATGGCTGCCGCTTCCGGCCGGGTCGTCTACGCCGGCTGGCGCCGCGGATACGGCATGATGGTCGAAATGGAGCATGGCAGCGGATTCCGGACGGTCTACGCCCACTGCTCGAAGCTCCTCGTGCGCGTCGGAGCGATGATCCAGGCCGGTCAGACGGTGGGTCTCGTCGGAAACACCGGCGTGACCACGGGCTGCCACCTGCACTTCGAGATCATGCGCGGCTCCGTCCTGATCGACCCCCTGAGCTTCTTCCGCCGGGCCTGAGCCCGGCCCGAGCTTCCGCGAAAAGCATCAGGGGGCGCATGATACATGCGCCCCCTGATAAAAGAAGGATCGGAGAGAAGAACTTATCTTCCGTTCGGCGGAAGCTTTACCCACACCTGCAGGTTCGTTTTCGGGTCGACGCGGATCAGAACGTAATCCTGATACGTTGCGAGAATCTTGTTCGTGTGCATGGTGTAACCTCGCTCCTGCAAATTCCACGAATAGTGTCGCAAAAACGGTGCCATCTCGTGAGCGTGGGTGCGGCTTGCAGACTCGGACATCTTCTGGGCGCGGTAAAAGCCTGATCAATTCAGCGTCCTCGCGGCTTCAGGCATGTCGGGGCGCTGGGGATGGGGTGGTTCGAAACTGAACAACCCGATGTGTCAAATTTGAACACCCGACTGCCCGATTTTGGGCAGTGTGCGAAAATCCATCACTCGCTGTCGGTCGCTTCCTCATCTTCTTCCTCATCGAGCGAAGAAGTCGGGATGGAGCCCGGATCACGGGTCTTCCGATGGATGATGACGGCGGCACACAGGCCGATGATGCCCCAGGCGAGCCATTTCAGCCCCAGATCGATGTGGCGCTCCTCGTCGACATAGATGAAACACGACCACGCGGCTTTTCGGGCGCGCTGGAGGAGTCTCGATTGATCGTGCACCATCCCCGAGACGCCGACGCGCCGGCGGGCGAGGCTGCCCTGCATGGCCTGAAGGGCGATACTGGACGGATCCTGCGAAAGGGAGCCGACCTGGGCAGATAGATCGAGCCAGTAAGCCGACCGCAGCCCCTCTTCGGAGAGCTTGTCGACGATGAGACCGTCGAACTCGCGGCTCAGCGACCGGGCTGCCGAGAGAAACATCGAGATCGCGATTCCCAGAAGCAGAACCGCGACCAGCTGGATTCTGATGCGCCCGCGCCGTGCGGCGGGGCCGATTGCCATGATCCCCATGTCGGCATCTTACCATGCCCGATACCGGTAGCGCATGCTTCTCCGGGGAAAACGCGATCGACGGCAACAGGTCCGGTTCGGGAACCAACCCTGGTGAAGGACTCTACCGGCATGAGAAATTTTCTGATAGAATGTACTCGTAACATTTTTCATGGCGCATCTGGAATTCGGAGGATGATATGAAACACCTGTTCGGACTGCTCATCATGGTGGCTCTGCTCGTGACCCCGGCCATGGCCCAGACCTTCACGGGGTTCAAGGTGAACCCGAACGATCAGGTCGTGGTCAGCCTGCTCACGATGGTTCTTTCGGATCTCGACATGTGCGGCCGCTCTCTCAACAAGTCGATCGGTGACACGATCGGCGCGGTCGGCCACCTGAACAACGCCCAGTCGGCCCTCAAACGCACCCAGCTCGACCCGGCCTACTCGACGCTGATCACCGAGATCCTCAGCCGCATCAGCAAGATCAAATTCTACGTCGTCATGAACGACGTCGACGGCGCCGCGGGGCGCCTCGGCCAGCTCATCGGCATCATCCGCGGCGTGCTCGGTGCCGAGGTCGGCTCGATTCCCAGCTACGGCACCAATGGCGGTCAGATCGGCACCACGGTGCCTTCTCGCCCGATGGAGATTCCGGTCGGCCAGTCCGGCGGCCAGGTCAACGGCTCCGGCATGGGTGGCATCGGCCTTCCGGGAACCAACTGATCCACGGTCTCGCGTCAACAGACACGCCCGGGCTTGATGCCCGGGCTGTTTTATTCGGAGAAGAATAGAATGAGCATCCCCGGGCGCCTGCCGATCGTGCTGATCGGTTTCATGGCTTCGGGAAAGTCGACGGTGGGACGGCTGCTGGCCGGGCGGCTGGGCCTTCCGTTCGTCGACCTCGATGCCCGGATCGTCGAGCGTTCGGGCAGGAGCATTCCCGACCTCTTTCGCGAAACGGGGGAAACGGGGTTCCGGCAGCTCGAAGCCGACGCCCTGGCCGATGTGCTGGCTCGGGACGGATGCTGCGTCGTTGCGGGCGGAGGCGGCCTCATTCTGCGCCATGCCAACCGCCGGCTGCTCCGCGCATCTGCCGTCACCGTATTCCTCGATGTCTCGTTCGCGGAAATCCGTCGCCGCCTTCAGCATGACAACGCCGGCCGCCCACTTGCCGATGCCAGCTCTCCCGAACGTCTCGGGGAGTTGTTCGAGGACCGCCGTTCCCTCTACCTCGAATCGGCCGATCTCCGGGTGACGGGCGACGGAAGCCCGGATGATATTGTGAAAGAAATTATATCTAAAGCAACAGATATTGCGAGCCGACTTGAAAAATCGGTCCGGAAGAGCTAGAGTCGAGCCCGACCCGGCCGACAGGCCGGATCGCATCCCGAACACGGCATACGAGGCGGAAAACAAGCATGATGACACGACACCCGTTCTTCGACGAAGCACCGGTCCAGTTCCGGCGTCTGCTGGAGATCATGGCGCGGCTCCGGGCCCCCGACGGCTGCTCCTGGGACCGCAAGCAGGATCACAAGAGCCTTCGCAAATACGTGCTCGAGGAGGCGAACGAGGTCGCCGAAGCGATCGACAAGGGCGATCCGCTGCATCTTGCCGAGGAGTTGGGCGATCTGGCCATGATGATCGCTTTCCACGCCCAGGTCGCGGCCGAGGCGGGGACCTTCACCATGACCGAAGTCATGAAGGGCATCTGCGAAAAACTGATCAGCCGCCACCCGCACGTGTTCGCTTCGGCGAATGGCAAGACCCTGACCCCGGACCAGGTGGTCGACATGTGGGGCAAACTCAAAACGGATGAGAAAGCCCGCCGGGCCCGCATCTCCTCCCGCATGCAGGAAGCGGAGGCATTCGCCTCGCCGATCACGTCGGCGTTCCAGATCCAGGCGGAGGCGGCGACGGTCGGCTTCGATTTTCCCGAGCCCCGCGGCGCCGTCGACAAGATCGCGGAAGAGGCGAAGGAGTTGGCCGGAACCCTGGCCGAGGAGGATGCCGATGCGGCTGCCGAGGAGCTGGGCGATCTGTTGTTCGCCATCATCAATGCCGCCCGCCTGATGGGGATCGACCCGGAGACGGCTCTGCGCCGGGCGACCGGGAAGTTCGTCCGGCGTTTCGAGCGGGTCGAGGAGAAAGCCGAGGCCGCCGGCGGCTTCGCCGGCAAGACCATCGAAGAGATGGACGTCTGGTGGAACGAGGCCAAGCGGCAGGAGAAGGCCGGCGCCTGAACGGCGGCCGGTCAGCGCGATTCCCGGAGTTTTTTGCGGAGCGCCTGGAACCGTTCGCGGCGGGTCGGGTCACGCTCGAGTTCGATGCCGAACTCGGCTTCCACGAGGGCCTGCTCGGGCTTGCCGGCCTGGAGAAGCGTGTCGGCGAGAACGAGCCGGGCCTCACCGTTGTTGGGGTTGGCGAGGAGCGCGGCCCGAGCCTCCTGTTCGGCTTGTTCGAGCTCCCCGTTGCCGAGCTGGATCGAGGCGATCAGCGCGCGTGCCTGGCTGTCCGACGGGTTCAGCCGGATGGCTTGCCGGAGCTGGTCGAGGGCCTCGCTGGAGTTGCCTTCGTGGTGGAGCAGCTTGCCGAGCGAGAAATACGCCTCGCCGATGTTCGGATTGGCCTTGATCGTCTCGGCGAGAAACAGCTTGGCCCCGGGAATGTCGCCGGCGCGTGCCAGTTGCAGCGCGGTGGAATACTGGAGCTTGGCATCCCGCGGGTTGTCCAGAGCCTTGCGCTTGAGGGCGTCGAGCTGCGCTTCAGGGGATTCGGTCGGATTGGCGGGGGCGGTGTTCAGGCGGGTGCGCAGCGCGGCGAGGGAGGCGTTCTGCGCCTCGCGAGTGCGTGCAAGATAAGCGTTGTAGGCCGCTTCCCGGCCAAGGATGACGTTGACTTCGGCGATCAGGCGTTCGGCATCGGCCTTCAGGACGGGATCCTTCAGGCTCGGAAGGAGTCGGCCTGCCATCTCGCCGGCTTTTGCGAAGTTGCTGTTGACGAACTCAAGGAAGATCGGCAGGAACAGCTTCTCTTCAGGCGTGCCCCGGCTTTTCACATGCCGCTCGATGGCCGCGATACAGCCGTTGTCGTCTCGTCCGAGGAGAGAGCGATCCATCGTCACGGCCGTGCGGAGAAACTTGTAGGCGATGTCGAGCCGGTTCTCGGTTTTCGCGTCGAGCGCGGCCTGGAAGAAGATGTAGGGAAGATGCGGATTCAGCGCATGGAACCGCTCGAGCTCCTTCACGGCCTCTTCGAGCTTCTTCGTGCGCCGGAGTATTTTATAGACATAGTAATAGGGCGAGGAGTTCGCCGGGTCGATCTGGATGCATTTCCGGAAATGCTTCAGGGCGTTCGCCTCGTCGGACGTCTCGTAATACAGCGAAGCGAGCCAGAACTGGTAGCCGAACTGCTTTTCATGGAGCAGATCGCCTTTTTCCCGCAGCTTCTCGACGCCTTTCGAAGTGCCGGCCTGCTTCATCAGCTTCAGCATTCCGATGAACGGCTCGACGCGCGTCGGATCCTCGCGGATCAGGAACTTGTAGGACTCGAGAGCCGTCTGGGGCTCGTTGACGAGGAGGGCGCACCGGGCCAGCCCCTCGTGAACCTTGAGAAGCACCTGGCGGGGAAGCGGTGCCCGGGTGAGATCGGCATACATCGCGCGGGCGCGGTCGGGGGCGCCCATCGATTCGAAGATATAGGCTAAAGAATAGCCGAAACGGGTGTCCCGCTTCTTCTCGAGCGCCTTCTCGAAGGCGGCGGCAGCTTCGTCAAAGCGTTTCAGCCCGGCGTAGGCATACCCGAACAGGGCCTGGATATCCGGCTCATCACGGTCTGCGACGGGGGCGAGGAGGTCGAGAATCTCGTCGAACGCGTTCCGGTCGAGCGCGGCGTTGGCTTTGCGGACGAGCTCCTCGACATTGGCCGTCGGCAGCGCGGTCGAAGAGGGCTTCGGCCCCTTCGTTGCCGGGCTTTTGGGCTGCAGCACGAAAAATGCCGTCAGGCCGGCCAGAAGGACGAGAATCAGGATCGGCAGCTTCAGCGAGTCCATCTGCCTACCTTAGCATGCCCCTCTTTGTCAGGCAACAGCTCCGGCCCAAGTCGCGGGAAGGCAAAACGGCAACCTGCGTCGGCCATGAAAAGAATGCCCGGGGTGAACTCCGGAAAATGCCGAATGGCGCCGATAATGAGAGCAGGAAATGCCCGAGATCCGGAGGTATGGTGATGAAAGTGGAAATCAGGGTGAACGAAACCCCCGCAGCCGATGCCGGCGGGGAGCAGGAGGGAAGCCGGCGGGAGCTGGTTCCGGCACGCCAGGCGATCCAGGCTGCCGGTCAGGATGTGGCCATCGACATTGCCCAGGTGCTGGCGGCAAACCAGGCGCTTCTCACCAACATCGCGCGCAAGATGGAGACGATGGAGACACGCATCCACAGCCTCGAGTCCGTGATCGAGGAACAGCGGCGCGCGATGATCTCGTACACCCACGATGTTGCCCTCCTGGCGGCACCGCCCGCCCCGGTGCAGGTCTGGAAGCCGGCGGCCGGGGAGCTCGATGAGGCGTGGTTCGGAAGATTCTCCTTCCTCGACCGCTGGTTCCGTCCGTATAAAATGCGGCGGCCCAACGCCGAAGACTGAACGAGCCGATGGAACGGAAAAAGCCCCGCGAAGATCGCGGGGCTTTCGTGTGTGTGGGGGGCTGTCAGGCCGTCGTTTCGACGGGGGTTTCGGGGGGAGCGGCCACGACCGCTGCGGCGATCGCATCGGGGACGATGACGACATCGCGGGCGTTGGCGTCTTTCTCCAGGTTCAGCGTACCGTCGGTGAAGGACTTGTAATAGTGACAGGTATCACATTCCGACTTGTTGTACACATCCCAGCAGTATTTCATGAGTGCCTCCTTGAATCAGTACCGGTCTTCCGTTTCGTGTCGTGGTGCCCGTAGGGCGGGGCAGGAACACGGCATGATTTCCGTTTCACGTGTCTCGTGGTCGATGTCGAATGCGTTCATCAGCTCATACCGATAATCACTCTTGAGCCAGACCGCGCGGCGCCAGGCACGGATTGCCTGGTCGCTCTGGCCCTTCATCGCCAGGTCGACCCCCAGGTTGTAATACGCCTGGGGCAGTTCAGGGCAGATCTCGACCGCCTCGCGATACGATTCGATCGCTTCCTCGGTCTTGCCTTCGGCATCGAGGTCGATACCGTGCTGGAACTTGTCCAGCGCCCGGGTTGTCCGTTCCGATTCGTCTCTGGTCATACGCTTTCCCAGGTATCGGCAATCGGCCGTCCAACCCGAAGTGTCTCCAACATACCACCGGCACGGGAAAAAATCAAGGAAAACCCTCTTCAGATGCAGCTCTGGATGCTGCCGGAGATGCCCGGAAAATCGCCTCTGCCGGCCCCGTCGCGGGCTGTGCTATAGTCGGTGAGACTCATCGGAGGTTCAACCATGCTGATCAAGCCGTTCCGGGGTGTCACACCCAGCATCGATCCGACGGCGTTCATCGCCGAAACCGCCGTCCTCATCGGCGACATCGAGGTCGGTCCCGACGCGAGCGTCTGGTATGGGGTCGTTATACGTGGCGATATACATCGTATCCGGATCGGCGCAGGGTCGAATATCCAGGACAACGCCGTCGTCCATGTCGATGCCGCCGACCGGGCCGGCGAAGGGGGCGAGACGGTGATCGGCGCCTCCGTCACGGTCGGTCACGGGGCGATCGTGCATGCCTGCCGGATCGGCGACGGCTGCATGATCGGCATGGGGGCCGTCATCCTGAGCGGCGCCGTGATCGGGGAAGGCTCCGTCATCGCGGCCGGTGCCGTCGTTCGCGAAGGGATGCAGGTGCCGCCGAACTCGCTCGTGGTGGGCATTCCGGCCGTCGTCAAAACGACGCTTCCGCCGGAACGGGCCGCCGCTCTCGTCGAACATGCCCGGCGGTATGCCGGGCTCGCGGCGGAGTTCCGACGCGCCGGCTGATCAGGCCTTGTCCGGGCGCCAGAGGCCGTCGGGGTTGACGCCCAGCATTCCGGCCTCGTAACTTCGCTTGTCCATCCGCGGAAGCCGACCGGCCTGGGCGGGGGAGATCACGTCATACGTGCGCTGTCGGTCGAGGGCATCCGCGACCGCGTCCAGCGCCTCGTCCTGCATCATCCAGTCGAGCCGGTCGAACCGGGAGAGATCGAGCGGCACCGTATACCCGCGCAGCGTCTTTTCCCCCTCGATGTTGTAGAAATCCTCGAAGTACGACATGACCAGCTCGCGCAGCGAGCGAAAGATCGGGTCGCGGTACCGCAGCCCGACGAAGTTCGACTTTGCGATCGAGCCCCAGCAGTTGTCCTCCTTGAACAACGCCAGCAGGTGGTCGTCGTCCCGTTCGGCCAGCATGTCGAGCACGAGGGGGCGGTATCCGAGCCGGCGCAGGGCCGCCGCTGCGAACATCGCGCCGTCGAAGCAGTGGGCCTTCCGGTCGCGGAGCACGCTGCGGGGGGAGCGATACACCGGATCGGAACTATAGGGAACGGTATCCAGAAACGCCTGGATCGCGACGGGACTCTCGAGAGATCCGAATATGCTGAGTTCATCAGCGTTCCAGCGGTTTTCAAGATGGGGTTCGCGGCGGTTCATGGGGATCTCCTGTGCAGGGGGTCAGCGGGATGCCGTCGGGTGGACGGTGATGGCGGGGTCGGGGCGGACGGGACAGGCGGATTCGCAGGCGCCACAGCCGGAGCAGCGGCCGGCATCGACCGTGGGCGGGGTGGAGCCGCCGGTCAGGGAAAGGGCTGCGAACCTGTCGGGACAGGCCGAAACGCAGGCGGTGCAGGCGTCCCCGCTGCTTCGGAGGCAGGAATCGGCGTCGGTGCGGGCGGTTCCGATGCGAAGAGGCTGGCCCCGCGGCGGAGGACGAAGGGCTCCGCTCGGGCAGGCCGTGACGCAGGGCAGGTCATGGCAGAGATGGCAGTATGCATCTCTGGGGGAGAGGAAGGGCGTTCCCTCGTCGAACGAGTCGGGGAGAAGGACGCGCCGGATCGCGAAGTGGGGACAGGCGGAGACGCATGTGCCGCAACGGGTGCAGGTTTCGAGAAATTCGCCTTCCGGGAGGGCGCCGGGAGGCCGGAGGAACGTGGGGAACAGGCGCGCGATCGTCTCGAGCGAATCGCCGAACACGAGGTCGGCGATCGTGCCGAAAAAGCCCGCCGTGAAACGGCCCATGCGGCGGAGGAACTCGGCGCGGGTGACGGGGTCAGCCATGGGAGGAAAACTCCGGGCGCAGCCAGACGGGATCGACGATCATCCCTGCGGGCAGGCTCTGTTGGGGCGGGACGGGGATCAGCGCGTCGCTCTCCATGAGCGTTCGGAGAAGACCGGAACCGGTCTCGGGATGCGGGCGGGCCGAGAGGCCGCCGGGATCGCGCGTGATGAGGCTTCGGACGAACAACAGCCGCTTTCCGTCCGCATCGAAGGGCCCCGCAAGCCGGACGGGCGTGGCGGGCGGGGGGACGGGGGGGAGGCCCGTGAGGGCGCGGAGGCAGGGCCGGACGAAGACGTGGAAGGCAACGAAGACCGCGACAGGGTTGCCGGGCAGGCAGAACACCGGCCGGCCGGCCCAGAGGGCGAATCCTGTCGGGCGGGCCGGCTTGATCCGTACCCGTTCGAACCGGAACTCGGCGCCGAGCGAGGCCAGGACGGGCCGGGTGTGGTCGGCTTCGCTGTTGGCCGCGCCCCCGCAGGTGATCAGCAGGTCGAACGCCCCCGCCGTCGCGAGAGCCTCCCGGATGCGGGACGGGTCGTCGGGCTGGTGGGGAAGGACCGATGGCACGACCCCCGCCTCCGCGAGCAGGCCCGCGAGTAGGAACGAGTCGCATTCATACCGCTGGGCCGGGGAGGTGAAGGGCTCTCCCGGCCTGACGAGCTCGTTCCCGCTGGTCAGAACCAGCACGCGCGGCTGCCGGTACACCTCGACCGAGACGGCGCCCGTCGAAGCCAGGCGGGCGAGACCGACCGCATCGATCGGACGCCCCGCGGGATGAACGATACTTCCAGATATAGTATCCTCGCCGGCGGGACGGATATTGGTCGCCGGCGGATAGCGCTTCCGGGGTTTCACGAGGCCCCCCTCGATGAGGCACTCCTCCTCCGGGGCGACGGCCGCGCACCAGACAGGGACCGGGTGGCCCGTGAGAACGGGCGCGGCACCGATCGCATCGGGGCGGGAGAGGGGATATCCCCCTTCCGCGTCGCCGTCATCGGGGAGGGCGAACCCGTCCATCGCCGCGATGCGCACGGGGGGGATGTCGATGGAGGAGCGGATGTCGCGCGACGGAATGCGGCCCAGGGCCGAGCCCAGAGGCACGCTCTCGGTAGAAGACGTGGGGATGTTCCCGAGAACATGGTCGCGGGCTTCCTCGAACGTCACACTTGCGGGCATCCTGGGGTTCATCACCGTTCACGATATCACACCCCTCACGTCGTTTCACCCTCCGACCAGGCGAGTGAATACAGGAAACCTCTGGTTGTGTGGACCGCCCTGTTGATATATGCGGAGGAATGAATCATACTGGATCGCGATCGATCTTGACGAGAGGCGGAGGCGACCATGGAAGGCAAGATTTTTGAAGAGCTGCTGCTGACCATCCTGATCGTGTATGCGGTGGCCGCGATCGTCGGCATCTGGCTGGCCTACAAAATCCTCCGCTGGGGGATCGGCAAGCTCTACTTCCACTGGCGTGCCCGGTCGGCCGGCGTCGTCTTCACGGACCCGGCCGGCCCGATTGAGGAGCTTCGCTGGGGATGGTTCAGGATCGCCGGAACAGCGTATCCCAAAGATATCCGGTGTGTCGGCAGCGTTGTGACACCCTGGACGGACCGGAAAGGGCACCAGCTCGATGTGTCGATGATCACAGGTATCTGGGATGCTCCGGTCGAAATTCTCATCCTGGGGATGGGTATCGACGGAGCGATCCGGCCAGCCCCGGATCTCCGGAACCATCTCGCGGAAAAGGGACTGCGCGAGATCGAGACCCTGCCTACCCGCGAGGCGTGCGCCCGGTACAACGAACTCGTCCGGGCCGGAAAGCGCGTCGCCCTTCTCGCCCACAGCACCTGCTAGATCGCCCCTGCAAACGAGGCGGCAGCCGGTTCGGCACACGAACTGGGAGGGCGAACCAGATCCTCTGGAAGTCTCTCCCAACAGCTCGAGGCGTTCCCGGTTGCCCTGCGCTCCCGGCTTGAACATTGGAAAATGATTGTGATAAAATGCACAAGCAAGAGCCATCCGGGTATGCGATGTCGCCGACCCGATTTGCGATGACAGGAATGGAGAACGAACGATGGATGCCGCCCCGCGTGGTATACGACCCCATATATCTCTCTTCGGCCGGCGGAACGTCGGCAAATCCTCGCTGATCAACGCCCTCACGGGGCAGAAGATCGCCCTCGTCTCGGAAATCCCCGGGACGACCACCGATCCCGTGTACAAGAACATGGAGGTGCTGCCTCTCGGACCGGTCGTCTTCATCGATACCGCCGGTCTCGACGATGTCGGCACGCTCGGCGCGATGCGCGTCGAGGCGACGAAGGCGGTCCTGAAGAAAACCGATCTCGCCCTGGTCGTCCTCGAGCCTGCCGCGGGCCTCGAGGCCTGCGAACGCGAGCTGCTCGAAACCCTGAAAGCCGCGAATACCCCCGTTATCGTCGTCGTCAACAAGTGCGAGCAGGGGGGCATCCCCGATGGACTCGCCTCGGCGCTGGGAATGCTCGGCCTGGCGCCGGTTCCCGTCAGCGCGAAGACGGGGCAGGGGATCGAGACCCTGCGCGGAACGCATATCACGAAGGTGCTCCAGGAGTTCGATCCCGGCTCGATCATCGCCGACCTCGTGAAGCCCGGCGACTTCGTCGTGCTGTGCGTGCCGATCGACTCGGCCGCGCCGAAAGGCCGCATCATCCTGCCGCAGGTCCAGGCGATCCGCGATCTCCTCGATGCCGGCTGCGTGCCGGTCGTCGCGCGCGAGCACGAGCTGAAGGCCGCGATCGCGGGCCTCGTGAAGCCCCCGGCCCTCGTCGTCACCGATTCCCAGGTGTTCAGGAAGGTGGCACAGGACGTCCCGAAGGGCATCCCGTTCACGAGCTTCTCGGTCGCGTTCGCCCGATACAAGGGCGATCTCGCGACCTACGTGAAGGGCGTGAAGGCGCTCGACACGCTCCGGCCGGATGCCCGCATCCTCGTCGTCGAAGCCTGCACCCACCACCAGATGCCCGACGACATCGGCCGGGTGAAGATCCCGCGCTGGATGCGCGACCGATTCGGCCCGGGCCTCTCCTTCGAGTATGCCCGCGGCTCGGAGATGCCGGCCGACCTTTCGGGCTACGATCTCGCGATCCAGTGCGGCGGCTGCATGGCGAACCGGCGCGGCATCCTGGCCCAGATGAATGCGTATGCGGCCGCCGGCGTGCCGATCACCAACTACGGCATCCTCATCGCCTGGCTCCACGGCTGCCTCGCCGAGGCGATCAGGCCGTTCGGGCTGACCCTTCCGGCATAAACGCCTCTTCCGCGGGCTCCATCACCTCGCCGGCGCAGGCCGGAATCGCGGCCACGCGGCCCTTCGCGTCGGCCCGCACGCGCGCGAACGGCATCTGGGGGTCGTGCGTGAAGAAGAGATACCCGCCCCGCCGCGCGAGTTCGGCAAGCACGGCCTGTTTCTCGTCGATCAGCAGCTCGGGATGCCGGTCGTAGCCCATCGAGACCGCGGCGTTGACCCAGACCGCGCCGGGCATCAGGTCGGCGGCGAACACCACCGGCCCGTTCGGCGCCGCGATCCAGGAAATCAGCATTCCGGGCGTGTGACCGTCCGAGAGGGTGAACGTGACGAGCGGTGCCAGGTCCGACGCGCCCGAGGCCGGAACAATCAGGACGCGGCCTGACCGCTCCAGCAGCTCGTTCAGCAAGGGAACGAACGAGGCCCTGTCGCGCAGATGCGGCTGACAGGCGCGTTTCCACTGGGATTCGGCGACGTAATACCGCGCCTTCGGGAACAGCAGCCGCGGTTCGCCGTCGCCGTACGCCGACAGCAGGCCGCCGGCATGGTCGAAATGGAGATGCGACAGGATCACGCCGTCGATCTCTTCCTCGCGGATGCCGGCCCGCCCGAGGTTTTCCAGGAGCGCGTGGTGCGCCGGGTTCACGCCGTACCGGTCCTGCATCTTCGGGTCGAAGAATGCGCCGATGCCGGCCTCGAACAGCAGGGTGCGCCCGTCATCGGTCCGCACGAGCAGCGAGCGGCAGGCCAGGTCGATCCGGTTCCGGTCGTCGGGGGCCGCCCAGGATTTCCACATGTCGCGGGGCGCATTCCCGAACATCGCGCCGCCGTCGAGCCGCTGCCGGTTGCCCTCGAGGGCCGTCAGGAAGGTGATCCGCGGCATCGCCGTCGCCCTTCCGCCCTCAGACCGACCGGCGGTACTGGCCGCCGACCGTGAACAGCGTCGAGGTGATCTGGCCGAGTGTGGCATAGCGCGCGGTATTCAACAGCTCCTCGAAAATGTTGCCGCCCGACAGCACGACTTCGCGAAGCTGCGCCAGCGCCTCGGCGCACGCGGCCTCGTTCCGGCGCTTGAACGCTTCGACCCGGGCGAGCTGTTCGCTCTTCTCGTCCTGCGTCGCGCGCGCGAGCTGGATCTCGACCGATTTGCCCAGCTCGTCCTGCTGCGGGTTGAGATAGGTGTTGACGCCGATGATCGGCAGCTCGCCGGTGTGCTTGAGCATCTCGTAGTGCATGCTCTCGTCCTGGATCTTCGCGCGCTGATACTGAGTTTCCATGGCCCCGAGCACGCCGCCGCGCGAGCTGATCCGCTCGAACTCGGCCAGAACGGCCTTCTCGACCTCGTCGGTCAGCCACTCGGTGAAGTAGCTGCCCTGCGTCGGGTTCTCGTTCTTCGCCACGCCATACTCGCGGTTGATGATGAGCTGGATCGCCATGCTGCGCCGCACGCTCTCCTCGGTCGGGGTGGTGATCGCCTCGTCATACGCATTCGTATGCAGCGAGTTGGCGTTCTCGTTCACGGCCAGCAGCGCCTGGAGCGTCGTGCGGATGTCGTTGAACTGGATCTCCTGCGCATGCAGCGATCGGCCGCTCGTCTGGCAGTGGTATTTCAGCTTCTGGGACCGCTCGTTCGCGTGATACCGGTTGCGCATCGCGACAGCCCAGATGCGCCGCGCGACCCGGCCGATGACCGAGTATTCGGGGTCCATGCCGTTGCTGAAGAAGAACGACAGGTTCGGCGCGAACTCGTCGATTTTCATGCCGCGGCTCAGGTAATACTCGACGAACGAGAAGCCGTTCGCCAGGGTGAAGGCGAGCTGAGAGACGGGGTTCGCCCCGGCCTCGGCGATGTGGTAGCCCGAGATGCTGATCGAGTAGTAGTTGCGCACCTCGTTCCTGATGAAGAACTCCTGGATGTCGCCCAGCATCTTCAGCGCGAAATCGATCGAGAAAATGCAGGTGTTCTGGGCCTGATCCTCCTTCAGGATGTCGGCCTGGACCGTGCCGCGGACCGTCCTGAGCGTGTCGGCACGCACCTTCGCCCGCTCCTCGCCAGTGAGCGATGAGCCCTTCAAGGCCTCGGCGCGCCGGATCTGCTGTTCGATAGCGTTTGCCATATAAAAGGCCAGCATGATCGGCGCCGGGCCGTTGATCGTCATGCTGACGCTGGTGTTGGGGTCGCACAGGTCGAACCCGTCGAACAGGTCGCGCATGTCCTCGATCGTGGCGATGCTGACGCCGCTCTCGCCGACCTTGCCGAACACGTCGGGCCGCTCCTGCGGATCCTGGCCGTACAGCGTCACGCTGTCGAACGCGGTCGAGAGGCGCTTGGCCGGGTCGTTCGCGGTCAGGAAATGGAAGCGCTTGTTGGTGCGCTTCGGCCCGCCTTCTCCCGCGAACTGGCGCTTGGGATCCTCGTCGGCGCGGCGGAACGGGAACACCCCCGCGGTGTACGGGAACGAGCCCGGAACGTTCTCCTCGCGGATGAACCGCACGAGCGTGGCATACTCCCCGGTATCGGGGAGCGCGACGCGCGGGATCTTCAGGCCGGTCAGGGAAACCGTGTGCGTCGGCACCTCGAACGTCTTTCCGCGCACGGAGTACCGGAACGCGTCACCGCGGTAATTCGCGGCCAGCTCGGGCCAGCCGAGCAGGGCGCTCTGCATGCGGGGCGGGAGTTTGCCCCACGCCTCGTCCCGCTGGCGGCGCAGCTCCTCGCGGGTTTCCTCGCCGGAGACGAGGCCGATCGCGGTTTCGCAGGCCTGCGCCTGTTTCGCCGCAAGGGCTTCGGTGGCGGTCTCCTGGTGATACTCGCGCACCGTGGCGGCGATCTCGGCCAGGTAGTTGGTGCGGTTCTGGGGTATAACTGGAGATATATTACTCGTGCGCCGCGCGCAGTTCAGCTCGAGCAACGGCTTCCAGGCGTCGGCGCCGCCGCGGCGGTTGAGCACCGCCTGGAGCTCGCGGTACAGGCCGTTCGCTCCGTCGTCGTTCCAGGCGCTGGCCATCGTGCCGAACACCGGCATCGTCTCGGGCTCGACCGGCCGCCCCTCGTACCGGGTGCGCCGGAGCTGGCGGCAGACATCCCGCCAGGCATCCTCCGAACCACGCCGGTCGAACTTGTTGATCGCGATCACGTCGGCGAAGTCGAGCATGTCGATCTTCTCAAGCTGCATCGGGGCGCCGAACTCGCTGGTCATGACGTACAGCGCGACATCCGCGATGCCGAGGATGCCGGTATCCCCCTGGCCGATCCCGCTCGTCTCGACGATGATCAGATCGAAGCCGGCCGCCCGCGCCAGGCTCACCGAGTCGGCGATCGCCGCGGAAAGCTCGCTGCCGCTTCCCCGCGTCGCGAGACTGCGCATGAACACGTTCGGGTGGTCGATCGCGTTCATCCGGATCCGGTCGCCGAGCAGCGCGCCGCCCGTCTTCTTCTTCGAGGGATCGATGCTGAGCACGCAGTAGCGCCGGTCGGGATACTCGAGCCGGAACCGGCGGATCAGCTCGTCGGTGAGGCTGCTCTTTCCCGCGCCGCCAGGGCCGGTGACGCCCAACACCAGCGGCGGCTTGCCGACATGACCAGGACCGGCGTTTTCGAGGGTGACGGCGCGCCGGCCGTTCTCGAGCTGGGTTCGGACAGTTTTGGGAAGCCGGTCGCGGGCCGTTTCGAGCAGCGTGAGCGCGCGGGCGAGGCGGAGAGGCTGGTCGGCGGAGATCGGCCCGGTGCCGAGCTCGTCCGGCCAGGCATCGAAGGCGTGGTCACATCGCTGGATGATATCCGATATCATACCCTGGAGGCCCATGCGGCGGCCATCCTCGGGCGAATACAAGCGCGTGACCCCGAGCGCGTGCAGCTGCTCCGCTTCCTGGGGCAGGATGACCCCGCCGCCGCCGCCGAAGATCAGAAGGTCCTTCCGGCCTGCCTCGTCGGCGCAGGTGCGCAGATACGAGAAGAACTCCATGTGACCGCCCTGGTAGGAGCTGACGGCGACGGCCTGGGCATCCTCCTGTACGGCGGCCTCGATGATCTCCCGCACGCTGCGGTTGTGGCCGAGATGGATCACCTCGGCGCCCCCCTGCTGGAGCAGGCGGCGCATGATGTTCACGGAGACGTCGTGGCCGTCGAACAGCGATGTGGCGGTGACGATCCGGATCTGGTTCCGGGGCTTGTACAGGGTCGTGTCTGTCATGGGATGGCCGTTCCTATTCTATATATTCTTTTATTCTATGTGGGCGGATTCTGGCGGACAGAACGAAGCCGCCGGGACGGGATGAGGGGCGATCCCGGGGCGGCGGAGGTTCACCGGATACAGCGTTGCCGGATGGGGCTCACTCAGGCCGCCGGCGGCTGGTAGGAGCCCCAGCGCAGGGCGATGGTTCCCCAGCTCAGCCCGCCGCCGAAGCCGGCGAGCAGGACGAGGTCGCCTTCCTTGATGCGGCCGGCCTGGAGCGCCTCGTGGAGGCAGATGGGAATGGTGGCGGCGACGGTGTTGCCATACTTGTCGAGGTTCACGAAGAACTTGTCCAGCGGGCAGTTGAAGCGGCCCGCAGCCGACTCGATGATGCGGATGTTCGCCTGGTGCGGGATGATCAGCTTCACGTCGTCGAGGGTGAGGTTGTTGCGGGACAGCACCTGTTCGATCATGTCGCCCACGATGCGGGTCGAGAACTTGAAGACTTCCTTGCCGTTGATCTTCACGTAGTGGAGCCGCTTCTCGACCGTCTCGGCGGTGGTCGGCATCTCGGTGCCGCCGGCAGGGATCGTGATGTGTTCCGAACCGCCGCCGTCCGCCCCGAGCAGCGCGTCGAAGATGCCTTCGCCGGGCTTCTGCGAGGGGCCGAGCACCAGCGCGCCGGCGCCGTCGCCGAACAGCACGCAGGTGTTGCGGTCGGTGAAATCGATCACCTTCGAGAGGATGTCGGCGCCGATCACGAGCACGTAATCCATCATGCCGGTGGCGATGAAGTTCGAGGCGATCGTGGTCGTGTAGACGAAGCCCGAGCAGGCGACTTCGATGTCGCAGGCGGCCGCGTTTTTACAGCCGAGCCGGTGCGCGATGACCGCCGAGGTGGCCGAGATCGGCCGGTCGGGGGTGAACGAGGCGAGCAGGACGGCGCCGATCTGCTCGGGCCGGATGCCGCTGTTCCGCAGGGCCATTTCCGCCGCGAGTACCGCGATGTCCGATGTCTTCTGGTGCGGCTCGACCAGCCTGCGCTCGCGGATTCCCGAGCGTGTCACGATCCACTCGTCCGACGTGTCGACCATTTTCTCGAGATCGAAGTTGGTCAGCCGTTTCTCGGGAAGATGGATGCCAGTGCCGAGGATCGTAGCCTGCCGGAGGGTGCGCATGCGGAAGCTCCTGTGGTCGGTGATATCTGTCTGAAAAGCGCTTGAATCTACTTGAACGGGCCGGGCAAAGTCAAGGCACCGATCATCCGTCGGAAGCCGACAACCGGTCCGGTGCGCGAGGTTATGGAGGACAAGCCGATTCGGATGGAAGTCTCTGGCCATTGAGAAGGCATGAGGGGAAAGATGGTGATTTCCGGGTTGGGAATAGAGATTTGAGACGGGATGATTTTTCGACGGATTCAAGGTAAACTAGATCAGAGATATTGTTCGTGGAGTGAGAGCGATGAAGAGGAAGAAGCCGTTTTGTCTTCTGATGATGGGCCTTTGCATGGGGCTTTCCCCGGGATCTCTGGCTGCAGAGCCGGGAAGGGGAAGTCTGCTGTCGGGACACCGGGGCGACGAGCCAGGCACTGTCATCGAGGCCGCTTCCCCCGCCGCGGCCGAGACATCCGAACGGGCGGGAACCCATCCGATCGACCGTCAGGTCGAAACCCTGCTTGCGAAGGATGAATCGACGGCAGGCCAGAATCACGCCTTCGAGGAAGGCGAGCGGCTCTGGGATACCGAGCTGAACAGGCTTTACCGCGAATTGTCGGCCCGGCTGGACGAGGTCGGTCGGAAGCGCCTGCGCGAGGCACAGCGCGCGTGGCTGGCGTTTCGCGATGCCGAGTTCGTGCGGCTCGGAGATCAGTTCGGGCGGAAGGAAGGGACCATGTTCGGACCGATGCTTGCAGCGGCCCGGATGGAACTCGTCAAGGCGCGGGCGCGCGAGATGGCAGACGCGCTCGGCATTCTGGATATGTGAACGCATTCGGAGAGGAAACGGCAATGGCGATTCCGTTGAAATACCGGTTCGATTTTGGACTGGCCCTTGGGCTCATCGTGTTCTGCTGGGTCACCGCGAAAGCGCAACTGCAGATCGAGGATGGGCCGCTGATCTCGATTTATGGGTATCCCTTCTACTGGCACTGGTGGGACCCGGCAGTGTTCAAAACCCGGATCATCAACCCCCTGGCCCTGTTTGCGAACTTCACGGTCATTGTCGGCATCATCGGGGTTGCCGGCAATCTGGTCGCGCTGTGGGGGAGGTATGTATGGCTGATGATCGTGATCCGGATTGTCCTGTGGCTGTGCGCCATCTACTCGATCCTGCATCTGGGCAGCTTTTTTTACAACCAGCCCCTGGAGATCGCGTGGCAGCTCCCTGTCGGGAAGATCTTCAACGAGGTCTGGTATATCGGGCACAGCTATCCTTTCTGATCTCATATTCCCGGGGTAGATGTAAGTAACCCCGAAATCCGGACCACGGATAAGGAGAAAATCTGGCATACTTGAGCGTCGAAAGGAATCAGTCGAGTATGCGGAAATCGAAGTTTTCAGAGCACCAGATCATCAAGATCCTCAAAGAGGTTGAGGCCGGGCCAAGCCTGGCGGACGTCTGCCGCGATCACGGGTGAGCCCTGCGACGTATTACAACTGGAAGTCGAAGTATGGCGGCATGGAAGCCTCGGACATCAAGCAGCTCAAAGATCTCGAGAAAGAGAACGCCAAACTGAAGAAGATGTTCGCAGAGCTGAGCCTCGAGAACGAAGCTCTGAAGGATGTCATCACAAAATTCTGGATGACTTCAATCGCCAGGCGCTTGGCATAGAGGTCGATACAAATCTGCCGGCGGCCCGGATCATCAGGGTGCTCGACCAGATAGCAGCATGGCGCGGATATCCGAAGCAGATCAGAATGGACAATGGACCGGAGTTCATCTCACTCGCGATGGCGGAGTGGACCGAAAGCCATCGGATTCACCTGGAATTCATCAAGCCTGGGAAGCCCACCCGGAATTCCTTCGTGGAGAGGTTCAATCGCACCTTTCGGGAGGAGATTCTGAACTATTACATTTTCAAAGATCTGAAGGAGGTTCGAGAACTGACCGAGAACTGGCTTTGCGAATACAACACGGAGAGGCCACACGAATCATTGCAAAACAGGACACCTATCGAATCTCTTCAACTGACCGCCGGAAATTCTAATAATCCGTGGCCCTAAAATGGGGGCACATACACATCGGCGGTCCGCTCAATCGCACAGTTATGTTACCCGTAGGAACACGCGATAAATTCATCGTATTACTCGGGTATATAATCAACAACATTCATCAGGGCATATATACATTCGTTAATTAGTTCAGGCTGGACTTTGCCAACCCTTTTAATGAATCTTCTATGATCAAGACTTCGAATTTGAATCATATCGATTGCTGAGTCTTTTTGAAGGCCATTGGTTTTATTTGGCGAAATCTTAATATGCCAAATGTTGTTTTCAAAGTCTTTTTGCCAACCAGTAATTGGGGCTATTAGCCTTAATGGCAAAATACCCACAGAATCAGAGCTAATTACTAAGCCTGGGCGAGTCTTTTTGATTTCAGCACCAATTGTTGGATCGAAATTAATAAGCCAAATTTCTCCGCGTAATATTGATTTTTCAGTCATATTCGAAGAAATCTCCCTGGCCACCTTCAAAATCTTCATTCTCAGTGTAGTAAGTGGCTAGTTTTTGGGCTTGAAGCTTTAATAGTTCATGTCTCCTCTGAATTGGCAGCTTTAGTAATTCTTTTCTTGAAATAGATTTATTTTCTTTATTTATAGCGAACCAATCGCGAATTATATCTTCGATTTGCTTGTTTATCGATTTATTTTCTCGCTGAGCCAGCAAACGAAGCTGATCAAGAAGATCTACTGGCAAATATAAGCCGTGGCGAATATGTGTTGCTGAACTTGACATATGATCACCTCCCAAGAAAAGTATATACGCTATGTTGCGTATGGTCAAGAGGTGCTTCGTTGTGGTGTTATAAAATCTCTCGTAAAACCACTTCTAGGGTTAACATAACGCCAGCCGTGACCGGACCGCCGAACGGCGCCATCGGCAGAGTGAGGGAACCGATGCGCTCAATCTCATAGTTATGCAGCATATTTATATTATCCATTCAAAATGGCATTTATCTTTTCTTGGACTTCGTCAACTAGGGTTTGAGGTGCTTTAAAGATCAACTCGATATTCCGAGCAGTCCAGTCTACATTTCTGATTTGGTCAGCCAGGATTGCGCCTTTTACTTTAAATCCATCTGGAATAACGACTTCGAATGGATAGCCTTTGATGTGAGAAGTAATAGGACAAACGAGAGCTAGGCCAACTTTTGAGTTGTATTTCAATGGAGACATAATAATGGCGGGCCGTCGGCCCGCCTGTTCGTGTCCAAGTTGAGGGTTCATATCAATCCAGACAATATCGCCTTTATCAGGATACTGTTTTGCCATTGGTCACCAAATCTCCTTGCCGATAGGTGAACCAAAATCGATGAGATCAGGAACATTGTCTTTTTTTACTGCTTTAAGTAGATCATCTAAGTCGAATTTTTTCTTAATTGGAATAACAACGAGTTGACCATTTTTGATTGAAATATCAACCTCGGAATTATCGTCAAGGCGGATTTCCATGGCAAATGGCTTTGGAATTCTTATAGCAAGGCTATTGCCCCAGCGTTGAATCTTCGTTTTCATCATTCACCTCTGAGTGTATACAATAAAGATACGCGGAGATTCGCCTTGTGTCAAGACTGTCTGCATAACACCCGCGATGAGCGGATCGCCGATCCGCTCATCGCATAGTTCTACATCCTTTAAAGCAATCTTATATCAAGATATTTCGCGTAATTCAGGAAGTCTTTATCTGTTGTGAAGATTGGCAATTTATATCTAAATGCGACAGCGCAAATCAGAAAGTCGATGTGGCTGCCTTGAATGCCTTTCTTGCGACAATCATTTGAAAATTCGGCGGCGATAATGTAATCCTCATCAATGATTTCGAGATTAGGAAATGCATCTAGTTTGTTCAATAATACTTCGAATTTCTTTTTGTCTGAGTAACCAGATAGAATTTCTTGTCTAATTGGGCCAATAATTAAAGCATCATTATTTACAATGAGTGCTACTAATTTCTTTTCGATTTCTCGATTAGCAATTTTATCTCTTCTCAGAACTGATGACCAGACACAAGTGTCGACGATGGCTTTCATCTGTTATCGACCCTT
>Ga0116157_10000167_pt1 | contig 74611 bp, 59 predicted proteins | sample AD_UKC048_MetaG_FD_89882 | JGI IMG/M metagenome (GOLD analysis project Ga0116157, IMG submission 89882) | Active sludge microbial communities of municipal wastewater-treating anaerobic digesters from USA - AD_UKC048_MetaG | ecosystem: Engineered > Bioreactor > Anaerobic > Digestate | place: USA... | reverse complement strand
GTCCGCTTCCAGCCGGGGGATGAACTCCGGAACGAACAGCCCGCCCCGGGGGACCATCCCCAGGAGGACGGCCTCGGACGCGGAGGCGAAGGGATGATTGGCGTGAGTGCCGATGTAACGCATGGTCGCCTCGAGACGCGGTAGAATTAGACATAAGGATGTTATCATTCAGGGGCGCCTCACTCAACCCCTTGCGGAGGTCCACGTTAGGGGAAACGCTTTTGCTTTGGAGGCGCATTTCCAGCGCCGGCGATCGGATGTCCCCGGACCCGGGGATCAAGGAGCCGGAGGCCGTTGAAGCTTGGAAGGACATGGGGAGGGAGGGCGGCCTTTAAGGAGGCTTCACCGATCAGCGGATGAAGAACTCGACGTTGAGGAATTCGCGCCGGATCGCGGCCGCCGGGCGGAATCGGCGGCTCAGGTAGCCGCGAAACGCGGCGTAATCCTTCAGCTTGACCAGGTGATGGGCGGAGACCCCCGTTTCCACGAAGACCATCTTGACGTTGAAAAGGTCGCAGTCCTCGACGACTTCGGCGGTCGTGATCCGGCCGGCCTCGATCATGGCTTCCGAGACGTCGACCAAGTCCGGCGGGCAGGGCCGCCGGGCGAGGAAGTTGAGAAACGGGTCGTCGCCGAAGACATAATCCGCCGGTTTTGTGTTTTGCCGGATGAAGGCGGCCGCCGCCCGCGTCCCCTCGTCCCGGGCCAGGATCTTTTTCGGGCTCAGGGTCGGGCCGAGGCAGAGCAGGGTCAGGGCGGCCACGAAACCGAGGGTGATCCTTCGGCCGATGGTTTTCCCCTCAGCCAGGGCTTCGCCTCCCGCGCCGAAGAGCAAGGCCAGGGGGACGAAAGCGAAAACGGCGTATCGGATGAAAAAATCGCCGGGGACGAAGATGACGGCCAGGACCGCCGCGGCGGATGTCCAGAGAAGGACGCGGATCCGGCGGAGGCCCGCGGCGTTCTCCTCCGCTCCGGCTCGTCCGGCCGAAAGCGCGGCCAGGGCGCCGGCCGCGAGACCGTAGTTGTGGTTTCCGATCAAGTGGGCGATACGGCGGCCGGCTTGAAGGATGAAAGGGACGGAGGCGGCGGACTCCCTGGCGGCTTGAAACCCGACCACGGCGTCGAACGTTCCGGGAACGAAGACGAGAAAAAAACCGAACGGAACGGCGAACGAAGCCGCGAATCCCGCGGCGGCCGAGGCGGCCCGGGAGGCCGCTGTTTTCCAGGTTTTCCGCCGCCGGACGGCCTCGAGAAAAAGAAACGCCGGATATCCGGCGAAAATCAGAACGCCGTTGATCTTGGCCAGGGCGGACAAGCCGGCCATCACTCCGGCCAGCAGGGCCGCCTGGGACGCGCGACCGCCATCCGGGCCGGAGCTTTCCGCCCGCAAAGCGAAAAAAAGCGCGGCCGTGCCGAAAAAGATCATCGGGACGTCGGGCATGAAGGAGCGGCCGAGAAAAAAAACATGCTTGTTGAAGAGAAAAACGCCGGCGGCGGCAAGGGCGAAGCCGGTCTTCAATTTAAGAAATCGGCGGGCGGACTCGAAAACAAGGAAGGCGGCGCCGAGCAGGAAGAGCACGGAGAGAGCCCGGGCGGGCCAGACGGCGGGTCCGAAGAGCTTAAAAACCGCGGCGCCCAGATAAAAGCCGAGCGGCGCCTGGACAAGGGAGAAATCGCGATAGGGGACTTCGCCGAGCCCGGTCCGCCAGGCGGCGTAAAGGTAGGTCCCCTCGTCGTCGTTCATCAGATCCCCGGAAAGATTAAGAAAGCTCAAGACCAGGGCGGCGCCCCAGAAAAGGAAAATCCCCCAGGTTGTTCCGCTCGTCCGCCGCGTCATGATTTCTCCCTTATAGTGGATGGCGCGGACTCAAGTCAAATTCGAGGGGAAAAACCCGCCGTCGGCGCGTCTTCTCGTTCTCGCCGCGCGATTCGTCAGAGAGACGATCGAAGGTTGACAAAAAGAAAATCGGCTCTTATGATTGAAATCTAAAGAGATCCCGATGACCAAGGACATGGCCAGACGCCGGGAAGAAGGGACGAAGGCGTCCCGGCGGAAAGCTCTAACCCTCATTTTCGATTTCGACGGCACCATCGCCGACACGCTGGCGGCCATTGTCCGCCTGGCCAACAAGTACAATGAAGACCTGGGGATTCCCCCGCTCGATCGAACGGAGATCGAGGCCATGCGCGGCATGTCGAGCCGGGAAATCCTCAGGCGGCACCGGATCCCGCTGGCCAAGCTGCCGTATCTCCTTCTGCACTATCAAAAGGAGCTCGGAAGGGAAATCGACAAGTTGGGGCTTTTCCCCGGCATCCGGGAGGTTCTCCTGGAGCTTAAAGCGCTCGGCGTGCGGTTGGGCATCCTGACGTCCAATTCGACTGAAAACGTCGAAAAGTTCCTCCAGGCCCGCGAGCTGGAGGTGTTCGATTTCATCCACTCCGAGAAAAACCTGTTCGGGAAAACGCGCGCCCTCCGGCACGTCATGAAGGAGGAGGACGTCGGGAGGGAAGAAGTCATGTACGTCGGCGATGAGGCCCGGGATATCGAGGCCTGCCGGAAAGCCCGCGTTCCGGTCATCGCCGTCAGCTGGGGCTTCCAGCATCGGGAATTCCTGGCCGACCATGACCCCACTTACATTGTCGATTCCCCGGACGAAATTCTCGAAATCGTCACGGCGTGAAGCCCGCGGCCGCCGGGCTCTATGTCCATTTCCCCTTCTGCCGCCGGAAGTGTCCGTACTGCCATTTTTACAGCCTCCCGGCGGAGACGGCCGGAATCCGGCCCCGGGTGGAAGCCTGGCGGAAAGGAATCGCCGCGGAAGCGGCCTTGTTCCGCTCCGGCCGGTCCGTCGCGGGCTCGGCGGTTCACGAGACGCCGCTCGTCTTCGACACGCTCTATCTGGGCGGGGGAACGCCGTCCTTGGCCGATCCCGGCGACGTCGCCCGTCTCAAGGACGACCTGGCCGGGCGGCTTCCCTTGCAGCCGCTTGAATTCACCCTGGAAGCCAATCCCTCCGGTCCGGAAAACGAGGAGAGGAGCGATTCGGCCCGGTTCCGCGGATGGATCCGGGCCGGCGTCACCCGCTTAAGCGTCGGCGCCCAGTCCTTCGACGACGGCGTCCTCCGCGTTCTCGGCCGCCCGGCGTCCGCCGACCGGACCGTTTCGTTCGTCCGGCGGGCCCGGGACGCCGGCTTTGATTCCCTCAGCCTGGACTTGATGGCCGGCGTGCCGGGCGAAACGCCGCGTTCCTGGGACCGGACTCTGGACGCCGTCCGGCTTCTCCGGCCCGACCATGTCTCCCTCTATTTCCTTGAAAACGTCGAAGGCCTGCCGTTGGAGAAGGTCCTGCGGGAGCATCCCGTGGATGAAGACGCGGCCGTCGACGCCTTTGAGCGCGCGGCCGATGCGTTGGCGGAGACGGGCCTGCGCCGGTACGAGATTTCCAGTTTCGCCCTTCCCGGAAAAGAATGCCGCCACAACTTCAAGTACTGGCGCTATGAGCCGTTTCTCGGGCTGGGGCCGTCGGCCGCCTCCCATATCGGAGCCAAGCGCTGGAGCAACGCGGCCGGCTTCGAGGAATGGCGGGCGGGGACGGCGGCCGGGGCCGTCCCCCCGGCCGAAATCGTCGAGCTGGATCCGGAATCGGCCGCCCGCGAAGCCCTGGCCGCCGGCCTCCGCCTCGTCGAGGGAATCGATCTCGAGTCGTTCGCCGGGAGATTCGGCTTTCGTCCGGACGAGCGGCTCCGGCCGGCGATCGAAAGCCTCGGGCGGGACGGGCTGATCGTCCTTTCGAGCGGGATCCTCCGCATTCCGAAGGACAAGCTTCTCATCTCCAACGCAATCCTTTCCCGGCTTCTCTGACCGCGGCCGCGTTCCCCTTGAGGAGACTCACGCTCAGCTCTTATTTATATAATCAGACCATTCCGCGAATCTCCCCTTCGATCCATCACGGCAGGGGATCACGAACCCGGGCATCCTGGACATATTGCGGCCTGCCCCTCCATTCAGACTCAGCCCGCTTTCAATGTTTACGTGACATTTATAATGACGGGGTTGAGAGATCCGCCCCTAAATGTTAGAGTTTCCCATCATCTGCAAGAAAAGAGGAGAAACTCGTGGACGCATCGACGGGGAAAGCATACGGGTACCGCTGGCTGGTTTTGGCCGCATATGTCTTGATCGCCGGCGTATGCGAGGTGCTCTGGATCACCTTCGCCCCGGTCACCGGGACGGCGGCCGCCTTCTATCACACCTCCGACCTGATGATCGGGCTTCTCTCCATGAGCTTCATGGTGGTTTACATTCCCATGTTCTATCCGGCCGCCTGGTTGATCGACAAGAAGGGCTTCCGGGCGTCGGTCGGCCTGGGGGCGGTCATGACGGCGGTTTTCGGGCTCGCCCGGGGCATTTTCGCTTCGAATTTCACCCTGGTTTTCATCTCCCAGGTCGGCCTGGCCGCCGCCCAGCCTTTCATCATCGGGGCGACGACGACGATCGCTTCCCGGTGGTTCCCCGTCCGGGAGCGGGCGACGGCCACGGGTCTCGGGACGCTGGCCCTCTACCTCGGTCCGCTGGTCGCGATGATCCTGACTCCCGCCCTCGTCCTCCGCGTCGGCTTCGAAGAAATGCTCTGGATTTACGGCTTGGCCGCGGCCCTGGCCGCCTTCGTCTTCCTCTGGATCGCCCGCGAACATCCGCCCGTTCCGCCCGAACCGGGCGCCCCCGGGGAGCGGATCCTGGTGTTCGAAGGCTTGAAGACCATGTTCCGGCGCCGGGACGTTCTGTTTTTGATGACCATCTTTTTTGTCGGCCTCGGCCTGTTCAACGCCGTCTCGACCTGGATCGAAGATATCGTCCGGCCCCGCGGATTCACGATTTCCCAGGCCGGCTGGCTGGGCGGCCTCATGCTCTTGGGCGGGATCATCGGGGCGATCGTCATGCCCGTCCTTTCCGACAAGATCGCCCGCCGGAAGCCATTCATCCTCATCGCCCTGGCCGGGTTGATTCCGGGGCTCATCGGAATGACCTTCACCACGAGCCTCCCGGTCCTCCTGGCCGCCGGGTTCGTCTTCGGATTCTTTCTCCTGAGCGCGGGACCGATCGGTTTTCAGTACGCGGCCGAGATCACCCGCCCGATTCCGGAAGGAGCGTCCAACACGGTTCTCCTTCTCATGGGACAGGTTTCGGGCATTCTTTTCATCCTGGCCATGGACGCGTTCAAATCGAAGGCGACGGGATCGATGACCGGATCGCTGGCGGCCTTGACCGTCATGATCATCGGTTCCTTCGGCCTGGCTCTCTTTCTCCCCGAGTCCCTGAAGAAGCCGGCCGCCTCCCGGCCCTGACGTTTTTGGGGGAGTAAATCCGCTCGGTGGTCCGGAGAACGCGGGCCCGGCTCGCGACCCGCTGGGAAAAGACGGCCAGCTTGTTCAAGAATCCGGGAACGCAGACCATTCTTTTATTCTTGAACGCCCGGAGCGCCCGGCGGGCGGCCCGCTCCGGCGGCATCAGGAGGGAGCTGTCCATCCGGAAGTGCCGGTCCAGGCCGGACCTGGAAATCATCTCGGTCGCGATTCCGCCGGGGGCGAACGTACAGATCACGACGCCTTGTCCCCGGTATTCCGCGCTCAGCCCCTCGCTGAACGATTGGACGGCATGCTTGGTCGCGGCGTAGACGTTCTGGTAGGGAAGGGAGATGAGCCCGCCCAGGCTCGTGACGTTCAAGATCGCCCCTTCCCCCTTCGCCAGGAAATATTCGAGAAAAAGAGCCGTGGTCTCCATGACCGTGAGACAGTTGACTTGGATGAGCTCGCGATAGGCGGCGAAGGGCCGGTCGAGCGTCTTTCCATAGAAGCTGAGGCCGGCGTTGTTGATCAGGGCGTAGACGGTTCCGGTGGCCGCCGCCTTGTCGAAAAGGATTTTCGCCCCGCCGGGCGCGCCGAGATCGACCGGGACGGGATAAACCCGGGAGGGGCAGGCGGATTCGATGTCCGCTTTGAGGGACGCCAGCCGGTCGGCCCGGCAGTCGGCCGCGATCAGGCGGGCTTTTTCAACGACCGCCAGCCGCCGGGCCAGGGCGCGGCCGAGCCCCGAGGCGGCCCCGGTGACGACGACGAGCTTATCGGCGAACGATAACCGGCCCATTCCTCTTCATCGTACGCCAGCGGCCGGAGAGATTCAATCCGGTTTGAACCAAGGGCGGAAAAGCGGATGTTTGGTCCGAACCCCGAAAAGGGGGAGGATTTGGCCGGCGATCAGCTCAGCGTTCCCTTGCTCATGAACAAAGAACTCCGTCGCCGCTCCCGATAAATCCCGAGCGGATTTCGTAATGGGCCACCTTGGATTCCATCTCGAGAAGAAAATCCTTGTCCTCGTCGAAGTCGTAAACGGCCAGCTCCGGGTTTTCGCCGGCGAATTTTCGGACGGCGTCCATCGAATCCCAAAAGGACAGGAGAAGGAAATCCGTCGTTTCGGGGGACGTCTTCTGGAGGACGAGCACGCCCCGGTTTCCCTCATGGGATTTGTACCAGGGAACGCCGGTTTTCATCATGTATTCGTAATAAGCGTCTTTTCGAGGTGTTTTGACGGCGCCGTGCCAGATTCTTGCGATCATGCGTATTCCTCCAGAAGGGAATCCGCGCTCGAGGCGGAGTTGGCCAGGGCGGCCTGGATGTTGCGCGGCAGGATTTCGCTGTATTCCAGAAGACCAAGCCGTTCGAGCCGGCCGCGCAGGTCCGCGGGGATCTTCTCCGGCCGCCTTCCTTCGAGAAGAAGGCGCGTTTCTTCCTCGGAAAACTTATCCCCCGCCTGGGACCAGTTTCGGACCGTCTTGTTCTCCGGGCAGACCAGCTGGCAATGCAGGCAGCCGACGACGGCGTGATGCCAGGAGGAATCCGTCCACTGCGGAAACGGATCGGATCTTTCGTTCAAAAACGTCAAGCAGCGATGGGCGCGGAGCAGGAAATCCTCTTCCTGGATCGCGCCCGTCGGGCAGAGGCGCCGGCAGGCCCGACATCGGGAGCACGTGTCCATCAGCCGGGCCGGCCCCCAGGAATCTTCTTCCCAGGGAAGATCCGTCCCGAATGCCATCAGCCGGTGAAAGCTGCCCAGGCCTTTCACGTAACAAACGTTGTTCCGGCCATAAACCCCCAGGCCGCTCCGGGCGGCCAACAGCTTCAAGGGAAGAGATGTCCGGATCAGCCGGCAGCCGGCGCGTTTCAGGCATTTTTTCAGAAGCCGTTCCGCCTTCTCGTTGACGCCGTACTGGTAGGTTGGAGGCACGACCAGGGTGACGGGTTTGACGGGCAGGTGGAAGATGAGGCGGATAATCGGTTGGGGCGCGGCGACGACGATCAGGGTGCGGATTTCGGGCTCGGCGTCATTAAAGGAAGACCGGATATCCAGGAGACGCTCCCGATAAAACTCCTCGGCGAATTCGCCCCGCCGGTGCCGCTCCTCGATTTCGGCTTTCAGCTCAGGCGCATGATCGGCCGAGACGGTCCGGGCGCGGAATCCATGACAGGCCAATTCCTCGAGAAGACCATTCATCGAATTGCCCTCCGGCCATTTTCCCGGCCCGGCGGGGAAGCCGATTTCCCCGGCCGGCCGTCGGACCCGAGCGAGAACGGCCCCGGGATCGTCGAGCTCGTGTCCGGCGAGTTCCCAAAGCGTCGTTTGGGGCTCGCCGGCGGCCGGCGGGTCCGGCATCCCATGCTGACCATCACGGTTCCCTGGACGATCATCGCCGCGGCCATGATCCGGCAGGCGATGATTCCGAAAAGTTCGCCTCTTTGGGCCGGGAAACGAGGCGTTTCGCTGTCGAGTTCAAAACCCTTCATGAATAATCCTCCCTCGGGCGCGGCGATTTCCCAAATGCCCGAATTCGGCCTAAGCCGGATTCGAGAACGTTAGACAATCGAACGAGGGCTGGAGTTACAAAACCGGAAATGGGTATCAGACGGGTTTCCGCCGGTTTCTTCGTGGAGCCGATGATCGAAACGGCCGCCCCGCCGACGGCGTCCCGGCCGCGGAGCTTTCGGGCGCGGGAACTTCCTTCAATTTTTTGATGATCCAACGGGTCGTTTGAAGCCGCTCGCATTCCCCGCGGGCATCCGGGAAACCGGCCGAAATCCGATCGGCGTCAAGCTCGAGGATCTCCTCGCAGACGCACAAGTAATCGTCCGTGAACGCCCGGCACCGGTCCTTCATCAACCGGTTTTGAAAAAGCTTTCTCGCCCGATGAACCCGCGTTTTCGCCTGCCCCGGCTTGCCGCCGATGATCGCGGCGATGTCCTCGTAGCTGAAGGAATGCAGATCCCGCAGAACCAGGGCTTCGCGATAGAGGCGGGGAAGATGGTGGCGGAGGGTGTGGACGACGCACCACTGGAGTTCGCTTTTGATGACCAGCCGTTCCGGGTTGCCGTCGCCGGCGGGAACGACGATCCGGTCGAGACAAAGCGAAGCGTGCCGCTTCCGCTTCCGGTAGTCATTCCGAAAGACGTTCAAGGCGATTTTCGTCAGCCATGTTCGGAAACTCGACCGGCGGTTGAAACCGGACAGCTTGGGCAGAGCCCGGCAGAAGGTTTCCTGCGTCAAATCGTCGGCCGTGGCCGGATCCTCCGTCAATTGATGCAGGAAATTAAAAAGATACCGCCGCTCCCTTTTAATAAGCTCGTTTACGGCTTCCCGATCGCCCGCTTGGGCCTCCCGGATCAGGCCGGCGTCGCTTTCCATCCGCCGGGAGGGAGACGTGCCTTTCGTCTCTGCGGATCCGGGGGAAAGCGGTCTTCGGCGGCCGTCATTCATCGTTTTTCTTCCGGAATCCGATGATCGGCGGGCGGATCATTTCCGCTCCCATCGATGATGACGGGAAGATCAGGACGGGAGCGGAATCCGCGAGGCGAACGCCTCCACTTTGTCCCGCCAGCCTTCCTCCAGCGGCCCTTTCATGCCGGTCACCAGGATCTTATCCTCGGCGACTTTGACCAGCCCCTTCCCCTCGAGGATTTTATTCATGATCGGGCGGACGCGCTGCCACTTGGCGGTCTCCTCCTCGGTGGGCATTCGCCCGTTTTTGTCCGGCCGGGGCGCGCCCTCGGTGGTGAGAAGGGCGTACTTCGTTCCCGGCGTCAGCCGGATCTTTTTCAGAAAACGGCGGGCGCATCCTCGGGGCTTGCCGATGCGTCCCGGCGAGCTGAACAGATACAGGTCGGCCGGCGGCAGTTTTTTCGGTTTCGCTTCCCGAATGTGACGGATGTTGACCTCGACTCCCCGGGAGGCCATCCGCTCCTTGAATTCCCCCGCGACCAAGATTCCGTTGCCGAACTTCGAAGCGTGAAAATACTCGATGATCATGGCTCCTCCCCCTTTTTGATCAGGCGTCTCCGGCGGCCTTCTTGGCGTTCCTCGTCTTGGTCAGGCAGGCGACGAGGATGTTCATGGGGAAATCTCCTTCCCGGCTACCCTTTAAATGCCCTGAAAAACAGTAATGATGAGGATATCTTTATTCAAAAAAACAAGATCTGTCAAGGATTTTTAACGATCGTTTTAACGCGGTCTCCCTTGGCCGGATCCGGCGGAAAGACGTCCTGGATCGAAAAATCCACCCAGATCAGCATCTCCGTGTTCGGCACGGCGGCCAGGATCCGGTCGCCGATCTCCTTGACGGGGTCCTTCATCGGGCCCCACCACGGCTTGTCGGTCCGGTAGCCGTATTGGAAGCCGACCGGCGCCGGGGCGAACGATTTGCCCCACTCGGCGAATTCGGCGATCATCGCGTCGGCGGAATCGAAGATCTGGCTGTCGTCGACGAACAGGATGCCGTCGCGCGCGGCCGGGGGCATGACGTCCTGGCGGAAATGCTTGAGGAACATGCGGTAGGAAGGATCGTGGGACCGGGCCTCCGCCAGCCAGGCCTCGGCCATCTCATCGGTCACCGGATCGCCGGCGTCGGGATTGTTGGAGCGGTGCCATTCGACGTCGACGCCGACGCCGACGACGCACTTGTGATGGCCGTAGCGCTCGAGCATCACGTGAAAGACTTCTTCGATGGGCGCCCAGCCGGGCTCGGTCTGGAGCCAGACGCGGTAGCCCAGCTCGTCGAAGAGCTTGAGGACGGGCTCGCTGATGTCCTCGGACATCCCGGTGATGAGGGGGTCGGTTCCCGGCGGAACCGGGAACGACATCTCGGTGCCGCGGCCCTTCAGCCGGCTGACGATCCAGATGGCCTCCGGTTTCGCCCCGGGGAACTTGGCGGCGATCTCGGTTCCGGTGCGGGCCCAGTACCCCGGACCGGGATCGTCCGGCCGGCCGTAGGTGGAGCTCCGGATGCCCGCCCCCTTGAACTGATCCGTGCTTTCCGCCGGCAAGATTCCGCAAATCAAGGCGGCAAAGAGGACCGTCACCCCGATCGCCGCCCACGGCGATGCGCCGCGGCCGTTCGCTCTTGTTTCGGTTTTCATCGTCATGGTCCTTTTCCTCCCGGAATCGATTCGCTGACTTCGAAGATATCACCGGAAAGAGGCGGATTCAAGCGCCTGAACTAGTTCAGCGCCTCGTTCCCAAATGCTTTAATGCTTGTATGAAGGCCCTTAGAATTCGCGATGGCAATTCAGGCTCCGTTTTTTCGAAGCGCCAGGGGTTCAGCCGGGTCAACGCATCTTCTTAAAGACCGCGTCCTGGACGGGAGGCCCGCCGGGGGGCCGGGAATAAGGCGGGGACGCTTCCCGGGAGAAGCATCCGGGGATATAAAAAAGGGGCGGTTCCCGAAGGAACCGCCCCTTTCCGCGAGACCGGCGAGTTCGCTCTTCTCAGCTCACAGCTCGAACCGGGCGCCGATTCTAAAGATCCGCGGGTCTTGAATCGCCGACATCTGCTCAAACGGGTAATAGGGATTGCTGGAGTCCGTGAAAACCGCCGTCGCTTTATTGACGTTGAACAAATTGAAGACTTCCCCGAACAGGCCGATGGTGATTTTCCCGAGCTTGAATTCTTTCTCGGCTCTCAAATCGCAGATGAACAGAGCCGGCAAGCCCCGGGAACCGAGCGTCTCGGCGTAAATCGTCTCGTCCCACTGGCGAAGGGTTAACAGGCCGATTCTCCGGGCGCTGATGGTCCGAGTATACCGTTGGCCCGACAAAAACCTCGTGTACGTGCCGAGATTGATTCCGAAGGGGATTTTCACCGTCGCCGAGACCTTCAACTGGTGCCGTCTCTCATAAGGGAACCGTCCCTCGGCGTTAGTATGGGCGTTCGGATTCTGATACAATCCCGTCCCCCAGGCCGAGGTGGCGCTGAAATCGGTGGCCACCAGGCCCGACGACTTGGCGTACGTGTAGGAAGCGTGCACCTGCCAATTATTGGAATATCTCTTGTCGAGCGTCACTTCCACGCCGGAGTAATTCGTTTTAGCGTTGGGCGGATTGATGAGATAAATTCGAGACACGTCGGCTTGGGGCAGCCTGTTGTAGAACGTCACGGAGGCGCCGTTGTACGGATCCACCGCGGTGACGGGCTCATAGCCGATCCAGTCCATTTCTCCGTTCGCCAGGAGCTTGTCGAGGTCCAGCGCGTTGGAGTCCGCGTCGTCGATGATGTTCTTTTCCTTCTTGGCGATGTACCTGACACCGACGGACCAGTCCGGGAACAGCTCCCGTTCGACGCCGAGGGTGAATTCATTCGTGTACGGGGACTTCAGATCATAGTCCTTGTATCCGTATTGAGGGGCGAGCTCCTTCCCCGCGTATTGGACCCAGTCGACGGCGTACAACGAATAATCCGGATTGATATAAGCCCCGAAATACGTCCAGGCGTTGGGATTTCCGCGGCCGGCCCACGTGTTGATATTGCCCCGGGTGTATTTCGCAAAGCTCCCTTTCAGGAACGTCTTGCCGTCGCCGAAAATGTCATAGGAAAAGCCGATCCGGGGGGAAAGGTTCACCCAGTTATAGACCGTCATCGTCTCTTTGATGCTCCGGTCGACTTTAAGGGCCCCCTCGAAAGGCAACTGGTAATAGTCCTCGTCCTCGTTCTGCGGCGGCCACAGGCCTTGGTTGATGTCGAATCTCAAGCCGAGATTCACCGTCAGGTTCTTTATCGGATTCCAGGTGTCGTTGACGTAGAATCCATAGTCGCGCAGGACGTTCACCCACCGGATGTCATCATAGAAATAGGCATAGTAGGGGTCTCCGTTGTTGGTACTGATGAAAGACCACATCGTCCCGGGCACCTCGTGCATCGTGCATTCACGGATTTCGATGGCCCTTCTAAACGAAATCCCGAATTTCAATTCGTGGGATCCGGCGAAATCCTCGAGGAACGTCGTGCCGTTGGCTTCCACGGAAACGTGCCTTCTCGGATTGTCGTCATCCCATCCGGCGCTTCCGGAATTCCGGTATGTCGCATATTCCCAGAAGGCGGGAGTCTGCGTTTTGGCAAACCGGAACAATCCGGATATCCAGGCCGAAGCTCTCACGTTCAGGAAGACGTTGGAGCTGAAGAAATGGGTGTAAAGAGCGTTGATGATGTGGGTATGCGTCGAGATATCCATCGTCGTCGCCTCCGTGTCATACATGGAGGCATATCCGTTCTTGTTGAGGCTGTCGGAATACCCGTAGGAAATGACGAACTTGTTGTCTTGATTCGGCTGGAAGGTCAGCTTGAGATAAGGATACGGCCTCGTATCGCCGACGGGGACTTGTTTGCCGGGAGTATCGTAAGGGAAACCGGCCACGTAAGAACGGCTTTGGAAAAAACTGACGTTGGCGAAAAACCAAAGCTTGTCCCTGATGATCGGGCCGCCGAGGCTGAGGCCCGGCTCGATTTCATAATCGAAGCCGCTGATTTGTCCCTCGAGGGGCGTTCCATTCGTGTTGTTGGATTGGAAATTTTTCCCCCGGTAAAACAGATCCACTTTGCCGTGGAATTCGTTTCCGCCGGACTTGCTGACGACGTTGACGACGGCTCCTCTGACCTGGCCGTATTCGGCCGACAATCCGCCGCTTTGAATCGAGACTTCTTCGGCAATGTTCAGGCTGAAGTCATTGGCCAACATGCCGATCGTCGAGTCCGTGACGTTGACGCCGTCGACGGAATAGGCGTTGTCCCGGACCGTGGAGCCGTGGGCCGTGCCCGCCGTCACTCCAGGCGTCATGTTGAACAACGTGTCGAGGTCCCTGGACGCCGGAATGTTCGCCACGAAATTCGTGTCGAGAGTCGACGTCTTGGTCGTGCTTTGCCTGTCGACAGTCGGGGAGAGGCCGACGACGACGACTTCCTCGCCGATCGCGGCTTCGGCCATATCGACATCGATGGCCGACGTAATGCCCGCATTCACAATGATGTCTTTCCTGACCGTCGTGTTGAATCCCGTGATTTCGCATTTAATTTCGTATGTCCCGGGATTCAATGAGGGAAACCTGGCGACGCCGCCGGGGTTGGTCACCCGGTCCATTCTCGCCACGACCATGTCCGGAGACGTGATGGTCACCGTAACGCCGCCAAGCGGAACGCCGTCTTTATCGACGACCGTGACGGTGATTTGTCCCGTTTGGCCGATCTGGCCGAATCCGAACGAAACGGCAAGAAAGGCCAGGGCAAGGACAGCGAAACACTTTTTCATCTCAACCTCCTTGAAAAATATGGCATTAGAGATTTTTGTGTTGCCTTTAGAAAACCGGTAGCCTTTCGTGGCTGTTTTTAACGGTCTTGTCATTAAGAAACTCAATGTCGAGTTTTTCCGAGGGAGAAATTCCTCCAAAATTTAGGGCCAAAAGAACGACCTCTTTCGGCCGAACAGGCCGGCCTTGACTCCATTTGGGGCCCCTCTTCAGACAATACAAACAAGTTTTTCCTGCTTCGATATATCAGGTAGATATATTACACGCAATATATAGCATATATTGTGCCAAATACCAGAAATGCTTAATAAATATTAATTAATTTAATATCAATAAGATAATAAAGATGAAAAAGTTAAAATGATAAATGCGGATTCAAAATTTTGTAAAATATTCAAAATTTTGAATATCGTCCGGCTGCTCGGTGGCCTCACGAACCGATGACTTTTGATGTCGGAAGATGCTTCCGTTAGCGTATAGATCTTGAAGAGATCCCCCAAGATCCGGCGGAGAGGGATCGTCTTTTATTTGATCGTCTCGAGGATTTTCCTCACGGAATCGGCTTGAGGATCATCCGGCGATAGGGCTAGAAATTTTTTCAGATGCTCCGCGGCGGAAGACATCTCGCCCTGGTTGAGAAAAGCATAGCCCAATTTCAGCTCATAAAGGCCGAAATCCGGCTTCAGCTGAATCGCGAGCTGGTAATAGCGGATGGCCTCGTCCACGCGCTGGTTGCTGAAAAGAAGCTCGGCCAGATTAAAGGGGACGGCCGGATCAACGGGCGGCGTCAATTCGATGGCCTTCAGGTAATAGGCGCAGGTTTGATCGAAAAGACCTTGATCCTGATAGGTCTCGGCCATGGCCACGTAAATATCCGCCAATCTCGCCTCGACTTGGGCGGCGGCCGGATCCGCGTTCAAAGCTTCCTCGACTTTTTGATATTCGGCGATCGCCTCCGGATACTGTTTGAGCTTGGCCAGGGTTTTAGCCAGATTGACCCGGGCGAGGTAGAGGTCGGGGTGACTCTCGACGAATTCCTTGAACAAGGACATGGCTTCCGCGTATTGGCCCGCCTCGAAAAAATCGGACGCTTTCCGGATCGTTTCGCGATCCGCCGGATTGTCCAGTCCCTGAATGGGGCGTTGCTCGATTTTTTTCAGGACGATGTCCTGATCCGGATTGCGGTTCGCTCCAGAGAGAAAAACCTGGGCCCGGCCGGTCTCGTAACCCTCCTTGGAAAAGGTGAAATCGAAAACGTCCTTGGAGAATCCCATCATCGCCCATTTACCCTTTTGATTGCTGAGGGTTTCTCTTTGAAAATGATAGCTGGTCGATTTCATGAGGATTTTCACATCGGCCAGGGGGCGATTCTCTTCGTCCGTGACGGTCCCCCTGACCCTTCCCGTTCCCTGGCCTTCTTGCCCGGAAAGGGAAGAAACGCCTGCCGCGGCGAGGACGACCGTAAACAGCACCGCCAGGGTTCTTTTCATGATGGTCACCTTCATTCCAAAGCGTTTTTCTGAAGATTCCATGTTATCAAATTGGATTCCCGTTCTCAAACGAGGGCGGCGCCCGTTGAGGAAAGAGCGTGGAGTGTGTTATTTTGTTTTCATGAAAAACCGTCCGCGCGGCCTCGGTCCGGCGCTCGTTCTGGTCATGTTCGGATTCCGTTTTCCGGCGCCGGCGGTTGCCGTTTCCCCGCAGGCGGATGCCTCAAAACCGGCGGCGGTCTACCGGGAATGGATCGACCTGGTCTCCTACATCATCACTCCGACGGAAAAGGACGTCTTTTTCCGTTTGACCAGCGACCGGGAACGGAATTCCTTCATCAACCTCTTCTGGAATCTGCGGGACCCGTCCAAGGGGACCCCACAAAATGAATACAAAGAGGAGCATCTCAAACGGTTCCAGCACGCGAACCGGTACTTCATCGGATCCTCGCGGCCCGGCTGGAAAACGGACCGGGGAAAATATTACATTCTTCTGGGACCGCCGCTGAATAAAGTCGATGTTTTGACCAACGGATTGCGGCCCGTGGAAATCTGGGAATACATGGGCGATCCGGATCAGGGATTGCCGACGATGTTCCGGATCGTGTTTTACAAGCGCTCCGAGGCCGACGACTACCGGCTCTACGTTCCCGCCGTCGACGGTCCGTACGCGCTGCTGTCCAACCCGGAAGCCCAAATCGACCCCGCCGATAACGCGGCCATTCTCTCCAAAATCCAGGAGATCGATTCGACGGTTGCGGAAATCGCCCTGAATCTGATTCCCGGGAATCAGTCCCGCATGTTCAGCCCTTCCCTCCAGGACCAGATCCTGCTGGCGCGGATCGGCGATCTGCCGACTTTAAACATCAATTCTTCCTATGCCACGAACTTCCTGAGTTTCAAGGGATTCGTCGAAACCAGCGCCACCACGAATTATGTCGAAATGACCAGCGACGTGGTCATCCTCAAGGATCCGCGCCTGCCCTTGAATTTCGTCCATCTGGCTCTGCAGCCCGGGCGTCTCTCCGTCGAGCGTCTCGCGGACGGCCGGTATTATTTCAATTTCAATCTGGTCGTCACCCTGAAAAAGGACGACCGCTTCATCCTCCAGTATGATAAAGACTTCCCCGTTTACATGACCCAGGCCGAGCTGGACGGGCTCTTCTCCCAGGGAGTCATCATCGCCGACCGCTTCCCTGTCGTCGAAGGTGAATACAAGCTCATGGCGATCCTCCGCAATTCCGTCAATGATGAAATCGGCTTCATGGAGCGATCGATCAAAATCGTCGAAGGGAATCCGGCCCTTCCCCGGATCTCCGATCCGCTCATCTCCTACGGTCAAGGCGCTGAGCAAACCGACGGCTATGCCCCCTTCAGGATCATAGGCCGGAGCGTGAAGATCGAGCCCAAACAGGTCTTTGGACTCAAAGACGTCATCACGCCGTATTTCCTGGTCGAACGCCGGGAGGCTAAAGGGGACCTTCGGATCAGGATCGAAGTCGAAAGCTTGAACCCCGAAAAGCCTTTTTTCAAGGAATACGCCGTCCTTCTCCCTTCAGACGACCCCTACTTCTTTTTCCCGAAAACCCTGGGCCCTCTCCCCACCGGAGACTACGCTTTGAGAGGGAAGATCATGGGACCGGACGATACGGTCCTCCACGTCCGGAAGAAAATATTTCAAATCGCGCCTCATGCCGACATTCCTCATGCTCCTGTCGTCTCCAAGATCGTCAAAGACAAGGACGCGTCTTATTACTATGTTCTCCTGGCGAAGGAATACGACGAAATCGGCTCGGTGTCCCAGGCAGACGCCGCGTATCGAACCGCCCTGGACCGGCAACCGGTGCCGGCCGATGCCGTCAAGGCCTATGCCGCCTTTCTCTGGAAGCAGGGCCGATATGACGATCTCCTGGCCGCGGTCGAAGCCCTCGAGTCCCGGCCGGAGGAAGCTTTTTCCTATTTCAGCTTGAAAGGACGCGCGCTTTACCGCAAACAGGAATATCACGCCGCCGTCGAAAACCTTCTTGAAGCGAACAAGAGATACGACAGCGACGTCGACACGTTGAATGCCCTGGGCCTGTCTATGATCCGGACGGGAGCAAAAGAGGAAGCCGTCAAAGTTTTAACGGCCTCGCTCAGGCTTCGGGCGGAGCAGCCGGAAATCCGAGAGATTCTTCTCCGGTTGGAAAAGAAGTAACAGGATTTCTTTTCGGAAAGGCCTCCGCGGGCGATATCAACAAAGCCGTTTCAGAATGGTTTGGATATCACTGCCCCGCGTTCACGACGGCGATCCACGAAGATAAAGCTTGCAAAAGAAGACAACGTCGATGAAAAAAATGGGCGATAGAGGATTCGAACCTCCGACTCCTACCGTGTGAAGGTAGTACTCTAGCCACTGAGTTAATCGCCCAGCGGGTCATATTTTCGGCCAATCGCCCTCGAAAGTCAATTTCCCCTGATCCGGGCCGTTTCCGCTATTTTCCCCCGGGCCGCCTCGTTTCCCTCCGCTCCCTTCGCCGCGATTTTGCCTCATTTTTTCCTGATCCCGGCCCTTCTTCCGTCCCCGGTGGAACGTTGACATCCTTCCTTAATCCCTTTATAAATATCGTAGGAATTTGCTTAATGGCCGTCAGGCGCTGTCCTTATTGCAAGGCAATCATCGACGAGTCGCAGAAATACTGCAATAACTGCGGAACCCAGCTTCTTTTCTCCGACGAGGAGGGCGAGGAGCCCATCAAGGGGGAGAAAATCGTCGACGAGGACTTTCCCGAAACGGGCGGCCTCGATGAGCCTCCCGAGCTCATCGACGAGCCGAGGGACGAGGTTGATCTCGACGCGGAGCCGGGCGAGGAGCGGCGGGAAATCGACCTTGAAAAGGTCATCGAGGGAGAAGAGGAAATCGAGGACGAGGCGGCCGCCGAGGATCAATCTTTCGTTGATTTGCGGGAAGCCGAACCCGAGGAAAGCCTCCCCCGAGCGGTTCCCGGGAAGACGCCTGTCATCAAGCTGGAGACGGACGCGACGGGCGGTTTTTCCGAGAACGAAATCAAGTTCCCCCTGAAATTCGAAACGGGCGAGCTTGAGATCCCCATGCCCTCCCATCCGTCGTTCCTTTCGAAAAAATCGGCCTCGGCCAAGGAGAAGAGCGTCGACCTCTCCCGGATTCCGCCGGGCCGGAGGGACCACGACACCAAATTCGAAATCGCCCGGCTGATCGCCGATTTTGAGCAGCGGCGGCGCAATTATACGGCCGAGCTCGGGATCGAGGCGGCCGAGGCCTTCCCCCGGATTCCGTCGGGACGGAGGGGGCGCGACGCGAAATCCGAAATCACCCGCTTGATCGCCGATTTCGAGAAGCGGTGGCGCGACTTCACCACGGAGATCGGGACGGAGGCGGCCGGCGGCCCCTCCCGGATTCCCTCGGGCGGGAAGGACCGCGACACGGAAATCGAAATCACCCGCCTGATCGCCGACTTCGAGCGGCAGTGGCGCGACGTTTCATCGGAGATCGGGACGGAGGCGGCGGATGCCCTTTCCCGGATTCCCTCGGGCGGGAAGGATCGGGACTCGAAAATCGAAATCACCCGCCTGATCGCCGATTTCGAACGGCAGTGGCGCGACTTTACCTTGGAGCTCAGGACGAAAGCCGCCGGCGCCGCTTTCCGGGTTCTCCCGGGCGGGCGGGATCGCGACGCGAAATCCGAAATCACCGGACTGATCGCCGATTTTGAGAAGCGGTGGCGGGACTATGCTGCCGAGCGCGGGGCCGAGGCGGCCGATGACCGGGCTTCAAGGGGAGGAGAAGCCGCCGAGGAGCCGGTCGTCCCTCCAAGGAGGGCGGAAGTCGGCGCTCCGCCGGCCGGCGGACAGATCGAAAAGGAAGTCGAAGCGCCCCGGGCGGAGCCGGCGGGGGATTCCGCCGCGGAATACGAATTCGGCTGTCCGGACGAAGCCTCGGCTCCCCCGGCCGAGGAGACGCCGGAGGAGGAGCCGTCTTCAACCGATGACCGTCTGCCGTTCCTGGCCGGAAGCTTGAAAAAAGCGATCGCCGAGGGGCTGACCGCCGGCTTGGAGGCGGATGACGGCACGCGGCACCCCGTTTTTACCACGAGGGATCTTGAAGAGGAAATCGGACCGCCGAAGCCGCCGAGTCCGCCTCTCGTGGAAAAGGATCTCATCATCGAGGAGCGAAGCGTCGAAGACGTCGCCGCGGAAGCGGCGGAGGACGCCGGTCTTGTCCCCGAGGAAGCAGCCGTCGCCGAGGCGGAAACCGCCGGCGAAAAGCCGGCCGAGATGTCCGGGTTTCTTCAGACCGGGGAGGAGGCCCTCCGTTCGGGCCCGGTACGGGAAACGGCCGAGCCGGACTGGGAATCGGGCAAGACTTCAGTCGCCCTGGAAACGTTTTTTCCTCCGGCGCCTGAGGGAAAGCCGGAGGAAAAACTCTTCGATACGGAAGACGCATTCGCGCCGCTTTCGACGATAGGGTTGCCGGAGTCGGTGCCTTCCGTCTCGCCGCCCCTGTCTTTTGAAATCCCGGTCTCTGAGGACGAGATCGAGCGGGAGCTCGAGGCGATCGCTCCGCGCCGACAGCCCGAAATTCCGGAAAATCGTCGTCCGGAATCCCCCGCCGTTGAGGTCGAGGAAGAATCCCGGGGCGGATCCTTTCTCGAGGAAGCGGGAGAGAAGGAATCCGAACAGGCCCCCGCCGTCCCGGAAATCGGGGAAGCGAAGGCGCCCGCGCGCGCGCCGGTCGTCCGGCTGGGATTTTTCCGGCGGATCAAAGCAACGATTTTCGACCTGCTGGTCGTCGGGCTTTTCTGGGTGGTCGCGACCGTCCTGGCCGCCCATTTTATGTCGACGCCGGTTCTCGATCTGATCGCCACGGCCGCCGGACCGCTGGCGATCCTCTACGCCGTCCTACTCGGGGTGTATCTTTTCCTCTTCCTTTTGTTTTTGGGAGAGACGCCCGGAGGGCGGCTGGTGACGCCCCGGAATTAAGCGCCGGGGGCCCGCTCTTCGCCGAACCGGAATTCCGTCCCGAGAAACCGTTCCCTGGCCTTCGGGTTCGCGGCCAGCCGGGCGGGCGTGTCCATCACCAGGATCTCCCCGTCGTCGATGAGGTAAGCCCGGTCGACGATCTGGAACGTGTCCCGGACGTTGTGGTCCGAGAGGATGATCCCGATGCCCCGCTCCTTCAGGCGGAGGAGCGTTTTTTGGATCTCGCGGATGGTCAGCGGATCGATTCCGGTGAACGGCTCGTCGAGAAGAAGGAACTTCGGCTGGAGAAGGAGGGCCCGGCAGATCTCGAGCCGGCGGCGCTCTCCGCCGGACAGGCTGTCGGCCCCTTGGGCGGCCAGCGGGGAGAGGTTGAATTCCTCGAGAAGCGCGGCCGCCGTCGCCTCCCGCTCGGCCCGCGACAACGGCTGCAGCTCCAGGCCGAGCCGGAGATTGTCGATGACCGAGGCTTTGAGAAAAACGGAGTTCTCCTGGGGAAGGTAGGTCAATCCCGCCCTCGCCCTCCGGTCCGTCGGGAGAGAGGTCATGTTTTCGCCGTCCAGATAGACGGCCCCCGCGTCGGGGCGAAGCAGGCCGACGATCATCTGGAAGAAGGTCGTTTTTCCCGCTCCGTTGCGGCCCAGCAGGCCGACGATCTCGCCGGACTCGAAAACCGCGTCCACGCCTTTGACCACGATCCGCCGGCCGTACCGCTTGACCAGGCGGCGGGCTTCGAGGCGGGACATCGGTCAGAGCCCGAGGGTGAGCCGCTCCGCCAGGGCGGCGGGGAGCTCGGCTTGGAGGATTTTTTTCTGGGCCTCGGCGATCTCGTACTCCACCCGGTGGAAACGGACCTGGAGGCGCTCCGTGTCGTAGATGGCGAACGCGGCCCGGGGATTGCGGTCGCGCGGCTGGCCCACCGATCCCGGATTGATGAGATAGGAGAAGCCCTTTTCGATCTTCAGCAGGTTGACGGGGCCGGAAAGGAACCGGCCGGCGACCTGATCTCCGTGCTTGGAGTAGATGACGGGGAAATGGGTGTGGCCGAAAAACGACAGGGGGAACGGAAGGTATTCAAACGCTTCGATCGCGTCATATTCCCCGAAGATGTAGAAATCCTCGTCGAAGGGGGCGCCGTGGCAGATTTCGATTTTGTCGATCGTCAGCGGACCCTTGGGGAGGCGGGCGAGGAATTCCAGGTTTTTCTTGAGAATCCGGGACTTGGTCCATTGGATCGCGGCCGCGGCGATGGGATTGAACGTCTCCATCGAGTCCTGGCCGGCGACCGCCTTGTCGTGGTTCCCCCGGATGACGGTGAGCGGCTTGAGCGCCTGGATCTTCTGGATGGTTTCGTTGGGCGAGGCCCCGTAGCCGACAAGATCGCCGAGGCAAATGTATTGGTCGATCCGGTGACGCTTGGCGTATTTCAAGACGGCGGTCAGGGCTTCGAGGTTGCCGTGGACGTCGCTGAAGATCAGGGCGCGCATGCGGCGTCTCCGCGGCCCCGCTCGAACGAAGCCTGAAGGGTCTGGGCGTGGTAGGAGCTGCGGACAAGCGGGCCGGCCTCGACGCCGGGGAATCCTTCGGCCGAGGCCAGGGTTTTGAGACCGGCGAATTCCTCGGGCGGGTAGTAGCGGACCACCGGGGCGTGGGCGGGAGACGGCCGAAGATACTGGCCGATGGTCAAGAGGTCGCAACCGGCTTGGCGGAGGTCGCGGAAGGTTTTCAGCAAATCGTCCCGCGATTCGCCGAGCCCGATCATCAGGCCCGACTTCGTCGTAAATCCGCGTTCCTTGGCCCGGCGCAGGACCTCGAGCGATCGGCGGTATCCAGACGCCGGACGGCCGATCGCCGGGTAGAGGGACTCGGTCGTTTCGAGGTTGTGGTTGAGGATTTCGGGGGAAACGGCCAAAACGATGTCCAGGGCGTTCGGGTTCCCGCCGAAATCGGGAATCAAGGCCTCGACCCGGATCCCGGGAATCCGCCGCCGAAGAGCGGCGATGGTCGCGGCGAAATGGGCGGCCCCGCCGTCCGGAAGGTCGTCGCGCGTGACCGAGGTGACGACGGCGTAAGTCAGCCCGAGGAGGGAGGCCGCCTCGGCGATCCGTTCGGGCTCGGAGATCTCGGGCGCCTCCGGGCGTCCCTTCGTCACCGCGCAGAAGGCGCAAGCCCGGGTGCAGACGTTCCCGAGGATGAGGAACGTGGCCGTCTTCTGGGCCCAGCACTCGCTGATGTTCGGACAGCGGGCGCTCCGGCAGATGGTGTGGAGGCCGCGCTTGTCAAGCAGGGCGGAGACGGCGAAGTAAGCCTCATCGTCCGGAAGCCTGACCTTGAGCCAGGCCGGCTTCGGGGACGCCGGGGGGCGGGGAGGATCTGAAACCGTCAATATTCGAGATCTTTGTCGCGTTTCATGCGACGGCGCATCCGTTTCCGAGCCATCGCCTCTTTCATGCGTTTGCGTTCTCCGGGCTTGTAATAGACGGAGTGCTTCTTGATTTCCTTGATGATCGCTTCCTGCTGCACTTTCCGCTTGAAACGCTTGAGGGCGCTCTCGATCGGTTCGCCTTCATCGATAACTACGAAGGCCACTGGGGATTCACCTCCTCCCGTCTCGGGAAAGTCCAAGATTATACCGGTCCGCGAGGAAAAGTCAATAAAATCGGATATAATGAGTCCGCTTCCATGTTGTTTTCGATCGACGAGCGCTTGTCCCGGATCCCCGGCCTTGTCCACGGCTTCGGGCGGGGGGATCTCACCGAGGAAAGCCTCCGGACGTTTGCCCTCGGACGGGGGTTACGGCTTGTCCTTCTCGATCAAATTCACTCGGATATTATTCATATCATTGAAGAAGCGCCGGCCGGCCGCTTGCCGGGCGACGCCCTGGCGACGAATGCCCCCGGCCTGCTTTTGGCCGTCAAGACGGCCGATTGTCTCCCTGTGCTCCTGGCGGACTTCCGGCTCCGGGTCGTGGCCGCGGTTCACGCGGGCTGGCGGGGGACGCGCCTTCGGATCGTCGAGAAAACCGTTCGGGCGATGGCCGGCCGGTTCGGGACGGACCCGGCGGACGTCATCGCCGCCCTGGGTCCCGGCATCGGGGCCTCGTGCTACGAGGTCGGGGAGGAGGTCCGCTCGGAGTTTCTTTCGGCCGGGCTGCCGGGCTCCGTCTTCGCCCCCGCCGGCCGTCCGGGCAAGCATTTTCTGGATTTGGCGGAGGCCAACGCCTCGCTTTTGCGCGCGGCCGGTGTTTCCGAGATCGCGCCCGCCGGCGATTCCGGATGCACCCATTGCGACCCGAGGATGCATTCCTTCCGCCGCGACCGCGACGCGTCCCGCCGGATGTTTTCCTTCATCGGCCTTTCTTCCTGATCACAAAAGATTCTCCGCCGTTTTCCCGGCGACGGTCCTCTTCGGAAATCGTCAAACCATTAAGACAACTCGTTTGATCATGCCGCGGATCGCCTTTTGTCCGCCGCCTCTTCCGAAGCGGGAAGAAAAAAGGGGGTCATATCCAGGAAATGAAAATCGCCGGCGGCGAGGGAGGCCGGGACGGCTGAGGCGGTCGACGGAGGAGGGCGCGATTCGCTCCGAAGAGGCGGACGGTTGTTGAGAGAACCTCGGGGTTCCCGCCGACGCCGCGATTTTTCGTTAGGATCCGCCGGATCCGGAACGCGGGAATCGAAGTCGACGGGCCCGAGGACGTGAAAGCGTCTCGATCAAATTGATCGTTATTATCACTCCCCCCGTGCAGTTGAATCGCTTCTTTCTTTTAGGTATGATGGCCGCTGCATCGAGATCGGTAACGATCAGGAAAAAGCACCATGAACCAACCCTTTGCCGATGTCATTCTCCCGGAACTTCGTCTTTATAAAAAAGGCAAGGTCCGCGACGTCTATGAACTCGACGACAAGCTCCTGATCGTCGCCACCGACCGGATTTCGGCCTTCGACTTCGTTCTGCCGTCGTTGATTCCGGACAAGGGCAGGGTTCTGACCCAGCTTTCCCGCTTCTGGTTCGAATATACGTCGCTCGTCTGTCCCAATCACATGATCGCGGCCGACGTCGCCGCCTTTCCCCCCGCCCTTGCCGAATACGCGGATCTTCTCGACAAGCGGGCGATGCTCGTCCGCAAGACGAAGGTTCTCCCGGTCGAATGCGTCGTCCGGGGCTACCTGGCCGGATCGGGCTGGAAGGAATACCGGGCGTCGGGCAAGGTCTGCGGAATCAAGCTTTCCGACGGTCTGCGGGAATCGGATCAGCTTCCGGAGCCGCTGTTCACCCCCTCGACCAAGGCCGAGGTCGGCCACGACGAAAACATTTCCTTCAAGGAAATGGAGAAAATCACCGGGTCCGTCCTGGCCAAGAAGATCCGCAAGGTCAGCCTGGAACTCTACAATAAGGCGACGCTCCGCGCTCTTTCCAAGGGCATCATCATCGCCGACACGAAATTCGAGTTCGGCCTGGACGGCGACGATCTCGTGCTCATCGACGAGATCTTCACTCCGGATTCCTCGCGGTTTTGGCCGCTGGCCTCCTACGAGCCGGGCCGGGGCCAGCCGTCGCTGGACAAGCAGTTCGTTCGCGATTACCTGGAGACGACCGGTTGGGACAAGACGTCCGATCCGCCGGTTCTCCCGGCCGATATCATCGCTAAGACGTCCCAAAAATACCTGGAGATCTACCGCCTTCTTTCGGAGAAAACCGACCTGTGAAATCCGGTTTTGTCGACCTTCACATCCACTCGGACCGGTCGAGCGACGGTGATTTTTCGCCGGACGCGCTGGCCCGGATGGCCGCCGACACCGGATTCGTCGCGATCGCCATCGCCGATCACGACAACGTCGCCGCTTATCCCGACGCCCTCGAGGCGGGGCGCCGGGAAGGCGTGGAAATCATCCCGAACATGGAAGTCACGGCGATGTACGACGACCGGGAGTTTCACTGCCAGCTCCCGTTCCTCGCCTGGGACAGCCCCCGCGTCGCCGCGATCGTGAAGCGAGTCGCCGAACTGCGCTGGGAGGAAGCCCGCCGGAGGATCGCCAACCTCCGGTCGCTGGGGATCGGGATCTCCTGGGAGGAAGTGACGGCGGCGTCCCCGGACGTGGCTCCCCTCGGCGTGACCATCGCCCGCATTCTCCTCGATAAGCCGGAATCGCGCCGCGACTCCCGGCTGCGCAGATATTATGATGAGGGCGGACGGCCGCTGCCTCCGTCGTTTTTTTACCGGGATTTTTTCCTCGACGGCGCGCCGGCTTACGTTCCGAAGCGGCACATCCCGCTTCTCGAGGTCGTGGACGAAGCCGCCCGGATCGGAGCGGTCGCCGTTTTGTCCCACCCGGGGGCCTATTTCCAGAGAACGACGCATGAGGACCTGGTCGTGCTGAAGGACGCCGGCCTGGCCGGCCTCGAGGTCTACACGTCCTATCACGACGCCGGCCAAGTCCGGTTTTATCTCGAAGAAGCAAAAGCGTTCGACTTGGTCCCGACGGCCGGGTCGGATTTTCACGGCCGGGTGAAACCCCATGTCTCGTTCGGCTCCATCCGGGAGGGGGGATACGAGATGGTCGAGGCGCTCCGGGAAAGGAGACCGTCGAGATGATCGGATGGTTGGATATCGTCCTTGCGGTCATCATCATCGCGGCCGTCGTCATCGGCTTGATCAAGGGGCTGCTCCGGGAGCTCATCGGCCTGGCCGCGGTCGTCGGCGGATTCATCTTGGCGGCCTACCACTACCAGAAGGCGGCCGACCTGCTGGGCGGGCTCGTCCGCGGCCCCTTGGCCGCTCGATTTTTAGGATTTCTCCTCATTTTCGTGCTTGTCGTCCTGGCCGGGGCGCTCGTTACGTTCCTCGTCTCGAAGCTGATGAAGGGGACGCTCCGGGTTCTTGATCACCTGATGGGCGGCGTATTCGGCTGCCTGGAAGGGATTTTGATCGGAGGGGTCCTGGTCTTTGCCCTCCTCGTGTTTCCGGTCGACCGGACGGCGGTGTCCGAGTCGAGGCTGGCGCCGTATTGCTATGGGCTGACGAAAGCAGCCGCCGCCCTGATTCCCGCGGAGCTCAAAAACGCGGCTCGGAGCGCATACCAGAGGATTTTTAAAACCGAGAAGAGCCATGGACAAGAAATTTGACGAGATGACGATCCATCAGAAGATGGAGATCCTGATTAAGGATATGGTCGAGAAGGAAGTCCGGTACCGCGACGCCCTGAAGGAATTTCAGAAAATCTATCTCGAAACGGCCCTTCGGAAATACAGGGGGAACAAGACGTTGATGGCCAAATCGTTGGGCCTCCACCGGAATACGCTCCACAATAAAGCAAAAACCTTGAAAATCAAGAAAATTTAGCAGCCAACGCTCAAGTCTGCTAATTTTTTCATTTTTCCTCTTGACAACGACCATTCCGAGTTGTAAATTAGCAGTCTCATTTTGAGATTGCTAATTTACACTTTTCAAGGAGGTTTTTGATGAAGATTTCCCCGTTGTACGACCGCGTTCTTCTGAAGCGGATCGAGGAAAAGGAAGTCAAGAGAGGCGGCATCATTATCCCGGATTCGGCCAAGGAAAAGCCCCAAGAGGCGGAAGTCATCGCCGTCGGCAAGGGGCGGACGACCGATGAAGGCAAAGTGATTCCCCTCACGGTGAAGGCCGGCGACAAGGTTCTCATCGGCAAGTATGCCGGAACCGAAGTGACGATCGACGGCGAAGAGCACATCATCCTGCGCGAAGAAGAGATCCTGGCGGTCCTCGCCTGATTCGGCGCAAATCCAAGGAGAACACACATGGCCAAACAAATTTTAATGGGCGACGAAGCCCGGCATTCGATGCTCAAGGGCGTCAACACCCTGAGCAACCTGGTCAAGGCGACCCTCGGCCCCCGGGGCAAGAACGTCGTCATCGACAAGAAGTTCGGCTCCCCCACAAGCACCAAGGACGGCGTGACCGTGGCCAAGGAAGTCGAGATCAAGGACGCTTATGAGAACATGGGCGCCCAGTTGGTGAAGGAAGTGGCGTCCAAGACGTCGGATGTGGCCGGCGACGGCACCACGACCGCCACCGTCTTGGCCCAGTCCATCTACGGCGAGGGCCTCCGTTACGTCACGGCCGGGGCCAACCCGACCCTGATCAAGAAGGGCATCGACCGGGCCGTCGAAGCCGTCGTCGCCGAGCTGAAGAAGATCAGCCGCGAGGTCTCCGGCGATATGATCGCCCAGGTCGGAGCCATTTCCGCCAACAACGACGAATCCATCGGCAAGATCATCGCCGAGGCGATGGACAAGGTCGGCAAGGACGGCGTCATCACCGTCGAGGAAGCCAAGAGCATGGAAACGGCCCTGGACATCGTCGAGGGGATGCAGTTCGACCGCGGCTACCTGTCCCCCTACTTCATCACCGATCCCGACCGGATGGAGTGCGTCCTCGAGAACGCCTTGATTCTTCTTCACGAGAAGAAAATCTCCAACCTCCGCGAGCTCCTGCCGCTGCTCGAAAGCGTCGCCCGCGTCGGCAAACCGCTCGTTGTCATCGCCGAGGAAGTCGAGGGCGAAGCCCTGGCCACCCTCGTCGTCAACAAGCTCAAGGGCACCTTCATGTGCGCCGCCGTCAAGGCCCCCGGCTTCGGCGACCGCCGCAAAGCCATGCTCGAGGACATCGCCATTCTGACGGGCGGCCGGGTCATCACCGAGGACATCGGCGTCAAGCTCGAAAAGGTCGACATCGCCTGGCTCGGCGAAGCGAAGAAGGTCGTCATCGACAAGGATAACACCACGATCGTCGAGGGCAAGGGCAAGGCGGCCGACATCCAGGCCCGGATCAAGCAGATCCGCACCCAGATCGACGACACCACCTCCGATTACGACCGGGAGAAGCTCCAGGAGCGGCTGGCCAAGATGGTCGGCGGCGTCGCCCTGATCAAGGTCGGCGCGGCCACCGAGACCGAGCTCAAGGAGAAGAAGTCCCGGGTCGAGGACGCCATGCACGCCACCAAGGCGGCCGTCGAGGAAGGCATCGTTCCCGGCGGCGGCGTGGCCCTGCTCCGGTCCCAGAAGGCTCTCGACAATCTCAAGCTGGAAGGCGATCTCAAGATCGGCACAGACATCATCAAGCGGGCCATCGAGGAGCCCCTCCGCCAGATCGCGAACAACGCCGGGCTCGAGGGCTCGGTCGTCGTCGAGAAGGTCCGCGAGGCCAAGCCCGACTTCGGCTTCAACGCCCTGTCCGAGAAGTACGAGGATATGATCAAGGCGGGCATCCTCGATCCGACGAAGGTCGTCCGGATCGCCCTGCAGAACGCGGCCTCGATCGCCGGCCTGATGCTGACGACCGCCGGCCTGATCACCGAGATGCCGGAAGAGGACAAGAAACCCGCGTATCCGACTCCTCCCGGCGGCGACATGTACTAAGGCTTTTTCAGGGGAGCGGGGCCTCCGCCCCTTTCCCGGAAAACGACCCGGGGAGCGGCCGAACGGCCGCTCCCCTTTTTTTTACGCCCCGCCCGCTCTTTCTGCTATGATAAGGCCCGTGGAAAATCAGGCGTCCCCCGGCCGGAAGCGGTCCAAGACCGGACGAGGGGGGGCATTCCGCCTGAAAATCATCGATCGTTATTTCCTCCGGGAAATCCTGTCTCCCTTCGCCCTCGGACTCCTCGTCTACAGCTTCGTCCTGATGGCCAACGAGATTCTCCAGTATCCCGAGCTGTTCATCTCCCAGGGAGTCTCTTTCGGCGATTCGACCAAGCTCCTCCTGTATCTCGTTCCGGCCATCCTGGCCTTCACCATTCCGATGGCCGTCATCATGGGCTTTTTGGCCGGGCTCGGCCGGATGTCCTCGGATTCGGAATCCACGGCCCTGAAAGTCCTGGGCGTCAGCCATGCCCGGATGACCCGGCCGCTGTTTTTGTTCGCCCTGTGCGGCTGGGCGGCCACATCCGTCCTGACCCTCTATGTGACCCCGAAGTTCAATTACCTCTGGCTGCAGACGACCGTCAAGGCCGCCCTCGACAAGGCCCAGATCCGGGTCAATCCCCGGGAATTCAACGCCACCATCCCCGGGCTGGCCCTCTACCTGGATGACATCGAACGCGGAGGGGACTGGAGAAAAGCGTTCATTTCCTTCAACGCCGGCCCGCTGGAATCCCGGGTCGTCCTGGCGGACCGCGGCCGGCTGAATTATTATCCGGACTCCAAACGGGCGACTGTCGAACTGTTCGGCGCCGTCCAGCACTCGAGCCTCGGCGACAAGCCGGAGTACTATGAGCGGGTCGATTCGGCCCACATGGAGCAGGAAATCGACTTTTCGGGGCTGGCCAACGCCTTCAGCTCCGAGAAGCGGGCCCGGGAGCAGAATATCCTCGAGCTGCGAGCCGGCCTTGCCGCCGGCCGGGCGGAGCTGGACGATCTCCTGAAGGAGAAGGCTTCCCTGGCCGGCCGCGGCCTTCCGCCGAGAAATCCCCTCGTCCTCAAGAATGAGATCGCCGTCCGGCACAAGAATTCCAACATCCGGTCCCTGCGGGTGGAAAGCCACAAACGCTTCGCCCTCCCGTTCGTCTGCTTGATTTTCGTCTTTCTCGGCCTGCCCCTGGGAATCTCGACGAGGAAAGGCGGCCGGACGAGCGGCTTCACGATCAGCCTAGTGATCATTCTGGCATATTACGTCTTCCTCACGTTCGGAGAACGCTTGGCCCTCGACGGCCGCGTAGAACCATGGCTGGGGGTATGGGGAGGAAACATCGTCTTCGGCGCGGCCAGCCTGATCCTTTTTATTCGCTCAGCCCGCGAGCGGCCGCTTCTCATCAAATGGGTTCAGCGCCCGCTGCCGGCCCTTATGGCCGGCGCCCCCGCTCCGGCGGCTGCGCGCGAGGAGAAGGAGTCCTCCCGCCTCCGCGGGCTGATCCGGGGGCTGCTCCTCCGCCTTCCTTTCCCGAACATCCTGGACCGCTATTTCTTCCGCCGGTATCTCTGGATCGGCGGCCTGATCCTTGTCAGTGTCGTCTCGATCTTCTGCATCGTGACGTTTTTCGACCGTTTGGACAATGTCTATTCCCACGAGAAGCCGGTCCTGATGCTGGTGAATTACATTTCCCACCGCCTCCCGGAATTCTTCCAGCTGGGCCTGCCGATGACCACCCTGATGGCCACCCTTCTCACCCTTGGCCTTTTCCACAAGTTCAACGAGATCACGGCGATGAAGGCCTGCGGCGTGAGCGTCTTCCGGATGTTTATCCCGGCTTTCGTCCTGGCGGCGGCCATCGGCGGCCTGTCGTTCTTCATCCAGGAAAACGTCCTGCCGGGGGAAAGCCAGAAAGCGGCCAAAGTCTGGAACGAAATCAACGATGTCTCTCCGCCGTCGGCCGAAACGCAGGGTTTCGCCTGGAAGGCCAACCGGGCCCGGGACCGTTTTTTTAAATACGATTACGTGAATCCGGCCGACATGACCTTCCGAAAGGTCTGGATTTTCGAGATCGACCACGCCCGCTGGACCCTGAAAAGGCGGATGTTCGCGGCCGGGGCTCGCCTGATCGACAAGACCCTGGTCCTGGAGAACGGCTGGCTCCGGGAATTTCCCGGTGCCGGCGGCTCCCGTCCGCCCGACCCGGTCTTTTTCGACGCCGAGGCCATCGACGTCCCCGAGGGCCGGGCCCTCTTTTTAAGCGTCTCCAAGGATCCGTCGGCGATGAAGTTCGCGGAGCTCGGCCGTTATATCGAGGAAGTGGAGCAGACGGGCTTCAACACCACTCGTCTGAAGGTGGACCGGGCTTCGAAGATCTCGTTTCCCTTCGTCGCCGTCATCATGACCCTGCTCGGCATCCCGTTCGCCTTCGCCATGGGCAAGCGCGGCGCCCTTGTCGGGATCGGCGTCAGCCTGGGGATCGCCCTCGTTTTCTGGACGACCATCGGCATCTTCAAGAGTCTGGGGGGCGTGGGAATCCTGCCCGTCTTTTTAGCCGCCTGGGGGCCGGCCTTGATGTTCGGGCTCTTGGGGCTTTATTTGATGCTTCGACTGAAAACTTGACGGCTTCCGCCGGCCGGCGGGAGGGAAAAGGCGGGCTCGACCGGCCCCTTACATCCGGTATTTTCCGAAATCCTCGGGGGGAAGCGTCTCGAGCCACCGGCGCAGGTTCTCCGGGTTTTCGAGCGACGGATCCAGGGTGAGGCTCTGGGCCCGGAGGACGACGTCTTCCTCGACGTAAATCGGGGCGTCGGTCCTGAGAGCCAAGGCGATCGCGTCCGAAGGCCGGGAGTCGATGACCAGGTCCTCGCCGCCGCGGCGGCACCGGATGACCGCGTAGAATGTGTTGTTCCGGATGTCGCTGATCGTCACCCGTTCGACGGCCACGGACAGCCGTTCGAGAAGGTTGGTCATCAGGTCGTGGGTCATGGGCCGGGGCGTGGCGATGTTCTCGATTTTAAGAGCGATGGCGTTGGCTTCGAAGACCCCGATCCAGATGGGAAGGATGCGCTCGCTCGTCGGGTCCTGGAGGACGACGATGGGCATCTTGGATATGGGGTCGATGACCAGACCCTTGATCCGCATTTTGATCGCCAACGATGACTCCTAGATTAAAAATATAAAATCCGGGAGCTCGGAAGTCAAGGAACGGCGCCGATTTTTCTCAAAGGGAGCGGTCGAAAATCCTTATTCTTCCGTACGTTCCGTCGTACCCCGGCGAAACCGTCACCCGGCTCCGGCGGACCCGTTCGATTCCGGCGGCGAGACGACCGGGCGCGGCCCGCCCGATCTCGGCCGGAGGGACTTCCGTCAGAATTCGATGCTCGTTTCCAAACTCCCGGATCAGGGAGAAGTAAAGCGCCCGGCCCGGACGCCCGCCCGGCCTAAAGCCCGCGGCTTCGGCGATGATCTCCTCCAAGGGGACCAAGTGAAGCGCCGGGACCAGGCTCGCCGCCGCCTTCGGCCGCTCCGGGCGGTCGGCCAGCTCGCCGACCCGGCGGCCGACGCCGGGCGTCAGGATTTTGCCGCAGACGGGGCAGGGATTCATCCGCTTCGGCGATTCCTCCGGACGGAGGACGACCCCGCATTTCCGGTGACCGTCGGCGTAATACTTCCCTTCCTCCGGGAAAAGCTCGACGGTATAGAGGAACCGGCGCGGGTCGCCGCCGCGAATCGCCTCCGCCAGGCCCGCGTAACTGAATTCCGTCTCAAAGGCGTTGGCTTCGCGGCCGAGCTTGGCCGGGGAATGGGCGTCGGAATTGGATACGGCCGTGAACCGGTCCAGGGCGGAGACGCGGCGGATCATCCGCGGATCGGCCGAAAGGCCCGTCTCGAGGGCGGCGATGAACGGGGTCATGTCGCCGAAGCATTCCTCGACGGAATCGAAGCCCGATCGGGAGCCGAAAAGCGAAAACCAGGGCGTCCAGACGTGGGCGGGAATGACGAGACATCCGGGATCGACGTCGGCTACGATCCGGCAGAAGGAAGCGGCATCAAGCCCGAGGATGGGCCGGCCGTTGGACCGGATATTCCCGATCCGGCCCAGGCGCCGGTTGAGGCGTTCAACCGCCGCGAGACCGGGGGCGAGCACAACGAGATGGATTTTTCGGACCCGGCCGCCCTGGGAATAAATGAAGCTCAATTCCGCGGAGAGGATGAAGTGGACGTCGCCGGGTGCCGGCCTGAAGCCGTCGGGAAGGCCGCCGGCCGGCGGCTTTGCTTTTTTCAGCCGGAAAAAGCCGTTTCCGGCGGGCTCGAGCTCCCGCCGGATCCGGCGGCTCCATTCCGGGTGGGTGAAGTCCCCCGTCCCAACGAGGGCGAGGCCCTTGATTTTCGCCCAGGCGGCCAGGGTGTCGAAGGTCATGTCCCCGGAGGTGGCCAGGGAAAACGGTGAATGAACGTGCAGATCGGCGAGGAAACGCATGCCGCCGTCCAGTGTAAAAAACAAGCCGGCCGATGGCAAGGGCGGCCGGCCCGGATTTTTTTCGCCCCGAATCGCGCCGGAACGGATTATTCGACCGTGAACTCGATTTTTTCCTCGCCTTTGAGGCCGGACATCTTGTCGAGCATCCGAATGATCAGGACATAGCGACCGCGGGAGAGATCCTCCTTCTTGTATTCCACTTTGTCGCCCGTCCGGACTTCAAACGTTTGTTTGAGGGGAAGAGGCAGGCTGATCAGCGGCGATTGGAACGTTTGGGTGTCGAAGCGGAGGGCCGTTTCGATGAGCGAAGCCTTGGCGATGACGTCGCCGGCCGCATTTTTGAAATCGACCGTCGCATTTTCGATGAGCGGATCGTCTTTCTGAACGAGACGGAATGAGGCCGTCCCGGCCGGGCTGAGCGGTTCGGGCTCGATCCGGCAGCCGGCGTGGCTGATGTATTTATTTTCCCGGTCGAAGAAATTGACGACGGCTTCGACGCCGGACAGGGCTTCCCCGGTCATGTTCTTCAATTCGCCCTTCGCTTCGATCGAGCCGCCCTCGGGCGTTCTCTCCCAACTCCAGTCCTTTAAGAAAAGCGGCGTTTTAGCCCCGTCGATATCGGATTCGCGGGTCAGTTTGTCCACTTGAAAGTCGACTTGGAGATTGCACTTACCGGCGTCGTCGGGACGCACCCCGAAAACATAAAAGAAGAAATCGAGCGGTTGACCGACCTTGATGGTCTTCGACAGGCAGGGGGTGATCCGGGCGACGGACCAAGCTAAAAGCCCCCGGTGAATGACGGGCGGCGGCTCGGGCGACTCAACCCGCTCGAAGTTTTTCATCACGAGAATGGTGGATGTATCCAGCCGGTCGGTGAATCCGGCCGGATCGGGGATCGAAAATCGGCTATACTGGATGCCTACCCGGGCGCCATCGGCCGAGACAAGGGCCGTCGCGGCCAGGTAATCCCCCGCCAGAAGCGGATAGCCGAACGCGTACCAGTCGGAGGCCTCGGGATCGTATCCGTCCGGGTCGACTTCGAAAGCCGCCGGCATGTCGTTTTCGTTGACGATTTTGCCGGCCCGGCCGTTTTCGATGAGGTAGAGCCGGACATAGACATGGCCCTCGGCCTGGAGCTTGGGAGTTCCCGGGAGCGGGGCGTATCCCAGATCCGCGTTCTTGATGTTCATCACGAGATAGGCATAGACGGCCTGCTGCGGGCCGGGCATGATGATCGGTTCCCTGAACGTGAAGGGGATGTCCGTTCGAGTCGGCTGGCTCTCGGCCAGGCCGGCTTCCATCGCCTTTCTTATGTCCTTGGGAATGACGTCCTTGGCGGCGATTCCGGACGCGGCGGCGAGGCCGAACAGGAGACCGGCGCAGAGAACAGCAGCGATATGTTTTTTCATCGGGATCGTTTCTCCTCTGAAGGAATTTATCATTTGTCTTCCTAATTTTATCTGCAATGTTCATGCCAAGCGGAATTCCAGAGATCGCTTCACCGCCGGCTGCGTTAGGCGTTTCCTATTGTAAATATTCGTTACATCGCCGGACGGCCGGAGATCTCTGGGAGGAAACCCGCCGGACCGGCAAATATATCAGGATTCCGGATGCGGATGCAAATCCGCGCATTGAATCATCTCATGCGCAGACGAAATCCCTGAAAGAGAGGACGGCTGCTGAAGGAGATGGATAAAGGATTGCGGCCACAGCACCGCCGGCCTGAATGGGCCGATTATTTTCTTCGATAGGCATGGACGGCGCGTTGATGATCCCTCAATGTCCGGCTGAAGACATGGCCTCTTTCGCGGTCGGCGACGAAAAAAAGATAATCCGCCGCGGCCGGGGCCAAGGCGGCCTCGATGGAGGCTTCGCCCGGATTGCAGATCGGGCCCGGCGGCAGGCCGGCATACCGGTAGGTGTTGTAGGGGGAATCGAACTGCAAGTCCTTCTTCAGCAGCCGCCCGTTGTACTTCCCCTCGCGCTTAAGGGCGTAAATGACCGTCGGATCGCATTCAAGCTTCATCCCGATCCGGAGGCGGTTATGGAAGACGGCCGAGACCAGCGGCTTTTCCTCGGGCCGGCCGGTTTCTTTTTCGATCAGCGAAGCCAGGATGACGACTTGTCGCGGAGTCATCCCGATCTCCGCCGCCCGGATCCTCTCTTCCGGTCCGAAGACGTTTTTGAATTGAGCGACCATGCTCGAAAGAATTTCGGCGGCGGCCGCTCCTTTGGGGAAGTGATAGGTTTCCGGGAAGAGGTATCCTTCCAGATCGGCCGCGCCCGGGTCAAGCAGGGCGATTTCGGCGGTGTTCCGGAACCCCGCTTCGAAGGCGTCCCTGGCGCCGAACGAGGCGGCGAGAAAGACATCGAACGTTTCGCCGGCGGTGAGCCCTTCGGCCACGGTGACCGGATGAAGATAGAGTTTTCCCCGCAGGAGGGTTACCAGCGTCTCCTTCGTCCCCCGGCCGGCCGGGAGGGCGAATTCGCCCGCCTTGATGGTCTCCTTCCCATGATGCAACCGGTAGAGGACGACGAAGGGCTCGGATTTCCGGATCAGGCCCCGGGCCTCCAGCGATCGGGCGACGGAGCGGACGCTCTGTCCCGGAACGATCTCGAAGAGGACGGTCTCCCGTCCGGCGCCGTCCGGCGGCCGGCTTTCCCAGGCGAGCCAGGCGCTTCCGCCGAGAACTCCGATCATCCCCGCGACGAGGACGATCTCAAGCCACAGGCGAATCCGGCGCATCGTTGGCCTGTCCGTCGAGAAACGCCTGGAGGATGAGGACGGCGGCGATCTGGTTGACGACGGATCGCCGTTTTTCGATCCGGACGCTCTGGGCCTGCATGATCCCGGTGGCCTGGCGGGTCGTCAAGCGCTCGTCCCAGAGGACGACCGGACAACCGGTGTTCTGCTCAAGCCAGCGGGCGAAGACCTGGGTTTTTTCGGCCCGGGTACCGGAGGTGCCGTCCATCCGAAGGGGCAGACCGAGGACGATCCGCTCGATCCCGTGGGTTTGGACAAGACCGCGGAAGAAGGCGGCGTTCTCGGCTTTTTTTTCCTTGAGGGTGTAGGTTTCCAAGGGCTGGGCGATCATCCCGAGGGGGTCGCTCAGGGCCAAGCCGATATGCCGGTCGCCGTAGTCGACGCCGAGAATCCTCATCGGGAATCGTAGTCCAGACAGCGTTTCTTGCGGCGGTGCCGTTCGAGGGCCAGGCCGATGAGCCGGTCGGCCAAGGCCCGGAACGGAAGGCCGGAGGCGGCCCAAAGCCGGGGATACATGCTGATCGCCGTGAAACCGGGAATCGTGTTGATCTCGTTGACGTAGAGCCGCTGGGATTTCTTGTCCCGGAAAAAGTCCACCCTGGCCATGCCGGAGCATTCGCAGGCTTGGAACGCGGCCACGGCCAGCCGCCGGGCCCGGGCGGCGACGGCCTCGGGCAGGACGGCCGGGATCACGAACCGGGTTTCGTTCTCGAGATATTTTTCGACGTAGTTGTAAAACTCGTTATTGGGGCCGGGGATAATCTCGGCCAGGAGGGAGGCTTCGGGATTGTCGTTGCCCAGGACCGCGCACTCGAATTCCCGGCAGTCGAGCCCCTGCTCGACCAGGATCTTCCGGTCGTAGCGGAAGGCCTCGTCCATGGCCGGGACCAACTCCTCCCAGCTTTTCACCTTGGTGATGCCGACGCTCGAGCCGAGATTGGCCGGCTTGACGAACAGCGGCGGCTTCAATCCGGCCCGGATCCGCCGGACGACGGCCGCGGGCGAGCGGGCGGCCTCCGGCTCCGTGACGACTTCAAGCGGAACGACGGGAATCCCCCGGGACCGGAACAATTCCTTCATGACCCCCTTATCCATCCCCATGGACGAGCCGAGCGTCCCGGATCCGACGAAAGGAACATCGGCCAGCTCGAGGAGCCCCTGGATCGTTCCATCCTCCCCTCCCGGCCCGTGGAGGACCGGCCAGTAAACGTCGGCCCGCAGCGGCTTCGCCCGTCCGCTCCTGTCCCAAGGGAGAAAGGAATGAAACGGCCCGCGGTTGAGCCGGGAAGCGGACAGGTGGGGGGAGGAGACTTCGCTCCAGAGCCCGTTTTTGTCGATAAAGATGCAGCGGCGCCGGTAGCGGGAGCGGGCGAGGTTGTCAAAGACGTTCCGGGCGGACGTGATCGAAACCTCGTGTTCCGCGGAACGTCCGCCGAAGAAGAGGGCGACGGTTAAGGGAGATTTCATGGGCAGTCCGCCCCCATCTTAAAAAAAAGCGAGGCGTTTGTCTACGAGGCGGGATTCAGAGGGTGTTCTTGAATGAGCGGCTCGGATTGAACTTGATTCTCTTTTTTTGGGGAATCTGGATCGTCGTCCCGGTTTTCGGGTTCCGTCCCTTGCGGGCTTCGCGGACCTTGACCTCGAAGCTCCCAAAACCGGAAAGATTGATCTTTTTCCCCTCTTTCAGAGAATCCCGCATCCCTCGGAGGAGTGAAGCAAATGCTTTCTGAGCCTGGGCCAGGGTGATCCCCCCGTCGCGGGACATCCGGGCCAAGATTTCCTTCTTGCCCATAGGGGCACCTCCTCTCTTGCTTTCCGTTGATTGAATCATACGCACGGAAATGCCGGATTGTCAAGCGATTCCGAAAGTCCGCCGGGGCGCGTTGACAGCCCCAAAAGCCGCCGTTATAATGAAGATAAGTTGACAGGGGCGCGAGCCCGGAAAGGTCGGATCATGATGCGATTTCATCGATTCACGGCGGCGGCCGCGGTTGGAATTTTTATCGGGGGGATCGCCGGACCCGGGCTTGGGCCGGCCCAGGACGTCCTCGAGAAAAACGCGGCGGTCCCCAAGCTGATCAGTCCGGTGGATTTGGATTGTTCCCCCTTTATCATGGAAACGGCCCCGCAGCTCCGGATCTCTGTTCCCCTCCAGGGCGGCGAGCGGACGCTGCTGGCCGACGGGGATCAATTCCTCGTCGATCCGGTTCCCGGCGTTGAATCCTTCGCCGAGGGATCCCTATGGTCCATTCTGGAGTGGGGACCGAAAGTCCGGGGGGAAAGAACCTCCGGCCCGCTCGGAAACGCCGTCTTCCTGCGCGGCCGGGCGCGGGTTCTTCGGATGGAGGCCGGTCGGGCGGTGATGGAAGTCGTCAAGTCCTGCGGAGCGGTCACGACCGGATTGCTCCTCGTTCCCTACATCAAGGGGGACATCCTGACGGGAGCGGAATCGAGCTACGACATTCCCTTCCGGGAGGAGGGCGTTCCGGCCGGCCGGGTCGTCTTCATCGAAAGCGGCTGGTCGGATATCGTCGCTCGGGGACACTGGGTGCTGGTCGACATCGGAACGGACCAGGGACTCGCTCCCGGCAGGCAGATGACGTTCTACCGGGAGGAAGCGGATAAAACGCCGCGGCCGATCGGCAACTCCGTCGTCGTTTGGACGGGGCCCCGGTGGGCGACGCTCAAGATCCTCAATTCCAAGGATTCGATCCTGAGCGGCGATCTCGTCCAGCCGAAGCCCGATTGACAGGTTTTCGAGTTTCTGTTAGTTTATCGCCGTGTTGCCCGGCTTTTCCTCGCCGGGAAACCGACGTTGCGCGGGCGTAGTTCAGTGGTAGAACGTCTGCTTGCCATGCAGAAGGCCGTGGGTTCAAGTCCCATCGCCCGCTCCATCCGCCGTTACCGGGCCTCGTGACAACGGCGCGGTACCCAAGTGGCAAGGGAGAGGTCTGCAAAACCTCGATTCGCCGGTTCGAATCCGGCCCGCGCCTTTCTTTCCCGCTCCTTTTCCATTGACACCATCTGCCGATCTGCATATGATGGATTCCGCGATCTGAACGGAAAGGAGGAGTCATGAACCTGATGGCACGAGTGCAAGGTATTTGTCTTAAACCCAAGGAGGAGTGGATTAAAATTCGGGGCGAATCGACGCCCGTCAAAACCCTCTTCCTGCAATATGTCATCCCCCTGGCCGCGATTCCCGCCGCAGCCCAGTTTATCGGTTACGGCCTGATCGGAGTCCGAGTGCCCTTTTTCGGGAATCTCCGCCTTCCGTTCGGGACGGCGATCGTCCGGGCTCTCCTGACGTTTGTTCTGACCGCGGCGGCTGCGTATGTGGCCGGGTTGATCATCAATGCCCTGGCGCCGTCCTTTGCTTCGAAACAGAACATGGAAGCGGCGATGAAGCTCGCCGTATATGCCCTGACTCCGTCCTGGATCGCGGGCGTGTTGTACATCATCCCCGCGCTCAGCATCCTTGTCGGCCTGGCCGGTCTCTACGGCTTGTATATCCTTTACCTCGGATTCCAAGCGCCGATGATGGAGACGCCCAAAGAAAAAGTCATGTCTTATTTTCTCGTCAGCTTGGTGGTCATGGTCGTCCTCTGGCTCGTTATCGGCCTGATCATCGGCAGCGTGTTCGCCTTGGGGGCGGCCCCGGCTTTATAAGCCGGCTTCGAGCTCACGGACGATGGCCGCGAACGCCGCGGCCGGAGAGGCCGCCTGTGTGATCGGCCTCCCGATGACAAGATAATCCGACCCGCGGGCCACCGCTTCGGCCGGCGTCATCACCCGTTTCTGATCCTGAGCGGAGGCGCCGGCCGGGCGGATGCCCGGTGTGACGATCAGAAATTCCGGTCCGGTTTCCTTCCGGACGATCTCGATTTCCTTGGCCGAACAGACGACCCCGGAGAGCCCCGCGGCCCTGGCCAGGGCGGCCAGGCGGAGAACCTGGGCCGGCGTGTCCGGTGCCATGCCGACGGAGGCCAGGTCCTCGTTTTGCAGGCTGGTCAGAATCGTCACGCCCAGAAGAACCGGCCGGGGAAATCCCCGCTTGTCCGCTTCCTCGACCGCCGTTTCCGCGGCCCGGGCCATCATCGATTTGCCTCCCGAGGCGTGAATCGTCATCATCCGGGCGCCGTTGCGGACGCCGATCCGGGCCGCCTCCCCGACGGTGTTGGGGATGTCGTGAAGCTTGAGATCGAGAAAGATGCCCTTGCCCAGCGCCTGGATCTCCCGGAGAAGAGCCGGCCCTTCGGCGGTGAAAAGCTCCAGTCCGATCTTGAACAGGGAGGCTTGTCCCAATTGATCAACGAGAGCCAGGGCCTGGGCCTTGTTTTCCACGTCCAGGGCGGTGATGATGCGTTGAGACGGGGCGAGGGCTGGGGTCATGGGGAATCTCCTCGGAGTCGTTTTCGCCCGGCTATTATATCCGTTCCGCGTCCGGGGAATCCATCGGGAGATGAATTGCGCCGGGGCGGTCGGATTTCTGTGAAAAGACCGGGCTCAGAGGCCGGTCTTGAGCGTCCCGACGATGTCCGCGGCCCGGGCCAGGCCTCGGGCGTCGCAATAGTCCCCGATTTCGCGGACGATCCGGACGGCGGACGCCGGATCGACGAAATTCGCCGTTCCGACCTGGACGGCCCGGGCCCCAACCAGCATGAACTCCAGGGCGTCGCGCCCGGTGCAGATGCCGCCCATCCCGACGACCGGTATTTTTACCGCCCTGGCGGCTTGATAGGTCATGCGGAGGGCGACCGGTTTGATCGCCGGACCGCTCAGCCCGCCGAGAACGTTGCCCAGCTTCGGCTTCCGGGTGTCCAGGTCCACGGCCATGGCCAGGAGGGTGTTGATCAGGGAGATCCCGTCCGCCCCGCCGTCCTCGGCCGCCCGGGCGATGGAGGCGATGTCGGTTACGTTGGGGGACAGCTTGGCGATCACCGGCCGGCGACTGCGCCGCTTGGCCCCGGCGACGATCTCGCGGGTCGCCCGGGGATCCATGGCCGGACAAGCCCCGTTCCGCTTGACGTTGGGGCAGGAAATGTTCAGCTCGTAGGCGTCGATCCCCTCGTGGCCGTCGAGAAACTCGATGACCCGGTAATACTCCTCGTCGCCGGACCCGCAGACATTGACGATGACCGCGGTGTCGCGGCGGCGCAGCTCGGGCAGGACGTCGGCGGCGAACCGTTCGACTCCAACGCCCTGCAGGCCGATGGCGTTGATCAGGCCCGAAGCGGTCTCGACCAGACGCGGCGGGGGATTGCCTTCCCGCGGCCCGAAATAAAGCCCCTTGACGACGATTCCGCCGACGGCCGCAAGATCCAGGAAGGGCAGGAATTCCGTCCCGTAGCCGAACGTCCCCGAGGCCGTGAGCACGGGATTCCGAAGCCGGAGAAAGCCGAGGTCGGTGCTGAGATCGGCCATGATCAGGCTTCCTCCCAGAGGATCTCGTCCGCTCCGAAGACCGGGCCGTCCTCGCAGATCTTGCGCCATTGTCCGCCGTCATCCTTCTTGATGCGGTGGACGCAGCCCCAGCAGGCCCCGAATCCGCAGCCCATGACCGCTTCCAGCGACAACTGGGCGGGAAGACCGAGCCCGAGAGCCATCCGCCCGGTCCGCTTCATCATCGCGTCGGGTCCGCAAGCGAACAGCCCGTCGGGGCGGCCGCCTTCGAGAGCCCGTTCCAAAAGCGCGGTGACGAAGCCGGCGAAGCCGAACGATCCGTCGTCGGTCGCGCAGTCGAGGGGGATTCCGGCGGATTCGAATTTCTCCCGGAGGGGGATTTCGGCCGAAGTTTTTCCGCCGTAGAAGACCCGAACCCCCGCTCCCCGCGAAATCAAGGTCCGGGCCAGGTAATAGAGCGGGGCGACGCCCCGGCCCCCGCCGGTGAGCCAGGCGGTTCGGCCGGCCCCGAAGCCGTCCATCCGGAATCCCCGTCCCAGGGGACCCAGGCAATCGAGGGTTTCGCCTTCTTTTTTTTCGGCCAGGAGGGCGGTTCCGCGTCCGGCGACCCGGAAAAAAAGCTCGATCCAGACGTCGCCGGCGTCGTGGAGGCTGAGCGGCCGGCGGAGAAGAGGGTCGAAGCCGTCGGAGGTCCGGATCATGAGGAATCGCCCGGGGGAAGCCCCGGCGGCCAAATCCGGGGATTCGAGACGCAGAAGATGAAAATCCCCCCAGCTCCGTTTTCCGATGATGCGGGCCGCGGGTTCACGCCTCATGCCGGAGACAAAATATCAGAACGTCCGGGTGCGGTCAATCGCCGGTTCCTCAGGCCGGAGATCCCCGGGCAGGCGCGTCCGCGGATGAATTCATTTCGGAATTTCTTTGGGAGGCGGCCGCATGCCCCTGGAAGCCGGGGCCGGGAGAGGGCGAAGCCATTGGAAAAGGGAGGCGGCTCCGTTTTCGGAGCCGGCTTCCCGAGCAGGAGATGATCCTCGGGAACGCAAGGAACGGAACCTCGTCGAAAGGAAGAGGACCGGTCGATCAGCGCGGATGGAATACGGCCGAAAAACGGAGCGGGAAATCCGGGCCGGGGGGAAGGTCCCGGCGGGTTTTCTCCCGGCTCAAGCTTCGGGGAGATCGCCGGAACGAGAGGGATGCGCCGCCGCTCAACGGGGTCGGCCCGACGCATTGACATGCCCGGGACCGGAGGATACAGTGGGAACATGAAAAGCGGATGGGTTCGCTCGGCGGGGCTTTTCCTCGCGGTTGCCGGGACCGCGATCGCCGCGGCGCAGACGGGCGCCCCGGTCAGGGAGGAGCTGATGGCCCGGCTTGCGGCCGGCGCCGGCTCCCCGCCGCTTTTCGAGGTGCTGACGCCGCTTCTTCTCGACTATGTCGAGTCGATTTTGATCCCGGCGAAGGCCGCGGATCTCTATGCCGCGGAAACGCCGGCCGACTTCCTCGAACGTCTGGAAAGTCTCACCGGCAAGGACCTCATCGACCTCGGGGCGGACATGTTCGCCTTCTACGAGTCGAAACCGGCGGCCGGGGACGCGAAGAAATGGACGTCCTTCCCGGCCGGGCCGTTCCTCGTCTTCATCCATCCCGGGAGCGCCGCGGACCGGGACCGCGACCTCATCGCCCGGCAGCTGGCCGCGACGACGGCCGCGGTTGTCGAGGCGTTGGGGGCGGCGGACCGTTTCGAGGCCGCCAGGGCGTTTCTCCAGCCTCCGGCGGAGGATGCACCGGGACTGATCCCCGTCCGGCTGTTCGCCTCGCGCCGGGAGGACGGCGTCTCCAAGATCCGGAAACATAGCCAGGGGAGCGCCACCTTGGGGGCGACGATCGTCGACAAGGCCGGCCGGCTGACGTTCACGATCGACGTTCTCTACCTCAACGCCCTGTCCCTGACCGTCCTCGAACACGAAGCCGCCCACGCCGTCGTCCTCCTGTCCACCTTCGACACGGCGTCCCTGACCTCGGGCCCCCTCCGCGACGAGGCCGGCCTGCGCAAGGCCTTTTTCGCCGGATACCGGAAGGTCCCGACGTTTCTTCAGGAAGGATTGGGCGATTGGGGATTTTATTATCGCGGCTTTCACCGAGCCTGGGGGCTTCTCCCTCCGCCCGGGGCTCTCGTTTCCGGCTTGGAAGAAAAAGGCCGAACGCTCCCGCTGGCCGAGCTGCTGGCCGGCGACATCCGGTACGCCGCCCGCAACCGCAAGGCCTATTCGCTCCAGGCGGCCTCGTTCATCGATTTCCTCATGGCGACTCAGGGGAAAGAAAAGGTCTTCCGGTGGCTACTGACCAACGAGACGAACGCGGCGAAAACGTTTGAAGGCGTTTTCGGCTTGACGATCACCGAGGCCGGAAAGGAATGGAAAGCCGCCCGGTCTTCTATTCCAAGCTGTCCAGCAGCTCTTTGAACCGGGGCAGGCCGCGGAGGGGGTCGAGGTTGCTGTCGTGCTCGTACCAGGCTTTCTGGGTCATCCGGCCGACGCCGATCGACTTTTCGAGGCAGGACATGGCCTCTTCGTAATCGCCGGCCAGCGAATAGATGCATCCCAGGTTGTAGAGGAGCATGGAATCGTCGGGGGCGAGGGCCCGGGCCCGGCGGGCCCATTCCAGGCCCCGTTCCTTTTCCCCGAGGGCGACGAGGCCGTTGGCGCCCATGTAAAGCGCCCGGGAGTCGTCCGGGTGCAGCTCGAGACGGGATTCGGCCAGCTCGATTCCGCGCAGGCGCGACTTGCGGGCGTCTTCCGGCCGGCCGACTTCCTCGTAGATCTGGGCCATGAGCAGGGGGGACTGGTAATCGTCGGGCCGGACGCGGCAGGCTTGTTCATACAGGCGGATGGCCTTTTCATACTCCCCCTGGGCGAAGCTGTGGCGGGCGTAATAGTACCAGCCCTCGAACAGGCCGGGCTCCAGGGCGACGGCTTTTTCGAAATGGTCGACCGCCTCCTCGCCCCGGCCGCCGAGGGACAGGGCCAGGGCGTAGGACGCCTGGGCTTGGCCGGATTCGGCGTCCAGCTCGACGGCCCGGCGGGCGGCCTCCTCGGCCTGGCGGCGGACCGATTCCTTCCTTTCCGAGTATAGAAAGATGTACGACCAGCAATCGGCCAGGCCGGCGAAGGCCGAGGCGAAGCTGTCATCGAGCTCCGTGGCCCGGGTGAAAAGCTGAAATGCGAACTCGATGTCCTGCTTGGTGTACCGGTTGTAGAATCCGCGTCCGCGAAGATAGTAATCGTAGGCCTGGACGTGCCGGGTGGAGATTTTTCCCAAGGCCCCTTTTTCCCGGGGGCTGAGGGTGACCTGGAGGGCTCGGACGACGTTCCGGGCGATCTCCTCCTGGATGGCGAAGATATCCCCGTGCTCCCGGTCGAAGATCTCCGACCAGAGCTGGAAGCCGTGGAGGGTGTCCAGCAATTGGGCCGAGATCCGGAGCCGGCTGCCGTCTTTTCGAACGCTGCCCTCGAGCAGGGTACCGACATTGAGACGCCGGCCGATCTCCCGGGGGTCTACGGATCCGCCCGCGAACTGAAACGAGGCTGAGCGCGAGGCCACCCGGAGTTGCTTCACCCGGCCGAGGGCGATGATGATCTCCTCGGCGATTCCCTCGCAGAAGTAGGCCTGGTCCTTCTCCGGGCTCATGTCGACGGGGGGAAGGACGGCGATCGAAGGGATCTCTTCGCCCTGCCGGCCGGCGCTTTCGCGGCGGAGCGCTTCCAGAGAATCCCGGAGGCTTCGAGCGGAGGCGATCCGGGACCGGGCGTCCTTTTCAAGCAACCCGCCGAAAATCCGGTCGATTGAGGCCGGAAGGCGCGGATTGGCCTTGACCGCCGAGCGGGGCTCGTCCCTCAAGATCGAGGAGATCAGGTCGGCCGCCGTGTTCCCGCTGAACGGAAGGATGCCCGTGGCCAGCTCGAAGAGGACGACGCCGAAGGAAAAGAGATCGGTCCGGTGATCGACGGCTTCTCCGCGGATCTGCTCGGGCGACATGTAGCAAAGCGTCCCGGTGATGCCCGTTTCCGCCGTCTCGGTGTCCGCCTCGCCCCCGGCCGTCAGGGGAGGAAGGACCGGCTCGAGAACCCGGGCCAGCCCGAAGTCGAGGATTTTGAGCTTCCCGTCCGGCTCGATCATGACGTTGCCGGGCTTGAGATCGCGGTGGATGATGCCGCGGTCGTGGGCGGCGGCGATCGCCTCGGTCAGGGGGAAGGCGACGGCCAGGAGACGGTCGAACTCAATCCCGCCGGGAACGATGAGCTTGGTCAACGGCGTCCCCTCGACGAGCTCCATGGTGTAGAAGAGGGCGTCTTCGAATTCCTCGATGGAATAAATCGTGACGATATTAGGGTGGCGCAGGGCGGCGACCGCCCGGGCTTCGCGCTCCAGGAGGGATCTGCGCTCGGGCGACAGAGACGGGCCTTCGGACAGGAACTTGACGGCGACGTCGCGGTCGAGACGCAAGTCGCGGGCTTTCCAGACGACTCCCATCCCGCCTTCGCCGATTTTCTCGGCCAGGCGGTAATGCCCCAGAACAGCGTCCGGCGCCAGATTCATGGCGGAAAACAGTTTAACTCCAGCGAGCCGGCCTCCGCAAGAGACCGTTTTTTGGGCGGATCCTTTGACAGAATGGGGGGATTTGGGCCATAATCACCTCTTCCATTTCCTACGATTTCCCGGTAAAGGAGTTCGCCATGGATATCTCTCGACGGGGCCAAACGGTCCAGGCCTCACCCATCCGTAAGTTCAAGCCTTATGCCGACGCGGCGATCGCCGACGGCGTTAAAATTTTCTTTCTCAATATCGGCGACCCCGACATCCCGACGCCCAAGCCGATTCTGGACGCCGTCCGGAGCTTCAACGACCCCATTCTGGGTTATGGGCCGGCCCAGGGATTCCTGGAGCTGAGGCAAGCCATCGCCGGCTATTTCAAGGATTACGGGATCAGCCTCAAGGCCGACAACGTCCTCATCACTCTCGGCGGCTCGGAGGCCATCCTCATGGCCTTCGCCACGGTCGCCGATCCCGGCGACGAAATCATCATTCCGGAGCCGTTCTACACGAATTACAACGGTTATGCCTCGCTGGCCGCCCTCAAGGTCGTCCCCCTGACGCTCAAGGTCGAGGACGGATTCCGCCTCCCGCCGGCGGAGGAATTCGAGGCCAAGATCACGCCTCGGACCCGGGCGATCGTCCTGTGCTCGCCCAACAACCCGACCGGCACCGTCTACACCGCCGAGGAGCTCGGCCGGGTCGTCAAGCTGGCGGTCAAGCACAATCTGTTCATCATCGGCGACGAGGTCTACAAGGAATTCGTCTACAACGGCCGGCGGCATATCAGCCTGCTGGAATTTGAGGAGGCCCGGGACCGGGTCATCGTCGTCGACTCGATTTCCAAGCGGTTCAGCTGCTGCGGCGCCCGGGTCGGAGCGGCCATCACCCGGAACGATCAGGTGTACGCGGCGATGCTCAAGTTCGCCCAAGCCCGGCTGTGCCCGCCGACGATCGAACAACGGGCGGCCATCGCCGCCTACAAGATGGGCATGGGCTACTTCGAGCCCGTCCGGCGGGAATACGAGCGGCGGCGCGACGTCCTTTTCGAAGGGTTGTCGGCCATTCCCGGAGTCGTCGTCCGCAAGCCGGAGGGGGCGTTTTACATGAGCGTCCGCGTTCCCGTCCGGGACACGGAGAAATTCGTCATCTGGATGCTGACCGACTTCCGCCTGGACGGCCAGACGGTCATGGTCGCCCCGGAATCGGGCTTTTACGGCACGCCGGGGAAAGGAAAGGACGAGATCCGGGCGGCGTATGTCCTTAATGAGGATGACCTCCGCCGGGCTTTGGTCGTCTTCCGGGCCGGCCTGGAAAAGTACAAGGCCACGGTCGAGAAATAGGGCTTTTCCCGCCGAAACACGGGTTTGACCGCGCTTCGGGATTTATTGTATATTTCCGCGACTATATTCCCGCGATTTGCAAGGAGACTGCCATGAGCCGTAAATACGTCTACTTCTTCGGCGCCGGTGGGGCCGAAGGCGACATGAAAATGAAGAACATCCTCGGCGGCAAGGGGGCTAACCTGGCCGAGATGGCCGGGCTGGGCCTGCCCGTTCCGCCGGGCTTCACCGTTTCGACGGAAGTCTGCGATCTCTTCTACAAGAACCGCAAAAGGATTCCGGCCGATGTCCGGGCCCAGATCGATAAAAACCTCAAGAAGCTGGAAAAAGCGGCCGGTCAAACCCTCGGGGATTCCAAGAATCCCCTCCTCGTTTCCATCCGCTCGGGGGCCCGGGCCTCGATGCCGGGAATGATGGACACCATCCTCAACCTGGGGTTGAACGAGAAGACGGTCGCGGCCCTCATCGCCAAGACCGGCAATCCCCGGTTCGCCTACGACTGCTACCGCCGCTTCATCCAAATGTATGGAGACGTCGTCTTGGGGCTCAAGCCCGTCCGGAAGGAGGACGTCGACCCCTTCGAGAAGATCATCGAGGAAAAGAAGGCGGAGCGCGGCCTGACAGCCGACATGGACTTGACGGCCGACGACTTGAAGGACCTGTGTGTCCGGTTCAAGGCCGCGATTCTGAAAAACACCGGTCTCGAATTCCCCGAGGATCCCCGCGAACAGCTCTGGGGCGCGATCGGGGCGGTCTTCGATTCCTGGATGAACGACCGGGCCATCGCCTACCGGAAGATGTACGACATCCCCGAGGCCTGGGGCACGGCCGTCAACGTCCAGCTCATGGTCTTCGGGAACATGGGGCCCGACTCCGGGACGGGCGTGGCCTTCACCCGCGACGCGGCGACCGGGGCGAACGTCTTCTACGGGGAATACCTGATGAATGCCCAGGGAGAGGATGTCGTGGCCGGGATTCGGACCCCCCTGCCCATCGTCATGCTGAAGAAGGACGACGCCAAGTCGTACGCTCAGCTCGAAAAGTTCCGTCATGTCCTGGAGAAGCATTATGCCGACATGATGGACATCGAGTTCACGATCCAGCAGGGCAAGCTTTACATGCTCCAGTGCCGGGTGGGCAAGCGCACCGCCTTCGCCGCGATCAAGATCGCCGTGGACATGGTCGGGGAAAAGCTCATCTCCGAGAAGGAAGCCCTGTCCCGGATCGAACCGGATCAGCTGAATCAGCTGCTTCGGCCGATTTTCGACCCGGCCGAAAAAACGGCCGCGATCAAGGCCGGCCGCCTTCTGACGAAGGGGCTCAACGCCGGACCCGGGGCGGCCTCCGGCCGGATCGTTTTCAATTCCGTCGACGCTGAGGCCTGGGCCGGCCGCGGGGAGAAGGTCATCCTGACCCGGATCGAAACCTCGCCCGAGGACATCAAGGGCATGAACGCGGCCGAGGGGATCCTCACGGCCCGGGGCGGCATGACCTCCCACGCCGCCCTTGTCGCCCGCCAGATGGGGCGGGTCTGCGTGGCCGGCTGCGGCGAGTTGGAGATCGACTACGCGGCCCAGACGGTCACCGTCAAGGGCCGGAAGCTCCGCGAAGGCGACTGGATCTCGATCGACGGCACGACCGGCGAGGTCCTCGAGGGCCGGGTCCAAACCAAGCCTTCGGAGGTTCTTCAGGTCCTGATCCAGAAATCCCTCAACCCCAAGGACGCCCCCGTCTACCAGACCTTCGCCAAGGTGATGTCCTGGGCCGACAAGGTCCGGATCCTCAAGATCCGGACCAACGCCGACCAGCCCGACCAAGCGGCCAATGCCGTGGCCTTTGGGGCGGAAGGCATCGGTCTCTGCCGGACCGAGCATATGTTCTTCGGCGAAGGAAAGATCGAGCCGATGCGGGAGATGATCCTGGCCGACACGATCGCCGAGCGGAAGGCCGCCCTGGCCCGTCTTCTTCCCCTTCAACGGCGGGATTTCGCCGGCATTTTCGAGGTCATGAAGGGCCTCCCGGTGACCATCCGGACGATCGACCCGCCGCTCCACGAATTTCTGCCCCAAGCCGAAAAAGACCAGCGGGCCCTGGCCGCGGAGATGGGCATTCCCTATGAGAAGATCAAGACCCGGGTCGATTCGCTCCACGAATTCAATCCGATGCTGGGATTCCGCGGATGCCGCCTCGGCGTTGTCTATCCGGAGATCACCGAGATGCAGGCCCGGGCGATATTCGAAGCGGCCGCCGACACCAAGAAAAAGGGCATCCCCGTCGAGCCCGAGGTGATGATCCCCCTGGTCGGCAACGTCAAGGAGCTGGCTGACCAGGAAGGGGTCGTCCGGGACGCGGCCGAGGCCGTGATGAAGGAAAAAGCGGTCAAGTTCAAATATCATGTGGGGACGATGATCGAGATCCCGCGCGGAGCCCTGACCGCGGACGAAATCGCCTCGGTGGCCGAATTCTTCAGCTTCGGGACGAACGACCTGACCCAAACGACCCTGGGAGTCAGCCGCGACGACGCCGGCCGTTTCCTGATCCCTTACGTCGAAAAGGGCATCTACGCCAAGGACCCGTTCGAGGTCATCGACCAGGACGGCGTGGGACAGCTGATGCGGATCGCCGTGGAGAAAGGGCGGGCGGCCCGCCCCGGGATCAAGCTCGGCATCTGCGGCGAGCACGGCGGCGAGCCTTCGAGCGTCGAGTTCTGCCACCAGATCGGGCTGAATTACGTGAGCTGCTCGCCCTTCCGGGTGCCGATCGCCCGCTTGGCGGCGGCCCGGGCGGCCTTGAAGGGCGCTCCGGAAGGAAAGGCCTCCGCCGGAGTCAAGAAGCCGGCTTCAACTGCGAAAAAGGCGAAAAAAACATCCCGACGGCGCTGAGCGGTCGGAGCCTCGGAGTCCGGACGGCCGCGTCCGGGAGGAGGTTGCGTGAAAAACGCGCGGATTCGTCTTTTTATTTTTCTGGCCGTCGTTACGGCTGCCTTTTTCGCCGGGCCTCGCCCGGCGTCCGGCCGGGACATCCCCGCGATTCTCGGCTTGAAGGACCGGGCCGCGGTCCGCGACCGGTGGCTCGGCCTCCGCCTGGAAACCGTTCTTCCCGAGGTCATGCGCCGGGAAAAGATCGACATGTGGCTCGTGATCTGTGCCGAGGACAATGAAGATCCGGTTTATCTGACCCTGGTTCCGGCCGACTCCTACTCCGCCCGCCGGACGACCATGCTCGTCTTTTTCGACCGGGGCAAGAACGGAATCGAGCGCTTGACGGTCGGGCGCTACGGGATCGGCAAGCTGTACCCGGCCTCCTGGGATCCGGAGAAGATCGATCAGTGGAGCCGGCTGGCCGAAATCGTCAAGGAGCGGAATCCGTCCCGGATCGGAATCAACGAATCCGACGTCTTCGCCTTCGCCGACGGGCTCTCGGCCTCGCACAAGGCCCGGCTCGTCCGGGCGCTCGGACCCGATTTTTCGAGGCGGCTCGTCTCCGCCGAGCGCTTGGCCGTCGGCTGGCTCGAGCGCCGGACGCCCGACGAGCTGGACGTCTACGACCACATCGCCGCCGTCGCCCACGCGATCATCGCCGAAGTCTTTTCCCGGGACGCGGTCACGCCGGGCGTGACGACGGTTTCAGACGTCGTCTGGAGGCTCCGAGAGCGGGTCTCGTCCCTCGGTCTCGAGACATGGTTCCAGCCGTCCGTCGAGATCCAGCGGCCGGGGGAGTCCCTGGACGGCGAGGCCGATGTCATCCATCGGGGCGACTTGCTTCATTGCGATTTCGGCATCCGGTATCTCGGTTTGTGCACCGACACGCAGCAGCACGCCTATGTCCTCAGGCCGGGGGAGGAGGACGCTCCGGCCGGCCTGAAAGCGGCTTTGGCTCAAGGAAATCTCCTCCAGGACATCCTGCTTGAGGAATTCAAGGAAGGCCGCGCGGGAAACGAGATCCTCGCTTCGGCTCTCCGGAAAGCCAAGGCGGCCGGACTCCGGCCGAGCATTTATACTCATCCCCTCGGGTATCACGGCCACGCCGCCGGCCCGACGATCGGGCTGTGGGACAAGCAGAACGGCGTTCCCGGGGACGGCGATTACCCCCTGTTCGCCGACACGGTTTATTCGATCGAACTCAACATCACGGCCGCGGTCCCCGAATGGGGCGGGACGGACGTCCGGATCGCCCTCGAGCAGGACGCCGTCTTCGGCCGGACGGGATCGCGCTTCCTGGATGTCCGGCAGACCGCCTTTCACCTGATCCGGTGACGAGGCGGGCCGGGAGCTCAGCCCCGGCTTTGCGGCAGGATCTCGATCCAGTAGCCGTCCGGGTCCTCGATGAAATAAATCCCCATCGTCGGATTTTCGTAGCAGACGACGCCCATCTCCTTGTGCTTCCGGAACGCGCCGTCGTAGTCGTCCGTCCGGAAGGCCAGGTGGATTTCGTTGTCTCCCAGGTCGTATTTTTCCGTCCGGTCCCGAAGCCAGGTCAACTCAAGGCGGTGGGCGCTCCGGCCGTCGCCGAGATAGACGATGAGAAAGCTCCCGTCCTTGGCGGCGATCCGGCGGACTTCCGCAAGCCCGAGGGCTTCCTTGTAGAAGGCCAGGCTCCGGTCCAAGTCGAAAACGTTGACGTTGTTGTGAGCGAAGGTGAAGGTCATCGGAAATCACGGGTCGTCCGGAGGACGAGCTCGCGGATCAGGCGGCCGTAAGCCCGCTCGGGATCCCGGGCGTCGAACATCACCTGCCCGTTTTTCAGGACGCTGAGATCGGCGATGTCCATCCGGACCCGGGCCGAGTCCATCCAGAACGTCGTCCCGTCATGGGTGTCCATCAGCCGGGCGGACATGAAGGCGTCCATGTCGACGGAAGCCCGGATCGAACCGAGAAGAATGGCTCCCAGTTCCACCCGCGGCCGGGCCTTGGAGACGTCGAGGATCCCGGTCAGCACGGCATCGACGTTGTAGCGGCTCCGGAGATCGGCCAGGATTTCCGGCGTGGGAACGGGCGACCTCGATCCGCGCAAAACCGCCGCCGCCGGGCCGAGATCGATGATCCTGGTTCCGGGCTGGGACCGGAGCAGGACTTCGAGAAAAACCTGGTTGGCGTACTCGTCGATGTTTCCCTCGGCCCGGGTGTCGAAGCCGATGAAACCGATGGTTCCGAAGCGATCGAGGTTGATCCGCGGGGCCATGACGCATCCGGCCGAGGCGATCGCGATAAGGGCCGGGGCGAGGACGGCGGGAAGTCGTTTCATCCGGCGCTCTCCTTTCTGGAAAGTACGCCCATTATAAAGCCGGGAGGCGGTTTCGGCAACGTCCCGGCGCGGGCCGGATGAGAACACAGCGGAACCGGACGGTTATTGCAGTTTTTCCCGGCCTTCGAACGTGCGGTAGGGCGAGAGCAGGGCCAGGATTTCCCGGTCCTTGGCCGGCAGATCGTTGCGGACGATGCGGGCCAGAAGCTCTCCCAGGCCGGGACCGAGCATGAATCCCTGCCCGCACATCCCCTCCGCCAGCAGCAGTCCCTTGACTTCCCGGGCCCAGCCGACGAGGGGAAAGCCGTCGGGCGTCATCGGGTAGACGTTGCGCCATGTCCGCCGGACGCGCAGGTTCTGAAGCCGGGGGATCAGATTGACCATCCGGTGGGCGACCATGGGCAGGAACGTGCTGGTTTCGCGCTTTTCCAGGCCCCAGATGCTGGGATTCGGGGTGATGCAGAACATGATCTGGCCGGTGGCGTGCTGGTAGAAATAATAATTGACCGAGCTGTCGGTCGGGCGGATGTCGACGATCATCGGATGGAGGAACGGGGCGACCGGCTCGGTCACGGCTCCCTCGTGGGCGTCTGGTTTGACCGGAAGGTCGAGACCGGCCATGCGCCCGACCTCGTCCGCCCAGCCGCCGGCCGCGTTGACCACGATCTCGGCGGCATATTCGCCCTTGTTCGTCCGGACTCCGCGGACGGCTCCATTTTCCATAATCAGGCCGGTGACGGTTTCGCCGAAGCGGAACATCGCCCCCGCTTTTTTTGCCGCCCGCCAGAAGGCATGAGCCGAAAGGAGGGGAGAGGCGCTCCCGTCGTCGGGCGAATACGTTCCGCCGATCAGGCCCTCGGGATTGAGATCGGGGACGATTTCAAGCATCGCCTTCCGGTCGAGCCAATCGATGTTCAGGCCGAACGCCTTCTGGGTGACCAGAAGCTCCTTGAGAGCCTTTTCCTCCTGGCGGCGGTAGGCGACGAACATGTATCCGCACTTGCGCCATTCGATGTCGTCGCCGCGGCGATCCCGCCAGGTCGAGAAAATCTCAAGCGAGCGCAGGCAGAGGCGGATTTTGGCCGGGTCGGAGTGGGTCGCCCGGATTCCGCCGATGGCCCCCTTGTTCGATCCTTGGCCGACGCTGGGCATCCGGTCGATGACGAGGACGCGGAGGCCGCTTTCGGCCATGGCCAGGGCGGCCGGCGTTCCGACGCTGCCCGAGCCGATGATGATGACGTCCGCGGAGGACTTAATAGCGGCCACGATCGCCTCCTTCCCGGACCGGCCCCGGCTCGCTGCCGGCGAAGGTTCCCAGCGGGACCTCCATGAACAGCGGCCGCTTCGACTGGTCGATGATCTCCTTTTCCGGAACGCCCTCCTCCCGGAATAAGCGGTGGATGAGAGCCGTGCAAGTCTTGGCCCCGCAGGCGCCCATCCCCGCCCGGCTCACCGCCTTGATGGCGCTGATGTCACGGAATCCCTCCCGGATGAGGGCCCGGATCTCTCCGGCCGCAACCCGCTCGCAGCGGCAGACGATGACGTCGTCGGCCGTCCGCTCGACGACGCGGTCCAGGGGCTTGCCGGCGGCCGGATCCTGGACGCGGATGCCGGCGATCCTCTTGGCGACGGCCGCCGGAGCCCGGGCCTTGACCAGAACCGTTCGGTCGTTGGCTTTGATCGAACGGACGCCGACGACCTCGACCTCCCCCAGGTCGGCGGCCTCGGTGTCCAGGATGCGGACCCGGTCGCCGACGTCGATCCCATCCTTGAGAAATTCATACGGGATCGTGACGGTCGGAGAGGCGGGATCCTTGCGGTAATCGACGAGAACGATGGCCAGGCCGGGACAGATCGTGACGCATTTTTCGCAGCCGGTGCAGGCCCGGGCCGGGTCGAGGGCTTCAAAGGCCGGCAGGCCGCGGATGTCGCCCGAATGGATGTGGATCAAGTCGCGCGGACAGACCGTCGTGCACGGATCGCAGGGAATTTCCTGGACGCAGTGAAGGACCGGAAAAACGCCCGTCTCCCCTTCGGGCGGAGCCTCGGGAACGGTTTTCCCCGGCCGGGACTTCAAGATATCGGCCGTTGCGTACCAGTCCGGGGAGATCCCGCCGTCGTTCCGGCCCATGGCCTTGAGGATTTCCAGGCCGCGGATTTTTCCCGAGAAAATCGCGGCCGAAGCCTCGGCGATCTCCTCGGCGTCGCCGGCCGCGTAGACGGGCAGGCCGAACTCCCGGGCCTTGTCGTAGAACTCATCGACCGGGTCGAGGCCGATGGCGATCAGAAGCGTGTCGCAGGCGAAGGATTTCTCCGAGCCGGGAACGGCCTTCCAATCCTTGTCGAGGGCGGCGATCGTCACGGACTGGACGCCGTCCGTCCCGTTGGCGCTCACGACGGTGTGGGAGGTGTAAATCGGGACGCCGAAGCGCCGGAGCTTGTCCTTGTGGACCTTGTAGCCGCTGCATTCAGGGAGGGCTTCGACCAGGCCGACGACGGGGATGCCGGCCTGCAGGGCGTGGTATCCGGCGATCAGGCCGACGTTCCCGCCGCCGACGATGAACAGGCGGCCGGCGGAGCGGACCAGGTCCCGGTTGACGAGCGTCTGGAAGGCGCCGGCGCCGTAAACGCCGGGAAGGGTGTTGCCGGGGAAGGCCAGGGATTTTTCCCGGGCTCCCGAGGCGACGAGAAGGACTTCCGGATTCACCTGGACGTAGCGCTTCCCATCCCTGAGGATGCCGACTTTCTTGTCGCTGTAGACGGCCAGAGCGGTGCTCTGAAGCCAGATCCGGACGCTGGGATAAGTCCGGAGCTCGTTTTCGAGCTTGGCGGCGATGTCGATGCCGCGGGTTCCGGCGAACACTGCGTTATAGGAGCCGAAGAACCGGTGGGTCTGGAGGACAAGCTTGCCGCCGAGGCGGTGCTTGTCGTCGATGAGAAGAGCGGAAACGCCGCGCTTGCCGAATTCGATCGCGGCCGACAAGCCGGCCGGGCCGCCGCCGATGATGAGAACGGGGACGGAGATTTCCTCGATGGGAGAAAGGCGGACCGGGCTTGAAACAGGCGGGAGGACGGGAAGCCCGTCCACCGGTTCGAGCTTCAAGCCGGGACGGACCAGCTCCATGCAAGCCTTGACCGGCAGGCCGTCGGCCAGGACGAGGCACTGGGCGCACTGGCCGTTGGCGCAAAAAATGCCCTGCGGAGCCCGATCCTTGGGATGGTAGCTGAAGACGCGCTCGCCGTTGGCGAAAAGGGCGGCGGCGATGGTTTCTCCGGCCCGGGCGGAAATTGGACGGCCTTTCCAGGTCATGGCGACTTTTTCCGCGGGGCTTGGAGTGAGGATGGGGTGACGATCGATGCGAAAATCGCTCACGTTATCTCCTTAATCTCCCTGGCGCCAGATTCAGGCGGAATTAGTGTTTATTATATCACATTTCAGACATCTAAGGGGCTCTCGCCGGCGTTAAAAAGAAAGAGCGGAGTACCAAAGAAAAAATATCAGGTCATTTCAGTCGATTGTGCCTCGGGGCTGACGCGTTCGTCCATGATTTCGCCGAAAGCCGTCCTTGTATCCGCGAGTCGAGAGGGATGGCCTATCCGAAAAAGCGGGGAGAAAAGGGTTTCTCTCAGGGGGAACCCCTATGATATGCTTTGCCTTCCGCCATGGGCCTTCTTGAAGTTCTTTTCGGCCGCCGTTTTCCCTTCAAGTTCGTGTACCACGAGGAATACTGGATGCTGAATACCGGGAAACATATCTTCCCGGTGAGGAAATACCGGATGGTCCATGAGCGGCTCGCCGCCTTGGGCGCCCGAAGGGAAAACTTCCTCAAGCCCGAGCCGGCTTCCTTCGAGGATCTTCAGCTCGTTCATTCGCCGAAATATCTCCGCAAGCTTCAGACCGGAAGCCTGTCGAAGGACGAGATCCAGGCGCTGGAATTGCCGTTTTCCGCCGAGCTGATCTCCTTTTTCCGGTTGAACGTCGGCGGCACGGTTCTGGCGGCCGAGCGGGCGCTCGACGACGGGCTTTGCATCCATCTCGGCGGAGGATTCCATCATGCTTTCGCCGACCACGGCGAGGGATTCTGCCTTCTCAACGACACGGCGGTCGCCGTTGAGAAGCTCCAGCGGGAGGGCCGGGTCGGCCGGGTGATGATCGTCGACTGCGACGTCCACCAGGGCAACGGGACGGCCGCGATCTTCGAAAAGCGGGAGGACGTTTTCACGTTCTCCATCCATCAAATGGACATCTACCCTTCGGAAAAAATGACCGGGACCCTGGATGTCGGGCTGTGGTCGGGAGACGGAGACCGGGCCTATTTGGAAGCGGTGCGGCGCCACTTCCCGAAGATCTACGAGGAATTCCCGCCGGACATCGTTTTCTACCTGGCCGGGGCTGATCCGCTGGCCGGCGATCAGCTGGGCGGCCTGGCCGTGACGAAAGCCGGGTTGCTGAGCCGCGACCGGATCATCATGGAGGGGGCTCTTCTGCGGAAAATCCCCCTCGTGATTCTGCTGGCCGGAGGCTACTCCCGGGATCCGGCCGAGACGACCGATGCCCATGTCAACACCGTCCGGACGGCGGCCGTCATGAAACGCCGGGCGGCCCGCCTGATCGCCCAGCGCGAGGCGGAAAAGCTCGACCGCCCCGTTTACCGGCCTTAGCCGCGAATGATGAAGCAGGCGATCTCGGTATTTTGTCGAGGGACGTTTTCTCGGTGCAACATATGGGCGATCTTGGCACGTCGTATAGGGAGCCATCTCTCAAGGGAATAAAAGTGAAACATCCTGTGCGAGGATAGCGAAGCGTTATTGAGATGCCGGATAACCAGGCGATGAGCTGACCTATAGAATGGATGGCAAACCCTCGATTTCTCACTATGCAGGTGATAAACTTATTAAGAGCGGGTCAAGGATTTGCCCCGCCGTGACAATTAAGGTGGGCTTCTATTACGGTTAGGGGAATCCGATTGACTCTCGAAGATCTTCAACCGAACGCGACTGTCCGCGGCATCCTTCCCGACACTCCGGTTACCGTTGTCAGCGTAGCCTGGCACGGATCGGACGCTTTGACTCTCGTGTATCGCGGCCTGGACGGCCGGGTCGCCGACGAGATCCTTTACCGGCACGACGAACCGCGTCTTGAAATCGTTAAGATGGGGCGGCCGTGGAGCTTCGACGGCGATGGAGAGCTCTTTCGCCTCGTCTCGGAAGCCCACCGCATCCGCTTGGCGCATCTCTTCGATCCCGTGCTCGCGGTGCACACGTCTCTGGTCGAACCGCTCCCGCACCAGATCACCGCCGTCTATGAGGCGATGTTGCCTCGGCAACCGCTGCGCTTCCTGCTGGCGGACGACCCAGGCGCGGGAAAAACGATCATGGCGGGTCTCTTCATCAAGGAATTAATCGCGCGCGGCGATCTCGAGCGCTGTCTCATCGTCTGCCCCGGCAGCCTGGCTGAGCAGTGGCAGGATGAAATGCACCGCCGCTTCCACCTGCCTTTCGAGATCCTTACCAATGACAAACTCGAAGCCGCCCGCACCGGCAACTGGTTCCTTGAGAACGATCTTGCGATTGCCCGGCTGGACAAGCTGTCGCGAAATGAAGACGTGCAGCACAAGCTTGGTGCCCCCGACTGCCGCTATGACCTGATCGTCTGCGACGAGGCCCACAAGCTTTCGGCGACCTTTTTTGGAGGAGAGATCAAGTATACGAAGCGCTACCGGCTGGGGCAGATCCTCTCCGGTCTTACGCGCCACTTCCTCCTGATGACCGCGACGCCGCACAACGGCAAGGAGGAGGACTTCCAGCTCTTCCTGGCGCTGCTTGACGGAGACCGGTTCGAGGGCAAGTTCCGCGACGGCGTCCATCAGGTTGATGTATCCGATTTGATGCGCCGCATGGTGAAGGAACACCTCTTGAAGTTTGACGGGACGCCTCTTTTTCCCGAGCGCATCGCCTATACCGTTCCGTATAAGCTCTCCAAGGCCGAAGCCCGGCTCTATAAGGAAGTGACAGAGTATGTGCGTGAGGAGTTTAATCGAGCCGAAGCACTCCAGAACGACAAACGAGCAGGGACGGTGGGATTCGCTCTCACCGTTTTGCAGCGGCGATTGGCCTCATCGCCGGAAGCGATCTATCAGTCGCTGCGCCGGAGACGCGAGCGGCTGGAGAAACGGCTGCGGGAGTTGGAGCTTCTTCAACGCGGAGCCGCGGCGCCCGAACCGGCTCTGACGGAGCCCGTGCTGGACTCCGATGACGTCGAAGATCTCGAGGAAGCCCCCGAGAATGAGATTGAGGCCGCCGAGGAAGAGATCCTCGACCAGGCCACGGCGGCCGCGACGGTCGCCGAACTGAAGGCGGAGATCATTACTCTCGGCCGGCTCGAAGCCCTCGCGGCCGATGTGCGCCGCAGTGGACAGGATACCAAGTGGCGGGAGCTTTCGAATCTGCTTGGCGAGATCTTCACCCCGGCGGGATTGGGTCGACGGATCGACGATCCGCCGGCGCCATACGGCGCCGGCACGATCCCGAAACCCATCCCTTCACCGCGCCAGAAGCTGGTTCTCTTCACCGAACACCGCGATACGCTCATGTACCTTGTGCATCGGATCGGCTCGCTTCTCGGCCGGCCGCAGTCGATCGTCTTGATACACGGCGGCATGGGACGCGAGGAGCGGCGCAAGGCCCAGGAAAAATTCCTCCACGACCCGGAGGTTCAAGTGCTGCTCGCAACCGACGCAGCCGGGGAAGGGATCAACTTGCAGCGAGCCCACCTGATGGTGAACTACGACCTGCCGTGGAATCCCAATCGGCTCGAACAGCGTTTCGGCCGCATTCATCGCATCGGCCAAACCGAAGTGTGCCATTTATGGAATCTTGTGGCTGAAGAGACGCGCGAGGGGGATGTCTACCGGCGGCTCCTGGAGAAGCTCGAAGAGGCGCGCCGGGCGTTGGGCGGACAGGTGTTTGATGTGCTCGGCAAGCTCCAATTCGAGGGCCGGCCGCTTCGTGATCTTTTAATCGAGGCGATCCGCTACGGGGATGAGCCCGAGGTCCGCGCCCGCCTCACGCGCGCCATCGAAAACGGAGTGGACCGTCCGCACCTTGAAGGCCTCATCGAAGAACGCGCTTTGGCCCATGACGCGATGGATTCGAGCCGCGTCGCCGGCATCCGAGAAGACATGGAACGTGCCGAGGCCCGCCGCCTCCAGCCGCATTATATCGAATCGTTCTTTCTCGAAGCTTTCAAACGGCTGGGAGGAACCGTCCGCCAGCGCGAGCCGCGCCGTTACGAGATTACTCACGTGCCGGCGCTTGTGCGTAATCGCGATCGTCAAATCGGGACGGGCGATCCCGTGCTGGCGAGATACGAGCGCGTCGCTTTCGAGAAGGAACTGATCGCTCCCCCGGGCCAGCCGTTGGCGGCTTTCGTCTGCCCGGGTCATCCGCTGCTCGATGCCGCGCTTGACCTGACGCTTGAGCGTCACCGCGATCTCCTCAAACGCGGCACGGTGCTGGTCGATGAACGCGACCCGGGCATGAAGCCGCGCGTTCTTTTCACTCTTGAACACGCCATCCGGGATGCGAGCTTTCTCCCGTCGGGAGAGCGCCGAACGATCTCGCGGCGCATGCTCTATGTCGAGATGGACGCCGAGGGGGGGATTTTCCATCCACAGTATGCGCCCTACTTGGATTACCGGCCTCTCGCCGATAGCGAACCAAGCGCCGGCGAATTGCTAGCTCATCCCGAGTGCGCCTGGATCTCGCGAGATCTGGAACAAAAGGCGCAGGAGTATGCCATCGCCCAGGTGGTTCCCGAACACATGGCCGAGGTGCGCGGCCGGCGCCTTGCCTGGGTCGAGAAAACCCGCGCCGCGGTGAAGGATCGTCTGATCAAGGAGATTTCCTACTGGGATAACCGGGCCGAGCAGCTCAAGCTTCAGGAGCAAGCCGGCAAGGCGGGTGCACGGCTCAATTCACAGGAGGCCCGTCGGAGAGCGGATGATCTCCAAGTCCGTCTCGAGCACCGCCTGGCTGAGTTAAGCCGCGAGGCCCGGCTTTCGGCGCTGCCCCCGGTCGTCCAAGGCGGACTCGTCATCGTGCCGTTCGGTCTTGTCGCTGCGATGACCGGACGCGCTTCGGCCGCCCCGGCGGGACTCGTCGACACCCAGGCTTCCGCCGCCCGCGCCCGTGCCATCGTGATGGATGTCGAACGCGTCTTGGGTTACGATCCTTCCGACCGGGAGTTCGATAAGCTCGGCTATGACATTGAAAGCCGTGTCGTCTCCGGCCCGAACAAAGGCCGGTTGCGTTTTATCGAGGTGAAGGGGCGCGTGACCGGCGCGGATGTCGTGACCGTGACGAAAAACGAGATTCTGACGAGCCTCAACAAGCCGGAGGACTTCATTCTCGCGATGGTCGAATTTTTAGACGGCGGCCGCCACCGAGTCCGCTACCTGCGCCGGCCTTTCCGGAGAGAGCCGGACTTCGGGGTGACCAGCGTCAACTATGATTTCGCCGAACTGCTGGAACGGGCGGAGGAGCCGCGGTGAATGACGATCATACACGTTCCGGTCCAATGGCTGCGGAGGCTTCTGCGAAGCTGGACGGCGTAGCCGGCTTCGTAGTATTTTGCGTAGCATGAAGCTAGAGGACATCATCCGCCGGGCCTCCCAGCGTGAGCCTGATTTCGGCGTGACGAGCGTCAACTATGATTTTGCCGAATTGTTGGAACGGTCGGAGGATCTGCGATGACTTCTCTTATCGATTTGCTTGCATATCTCGAAATGCCCGAGGGACCCGGGATCGAGTTCAAATCAGCCGCCAGTGGTTTCCACTTTGAGGATCTCGTAAAGTATTGCGTTGCTATCGCCAATGAGGGTGGTGGGACCATCGTCCTTGGCGTCACTGATCAAAGACCGCGGAAGATCGTCGGAACACAGGCTTTTAAAGAACCCGGGCGCACTGAAGCTGGATTGTATGAGCGGCTTCATCAGCAGATCGCGGTCGAAGAACATCGCCATGACGGCAAGCGAGTGCTGCTTCTGCGAGTGCCATCTCGTCTCTCTGGAACTGCCTGGCAATATAAGGGTTCATTCTGGATGCGAGCCGGCGATGCGCTGGTTCCTATGTCCGACGATCAGCTTCGCCGTATCCACGGCGAGACTGGTCCGGACTTTTCGGCAGAGCGATGCCCTGGCGCTCGTCTCGACGATCTGGATCCCGTGGCAATTGATTTCCTGCGTCGACTCTGGGATCGCAAAGTCCCCGGCCAGGACCTACTGACGCGGCCGGTCGAGCGGCTCCTTGCAGATGCCGAGCTCACGACTAGCGGAGAGTTGACCTTCGCGGCCCTCATCCTGCTTGGCACTTCCGAAGCTCTAGGCAGACATCTTGGGCAGGCCGAGATTGTGTTCGAATACCGAGCCAACGAGATGCCGGGGCCCGCGCCAGATCGGCACGAATTTCGCTGCGGATTTCTGTCGGTGCTTGATGAGATCTGGCGGTTGGTCAATTTGCGAAACGACCTTCAGCACTTCCAGCAGGGACTTTTCGTCTGGGATGTACCTACTTTTCAGGAACGAGCTGTTCGTGAGGCTGTGCTGAACGCTGTGAGCCACCGCGACTATCGCTTGGGCGGTTCCGTCTTTATACGACAGTTTCCAAGGAGGCTCGAAATTGTCAGCCCAGGTGGCTTCCCGGTTGGGATCAATCAAGAAAATCTGCTTTGGGAGCAAAATCCTCGCAACCGGAGAATTGCGGAGGTGCTTGCTCGGTGCGGCCTTGTCGAGAGGGCCGGTCAAGGATTTGACCTCATTTATCGAGAGTGTATACGACAGAGCAAACTGCTTCCCGACTTTACGCATACCAGTGAGCATTCGGTCTGGATTACTCTTCATGGCGAGATAACGGATCCCGAATTTCTCCGGTTTCTTGAGGAGATCGGGAGAGAGAGGCTAGCATCGTTCACAACCGAGGATTTTCTCGTCATCGATCTTATTCATCGAGAGAAGCCAGTTCCTGCCCTACTCGCCCTGCGCCTTCCGATGCTTCTCGAACAAGGGGTGATCGAGCGTATTGGCCATGGCCGAGGCACTCGATACCTATTATCAGGCCGCTTCTATCGGGCGCTTGGTCACCCTGGGGCGTATACGCATCGCAAGGGACTCGATCGAGAAACAAATAAGTCCCTTCTAATCAAACATATTAAGGAATCGACACCAGTGGGAAGTACGCTGGGTGAACTTCAGGAGGTACTCCCAACCCTAAGCCGCAATCAGATCCAAACGCTATTACGCGAACTGAAGGCGGAGAGACGAGTCGAAGTGCGAGGGGCAACTAGGGCCGGGCGATGGTTTCCCGGCTCAAAACCCAATTCGACCCAATCATGACTCAATCCAAAGATTTAAAATATTATTTATCAATAGGTTATACGGCATGATTTGGGTTGGACTTCTGCGAATCGGGGTGAATCCATCCGAATGCCGCCGCCTGAAGAGACACGGGAAATCGTCAACTAATCGTCAACCAGATTCCCGTATATGTCAACCTTATGACGGGTTGAGAAAAGGTCGATTTTATGAGGATAAGCGATCAACAGAATCGTCCGATTATCATCTGATTTTGGGCCGAAATCATCCGATCCAAGGCTTCGGCGGCTCCATATGGGAATGCCGGGATAAAACGCAATTCCACGCAATGAAAACGCAATTCCGACGCAATCATAAGCGTAAAGGCTTGTCCTGCAATGATTTTCTTTGGGAACCATTGCGGAACATTAATCTAAAAGGCGTAATATGAAACACGCAAAGAAGCTCATCGAAGTCGCCCTTCCGCTCGAAAGCATCAATAAAGCCTCCGCGCGCGAGAAGTCCATCCGCCACGGGCACCCGAGCACCTTACACCTGTGGTGGGCTCGGCGCCCGTTGGCCGCGGCCCGGGCCGTGATTTTCGCCCAGATGGTGGACGACCCGTCGGCTTACCCGGACCTCTTCCCGACCGAGCAGAAGCAGGAGAAGGAGCGCCGGCGGCTTTTCAAAATCATCGAAGACCTGGTCCTGTGGGAAAACACGATCAACGAGGCCGTGCTTCAGGCGGCCCGCGACGAGATCTGGGCGAGCTGGCGGCGGGCCTGCGCCGAGAACGCCGACCATCCCCGGGCCAAAGAGCTGTTTGACCGCAAGAAGCTGCCTGCTTTCCACGATCCTTTCGCCGGGGGCGGGGCGCTGCCGCTCGAGGCGCAGAGGCTTGGCCTCGAAAGCTATGCCAGCGACCTCAACCCCGTGGCGGTTCTGATCAATAAGGCGATGATCGAAATCCCGCCTAAGTTCGCGGGGAAGCCGCCGGTGAACCCGGAGGCTCAGAAGGCGGAAAGACGGGAATGGAAAAGAGCGCAGGGGCTGGCCGAAGATGTGCGGTATTACGGAAAATGGATGCGCGATGAAGCCGAAAAGCGCATCGGCCATCTCTACCCGAAGATCGAAATCACCGCCGAGATGGCGAAAACGCGGCCGGATCTCTATCCCTACGTCGGGCTGAAGCTCACCGTAATCGCCTGGCTCTGGGCGCGCACGGTCAAAAGCCCGAACCCTGCCTTCGCCAACGTGGACGTTCCGCTCGCCTCCACCTTTATGCTATCGACGAAAGCGGGCAAAGAAGCATATGTGGAGCCGGTGATTGAAAACGGCGGTTATCGGTTTACGGTGAAGATGGGAAAACCGAAGGACCCGGAGAGGACGAAGAATGGGACTAAATCGGGAAGCAGCGGCAGCAGCTTCCTCTGCCTGATGTCTGGCACGCCGATGCCGTTTGATTACCTTCGATCTGAAGCTAAAGCCGGTCGTATGGGTACGCGGTTAATGGCGATTGTCGCCGAGGGCGATCGTGGCCGTATATATCTATCTCCAACGAACGAGATGGAGGCGATTGCACTTAACGCGAAACCGCATGATGTCCCGGAGACGAATTTGCCTGTGAGAGCACTTGGTTTTCGTGTTCAGGAATATGGAATGACGAAATGGAGAGACCTCTTCACCTCCCGACAGCTCGTGGCCTTGACGACGTTTTCCGACCTGGTGGGCGAAGCACGCGAGCGTGTACGGCAAGACGCTCTTGCCGCCTCGTCCACCGTGCCGAGTGTGACGAAATCCAACTTGGCAGGAGTAGATAGAGAACACGTGAGACCCAATGCTCCGGCGGCCTTGTCTGCTGGGCAGGCCGATACTCCTTCCGGCCGGCCGGCTGAATCGAAAGCAACCTGGCCCGGCAGCCGCCCCGACGACAACAAGCCCCTCCGCGACGGCGGCCTCGGCGCCACGGCTTATGCCGAGGCCGTGGCGATGTATTTAGGACTTGCTGTTGATTATGCGGCAAACTATTGGTCCGTTATTACTACGCCCGCGGAAGGCTTCATTCGCGGGACATTTTCTCGCCAAGCGTTGCCTATGACATGGGACTTCGCGGAAGCTCCTCCATTTGGAGGAACGAGCGGCAATTGGATGGGGGGCATCGAGTGGGCGGCGAAAGCAATGGATGCCTTTCCAATCGATGGAAAAGGGGAAGCAAGTCAAGCCGATGCCGCGGCTCAACAGATTTCTGAAGGAAAGGTAGTGTCTACGGATCCTCCTTATTACGACAATATTGGTTATGCTGATCTTTCGGATTATTTCTACGTTTGGCTTCGCAGAACACTAAAACCTGTGATTCCTCAACTCTTCGCGACTCTCGCCGTCCCAAAGGCAGAAGAACTTGTTGCTACGCCGTATCGTCATGGTAGTAAAGAAAAGGCCGAGGCATTCTTCTTAAACGGTATGACACGTGCGATGAGTTGTCTTGCCAAAGAATCACACCCGGCTTTTCCGGTTACAATCTATTATGCGTTCAAGCAAGCAGAGAGCGACGACGATACCGGCATGGCTAGCACTGGATGGGATACCTTCCTCGATGCCGTGATTGAAGCTGGCTTCTCTATCAGCGGAACTTGGCCTATACGAACGGAGCGGGAGGGAAGAACTATTGGCATCGGATCCAATGCCCTTGCTTCCAGCATCGTGCTCGTCTGCCGCCCGCGCGCAGCCGATGCGCCCACCGCCACGCGCCGTGAATTTCTTGCCGTGCTCAAGGCCGAACTGCCGAAAGCACTTGACCATCTCCAACGCGGCAACATCGCGCCGGTGGATCTCGCCCAGGCGGCCATCGGACCGGGAATGGCGGTCTATACCCGTTATTCGAAGGTGCTCGATGCGGAGGGGAAGCCCCTTTCCGTGCGCGAGGCGTTGGCGCTTATCAATCAAATCCTTGACGAGGCGCTGGCCGAGCAGGAAGGCGACTTCGACGCCGACAGCCGCTGGGCGCTGGCCTGGTTCGAGCAGAACGGATTTGGCGAGGGGGAATTCGGAGTGGCCGAGACCCTCAGCAAGGCCAAGAACACGAGTGTTGCCGGCATGGTCGAGGCCGGAATTCTCGCCTCGAAGCGCGGCAAGGTGTGCCTGCTCAAACCGGACGAGCTCCCCGCCGACTGGGACCCGGACAAAGATTCCCGCCTCACGGCCTGGGAAATCGTCCATCAACTGGTCCGAGCGCTTTCAACCGGCGGTGAAAGCGCGGCCGCCGAACTCGTCGCCAAGCTCGGAACAAGGGCCGAAGTCGCCCGCGAGCTGGCCTATCGGCTCTATGCGCTCTGCGAACGCAAGAAGCGGGCGGCCGAGGCACTTGCATATAACGGCCTCGTCCAGAGCTGGCCGGAGATCGTCCGGATCGCCGGCGGGGGCGGCAAACCAGGGACCAGGCAAGCGAAGTTATTTAAGGAAACCAAGGAGTAATCCATGGCCATTACCAACCAGGAGCGCGTAAGCAAAGCAATGGAACTGCTCCGATCCGGGCTCGCGCCTTTCGTCGAGCGCGAGCTCAAAAGCAAATATCAAGCACAGGCCGTCGAGATCGCCCGACGCTTCGCCGCTGAAGATCGCATGTTGGCAAAAAAGCCCGTCGCCGATTGGGACGTGGCCGCTCTGTTCAAGCTGATGGCGGATGCCTGGAACGAAATATTTAGCAACACCCTCGGCCGGGCCGAGCGGACCCTGGTCTTTGAGCTCCGCGATGTCCGGAACGAATGGGCGCACCAGAAGACGTTTTCAAGCGACGACACGGACCGCGCCCTGGACTCGATGGCCCGTCTGCTGACGGCGATTTCCGCTCCGCAGGCCGACGAGGTCACGAAAATAAAGATGGAGCTGCGCCGGCTCACCTTCGACGAACAGGTCCGGAGCGAGAAGCGCAAGGCCGGCGGTTCCTTGATCGAGGCCGCCGCGACGGGCGCGCTGAAGCCCTGGCGGGAAATCGTCACCCCGCATGCCGACGTGGCCAGCGGGCGTTACCAGCAGGCGGAATTCGCCGCCGACCTCTGGCAGGTTCACTTGGGCGAGGGGACGGACGAGTACAAGGATCCGAAAGAGTTCTTCCGGCGGACCTATCTCACCGAAAGTCTGAAACGGCTTTTGATTTGCGGCGTGGAGCGACTTTCGGGCAAAGGCGGCGATCCGGTCGTGCAGCTTCAGACCAACTTCGGCGGCGGCAAGACCCATTCCATGTTGGCTCTCTACCACCTGTATTCCGGAGTAAACCCAAGAGATCTCGCGGGAGTGGACGCGGTGCTGGCTGAGGCCGGCATTAAGGATCCGCCCAAGGCGAAACGCGTGGTTTTGGTGGGAAACAAGATTTCTCCCGGAAATCCCGCCGTCAAGGCGGACGGAACGGTGGTCCGCACGCTCTGGGGGGAGCTGGCTTGGCAGCTTGGCGGCAAGAAAGCCTTCGCCCGGGTCAAGGCGGACGATGAGAAGGCCACGAATCCGGGCGACACGCTCCGAGAGCTGTTTAAGGAATACGGGCCGTGCCTGGTCCTGATCGACGAATGGGTGGCCTATGCCCGCCAGCTCCACGAACAGAGCGATTTGCCGGCCGGAAGCTTCGAAACACAGTTCACCTTTGCTCAGGCCCTCACCGAATCGGCCAAGCTCGCGGGCAAGTGCCTGATTGTGATTTCGCTGCCGGCCTCCGACACCCAGGGCTCGCCGCATACGCAGGCTGATGACGCGGAAGTGGGCGGTCTGCGCGGCCGCGAAGCGCTCGAGCGGCTGCGCAATGTGGTCGGCCGGGTGGAATCGTCTTGGCGGCCGGCGACCGCCGAGGAGGGCTTCGAGATCGTCCGGAGCCGGCTGTTTGAGCCGTTGGCCGGGCCGGAAGCCTTCAAGCAGAGGGATGTGACCGCGCGGGCTTTCGCTGATCTCTATCGTACCCAAAGCGCCGAGTTCCCGCCGGAGTGCAAGGGCGGCGACTACGAAAAACGCATCCAGGCGGCTTATCCGATCCACCCGGAAATCTTCGACCGGCTCTACACCGACTGGTCCACGCTGCTCAAGTTTCAGCGCACACGCGGCGTCCTGCGCCTGATGGCGGCGGTGATCCACAGCTTGTGGGAAAAGGGAGACCGCAATCCCCTGATCCTGCCGTCCACGTTGCCGATCGACGACCATCGCGTCCAATCCGAGCTGACCCGCTATCTTTCAGACAACTGGGCGCCGATCATCGAAAAAGATGTCGACGGGCCGGACTCGTTGCCGCTCAAGATCGATAGCGAGCTGCCCAACCTCGGTAAGCTGCATGCGACGCGAAGGGTGGCCCGGGCCATCTACCTCGGTTCCGCCCCGACGGCCGCGGCCGCGCACCGCGGCCTCGAGGACCGGCGGGTCAAGCTCGGCTGCGTGATGCCGGGCGAGTCGCCGGCCGTCTTCGGCGACGCGTTGCGGCGTCTTGCCGCGTCGGCGACCTACCTCTATCAGGACGGGCCGCGCTTCTGGTATGCCACGCAGCCGACGGTCACCAAAATCGCCATAGACCGGGCCGAACAGCTCAAGCGAGATCCCGACAAAGTGATGCAGGAATTGGATAAACGGCTTCGCCTGAATTTGCGCACGCTCGGTGATTTTTCGCGCGTTCACTCCATGCCGCGTTCAAGCGCGGACGTGCCTGACGACCTCGACGCCCGGTTGGTGGTTTTACCCGCGGATCATCCGCACATCAAGGAACCGGGCGGCTTGGCCGAAGCCATGGTCCGGGAGATTCTCGAATCGCGGGGCACGACGCCCCGCCTCTATCGCAACACCCTGGTTTTCCTCGCGGCTGACAAGGTGCGCCTGCAGGACCTTGACGAGGCGGTGCGAAAATTCCTGGCGTGGGAGTCGATCCTGGCCGAGAAAGAGGCGCTCAACCTCGATCCGCATCAGGTGCGCCAGGCCGAAACGCAGTTGCAGGCGGCCGATGGAACGGTGACGGGCCGATTGCCCGAAACGTACCAATGGTTGCTGGTCCCGGAGCAGATAAATCCCCAAGCGTCGACCGCCTGGCAGGCGATCCGTCTTTCGGGAGGCGAATCGCTCGCTGTGAGGGCGAGTAAGAAGCTCCGCAGCGAAGAATTGCTGGTGCTGTCGCTCGGCTCGACGATCTTGCGCAAGCACCTCGACGGAGTTCCTTTATGGCGAGGCGATCATGTCGCCGTAAGGCAGCTCGTGGAGGATTTTGCCAAGTATCTCTACCTGCCGCGTTTGGCCGGTCCCGAGGTGCTTACGCAGGCTATGCGCGACGGGATTTCCATGCTCACGTGGCAGTCGGATACGTTTGCTTATGCGGAAAGTTTTGATGAAGGCGCCGGCCGCTATCAAGGTTTACGCGCCGGGTCGATGGCAGCCCTCACGGCTGATATCGGCTTGTTGGTCAAGCCGGATATTGCGATACGACAGATGGAAGCCGAGATCCCCGTTCCGGCTCCCGCGGGTGCTTCCAGCGGAGCGACCGGTGAAGGCGGGGCCGCGGGCGGACCGGGGGATGGCGGCGTCACCGGCGGCATAGGCCCCGGCGGCCGGCCGGCTGCCGCTCCGGTTGCCAGACGTTTCCATGGCACCGTCGAGCTCGATTCCGCGCGCGTCGGCCGCGACGCCAGCCGCATCGCCGACGAGGTGATCGCTCATCTGGCCGGTCAGGTCGGCGCGGAGGTAACGGTCACCCTTGAAATCGAGGCCAGACTCACCGGGGGCGCCTCCGATCAACTCGTCCGGACGGTCACCGAAAACAGTCGTACGCTTAAGTTCAAGAGTCATGGGTTTGAGAAAGAGTAGTATACAGCGTTATAACGACTGAAAGGCCATTCAAGCCGGGCCGGCGTTTGTCTTCAGAGTCGCGGCCCAAGCCCGGGCTTTTTCCAATTCGCCCTCGAAAAGCGGGCCTTCTTTTCCTTTGACGTAAAAGGGCTGCGGTTCCGAAATCATCTCCGCTCCGGCGTCGGCCAAGACCTTGGCGATTTTGCCGGCCGCGTCCCCGTGGATGAACAATTTGACCCGGGTGTCGAAGGCGGCGGCTTTAACGCCCTTGAGCTGTTCCTTTTTCAAGGCGGCAAGAAAGGCCTGCGTTCTCTCCGACGGCTTCCAGCCGAGAATCGGGCTGCCGACAACGACCAGCCCGAGGCCGGAAAAATGCTCCGGCCCGGCGTCGGAAACCGAAACGGCCGGCGCGCCCAGGATTTCCGCGACCGTTTCCGCGATTTTTCGGGTGTTCCCGTGATTCGAGTCGTAAATGACGAGAGATTCCATGAATTTAATCCTCCAGGGGTGCAGTCTGTATCCTCAAAAATTTCGGAATAATATTCTGTGAAGCGGGCCGCTACGGCTCCTTGACCGTTCCCTTGACGGCGATTTCCTTGTGGGCTCCCTTGGTCGTGTGGAGGCGGAAACCGTCCACCTCCGGCGGCCAGGCTTCGGCCAGGATATAGACCGTGATGTATTCCGAATAGGACGGCTTGAAATCGCCGACCATGTGGAATACGAGCCGGGGCTCCTCGCCCGGCGGAGCGGACCGGGCGATCCGTTCGGTGAATGGAAGGACGGTTTCGGCTCCCGTCGATTCCCGGCGCAGGACGAGGCCTCCGTCCTCCTTCAGGGAGAGGACGTATTCCCCCGCCGGAAAGCTTGTTCCGGCGGCCTTGAAGGGAAACGAAATGACGTACCGGTCGGCGGCCAGGGCGTTCAGCGTTCCGAGAGCCAGGATGACGGCGGCCGCGGCCGCCGCGCGGCGGAGTTGAGATTTCATGAGCGTTCTCCCTTTGCCGGGCGCGCGGGCGTCAGCCGGCGGACTCCATGGGGAAGGCCGGGGCCGTCCCCCCCTCGGGCGGGATCCCGTTCTTGATCGCGTCCTCCATGCCCTCAATGAACGTATCGATCTCCTCGAGCGTCGTGTAGATGTTCGGCGAGACGCGGAGAGCCTGGTAGTCGAACACTTGGTTGGGCGGGGCGCCGCCGACCAGCGGAACGGCGACGATCCGGTACTTTGATTTCAGGAAGGCGGCGAGATTCCGCATGTCGAGGCCCTCGACGTTGACCGCGGCCACGCCCCAGGCTTCGGGCGGTTCCCCGAGATTCGTCAGGATACGGACGCGCGGATGGGCTTTGAGGGCGGCGGCCCAGCGGAGAGTCAAGTAGCGCAGCCGGGCGGCCTTGCGCTCGCCGCCGACGGCTTGGTGGAAGGCTAGGGCTTCGCCGAGGGCGGCCCGGATGCCCCAGGGATGGGTCCCGATGGCTTCGAATTTGCGGATGTCGCCGTCCTGCTGTTCAGGCGCGGCCTGCAGCGGCCAAAATTTCGGGATCATCTCCCGGTGGACGTAGAGGCAGCCGTTGCCGATGGGGGCCATCAGCCACTTGTGAAGGCTGACGCCGTAGGCGTCGCACTCCAGATCCCTCAGCTTGAAGGGGAATTGCCCCAAGGCGTGGGCTCCGTCGACGATCGTCACGATCCCCCGCGACCGGGCCAAGCGGGCCAGCCGCTGGACGGGGAAAAGCTGGGCCGTCAGGTTGGTGATGTGGCAGAAATGGAAGACCTTCGTCCGGGGGGTGATCGCTTCCTCGAACAGCCGGTAGAGCTGGTCCTGCGTCGCCGGGACGGGAAACTGCAGCCGGGTGACCTTGATCCCCTCGCGCCGCATCCGCTGATCCCAGGTCGTCAGCATCCGGGGGTAATCCTGCTCGGTCGTGATCACCTCGTCGCCGGCTTCGAGGTCGAGGCCGTTCTGGACGATCTGCAGGGATTCGCTGGCTCCGCGGGTCAGGGCCAGCTCGTCCGTGGCGCAGCCGAATTCCGCGGCCATCCGCCGACGGATCGTCTCGACGTTCTCGGCGACCATCGCCTGGTAATGGACGGGGAGCATGTTGATCATTTCCAGGTAGCGGAACTCGGATTCGAGGACCACGCGGGGACAGGGAGCGGTGAAGCCGTTGTTCAGATTGATCAGGGTCCGGTCCAGCTTGTAGGCCAGTTGGACTTCCCTCCAGTAGAATTCATCGGCGGCGATCTCCTCGGGCGTCCGGCCGGCGGTCGACCGGGCCGCGGCTTCGATCCTTTCGAGCCCGCCGGCGTTGACCGCGGCGGCGGTTATCCCCACGGCTCCGCACAGACGCAAAAACGACCGCCGGTCCCAGATTTGAGATTTCATGAAACGGCTCCTCCTTTGCGGGATGACTTATTATATTCGCAATTCCCATTCTCCGGTCAAGCGGAAAACCCTTTGATTTCCGGCGCCTTCATGAGAGAATACGCGCCCGGCGGAAGCCGGACATCCGTCCGCGGCGGCGAGGCCGCCTCGAGACTTGCGGCGCCGGGCTCCCTGACAAGGTCAGACAATCCTCCCGGGCCGGGAGGACGGAGGTCCCTGGTTTTATCGGCCGGCGAAAATGCTGAAGGAGGTTCTTTGATGTTCGAACCGCGGATTTATAAAGAACGCCGAAAACGGCTGCTCCGGGCGGTCGGATCGGGCCTGGGCTTGTTCCTGGGCAACGAGGAAAGCCCGATGAATTATCCCGATAACACGTTTCGCTTCCGTCAAGACAGCACGTTTCTCTATTATTTCGGGCTGGACCGGCCCGGCCTGGCGGCGGTGATGGACTTCGATGAGGGGACGGCGACCGTCTGCGGCGACGACTATACGGTCGATGATATTGTTTGGCGAGGCCCTCAGCCGGCCATCCGGGAGATGAGCCGCCGGGCCGGCGTCGATCGGACCGGGACGGCGGACGAGCTGGCCGGGCGGCTGAAGGACGCCCGCCGGGCCGGGCGCCGGATTCATTTCCTGCCGCCGTACCGGGCCGAAAACGCCCTCAAGCTGAAACGATGGCTCGGCCTGAACCCGGACCGGGCCGCGGCCGCGGCTTCGGTCGATTTGATCCGGGCGGTCGTCGAGCAACGGGCGGTCAAGGGGCCCGAGGAAATCGCCGAGCTCGACCGGGCGGCGGACATCTCCACGGACATGCACGTGGCGGCGATGCGGATGGTCCGGCCGGGGGTCGCCGAAGCGGAGATCGCGGCCGAGGTCCACCGCGTCGCCCTCGCCGCCGGGGGCGACATCTCTTTCCCCATCATCGCCTCCGTTCGCGGGGAAACGCTTCACAACCATGACCACGGCAACCGGTTGAAAAGGGGCGACTTGTTTCTCCTCGACGCCGGAGCCGAGACGGCTCTTCATTACGCCGGGGATCTGTCCAGCACCGTCCCGGCCTCCGGGACGTTCACCGGCCGCCAGCGCGAGATCTACGACATCACCCTGGCCGCCCATGAAGCGGCCGCCGGAGCGCTTCGTCCGGGCGTCAACCACCTCGATGTCCACCTCTTGGCGTGCCGGACCATCGCCTGGGGTCTCAAGGAGGCGGGCTTGATGAAGGGCGACCCGGAAGACGCCGTCCAGGCCGGGGCCCACGCCTTGTTTTTTCCCTGCGGCGTCGGCCACATGATGGGCCTCGACGTCCACGACATGGAGGACTTGGGCGAGGTCTATGTCGGCTACGAAGGCCGTCCGAAGTACACCCAGTTCGGGCTGAAATCCCTCCGGCTGGCCCGGCCGCACAAGCCGGGCTTCGTCGTGACCATCGAGCCGGGGATTTATTTCATCCCGCAGCTGATCGACCAGTGGCGGGCCGAGGGCAAGTTCACCGATTTCATCGTTTACGACAAGGTCGAGAAATACCGGACGTTCGGCGGCATCCGCAACGAGGAGGATTTCGTCATCACTCCCCGGGGAAGCCGGCGTTTGGGCAAAGCCAAGCCCAAAACGACGGCCGAAGTCGAGGCGGTCCTGGCCGCGGCGAGGAAATGAGGCCGGCGGCCGTCCTCCCGCCGGTCAATCGACGGTTTTCAAACCGGCTTTCTTCCGCTCGTATTGTTCCTTGATCCAGGCGTAGGTCTTGGCCAGTCCGGCCCGCAGCGGGATATCCGGCTCCCAACCGAGGATTTTCTTGATGAACGTGTTGTCGGAGTTCCGGCCGCCGACGCCTTGGGGCGCGGTTAGGTCATAGGTCCGCTTCACGGCGACACCGGCGATTTTTTCGATGATCGAGACGAGTTCGTTGACGCTGACGAGTTCCGAGGTGCCCAGGTTGATGGGCGTGGCGATCAGCTCCTCGCAGTGGGTGATCTTGTCGATCCCCGTGACACAGTCGTCGATGTACTGGTAGCTCCGGGTCCGGGTGCCGTCGCCCCAAATCTTGATCTCGTTCGTTCCGTCATCGATCGCCTTGATGATCTTCCGGCAGAGAGCCGCCGGGGCCTTTTCCCGCCCGCCGTCCCACGTCCCCCACGGGCCGTAGACGTTGTGGAACCGGGCGATGAACGTCTTGAATCCGCGCTCGGCCCAATACTCCTGGCAGAACATCTCGGAGATGAGCTTTTCCCAGCCGTAGCCGCGCTCGGCCATCGCCGGATAGGCGTCGGATTCCTTGAGGGCCGTGATCTTGGGATTCTTCTGGAGATCGGTGTTGTAGACGCAAGCCGAGGAGGAAAAGAAGTACCGGGCCGCGCCGGCCCGATAGGCCGATTCGATCATGTGGGCGTTGATGAGAACGGACCGCAGGCACTCGATCCGGAACCGCTCGATAAATCCCATTCCGCCCATGTCGGCGGCCAGCTGGTAGACCTCGTCCATCCCCTCGACCGCCCGGCGGCAGTTCTTCTCGTGGCTCAGGTCGAGGCAAAGGCACTCCACCCCGGGCGTTTTCCGGTACCAGTCGGACAGCGGCTTTTTGTCCACGGCTCGGATGTTCGCAAAGCCCTTGTCCTTGAAATAACGGACCAGCGATCCGCCGATGAAACCGCCGGCGCCGGCGACGAGGATGCGGGTGTCGGGGGCCGCGGCGGCAAGCGTTGAAGTCTTTTCCGTCTGGGGCATGATCGACCTCCAAAGGATCGAATTGCCCCCAATTTATGCCAGGATCC